>Ga0114947_10000879_pt1 | contig 10854 bp, 12 predicted proteins | sample CR02metaG_FD_99656 | JGI IMG/M metagenome (GOLD analysis project Ga0114947, IMG submission 99656) | Deep subsurface microbial communities from Mariana Trench to uncover new lineages of life (NeLLi) - CR02 metaG | ecosystem: Environmental > Aquatic > Marine > Ocean trench > Sediment ...
CCGCGTATTGCTGCGTTATGGAGACCACCGTGATTAGACCGGAGCCTGCGCTAAGGGAAAAGACACTCTTAATCCCCGGAATGCCTGTCTTCTCCAATCCGTCCCATACTGTGAGGGTACTCGCATCAGGGGGGCATACCCAATTTTTCGCCGGTGGCTTGAGAGGGGGTTCGCCATGTTGGATGGGGTTTGTCCGGAAATAGAGGGCCTGAACCCGAATGACAGGTCTCATCCTTTCACCTGCCGCATAGTAACCGGTGTATTCCCCGAAAGGTCCCTCCATCCTCTGCTCCACACTGAGGGGTGGTACCTCCCCCTCAATGATCATCTCCGCATAGGCTGGCAATGGGAGACCGCTCCTCGGGCCCGGGAGGGTTTCCTCCGGCTCTCCCTTGAGGAATCCTGCTAACTCATACTCCGGTGTTGCCCACGGGGCTCCGCTGATGGATGCGAAGAACAGATAGGGATCAAGGGTCACGGCCACTGCAATAGGACAGTTCTTTCCCCTGGACCACCATTTTTGCATCTGCAGGCTCCCATGGTGGTACGGAGAAATCTGGAGACCCAGTGTCTTGGCATCGTGGACCACGCATCGATAGGTGCCGAGGTTCACCCATCCCTCATCCGGATCTTGGGTGATGACGGCACACCCGGTCCCCACATAGTTCCCCCCATCCTGCTCATGCCATAGGGGCACCGGGAATTTTAGGAGATCAACTGCCTCCCCATCCTGTACGTTTTCCATCACGGGACCAGAGGAAACCCTGACGGGTTTGATGGGCTGGTAATTTCTGAATTTTTCTCGCCATGCCTTTAACAATTCCAAGGGCGAGCCTCCTTCTGGAAGGCCAAGTGCCAGGGCGTTGCGAAACGATGTTGAATAAGGCTTGGCAGCGATCCGATAACCCTTGGGGTAGCCATTAATCCGATCAAAGAGGAGCATGGGTCCTTGACGCTCACACATCAACTCCGTTAGCGTACCAATTTCAAGGTTACAGTCTGCTCCCTCCACTACTTTCACATCTCCGCGCTTCTCAACCTCGGTCAGAAACTCGCGAAAATCTCTCCAGGCCATTTGTCTGTTCCTTCCTGAACTGCCAACTACGCTACACCTTAGGGCATCGTGTCACTTCGTCAAACAAGCGTATTTGAGATCCATACTGAGAGCTGTCATAAAGTTCAACCGGTTTGTGCCCTAGTGCCTATCAGGCCCATAGGGGAAAAGCATCATCATGGAACTTTCAAATGCGTGGGTATGTTATAGAATGGAGGTGAAGCGGAGCACAACCCATATGTCCAGTAACAGTGTGCGCAAGTGGTTGAAACCTGTGCTCTTCCTGGTCTTTCTTGCGGCTGTGGTCTTTTCGGTGCGAGCCTTTGGTGTGGGGGAACGCCTTGGAGAGCTGCGGGATTGGATCCGGGGTCTAGGCGCTTGGGGGCCTGTGGTCTTTGTGCCGCTCTATGCGCTAGGAGTGCTGGCAGCGTTACCCGGCTCCGCCTTGACCATCGCTGCAGGTGCCCTCTTTGGGTCAGTCCTTGGCGTTGTCCTGGTGATCAACGGGGCAACCATTGGTGCTAGCCTTTGCTTTCTCATAAGTCGCTATTTCGCCCGAGAGTCCATCGCAGCTTGGCTTGGTAAAAATGAGAAGTTCCAACGTTTGGATCAGTTGACTGAAAAACATGGTGCCATGATTGTGGCCATAACGCGATTGGTTCCCGTCTTTCCCTTCAACCTGTTGAACTATGGATTTGGTCTTACTCGGGTTCCTTTCTGGACATACGTGGGGTGGTCATGGCTGTGCATGCTGCCGGGTACGATCCTTTACGTAGTTGGCGCGGATGCCTTCACTCGCGGCATCGCCGAAGGTGAGATTCCGTGGGGGCTGATTGCTATCGTGGCCGGAGTGGCGGCTCTGCTCACCGTCCTAGTGCGCCAGGCACGCAAGAAACTTCACGAGAGTGAGATGAAAAGTGAGGACGTACCCAGCAAGGAAGACTCAGGCACCGGACTGACCATTTAACCGCGATCCGACATTCATTGGCACTGGAAAACATTTCTGAACCCCACCAGATCAGAGCGGACCACTGGGGGCGCCATGAATGAGAAATTCACCTGGGGTGAAATACGGGAGCCACCATCCATTGGGTCGCAAACCCGTGCAATGTCCAGTCCTGACGACTTACAGCAGGGGCATTTTTGTCGGATCGGGGTTAACATCAGAGCAAATGAAGCCTCCACGGGTTTACACCTGTGGTACCCTTCATTTCTTCGGCGGAATCCGCCGAAGCACCCTCCTTCGCTTTTCGAGCTTCAAAGGGTCCGTCATGCGCATTCATCCACGGGCTTACACCGGTGGTTTTCTGCGAAGGCGGATAAAAACGGAAATCAAAAGATGGCACCTAACCGGGAATTCACGTCAGAGGGGTCATGATATTTTTCTGATAGGCTGGGCGTTCACAGAGACGTTTGTACCACTGCTCGACTCGGGGCAATTGAGGACGATGGATGGACAGGTTGAACCAGCGATGGGCCCAAACACCTAGCGGGATATCACCCATGCTGAAGGTATCCCCAGCCAGGTAACTGCTTTCCCTAAGAGTGTGATCAACCATCTCCCACTTTTCAGCAGCTTGGTGTCGAGCCCTTTCAATGGCCACCAGGTCCCGCTCGCCTTCGGACTTTCGAATCAATTCCAGGTAGACAGTCACCATAAACGGGTTCATCGCCGTCAGCTGCCAATCCATCCAGCGGTTTGCGCTGGCCCGTGCTTCCATTGTGGTAGGGAGGAGTCGCCCATTCCCGTGTTTTTCAATAAGATAACGAACAATGCTGTTGGATTCCCACAGCACAAATCCCTCATCCTCAATGGTTGGAATGAGACCGTTGGGATTTAAGTCCAGGTAGGGTTTCTCTCTATTTTTGCCAAAGGCCCCAGCGATATTGATGCGCTCAAAGGGGACGCCCAACTCATCACAGCACCACACCACCTTTTGAACGTTGGATGAGTCCTTTCTCCCCCAGACCTTTAGCATTTCGGTGTCTCCTTACAGAGGAACACCGGCCAACATGCAGGTGTTGACCGTCTACCCATTGGAGGCGCTCATCCCATCACTCAGCGATTCGCATAGTCCATCGCCTCGTTTGCGCTCCAATCCCCTTTGGGCTTTTTCTTCATCTCTTCGCACCACTCCTTGCTCCCAACCTCGGGGGGAGCAGGCCGTTAATGGATTAAAAACCAAAACAAAATCAGTATCGCTACGATTCGCATTCCCGGTATCGTAAAAACAAGAAGTTGGGCATTAGATAGCCTAGAATAGAGTTAAGATCAATAGACCCTTACCGATAGAATGTTCAACCGAACGACTTCAGGAAACCAGCTATCAGTTATCAGCAGTCAGCTATCAGCCTTTAGCAAATTAGTGGAAAGTACTGAGTGCTGAGTACTGAGTCCGCTTAGCGCTTAGCGCCGTGCGCTTTGCTGTTCCCCAGTCTGCGTAAATCTGCGGTTAATAGCTTTTGACGCTCTTTATAACCGAAAGATTCGTGCTATACGTTTGGCCTGGGGGTTCAGATGGTGCGCGTCCTGAGCGTCATATTGTTCTTTCTTGTTACTCCTTCTAGTCTATTAGCTGCCGAAATTTGGCTTCGTGAGAGCGTGGTCAAGAAGCACCTAAATGATATTCTCGTCACCATCCAGGCGACCCCCGACCATATTGGGGAAAAGGCCCGCCCGATTAAACAAGACTGCAATCTTCACGTTCCTCTGAGAAGCAATGATATTAAAGTCGCTATTCTGGGAGAGATCAAAAATGCCTGCTCTCAACCGGAAAAGACGACTGCTACTTACTGGTCCAGCAAGCTCAAGCCCCTCGAAGGGCAAATCATCGAGGCCAAAGGGGTCCTGCGGGTTTGGCTGGAACACGCTCCCCCGGGAGATAAAAGACAATGCGAATGTGACCCGTTACCCCGCTACACCAATTCGACCCCGAATCATATGGTGCAACTCCATCCCTTGACTCAACTGGGTAACATCTCGTTTCTGGAGATGACACGAGGGGTCCAAAAGGGAGACATCCCCTACATCGGTTATCGCGGGGGCAAGCTTCCCTCCACCTTGAACAGGAAGAGGATCTCTATTCGCCGCGTTAGCAAGGCGGGAGAGACCTATATCGCAATCAAAGGGTCAAGGACCGGTTACAGCCACTGGACCCTCCTTGCTGTGGTGATGAGCATCGCCGAAAAGCGAAAAGATGGCCATGTCTTTGATGTGGCGGTTGTGCATCGAGACGGGTTTATGGCAAGGAATCTCCGTGCCCTTACGATCAAAGGGACAGCAGCGGATAAAAGCACTGAAAGTCTTGAGGTCAATGACGAGGTGGTACTCTTTGGCATCATGAGACTGGACCTCGCCTTGATTGAAAGAAAAGCCGGACGGAAATGGAAAACAATACCTATGCCATATGAGCTGATTGTTCTGGACATCATGAGGTGACAGACAGAATTGAGATCACTGAGACGCGCTATACTAACACCGATCCGACAAAAAACTAAGATATGCCATGACCCTGAGCATGGTCGAAGGGTCAGGGCCGTGAGCCTGTCGAATCGGGGCTAATAGCTCCTCAATGGATTCCACCAGGTGTGAATGGCTTGAGAATATAATCGTTGCACCCACCCTTGAGACACGCTTCCTTGGTTTTAGTGTTGTTAACCGCAGTCACGGCTAGAATCGGAATGGAACGGGTCTTGGGATTCTTTCGGATCAAACGGGGGGCCTCAATTCCATCAATCTCGGGGATAAGGATGTCCATGAGGATGAGAACCAGCATCCCTGCATTGGCAGATTCCACCGCTTCCTTTCCGTTCATCGCCTGAATCGTGTCATAAGGATTCTTATGCAGGAGCTGCAAAAGATTGAGCAAATCCGGGTTGTCCTCAACGATTAGGATCTTCTTTTTCATAAAGTGACGATTTAAGCGCCGTAAGCTGTTGCGGTAAGTAGATTATCACCAGAGAAAAGGCCATAAGAACTCGTAAGATTACTTGTTTTCGTCGACTTCATAAATCTTCTTCGGTTGAGACCCTGATCAAACGGCCCACAAAAGAGGACGGCCAGGGGAGTACGAGGGAAAGGATTTGCCCTGGGAGTCCTAACAGACACTGGTGAAATGAAAATGGCTAAAACTCGTCTGAGACAAGAAATCCTCGAAAGCAGAAACGCATGCACGTTTGGGTAGGATACTTCTACTTCATACAATAGAGTCGAGAGAAATCCCGACTCAATGACTGTCCCACCGTGAGACGGTCGGCAAAAAACAGGCCGTAAGCTTGCGTTTCAGCTTCCTTGGTTGATTTTCTGGATCTCCTTGAGCAGGTCCTCGTTGGGAAGAAGGCTACGGCCGCTGGACATGATCTTTTTAAAGCGGATGATTCCTTGCTTGTCGACTATGAAGTAGGAACGCCTGGCGCGGTGCCTCTTTTCATTGTAGACACCGTAGGCCTTGATCACTTTTTGATCCCGAGAGTCACTGAGGAGGGGATAATTCAAATTTAAGGATTCCGCAAAGGCCTTTTGCGAGAAACGCACATTGGCACTGATGCCCATGACCTCTGTATGCAGCGCCTGAAACTTGGGATAGTCGTCCCGACTGGACGACAGCTCTCTCACTCACCCTGGTGTGAAGTCAAGGACGTAAAATTGAATGAGAACGTTTTTCCCCCGCAGGCTACTGAGTTTGAGTTTCCCACCCATGGTGCTGCGGAGCTCGAAATCTGGGGCTTTTTCCCCCACCTCAACGGCACTCACTGACGGCGTTGTGGCAACCAAGATGAGAACGGGGAAAACGAGTGCCAGAAGTGCTCTTTTCACACCATGCATGAATGCCCTCCGTTTGAATTAAGCTGAGAAGCCCTGTTGCTGGCTAACAAATGGCTCATTCATTCAACCCCACCACTATTTATCGTTTCACTTCGTTGGTAAATGATTTCAGCACCCTTAACCCTAAAGGGCTATCCCAATTATGGGGTCCCAGGCCTCCTGCTATCACATATCCTTTTGCGTCAATCAGGTAGACTCCCGGAGTGCCCCAGACTCCATAGGTCCTTGCCGTGGCGGCATTGCTGTCCAGGAGTACCGGCAAGGAATAGCCTCGTTTCTTGACTGCTTCTGTGACTGTAGCAGATGACTCGCGGACGTTGATGAGCAAGATTTGCAGTCCGTCCTGTTGAATCTCTTTGAATATTCGGTGTATCGAGAGCAACTCCCTCGTACAGTCGGGTCACCAGGTGGCCCAGAAATAGAGCATCAGGGGCTTGCCTTGATACTTGGCGAGGCTCACCTCTCTACCCTCAAGGTTCTTGAGGGTAAACTCTGGCGCTTTGTCTGGAGGGGAGAAAATGAGCAGTTTAAGCTTCTTTAGATCCTTTGGGTCTGGCGCTCCAGCGAAGGAGACGGCCTGACTGGTGAAGATTAAAGCAACAATAAATAGAATTCCAACGGCTTTCATTGCACTTCCAACGCTCTGATAGTCTGAACAATTAGCTTGCATTTTGCCATGCCTCGTGTCCCTGTCAACCCCCCCAAGGTATAACTTAATACGGTAGAAATTAGTTCCAAAGCCGTGCTATAAAAGCCTCCTCCATTCAACCTAGAGGGAAAGCGGGTGTGATCATGAAGAAGGTTATAGTAATCGATGACTATCACCGCGCCTTTGGCTATTCGGATGCGATTAAACGGCTACGTCAGACGGCTGACGTGACTGTTTACGAGGATCCTTTTCCATCCCAGAATGCCCTGGTGGAGGCGCTCCATGGAGTCGAGATTATCATCGCCAACCGGGAGCGCACCAAGTTCACCTCGCAGTTGCTTGGCAGGCTCCCTGACTTGCGCCTCATCTCTAATACGGGCTCACACTTTTACCATGTGGACGTACCGGAAGGGACCCGCCGGGGAATTCTGCTCACCAATGCACCTGGGGGATCATCGCCCTCTGTGGCAGAGCTAACCATCGCTTTCATCCTCTCGCTCACGCGCCGGATCCTGCAGAACGACGCTGCCATGCGCCGGGGCGATTGGCCTATTGAGCTCTTCGGATCCGTCCAGAGAAAGACCCTCGGTATCCTGGGTATGGGCAAGATCGGTACTCGAGTGGCCAAGGCTGCTTGCGCGCTGGAGATGCGGGTGGTCGCGTGGGGGCCTACCCTCACTGAAGAGAGGGCCGCACGCAGTGGCGTCCAACGCCTTGAGCTTGACGATGTCATGCGGGAATCGGATTTTGTCTCCATCCATCTTCCCCTCTCAGATCTGTCGCGGGGATTGGTAAGTCGCGAGCGTGTTGGTTTGATGAAGCCGACGGCCTACCTTGTGAATACCGCGCGTGCGGCGATTACCGATGAGTCGGCTTTGCTAGAGGCTGTGGCGGCGAAGCGTATTGCCGGAGCGGCTCTCGATGTCTTTATGGAGGAACCCCTTCCTCAGGACTCCCCCATCCGTCATCTTGAGAACTTACTTCTCTCTCCCCACGCGGGGTGGACGACCCACGAGTCCTACGGCCCATGGGTGGATATGACAGTGGAGAATGTGTTGGCATACATTGCCGGCAGTCCTATTCGTGTGCACAACCCGGATGCGTTCGCAAAAAGTGACGTATCCCAGGCAAGATAATAGGATTACGGCATTGGGAAAAAGACGCCTCGTGCAAAGACGCGAAGCACGAAGCGAAACCAGCTGGCAGTGAGCAGCTAGCAGAAAAGCGCAAAGCGTCAGAAGCTATTAACCGCAGATTTATTTTTCGCGAGGTACAGTCTTGAGGCTTGAGAACCGGATTGCAATCGTGACCGGCGCCGGGCGTAACGTCGGAGAGGGGATCGCACGGGCCTTCATCGAGGAGGGTGCCCGTGTCGGTGTGGTGGACATGGACGAGGCAAGAGCCAGGTCCGTGGTGGAGTCCATCAACGGGAGTCGACCCGACACCGCCTTGGCTGTGAGGTGTGACGTTACCTCGAGTACCCAGGTGGAGCAAATGGTGGCTCAGGTGGTGCAACGCTGGGGTGCCGTGAACATATTGGTAAACAACGTTGGGGTCGTGGACCGTAAAAATGTACTGGAACTGGAGGAGAGTGACTGGGACCGGGTGATTGCCATTAGCCTGAAGAGCGTTTTTCTCTGCACCAAACATGCGGCCAAGCGCATGGTGGAGAGGGGTCAAGGGGGCAAGATCATCAACATTGCCTCCACCTCAGGACATCGCGGACGAAGAGATGCCACTGCCTACCCATCGGCCAAGGGTGGTGTCCTGAACCTCACTCGGTCACTGGCCATGCAGCTCGCCCCGTTCAATATCCGTGTGAACAGCATTACACCCAACAGGGTTAAGACGGTCGTTGGTCCGGGTGAGAAGCCCCGTAACTGGACGGTAACAAACTTGGTAGGGCGTCAATGTACTCCGGAAGATGTGGCGCGAACTGCCGTGTTCCTTGCCTCGGACGACTCGGATATGATCACCGGCGCGGACATCCTCGTGGATGGTGGGGTCCAGGCCGGGTGATGTTTTGAGGAAACTTTAGCTGCTTCAAAAGGAAGGGAGGCGTGTATGTCGACGACACAAGTAAAGATGGACATAATTGACGCCGACGCGCATGTGGTGGAAAACGAGCAGGTGTGGGATTACCTCGAACCATCTGAGAGGAAATACCGTCCTACCCTTGTCCTCTCACCGGATGACCCGGAAAGGGGGCAATGGTTCCTCGACGGGGAATGCCTGGGTAGTAAATTTCCTTCGCCCAACGAAAAGCAAGCTGCCGAACACGTGAAGAGGTTCGGTCGGGTTGTGGCAACACCCATAGAATCCCGGGAGCTTGACGATGTGAGTCTACGGCTAAAGCATCTGGACGAACTGGGGATCGATGTTCAGGTGCTGTTTAATTCCTTGTGGATTTCGCCCATCACAAGCAGGCCCGATGCAGAGATCGCGCTGTGTTGGAGCTGGAACCGCTGGATGGCCGATGTGTGGAAGCAGGGACAGGGCCGCTTGCGCTGGACCTGTGTGATCCCATCGCTGACGCCTTCAGAAACGATCCCGCAAATCCGATTTGCCAAACAACACGGTGCAGTCGCTGTTTGCATGCGACCCTTCGAAAAGGATCGGATCATGACCGATCCGTTTTTTTACCCCATCTACGACGAGGCCCAGCTCCTCGACCTGGCCATAGCCGTCCATCTTGCCAACGGCAACCCCGAATTGATGAGACTTATGACCAACGAAGCAGGTGGAGGCTTTTCCACCTTCCGCATTCCCACTGTCACCGCCTGCTATGCGCTCATTATGAGCGAGATTCCGCGAGTGTTCCCAAAGCTTCGGTGGGGTTTCATCGAGGTGTCAAGCCAGTGGGTACCCTGGATCATTCACGAGACCATAAGACGGTCGACGGGAGGCGCCCATCCGGTTCCCAGCAACCCCTTTCGCGAGTACAACATCTACTCGACCACCCAGACCGACGACGACTTTCCGTACGTTATCTCTTACACAGGAGAGGAGAACCTTCTCATAGGGACGGACTATGGTCATGGAGACACCTCGAGCGAGCTCAACGCCATATCGAAGTTCAGGGCGATGAAAGACCTCGGGGAAGATGTGAAACGGAAAATTCTTTCCGCTAACCCCAGGGCTTTCTATGGGATCTAGCCCTTGGCAAAAAGTCTAATCATGAGGGGGAGCTATGACCGATTTTTCCCGGTTTTCGCTTGAGGGACAAACGGCAATCATTACTGGAGGAAGCGGGGGCATCGGACGAGGGTGCGCACGGGCCTTCGCCAAGGCTGGGGCAAACTTGGTTATCGCCTCAGTGCCGCCCGAAGAGATCCCGCCGGCAATTGCGGAGGTGGAGGCGCTAGGCGTTCAGGCCATTGGTGTGACCGTGGATGTTTCTAATGCAGCTCAGGTTTCGGAGATGGTGAAGCAGAGCATGCAAAGATTCGGGCGCATCGATATTCTGGCCAATGTGGCCGGTGGCTCCTATAGCCGAAGCGACTACACACCCAAGTTTACGCGGGGTCCACTCCTGGAGTTGAGTGAAGCGGACTTCATGGGGGCCTTCGAGGTGAACGTGAAGGGTGCGTATTTGTGCGCCAAGGCAATTGTACCTATCATGAAGTCCCAAGGGAAAGGCGTCATTATCAATATTGGTTCGACTGCGGGGCTCGGCAATCCGACAAGTCACGATATGGCGGCGTACGCTGCCGCCAAGGCCGCTGTCATGAGTCTTACAGTCAACATGGCCCATCAATGGGGGCCTGAGATCCGGGTGAACTGCATTGCCCCCGGCGTTATCAACACACCAAGGGTCGGCACGGACACGCGCGACTTCGGAAGTGCTGCGAAACGCATTGCAGTGGGCCGTGTTGGAGTTGCGGACGATATTGGTGGAGTGGCCCTCTTCCTGGCATCGGATGCCGCCTCCTTTGTCAATGGCACGATCATTCAGGCCCATGGTGGCGCTTAGCCCTCATGCCTTACAAATTGGCAAGTTCGAAGGAATAAAGACAGGGCTAAAGAATTGCTCGGGGATCGTGTATTTGTTGGCTGTCTTCCCAAAGAAGATCTTGCCTATGTGACAAACAAGCTGGGTGACGATTTTCTAGTAACTGCAACCGATTTCCCGCACGGCGCTGCGTTTCGAGAGGACCGGCTAGTTCAAGGCCTAGAGAGCCGTGGCGACTTGAGCCAATGCACGATTCAGAAGATTCTGGCTGACAATCCGAAGCGCTTGTACCGTTTCTAATCTAGCAGGCTGCTGAAAAAGACTCATATGCCACCAGCCTGCCTTAAGCAGGCGTTTAGGATAGTTGCGCTCGA
>Ga0114947_10000880_pt1 | contig 10854 bp, 9 predicted proteins | sample CR02metaG_FD_99656 | JGI IMG/M metagenome (GOLD analysis project Ga0114947, IMG submission 99656) | Deep subsurface microbial communities from Mariana Trench to uncover new lineages of life (NeLLi) - CR02 metaG | ecosystem: Environmental > Aquatic > Marine > Ocean trench > Sediment ...
GTTTTGGAGTTGACAGGCGGGGCAACTGCTTTCTTGGATAGTTTTGTGGATTTTCAAAGCCTATTTTTAGTCCGCACGTTATGTGCTTATAAGCCCGCCACAGCTCAAAACTGACGTTATGTGGAACTGTATAAAATTAAACTGCCCAATTGTTTTGTACGATACTTTCAGTTGCACCAATGGGTTGTATGGTTAAAAAAATTGATACTCGTGAGATTCTTGCTTTGCTTGATGACGGTGAGAACGGTCCATCGAAAGTTAGTGAGTTATACCATGCCCTTATAGAATACATCAAGTCGGGTAATGCCATACCAGACATGGGGCATCCAGATTTTGCCTTAGGTGCATGTGGAAATGCCGATGAGAAATTGTACTCAAGCTACAAGCCATCAACCTGCACCGTTTTTCAATTGGCGCAAACGTTCTCAAGATATACAAGTAATTTTGATATGCCCTACACTTGGTATAGGAGCCTAAGCACTTGGCAAGAATTTTGTAAATTCGTAGCAGAACGCGCACAAATCGACAATTTAAGAAGGAATTTCAGGAAAACAATTAAGAGCCATAATTATTATTTTTGTAAAACCGAATGTCCAGCCTGTGGTGCTCGAAGGCGTGATTTCTTTTTGGATATAGAAGATGAAGTTTATGTTAAAATCCAAGAACGCTTAGTTCTCATTGATTGCCGACGTTGCGGGAAGTATAGGATGAGTTTTCCCTCCTTTAATTTTCTTTACAGCAATGAGAATAAAGCAAAATTGTTCGTTTTTTTATTTACGCGAACAGACAAAAAAAAGCGTTAGCACCATAAAACTTGCAAAAAGATTCTAAAGCAGTCCAGCAGCAAATCCGGAGGTCATCATGAAAAACTTAACCCTTAGGTATGCATTGACCCTGATGGTTGGAATTTTCATTGGAGGGATCATCATAACCGGTCTCCAAGAGCAAGGCCAAGAACGACGCCTGGAAGCTCCCGGCGTGATGGGACATCAAACGGCAACCGCACCCGCAAGCGGATACGTGCTGAAGTACGGCGAAGGAGAGGTCACTTCTCCAGCGGGGGACGGCTTGTACATTACGAAGGCGAGCCCCAGGACCGGTACGCAAGGTGTCGTGATGTTCTACGACGAAGAAACAGGTGGTGAGACATCAGGAATACATTACCACACCAAAGCAGACGAGTTCTTCTACGTCCTCCAAGGACGCGGTGTCATCAGGATCGGCGATCAGGACACGGACATTGAGGCGGGTGACACGGTTGTGGTGCTTGTTGGGGAAGATCACCGGATCACGTCAAGTGAAGATGACCCCTTACGAGTGGTGTACTTCCTCGACAGGCCCGGCCTGGAGGAGCAATTCCGGCTAAAGCTGGACCGAAAGACAATGACCCTCCAAGAGTTCAATGCCATTGTTGAGCAGTTCGGAACCGTCTACAAGTCTTTTGAGTAGCGGTGCCGCGCGCGGCGAGCATTTGCGTGTTGGCCCGCTTGCGGAACCCCGTGAACGGAGGGCGGCCTAATTCGTGATTCAAGCGGTCGAGACCTTTCTCAATTTAGCTGCGACAGTTCACCATGAGGCGTAGAAGACTACGGGCGAAGGCGGCATGGCGTAAGTTGTATATACTCATATATTTCCATTTTTATGACGCTTTTCGTCGACACTTTCGCACCCAAATCGCACCCGAGAAAAATAAAATAGGCCTTAAAGACAATAAAAACAATGACTGGTAAAGAGGACGTCGTTGGCCTCCGGAGCCAAAGGTTGTGGGTTCGAGTCCCTCCTGGCGTGCAAGAAAACATTAAGCGAAGAGGATTCACTTCAACAAGATCATTTTGCCCGTTAATGAAATTTTTGTGTTCGCAGTTAAGCTATAAAGATAAACGCCGCTTGCAACCTCTTTTCCACTATCATCAATACCGCTCCAACTAAATGTGTGCCTTCCTACTTGAGCATGTCCTGTATAAATCGTTTTTACTTCTTCTGCAAGAATATTGTAAATCTTAACTTTGATCTCTGAAGCAATCGGTAAGAATATAAAAAAGGTTGTAGAGGGATTAAACGGATTAGGATAATTATTTCCCAAAACAAATTCGGCGGGTCGAATTGAATCGAGCGTTTCTTCTAGAGCGTCGCTCTCTCCGATAACCAGTCGAAATGTTGACACCTCATTTGTGGGAGTAAAACGATACCTTGAGTCCAAATGCAGATTGACAAAATCTCCCTTAGTATCATCGATTAAATATACATCAAATAGCCAGGGTATAGATTCGATGTGTGAGAATGAGAGATACAACGGCTCCCGAAGCGGTGAAAACACTTGAAATTCCCATGTTTCGGATTTGTTTATCTCCGGGCGAATATCCGTGGCAAACGTGGTGTAATCGTTATCCCATTCTGGGTGATGAAAATAGACAGAAGGTACAGGAGCAATATGCCTCGGTTTTCGATAATCAAATCGGTCGATTCCGGGGCGTGCATTACTCGCAGTTCCAGCCAAGATAGATTGGCTACTAAATTTTCTCGATGAAAGTGAAATGTTAATTCTCCAAATATGTTTATCCACTGATGTTAACTCAAGGGATGGTGAAAAAGTAAGGCTGTAAGGAATTTTGAGGGATGTTAGACTGTCGTTGAAGAAATAGTAGCCTATGAAAGGATCAAAGCTTTGTGATTGCACAAATGAACTGTCATAGGCAAAAATAGGCCCCACATTACCATTGAGATTTTGAACATTCCTCCAGTTGATGGGAGTTGGAAATGGATTGGTTATCAGATTAAAGCCCGGTTGTAGAGGAATTTCAACTTCGCCATCAGCATCGAGCGGCTCAGAAGCTACGGTTGTGTTAATGGACAAAGGCCCTCTATTTATTATCCAAAATGCTCGTCCAACTGCAAAGCGAAAATTTTCTGAACCATCATATTCTACAAGATAATCGCTTGATTCACCGTTGTCCCAAAAAACTTGCCAGTCTTCATTTTGTACTCCTGAAAGAAAATCTGTCACCAATTGGTTGCTCGCACCCGGCAATCCAAAGATGCGATATTCCGTTGCATTGTAGTCAAAGGCGCTAGAGCGATCTGGAAAGTTGAGCGTTGTACTTATCTTAAATGTTGCTTGATAGGTTGTAAATGTCCGATCTGCACCTGTTGTTGTTCCGGCTGAGCTGGTTGCAACTATTCTATAATGATATGCAGTACCCGGAGATAGACCGGCGATTTCTGTGCTAACGGAAACTGGGTTTCTGCCGGTAACAGGGCTTGACGTCGCTGCTATCGTCTGCCCATAATTTGTTGTTAAGCCGTATTCAAAGATGATATCAGCGATAACCCCATTGGGATTGACACTACCATTGAGGGTGGCGGTTGTTACGTTAACGTTTGTTGCAAGATCGGTGCTTATGGCCAGCGCCCCTTTTACTGTCATCCTAATTTGTACAATCTTTTTTCCAACGTTCGAATCGATAGTGACAGTACCAGTGTAGTTGCCAGCGGGTAAGCCGGTTCGATCAATGGTCACGGCTACGCTCTGAGAGCCAATAGCCAAACGGCCACTAACTGAACTCGCACTGATCCAGGACTGATCGGTTGATATGAGCCAACCCACATTCCCTCCGAAACCGCTATTAGTGAGAGTGAACATTTGTGTGTTTAGGCTGTCCGCAAAGTCAAGACTAAGCGGTGCTATGGAAAGGACGGCAAAGTTGTAGATGTATGTAGAGCCTGATTGATTCCCCAAATCATCATCCCTGCTAGCCCCCACAATAGCATAGTCTTCACCGATTGCGACTGATAATCCAAACAGATCTTGATTGGTACCGTCACTTGCAGTTAGTTTTCTTACTTGTGTCCAATCAGACATACTGCGCTTGAAAATATAGGTGGACCCTGAATTGTCACCCAAATCGTTGTCGCCGCTAGCACCGATGATGGCATAATCGCCTTTGAGCGAAACGGAGTTTCCAAAGCCGTCCCCAATACTCCTATCATTTGCAATTAGCTCTTTTATCTGAATCCAATTGGAACCAGTATTGGTGAAAATGTAAGCGGAACCTGAAGCCTTATCGTCACCGTTAGCCCCAACGATGGCAAAGGTATCACTGATAGCAACTGCAATGCCAAATCTATCTTTTTTAGCTGGGTTATTTACTGTCAGTTTCTTTGTCTGAAGCCAGTTGAAACCATTGCGCTTAAAAATGTAAGCAGAACCTGCATTAGGGACATTTGTAAGGTCATCTCCATCGGCACCAATAATTGCATATTCACTATTTATCGCCACTGAAATTCCAAAGCGATCTTCTTTAGCGCCATCACTTGCAACCAGTTTCCCAGACTGAATCCAGGTTGCACCGTTACGCCTGAAAATGTAAGCTGAGCCTGATTTGCCACCCAAATCATCATCACCGGGGGCGCCAACTATTGCATATTCGCCACTAATTGAGACGGAACTTCCGAATAAATCGTCTTTAGCTCCATTGTTGGCCGTTAGCTTTGTCACTTGAAACCAGTTGGCGCCGTTCAATTCGAAGATGTACGCGGAGCCTGATTTATTGCCTAAATCGTCATCATCGTCATCATCGTCATCATCAGTGGCGCCTACAATAGCATAGTTACCGCTGATCGCCACCGAAATTCCAAAGCGATCATCTTTAGCGCCATCACTTGCAAGAAGTTTTGCGGCCTGACTCCAATTGCCACCATTCCGTTCGAAAATGTAGGCAGAGCCTGAACGGTCACCTAAATCATTATCACCGCTGGCCCCAACTATAGTATAGTTACCGCTGACAGCAACCGAAATCCCAAATAGGTTGTCTTTTGTGCCATCATTTGCAGTCATTTTAAATTCTGCCTGAGCTAAACAACTGGCGATGGTAAGAAAGCTAAAGCCTAGAGTCAATAATTTAGTGCCCATCTTTTTAAAAAATCTCATCTGCAAGCGTAATATCATCATACATATATTTTAATTATCATTGTCTGGTCTGCCCACCGGTCGAGGAAAACCGCTAGAACCAAAGCTATCGTCCGCTTCGCCTCCTCCAAAAACTATGAATGCGGCGGCTCCCGCAACGCCAGTACCCACAAGCCATGGCCAAAGTTTAAAATTACTTTTCTTTTTTTGAGGTTTGCCTGTCGCAACAACCGATTTTTCTTCTTCGAGCACCTTTTTCGCTTCTTTGAACAAGTAAATAAATGGAGGTGGTTCCTTACCGGGGTCCAGAACAATATTGCCATCTAATTCCAGCATTTTTCTTATGGCCAATCTTGCCTGCTCTAAGTAGTTTTTAGCAATGTAGATCTTTGCAAGAAGTTTATAAGCCAACGCTTTCTCCTGTTCACGACACCCCTTTTTATATCTTAATCTGAGCAATATTTGAATAGCCTCGTCGAAAGAGCCTTCACGATAATTCCATTCAGCTATTACTAGTTCTTTCTCACAATCTTTCGGTAATCGCGTCTTAGCAAATGAGCGGGTGTCGTAAATGAAAGTGAAACTAAGCAGACCGGTGAGAAAAAAAACTAAAAACCTGTGAGCCAGGTTATTTCGTCGCATTTGTTATCCCTTAGGATTTGTTCTGAATTCATTACGTGAATTTATTCTAAAGCAAATTTGGCATAGAATGTTAGCGGATAGCTATTCTCAAAAGGCTTTGTCTATTTATTTTCGCACTAAACCAGGAGATTTAAGACTCTCAATTCTAGAACTCAATTTTCGATGAAGAACCAACCTCAACCTACGATCGGATTCAAGATTAATTTCTTGCTCAGTTATGAAATAATCTGCGTGTCTTACTGCAATTTTATGTTGACCCACTTGCAATCCAAGTTCGCCTGGCGTATATCGACCGATAAATTGTCCATCTAACAAGATTTCACCATAAACGATATTGTTGGATCGATCAAAAGCCAAAACTGTCAGTGTAGCTTTTCTATTGAAATTGAAATCTATCCTTTGAGTTTGTTCAGAATCAATGTTCACGGTCTTTTCGATGAATCCGAAAAATGGATGTTCTAATCTAAGCAGATGACGCCCAGTGCTGAGTGCTGTTGCATATTTAACATTCCATTTTTTTTTGTGCAGCTTGCCATCGATGTAAATAGAACCGTAAGGTTTAACGAACACCTCCAACCGTCCCATCACTGGTTGAAGATTTACACCCATTAAGATTATCTTTTTATTCTCTGACGTTACAATACCACTGTACTCTTTGTAGCCCTTTTTTCTTAAAGCTATTTTGTGCTTACCAGGGTTGATTCGTAGTACAGTTTTTGGAGTCATTCCGAAATTTCTTCCGTCGAGCCAAATTGTAGCTCCTTGGGGAATTGAATTAAACCTGATCCCGCTCAAGGCTGCTGGTTTAGGCTTTGTTGGAGGGCGAACTCGTGGGATTGTCATGATATTAGCATCATTTGAAGTTACCAAATCCTGAGAATCTTTCTCCAGGATGATATTCATAGTGGGATTTTTTCCTTGAGCCAAGTTAAATTTTTCTGTCTTGGAAACATAGCCCTCTCGTGAGATTTCAATTATGTGGGGTCCAATAGGAAGAAAGAGATCTTTTCGGTTTGCAAACTGTGTAGTTTTTTTATCCAAAATAACTACTGCATCGGTTGGAGACACTTCAATCGAGGTATATGCTGCCGGTTGCAAAGCATAAGAAAATGTGGATGATGATTCATTCTTGAGAATAAAGGTAGTATCAACTGGAAAAAAATTCTCTTTTTCTAATTTAACAGACACAGTCCCAGGCTTAATCTGGTAGTCACTTATTGGTGATTTACCAATGAATTTTTCATTAATAAAAACCTGTGCATTACCTGGATCCGTCTTTATACTTAACGACGCCCTTGTAGTCAACAAAAAGTTAGGAATGATTTGTTTATAATCTAGGGCCTTGCTAAATAAACTTGCAAACATAAGAAAAGCAAAGATTGCCGACAACCATACATAATACGGCTTTTTTAAAGTTAGCGGCGGTCGCTGAGGAATTGGCTTCTTCGAAAGCGGCGGTAATTGTTGATGATTTGAATGAGAATAGAACGATTCCTGAAATTCTTTAAACGCTGCGAGCATTTCAACCACAGTTTTGTAGCGCGCCTTTGGCTTCTTTGCAATAGCATGCATCACGATTCGAGCCAAACCCTCTGGAATTTTAGGATTTATTTTATTAGGTGAAGCCACGTTTTTTCTAAGGATAGCATTTTGAATAACTTTTTCGTTCTCGGTTTCTTCAAATGGAGTTCGACCCGCCAATATCTCGTAAAAAGTCATGCCAAGAGAATAAATATCGTCTTTTTGATAATTGATGTTTGGTGCTAACCTCACTCTTTCAGGTGACATATATTTTAAAATATGAGCTGGCGGAACGCCGTCTGAATTGTGCTGATAAGCTGTTTCTAACCCAAAATCCATCACTTTCACAAAGCCACGATCGTTTATAATAATATTACTTGGTTTGATATTGCGGTGAAACACATCGTGCTTATGAGCATATTCTATCGCCTGTAGGATTTGATCAATGATTGATAATGTGTTTTTCCAAGAAATAGGTCCGTATTTTTGAAAATATTCATCTAGTCTTTCTCCACGCACATATTCCATCACTATGAAAAAATCATTATCCTCTTTTAGAAATTTGTCGACCTTAGCAATATAAGGATGTTTCGCCTTTGTTAATCTTTTTATCTCTTCATTAAAACACTTCAATTTATTTACATCGCTAAAATATGTTGGGTCAATCATTTTGACAGCTACAGTTTCTCCTGAAACCATGTCCAGAGCTTTGTAGACAATCGCCATGGTACCTATACCAAGGATTTCTTTAATAAGATAGTTGTCAATCTTTTTGTCAATCATGGGACAGGACTGATTTTTTTGCAAGATGAACTTGAAGTGCAGTGTTTGCTGAGATCATTTTAACTTCTCTTCACCCAAATGAACCTCCTTTTTGAGGACTTCAACTGTCTGAGGTCCAAAATTAATTTGAGTTATATTGGTCGGAGATTCTTACTAAATTGTAGTTGTATTGGATGACCGATTACAAAAAGGTAAAAATTTTCTTTTCTTTTGGGCTTCACGCACTGTACAACTTTAAATTACGCAATTATTGTACCACCTTGAAACAGCTGGTGCTTGATACAGAATGGGCACACGTGTATTTTCTCAGTTGTAAACAAAAAGCCCCCGAAAACTTTGACCGCTTCGGGGGCTTTACTTTTTCAAGTGAGAATATTTATTCTTCTGTTTCTTTTTCGATAAATATTCGATTTTATCCTCACATGGGTAGTTCAGAGACACCTTAGTTGAGTAAAAACCAACCATGTGGTGGAAAATAATACAAAATTGAAATAAATTTCTTCGACTGATAGGATGAGAAAAAATGGTATAGAATTTGCTATTTGTTTCATTCCCGAAACCTTAGTCAATAATCTCAAAAATCTATTGGAGAAAACCTATGAAATTGCATCTTTGGAAATCTTCTCTATTAATCATCACTGCCCTTATTTTTAGTATTTTCTTGAGCTGTACAGAAGACAGTGTAACTGAACCAGGTGATGCGGAAGGAACAATCCTTATTCGCCTTACTGACGCTCCGTTTCCAATCGATTTGATAGACGAGGCCAATGTCATTATCACCAAGATCGAAATACGACGAGCGACAGAGGATGCTGGTAGACCGTTTATCACTCTATCAGAAGATACCGTAAAGTTTAATTTGTTAGAGTTACAAAACGATGTGACCGAAGATTTAGTCGAGATAGACATTCCTATTGGAAGTTACAATCTGGTTCGATTATACGTATCGGAGGCCAACATTCTCTTAAAGGATGGTTCTGAATTTGTAATGAAAGTTCCAAGTGGTGCTCAGACAGGAATTAAAATCTTCATTGAGCCTGCTATCGAAGTAGTAGGTGGCCTTACTTCCGAACTCTTGTTGGATTTCGATGTCAGTAAATCCTTCGTGGTTCAGGGTAATCCGAATACGCCTGCCGGTATTAATGGGTTTATTTTCACACCGGTAATCAGAGCGGTAAACATGTCCACTGCCGGAAGAATTACTGGCGTTGTTACGGATAATGCCTCGACCGTACTCGAAAATGCTGCAGTTTGGGTGGAACAGGATTCAGTGGTTTCAACGACGTTTACAGGCACCAATGGGTATTACGCATTGATTGGTGTCCTCACAGGCAACTATTCTGTATATACGACGAAGGCCGACCACGATACAGTATCCGCATCCGGATTAGAAGTAGTTGCCGGAAATGAAACTCAACAAGATTTCGAGTTGACGCCTAAGCAGTAACAATCTTTCCTAATGTGAGGGTGGTTAGTGTCACGATCACCCTCTCAATATCTCGAATTTGTTTCCTTGCATCAGTAGTAGTCTTTTGTTACGTGTTGACGAAAGAATTTCTTAGCATCCAATTCACCATCGACAGCCCTCATCAACGGTAGTCGTGAATTTGGTGTCCTCGGCTTTATGTAGTTTTGCCTACCAAGTTCATTTTTAGTAATAGCCCCTTAAACGGGAATCATCACGAATGGGTTAAATAAAAAGTTGAACTTACAACATAAGACAACCTTGTCTTGTCGGCAGATGAGACAATATCTCATCTTGCTACTGGATGTGATAGTAATTTTATGACCTCTTGCACCTTTCTAATCTTCTGATTTACAAACCCTTATATCATTAAATCCCCAGAAGTAATTCCTGGCATATCCTTTGCGTTTGGCTGCCGCCTAATAGGCCACATCTCAACAACTGTTGCGTTAGACAAAAAAAACGAGGAGAAACTGATGAAGAAAATTATTAACACTGTGTCATTAATGAGTACTTTTGTATTACTGTCACTGTGGGTTGGCTGCAGTGATAATGCCGAACCGTTAGCCCCTGTGAGTTCACAAGAAATACCAATGTTGAGTAAACAGACCGGTGGTTCTGGCCTGGACGTTGTCCCGGTATTTCGCATTCCGACCGGCCACAATTCGGAACGTCTAACGGTTTTCGTCTTTTATGGAAAAGGCGGTAATGGCGGCGGGAAACCACCAAAAGATGACGGTAGCAGCGAAAAGTGTTCAGATACAAACACGAATCTAGCATTTAGCGAGATAGGCGTTCGGTGGACTCAACCCCAGCTCATGGTAGAGTATCAACCAACATTTGAACCCGTAGCCGTGGCCGGTATGGCATTCGATGCCATTGACCGCGCTTTCAGTACATGGGAAACGGCAGTCACTAATGCAGGCCTGATGACATTTAGTGAAAACATTACGGCACCATTACCGCCAGACCGCGATGGCCAAAATATTGTTGGTTGGCGTCAGCTCGTAGGGCGCAATGCCAGAAAAGTTCTTGCTGCTACCTATATCTGGGATGATGGAAATGAGACAATCCTGGAGGTGGACATCGTTTACAATACCTCACATAGCTGGGCAATTAACACTGTAATTGATGCTGGTACTACCGAGTGTGGAACAGACTTCGATGTCCAAGCCATTGGTACTCATGAAATCGGTCACTTCATTGGACTCGACCACGTTAACAATGATGATGCTACTATGGCCCCCACTGCTGCCAAAGGTGAGTTGAAGAAGCAGACACTCACGCCTGGTGACGTCGCGGGTGCAAATGCCGTGGTCCCCACAGTACCGGCAAGTTAAACTGGAAAGGTGTTTTTAGGGTTTCTGAATTCGGAGGGCCATGCCGCCTTCGCCAAGCTTTTCAAGGATTTTGTAATGGGATATGGTTTTGCCGACCATAGTGTTTAGAAAATAGATGGACAGAATAATTTAGAAAGGTAAGCGAGAAATATTTAACTATCAAGGATTTCCAGCACTCTGTCGGAACGGCAAAAATA
>Ga0114947_10000887_pt1 | contig 10825 bp, 14 predicted proteins | sample CR02metaG_FD_99656 | JGI IMG/M metagenome (GOLD analysis project Ga0114947, IMG submission 99656) | Deep subsurface microbial communities from Mariana Trench to uncover new lineages of life (NeLLi) - CR02 metaG | ecosystem: Environmental > Aquatic > Marine > Ocean trench > Sediment ...
GCACCTCCTTGTCACCGAGTCCGACAGCGAGGCTGGGGGTCAGCTCGTCGAACACGAGGATGCAACCGCCCACCGGCAAGGAGCTCAGCACGTTGCCCTCCGCCAGCCCGAGAAGGCGCGAAAGGACGCGGAACCGGATGTCCCGGAGATCGGCCAGCCGATCCAGGGCCATGACGTGCGCCGTGTCCGCGAAGCGCGAGCGCAACTCGAGGAGCCGCCAATCGAAGGCGCGCTCCGCCGGCAGGTAGTTTTCGCGGATGTAGGCGGCCGTTCCTCCGACCAGGTCCGGATCATCGAGCATCATCGCCTGAGCCTCGAAGATCTTGCCCTCGACCGGTCCAATTCGCTCGTTCGTCTCCGCCTGGAGGCGCCAGATCCGCTCCTTCGCCCACGAGCGGGCGCCCTGGAACCGCTCGATCTCCAGGTCGACCTCGTCGGGACCGATCGTCCGATGCGGAACGGAGATGATGTCCCACTCGACTCGCAAGGCAGGACCGAGGGCCCGGCCCGGCGACGCGCCGATCCCGTGCAGCCGCCTGCTCACCGCGACGTCTCCACGTCCGCGTCGCTGTTTGCGCCGTCCCGCGAGGCCTCCTCGACCACCACATCTTCCTCCACTCCCCCGTCACCGAAGCCCCGCTCCACCAGATGGACCAGCGCCTCGAGCGCCGACTCGGCGTCCTCACCGACCGTCCTCAGGCGCAGCGTCGATCCAGACTCAGCCGCCAACATGAGCACTCCCATGATGCTCTTGCCGTTCACCTCCAGTCCATCTTTCTCCACCCATACGTCGCATTCGAAACGGGAGGCGAGCTTCACGAACTCCGCGGCCGGTCGGGCATGCAACCCGTATCGGTTCGTCACGCTCACGTGCCGCGCAGCCTCGATCATGCCTTCCGTCACGACTCGCGTCCTATCCGCCCAGGAGAAGCAGAAGTACCGGCGCCGCGATGAGCAGCGTCGCGGCTACCCGCTCGCCGAGCCCCGGCCGCACGTATCCGACGGCGGCCGCCGCCACCAGGGCAAGCACCACCTCCCAACGCAGGAGAGCCGTGCCTGGCGTACGCCAGGCCACCAGCACCACGGCCGCACCCACCAGGAAGGCGTTGAGCACCGTCAACCAGCGCGTCGCCCCGTTCCACGGCGCTTCCTGCAAAGCCCGACCCACATCGAATCCGGCGCTCCAGCCGCGCCAAAAGGCCCAGCCGCGGAGGTACACATGCCCGACGTTGTAAAGAAGAAGGAAGAACAGCGTCGCCACCCACGGACTCCCTTCCAGGGCGAAGAGGACTATCGCCAGCAGGGCGCAGAACGGCCGCCAACCGGCCCACACGAGTTCGTCTCCCACCGCTCCGAGCGGAGCGCGCAGGGCGGTGCGAAACCGCGTGATCTTCTCCGGGGAGACCTCGGTCGCCTCCAGACGCGCCAGCGCCGTCACCGCCATCGCACAGAGGTAGGGGTGAGCGTTGAACGGCTCCAGGTGACGCGAGACCGCCGCCTCGAGACGCACCGGATCTCCCGCGTAGATGCGCCGCAGAAGCGGCAGCATCGCGTTCGCCAGTCCTCCCGCGACCAGCGTGCGATAGTTCCACGATCCCTGCACCGCGAAGCACCTCAAGAACGAAGAAACACGATCCGACCGCGTCGGCTCCACAGCTATCTCACCCTGTGAGGAGTATGAGCAGCGCCGCCGCCGCCCCACCCGCTCCAAACAGCAGAGGGGCGGTCCGGCGTCCTCCCATGACCCTGACCCCGACACCGCCGGCCAGAGCGACCGCCACCAGAAGGACCGCGGAGGCCACCGGCAGCGCGGCTCCGCCCGTCGGCAATCTGGAGACCAGCTTTACCAAGATCATGACGGGGACCGCGAAGGCAGCCGTGAGCGCACCAGCCCGCAGCGCGTCGATGGTCATGGCCATTCGGTGCCTCCGCTCGAGCCGGTACGGGGCCGCGGCGGCGAGGCTCGCGACCAAGTATCCGTTGATCCTCCGTTGGAGGCGGACGGTGGCCGCCCCCACCCACCCGATGATCCAGCCGCAGGCGACTGCCAGGAGCAGCGGCCCCAGTCCGCTGTCGCCGCTCGCAGCCAGTCCCGCGCCGGCGACCAGGCTCGCTGGACCCGTCTCCGGGTACACGGCGGCGCCGTACGGCGTGTGGCCGAGGCCGAGAAGCTCGAGTATAGCTCCGACAAGGAATCCCGATGACGCGTCCCCCAGCAAGGCTCCACCGATCGTTGCCGCGACGATGGGGCGTGAGATCATGACCTGTGGCCAGGAGGCGGCATCGAGCCCCAACGCGGCGCCCACCACCACCAGCACGGCCCAAAGGCCGACGCTAACGTCGAGCTCGCTCAACGGACCGCAACAACCTCTCGAGACCAACCTCGGGGGACCCCGGCAAGTCCCTGGCGGACACCGAGGCGGCCAGATCTCCGATCACCCTGACATCCTCTGTCTCCGAGGCGGAGAGGAAGACGTAGTCCAGCAGACGCTCTCGCCCCGGAGCCGAGTGCAATCCCCCCAGATTGACGGCGTGCCCTGCCAGCAGACCCGCCTCGGCCAGCCGGCGCATCGCCACGGTATCGGCCGTGAGCAGGATGCCCGCGTCCCGACGTGCCTCGAACTCCGGTAGCCGTCGAATGGTCTCGGCTACCGTAAGGAAATACACATCGCTGTCCGCCGGGAGCGCGCTCGCGTAGAGCTCGCGCTCCCATTCGCACTCCGCGATCCCATCGTCCACTACCACGTAGAAACCGATCCCGAGGCGGCGGCCCCAGCCGACCACGACCTGGCCATGCAGAAGCCGCTCGTCGACCCTATGAAGGACAATCGGCATCGGCACGGCCTGGTGGGAAACGAGCCGTCATCTCCTGCCTCCCCTTCTCCACGACGCGCTCGGCCAGCTCGCGGAGATCTATTCCCCGATGAAACACGAAGTCCAGCAGCATGGGTAGGTTTACGCCCGCGACCACCGCCACGCGGGACGCGTCACGGGCGATCCGCATTCCGGCGAAGGCGCAGCTTCCGCTGGCCATGTCGACGAACACGAGGGCCGGGCCATCGCCGACCGACGCCTGGACACGGTTGGCGAGCTGCTCCGGAGAGCACCGCTCATTCGTGACGGGCGCGAGCGCCCCACGGACGCCCGATATCGCCTCCACCGCGCCGACCAGAGCAGAAGCGAGGTCCGCGTGCGCCACGACGACGCCTCTCACCTCACTCATTATCCTCCTCCAGATACTCCCGGACCGGCTTCATCCTGCGCCGCATGTTCCTGTGGAACTCAGCGGCGCTGTCGACGCCCGAATAGCGAAGAAGATGCCGCATCGCGATGACCTCCGAGATCACCGTGATGTTCTTACCGGGGTTCAGCGGGATCACGACCTTGGGCAGCTCCACGTCCAGGATGGTGGTCGTCTCCTGATCCAGGCCCGTTCGATCGTAGTCGGTCGTGTCGCTCCACTCCTCCAGCTGCACGACCACTTCCAGGCGCTTCTGCTGCCGTGTGGCGTGTATGCCGAAGAGCGCCCGGACATCGATGATGCCGATGCCTCGGATCTCCATGTGATACTGCTGCTGCTCCAGGCCGCGCGCGATGAGCACGTCGATCCCACGGCGTGTGATCATCACGACATCGTCAGCCACGAGGCGATGTCCCCTCTCGACGAGATCCAGGACGCACTCGCTCTTTCCGATCCCACTGCTCCCAACGAACAGGAGACCCACGCCGTAGACGTCCGCCAACGAGCCGTGCATGACGCTGGTCGGAGCGAACTCGTCCTCCAGATACGGCTTGATCCGGCGATAGAACTCCCCGGTCTTCAGCCTCGTCTGGATCAGGGGGATTCCGTGCTCCTCGGCGGCCGCAGCGAGCGCCTCAGGAGGCTCGATCCCCTTCGTGACAAAGATGCAGGGAACGTCTGAACGGACCACGAAGTCCGCGGCCGTCCGCTGCTCGTCGGGGCCGAGCGAGCGGAGAAAGGCGATCTCTGTCTCGCCGAACACCTGGATACGACCGCTCGCGAAGCGCTCGGTGAAGCCGCTGAGCGCGATCCCCGGGCTCGAGACGTCCGGCGCACCGATCTCCCGGTCCAGACCGCTCTCGCCCGCCAGCAGGCGGAGCAGCATGCTCTCACCCTTGCGCTCGAGCAAGGCGCCAACGCTGAGTATGGTCAACCGAGCGGCTCCTCGGACGTCGCCAGGCGATCCTTATCGACGGTGTGATCCCGGTGACGAGAACGGCTTCTCTTGAGCTGCCGAGCCAGCTTATCCACCACCCGATCGACGGCGGACCGGAAGTCCGCCGCTTCCGCATGGGCATGAACGGTCCCTCGCCCGTCGATGCTCAGGTCCCCCTCCACCTCGAAATGGTTCTTTTCCTCCAGCAGCGTCACCTCCACACGCCCTATGCGCTCCTCGAACCTCTCTAGCCGGGAAAACCTCTCTTCCACCAGCCGGCGAAGGGCGTCCGATACATCGAAATGCCGTGCGGATATCGTCACCTGCATGCGCTTTCTCCTTCCAGTTGGTGCCAGCAGGCCTGGCTGCCCGACACGCGAATGCCGTCCTCCAACCACGCCTCCGTCTCGTCCGCCGCGCGATCCCACGAGAAGCGGCCCGCGTGCTCGATCGCACCCTGGCCCAGACGCTCACGGAGCTCGGGGTGCTCGGTGAGCTCCCGCAGCCGTGCGGCCCACGCCGCCGGATCCCCGTGCGCAACCAGGAAGCCCGATTTTCCTGAAGCGACCGACTCGCATAACCCGGGCGAATCGCTCGCGATGGCCGGCGTGCCGCAGGCCGCCGCCTCGATGTTCGTAAGACCCCAACCCTCCTTCGGAGAAGGATACAGGACGGCCCAGGCCCGGTGCAGCAGCTCCATCTTGCGCTCGCCCGTCACGAACCCAAGGAACTCCACCCCTTCTTCGATCCCCTCCGACGCGGCCACACGCCTCAAGCGGGCCGCGTCATCCCCCGCTCCGGCGATGAGGAGCCGGCCCTCCCATCCGGCGCGTCGCAGCAGGGCCACGGCCCGCAGGAGGACATCCAGACCCTTGTACCGCTTCAACCGCCCAAGGTACACGAACGTCGGCCGTTCGTACCGACTGACAGCGGGATCGGGACGGTAGATCCGGTGATCCACACCCGGGTAGACGACCTGGATTCGCTCCGCCGAGAAGCCGCGCGCGATCAGGTCCTCTTTCGTGCTCCATGAGATGGCCTGCAGCGGCACCGAGCGGTAGGCCCCGAGCATGCGTTTTTCGCCAAGCCAGACGGCGACGGCCACGGGGAGCGAGGCCTCCCGAAACACGGTCGTGCCGAACAGATGCGGCACGATGGCGGCGACGGGTATATCGCTCCAGCGAGGGGTGAACAGCGGTGACTTGTTGATGTCCTCGACAATGAGATCGAACCCGCTTGGACCAAGATCCCGGAAGGCTCTCCGGGCGTGAAGCGGGAACGTGTACCGGCCTCCCGTCCGAACGACGTGCATCCCGTCCACTTCTTCCGATGCGAGGGCCCCGGCCCACCCCGAGACCAGCAGCGTGACTCGATGTCCCCGGCCGGCCAACCGCATGAAGATCTCGTGCAGGTGGACCTCAGCCCCGCCCGCGTGCGGGTTTCGACGGTCCTGCCAGTTGACGACGAGGATGCGCAGCGCGGGAGACGTGGCGTCAGCCGGCGACGGCCGCGTCCCGGTACACAGAATCCAGAACCCCGTTCACGAACGCCGCGCTGCCATCGCTTCCATACCGTTCGGCCAGCTTGAGCGCCTCGGTGATCGCCACCTTTCCGGGAATCTCTGCCACGTATCGGAGCTCGGCAACGCCCATACGGAGGATGTTCCGGTCTATCGCCGCCAGCCGGGCCAGCCGCCAGTTCGCGATGTGATCCTGCAGGGTCTGGTCGATCTCCTGCCGGTGTTCCTCGAGAACCGTGAGAAGCCTGTCGATGTACGGACGGTAGCGCGGGGCGACGCGCCGGCGCGTAAGCGCCGTGCTGGCATACTCGGTGAGCGAACCGCCGTCGCTCATCTCACACGCATAGAGGAGCTGAAGCACCCAGGCGCGCGCCCGCGAGCGAGGCTGCGGCGCGCTCACGTCGAAGCCCGGGCGATCTGATCGAAGACCCCACACATCTCGAGCGCGGCGAGCGCTGCCTCTTCGCCCTTGTGGCCGTGGCTTCCACCGACGCGATCCTTCGCCTGCTCGAGCGTGTCGGCCGTGATCACGCCGAACGCGATGGGCGTGTCCTCGGTGATCGCCAGCCTCGACAAGGCGTAGGTCGCGCCCTGACAGATGTAGTCGAAGTGTGGTGTCTCTCCCCTCACGACACAGCCCAGAGCGACGACCGCGTCGTACCCGGCGCGAGACGCCTGCCTCACAGCAGCGGCCAGCTCCCACGCACCGGGCACGCGCACGACGTCGATGTCCTCGGGCCTCGCGCCGCGCCGAAGTAGGGCGTCGCGCGCACCGGCGACCAAACGATCCGTGATGACACGGTTGTAGCGGCTGACGACGAGACAGAACCGGCGACCCGAGCCGGCCGGATCCTCGGGGTTCTCGCTCATCGAAGGCCAAGGAGGTGTCCGAGCTTTTCCTGTTTCGTCTCGAGATACGAGCGGTTGAACCCGGTGGCGGCCGTGGTGAGCGGCTCGCGGCCCGTGATCTTGAGCCCGAAGCCCTCGAGGCCGGCCAGCTTTTTCGGATTGTTCGTGAGGATTCGAATCGAGTGGAGACCGAGGTCCGCGAGGATCTGTGCGCCGATCCCGTAGCTTCTCAGATCCGGTGGAAAGCCCAGCGCCTCGTTGGCCTCCACCGTGTCATGCCCTTCGTCCTGAAGCTCATACGCTCGAAGCTTGTTGAGGAGCCCGATCCCCCGGCCCTCCTGGTCGAGGTACACGATCACCCCCGCCCCCTCCTTGATCACCCGCTCCATCGCGGCGCGCAGCTGCATCCCGCAATCGCACCGGCGTGAAGCGAATACGTCCCCGGTGAGGCACTTCGAGTGTACGCGGACGAGCACGTCCTCCTGTCCCGCGACCTCGCCGTGCACCAGCGCCACGTGCTCGCGGTCATCCACGTCATTGCGGTAGCCGATGATCCTGAACTCCCCCTGGGGCGTCGGGAGGCGGGCCTCCGCGACGCGATGGACGAGCTGCTCATGCCGGAGACGGTACGCCACGATCTGCCCCACCGTGACGACGGGGAGCTTGTGCGTGTCGCCGAATCGCTCGAGGTCCTCCCGGCGCGCCATCGTGCCGTCCGCGTTCAGGATCTCACAGATCACGCCGGCGGGCTGGAGGCCCGCCATGCGGGCCAGGTCGACCGATGCCTCCGTCTGGCCGACACGCTGGAGCACGCCGCCCGGCCTGGCCCTGAGGGGGAAGACATGGCCCGGCCTCAGGAGATCCGCCGGCCGGGAACGCGGGTCCACGGCGATCTGGATCGTACGGGCCCTGTCATGAGCGCTGATCCCGGTGGTCACGCCGTATTCGCGGCGGGCGTCGATGCTTACCGTGAAAGCCGTCTCGAGCGAGTCACCGGAGCGGCCGTCGGCCATCAGAGGAAGGTCCAGACGGTCCGCCAGGTCCGCCGCCAGCGTGACGCAGATGAGCCCGCGCCCGTGAAGGCTCATGAAGTTGATGAGCTCGGGCGTAACCTTGTCCGCCGCGCAGACCAGATCACCTTCGTTCTCGCGCTCGATGTCGTCCGCCACGATCACGAGATCACCCCGTCGAATCGCGGCGATAGCCTCCTCAACCGTATCTAAAGACATGGGCTGCTCGCTTTCCGCGTCTTGCTGTACTCCTTCCACCACTTCCACAACCCTCCAGCCGCCGGTGCTTACCCGGGAGACCGCCGGACGACACCTATTCTGCTAATCGCCTTCTCCGCGGGCCCAGTAAGGCTCCGCGAGGCGTGCCACGTACTTGCCGATGAGGTCGGCTTCCAGGTTGACCCGCTCTCCCGCACGCAGCCGGTCGAACGCCGTATGCGTCCATGTATAGGGGATGATCGCCATCTCCGCGACCTCGCCGTCCAGCCGGCTCAAGGTCATGCTGACCCCGTCGACGGCCAGCGAGCCACGCGGGACCGAAAGAGAGGCGATGTCGCCCGGCAGGCGGACCCGCAGCCGAACCGTCTCTCCCAGGTGCTCCAGCGTCTCGACGACGCCCACGCCGTCCACATGACCCTGTACGAGGTGCCCGCCGAGAGGATCGCCCGCCCGAAGGGCTCGCTCCAGGTTTACGCGGCGTCGGACGTCCAACTCGCCGAAGGTGGTCCGTTCTAGGGTGGCGATGACCGAGACGAAGCGGAACGCACCCTCTTCGCACCCGGTCACGGTGTGGCACACGCCGTCCACGTTGATGCTCTCGCTCTCCGCCAGATCGGCGGCGAGGGCCGGCGCTCGGACACGAAAGGCCACGGCGCCTTCGAGGGCGTTGCGCTCCACCACCGTGCCGACCTCCTGTATGATCCTGGTGAACATCAGCCTCCGGCCAGTCGAGCGAGCGCATCTCGGTTCTCGAGCACGATCAGCGTGTCCCTCCCGAGGCCGCGGCGGTCGGACACCTCCCACGCATCCTCCTCCGATGGCGGCACGCCGACAAACGCCGGCACGCCCTCATCGCCGAGAAAGCTGGGTGCGACGAGCAGGTAGAGCCTCCGAACAAGGCCCTCGCGCAGGAGGGCCGATGCCACGCGCGCCCCCCCTTCGACGAGAATCGTGCCGACCCCGGCTCCCTTCAACGCCCGCAGCGCCGACGGCAGGTCGATCTTCCTGCCTGATTCCGCCCTCTCGGGCGCCGGATCCGCCGCGAGGACCTCCAGCACCTTCACTCCCGCACCTTCCAATCGGGCTCGCCGCCCCGGATCCGCACCATCGGCGCCCACCGCCCACACGGGCGCCTCGTCGATGGAGCGCACGAGACGGCTCGAGGTGGACAGGCGAAGTTCGGAGTCGAGCACCACCCTGACGGGAGGGACACGGGGAGCCGGCGCGCCACGCGCCGTGAGCATCGGGTCATCCACAACCGCGGTGCCCCGTCCGATCAGAACCGCGTCGAACCCGGCCCGCAGCCGGTGGACCTCGCGCCAGGCGCTCTCGCCCGTGACCGCAGAACGGACTCCAACGCCGGCGGCGATCCTACCATCCAGCGACATCGCGAGCTTCAGCGCCACGTACGGCAGCTCTTGCGTGACACGCCAGAAGAACGGTGCGTTCAGTCTGCGCGCGGCTTCAGCAGCCACCCCGAGGCGTACCGCCACGCCCGATGCTTCAAGCCTGTCGAGACCGCCAGACGCCTCCGGGTTCGGATCCCGGCACGCGATAATCACCTCTCGCACTCCCGCCTCGAGGATCACCCGATCACACGGAGGCGTCTTACCATCGTGAGCACACGGTTCCAAGTTCACGTACAGGGTGGACCCCACCGCCCTCGGTCCAGCGGCACGTAGGGCGGCCACCTCGGCGTGCTCGTCTCCATGGCGCTCGTGGAACCCCTCCCCTACCACACCCGAGTCCGACACGACCACCGCCCCGACAAGCGGGTTCGGCGCCACCTGGCCCCAGCCGCGCTCCGCGAGCTCGATGGCGCGCCGCATGAACCTCTCGTCCGCGTCCCGCACGATCGTTTCGGAGTCCTTCACGAGTCGGCCCCCAAAAGCCGAACCCCACCGGCTCCGATCACGAGGCGCCCGCACGCATGGGCCGGGCACCCCTGAGAGCGAATGCGACTGATCATGCCGTCCACATCATCTGACGAGACGATCGCGATCATGCCGATCCCCATATTGAAGGTGCGGTACATCTCCTCCCGATCGGCACCGCTCTTCTCGGCCAGCAAGCTGAACTCGGGAAGCGGCCGCCAGGCGCTCACGTCGACCTCGGCGTCGAGGTCACCCGGCAGAACCCTCGCCAGGTTGCCGGGAATCCCGCCCCCCGTGATGTGGGCCAGGGCACGCACTCGGCCCGCCGCACACTCCTCGCGCAGCGGCCCGAGATAGGATCGGTGCACCCGAAGCAGCACCTCTCCCACGCTGGCCGGCAGACCCGGCCAGGGATCGCCGACCTCGAGGCCCATGCGCGCGAAGATCACGGCGCGAGCGAAGCTGAACCCGTTGGTGTGGATTCCACTCGACTCCAGCCCGATCAGGACATCGCCGCTTCGCACCTCCCGGGCCGCGACGGCCGGGAACTCGAGCCGCCCGACGATGAAGCCCGCGAGGTCATAAACACCCTCGGGATAGAAGCCGGGCATCTCGGACGTTTCGCCGCCGAGGAGGGCGCACCCGTTCCGCCGGCAGCCGCGGGCCACACCCCTCACCACCTCCACGACCACCTCCGGATCGAGCTTGCCACACGCGAAGTAGTCGAGGAAGGCGAGCGGCACCGCTCCCTCCGCCAGGATGTCGTTCACGCAGTGGTTCACCAGGTCTTCACCGACCGTGTCGTGCCGGCCGGCTCGCACCGCGACCTCCAGCTTGGTCCCCACACCATCCACGCTCGCCACGAGCTCCTCGCCCTCCGCCAGCGCGAGGCGCCCACCGAAGGAGCCGAAGCCAGCCCGCACGGCGTCGGTTCGCGTGGAGTCGACGAGCTCGCGCATGCGGAGCTTCGCGATCGCTGCCGCATCCCGATCGACGCCGGCATCCCGGTAGGAAAGGCTCACGACGGCACGGCCGGCGACTCGAAGCGGGTCATCTCGTGGAAGCTCCGGACGCGGTCGGCCACCTCGGCAGCTCGAAGATCCATCAGTCGTTCGGGCCCGAAGGCCTCGCACGCGAACGAGCCCATCGCGCAGCCAAAGACGACAGCGCGGCGCA
>Ga0114947_10000888_pt1 | contig 10823 bp, 7 predicted proteins | sample CR02metaG_FD_99656 | JGI IMG/M metagenome (GOLD analysis project Ga0114947, IMG submission 99656) | Deep subsurface microbial communities from Mariana Trench to uncover new lineages of life (NeLLi) - CR02 metaG | ecosystem: Environmental > Aquatic > Marine > Ocean trench > Sediment ...
ATTCTCAAACATGAGATGGCTTGCATCGAACAACGGGCGCACATGATCAGTGTCAATGGCAGTAATGCCATTGCCAAGCTCCGTTGTGCGGGATACCGGTTCGGGCATTAATATTTCCTTGCAGGAGTGCCTGGCCTGAGGTTCTTTGAACGTTTGAGACATCGCCCGCTGCGCGTAGCACAATAGCCCGCCTTACGATAATTAAGATCGATTAAACGTCGCCATGTTCCGTCTATCGGCACGGGCGATTGCCGGTTTTTGCGTCAACGCGACACTTCATTTTGGCTCCGATTTTAAGTTTATGGGACAGCAGTGGTACGGACCTATTGTTGTAGTGTCTTCAGGCCATCCTGAGAACCGTAAAATTTCGCTAACAGCGCAATATCAGCATCACTGAGACTTGCTGTGAACGCGGTCATGACGGTACCGCTGCGTGTGCCGTCTTTGTATTGATTTAGTGCGTACTCGAGGTAATCCACCTCTTGTCCGGCAAGCGTCGGCGGCTGTGGAATAACGCCTTCGCCATCTGCGCCGTGGCAGTCTACACAGGTCCCCGCTGGCGCAACCTGCGCGGCAGTTTGTGTGGTTACAGTGTCCCTGGCGTCACCACTGGCTGTAATCCAGGCGATCAGATTATCAATATCCTGATCCGTCAACGCCGCTGCATGCGCCCGCATGGTGGGGTGCTTGCGCGTGCCCTCGCGGTAGGCACGCAATGCCGCCTTGATATACGCGCCCCGCTGGCCGCCGAGTCTTGGTACCCGAAACGAGGGATAGGCGTTGCGATAACCAGCTATACCGTGGCAGCCCATGCAGGTGAAGCCTGTTTGCTTGCCTTGTTCGACATCACCCGCAGCAGCCGCCGGCTGCACAAACAGAGTCATGGCGATGAGAAAAATTGCTGCGCCGGAGCGCAATATTGTGTTTGTATTCACGGCTGTCTTCTGCTGTGTCTGATACCAGGCCCGGGCCGGGTGTAAGTTAAGGCCGCTATGGTAATTAGAGTCAGTGTGCATTGCCACCTGCCAATGCGATAAAGGGCTGACTTTTACCGCGTGCTAGCATTCAGGCTTCTCGCAGATCCCCCGAGGTAGTGATGTGAAACGATGGCTGGTCGCTTTACTGGTAATCCTTGCGGTAGTCGTCCTGATATCCCCTGGCATTGTCGGCCGGCTGGCCGAGAAAAGCCTGGATGAGAATATCGAATGGGTAACCAGCGAAAACCCTGCTGTCAGCATCGTTACCGAGCGCTTTGACCGCGGCTGGTTTACCTCCGATGGTCGTCATCGTGTGGTATTCAGCAGTGGCGCTTTTCACGACGCAGCGATTTTGCCGGGCAGTGACACCAGCAGCGCCGATTTACCGGCGTTGATCATCAATACCCGCATTGATCACGGCCTGGTGCCGGTTAGCTCCTTGTCCCGCGAGTCCGGGTCGCTAATGCCCGCACTGGCTAATACGATATCTACTTTCCAGATCGACCCCGGCACGGGCGAGCTGATTGCGATCCCGGGCAAGCTTTACAGCAACATCCGCGTATCCGGCAGTAGCGAATCGCGCTTCGTGCTTGAATCAGGTTCCTTCGGCAAGGATGGGCTCGACGCAACATGGCAAGGTGCGGACCTGATCGTGGTTACAAACCCGGCCAGCGGCAATGTTTCCGTCGCGGGCAGCATCCAGCCATTTTCGATCACAGCGAATGATGGACGACTTGATGTTGGTGCAATCACGGTGGACGCCGATGAGCGGCAGACCGACTTTGGTTTCAGTATCGGCACGGTAGACTTCGAAATGGCATCGCTCAGTACCGAAAGCGCCGATGGGCCATTCAGCATGGGCGCATTGGCGCTCATCGTTAACACCAGCATCGACGATTCCCGCTTAAGTGGCACGTCGACATTTTCCATACAAGAAGTTGTCGCCCCCGGTCTGGGTGAATTCGCGCTGACCATGGACGTTTCGCTGCAGGGCCTGCATGCGAAGTCGCTGGGTGTTATCACCGCGGCACTGCGTAACGCGCAAGAAGACGGCAATCGGGAAGCGGCGCTGCAAGCGATCTACCCGCAAATCGAGGATGATGTACAAAAGCTCGTCGCCGCCGGCGCAGAGATTCGTGTTGATCGGTTTGACCTGACGCTGCCGCAAGGCATGGTGTCGACCACGTTGCGCGTCGAGTTTGCGGAGATGGATGAAGACGCGAAGTTTTCCTGGTCTTCTGTCTTGCTGAAAATGACCGCATCCATGAATTTGCGTGTGTCAGTGGAGTTATACGAGTTCGCGAAAATGATGAACCCGGAAGCAGAGACCCTGATCGCCATGGGCATCCTGAAACGGGATGGTGACGACTACGTCATGGCAGCCAAGTATGCGCAGGGCCTGCTCAACGTCAATGGAGCACCGATGCCAATTCCGATGCCGGCTATGTGATACGGCTAATAACAACCAACGTCATTGCGAGCCCGCAGGGCGTGGCAACCTCTCAATTCTGCAGTGTGGCTTCGTTTCGCGCTGCAATAACCTGTTGGAGGTTGCCGCGTCGCTTCGCTCCTCGCAATGACTTCTGTTTTTTTGGCCGTTTCTATGGCCGCTTCGCTCGGGCTAGTAACTCAGATCCAGCTCAGCTGCGCGGTGGCAGGCAACCAGTGTTGTGCCGCATTCTTCAAGCTGTGGAACTTCTTCACTGCAAACAGCAACGGCGTGTTCACAGCGTGGCTGAAACGGACAGCCTGCTGCTGGCTGCAGTATTGATGATTCAACATCCAGCGGCCCGACATCTTTTAACTTCGCTGCAGGGTCCGGTACCGGCACGGCATTGATCAGCATCTTGGTATAGGGGTGACGCGGTCGCCGAAACACGTCTTCGTTTTCTGCCAACTCACAAATCCGGCCCATGTACATCACCAGCACGCGATGGCTGATCTGGCGAACAACTGCGAGGTCGTGCGTAATAAATATAAGTGACAGGCCAACACGCTGCTGCTCGGATTGCAGAACTTTCAGTATTTCGAATTGCACCGTGCCATCCAGCGCCGCCACCGCCTCATCGCAGACCAGTACGCTGGGTTGCAGAATGAGCGCTCGTGCAATCGCAACTCTTTGCGCCTGGCCACCCGACAGTTCATGCGGGTAGCGCTCATGTAACTCGACGCTCAGGCCGACGCGCTCCAGGACCGCCCGCACATCCTTGCTGCGTTCCGCTTTATTTTTTCGTGGCGCATGAATTCGAATCGGTTCGGCAACGATGTCCTTGATACGCATTGCCGGATTGAGTGAGGCGAGCGGATCCTGAAAGACCATCTGCAGTGCACGACGTGCGGCAAGCGAGCGTGACTGAACTTTGCCCTGGAGCGATTTTCCCAGGAATACGATTTTGCCGCGATGGGCGGGAATCAGCCCCAGAACGGCACGCGCCAGGCTGGTCTTACCAGAGCCCGACTCGCCGACAATCGCTACAGTCTCTCCCGCCTTCAGGGACAAGGTGAAAGGTCGCACCGCTTTAAGCAGCTTGCGCCCGCGCGGCCCGCGTACTTTGAAGCTCACCGCAACACCTTCGATATCCAGCACCGTCGTGGCGTTGCCCGGTAGTGGCGTTACCGCGACCGGCGCATCTATGCGCGGTATTGCTTCGAGAAAACTAACCGTGCGCTCATGCTGCGGTGCTGAAAAAACCTCGCTTGTCGGCCCGTCTTCCAATAGCTGTCCCTGGTCCATCACCAGCAACCGCTCACAATTGCCGGCAATTACGCCCAGGTCATGGGTAATGAGCAGTAATGCTGTTTCCGACTCAGCGCGCAATTCGCGCAGCAAATTCAGGATCTGCGCCTGCACGGTGACGTCCAGCGCTGTTGTCGGTTCATCCGCGATCAGTAACTCCGGGTCACTGAGTAGTGCCGCCCCGATCATTGCGCGTTGCCGCATGCCGCCGGAGAGCTGGTATGAATAGGAGCGATACTGTCTTTGTGCATCCGGCAAGCCGACTCGCCGCAGCATCGCAAGCGTACGTTCGCGAGCCTCGCGCGCCGCACATATTTTATGCTCAAGCAGAATGCGACACAGTTGATCACCAATACGCACGTACGGGTTAAGCGCTGCCATCGGATCCTGGAACACCATCGCCATGCGGCGCGGTCGATAGTCGTTGAGCGTACGGGCGTCGGCGCCAAGCAATTCCTGTCCGTTAAAGCGCACACTGCCGCTGATCTTCGCATTGGCCGGTAGCAAACCCATCACCGCCATTGCGGTCTGCGTTTTGCCGGCGCCGGATTCTCCGACGATACCCAGCGTCTCACCGCGTTCCAGTGAGAAACTCAAATTCGCGACGACTGCATCCGTTGCATCACCGTAAGTCACGCTGAGATTGTCGACATCGAGAAGGCTCATCAGATGTTCTTTTTCGGGTCTGCAAGATCACGCAGCCCGTCACCCAGGAAGTTGAAGCACAACAGGACAAGCGCCAGCAGCGCTGCCGGAATCAGGATCAGCCAGGGTGCCTGCTCCATATAATTAACACCGTTGTTTACCAATGCACCCAGCGAGGTTTGCGGTTCCTGAACACCGAGACCGAGGAAGCTGATGAACGATTCCACCAGGATGGCCTGCGGAATGGTAAGGGTTACATATACGATGACGACACCAAACAGGTTCGGCGTGATGTGGCGAAAGATGATGCCGGGTGTCGACACACCGATCAGGCGAGCGGCGTCGACGAATTCCCGATGCTTCAGACTCAGTGTCTGGCCCCTGACGATGCGCGCCATGTCCAGCCAGTTGATTGCACCAATCGCCACAAAAATCAAAAGGAAGTTTCGCTCGAATACCACCATGAGCAGGATCACGAAAAATATGAACGGCAATGCGTACAAAGCGTCAACCGCGCGCATCATCACGGCATCGACCAGGCCGCCGGCATATCCGGCAATCGCGCCATACAACACACCGATTCCCAGGCTAACGACACTCGCAATGACGGCAACAAATAACGTTACCCGCGCGCCCATCAGGGTGCGAACGAACAGATCCCGTCCCAAATCATCCGTGCCAAACAAGCGTGTACCCGTAATCGTGGGCGGCATCAGGGCATTGCCAAAGTCGGTGGTCATGTACTGATGTGGGCTTAACAATGGACCCAGCAACGCAAGTGCTGCGATAGAAAATAGTATTGCAATGCACACGACCACCACCTTATTTTCGCGCCAGCGAAGTCCGTGCGGTCTGTTTTCATTGCTGCCGCTCCTCGTGCTCATCGCGACCTGATCCGTGGATCAAAAAAGCCATACAGCAGATCAACCAGCAGGTTCATGAAAATGACCAGCGCCGCGTAGAAAATGGTGATACCCAGTACCAGCGTGTAATCACGATTCAGTGCACCGTTGATGAAAAACTGGCCAACGCCCGGGATGCCAAAAACTTTCTCGACCACCACCGAGCCTGTGAGAATCCCGGCCATGGCGGGACCCATATAAGAGAGCAGCGGCAACATGGCTGGCTTGAACGCATGGAAGCGAATAATCGAGGCGGTACTCAGACCTTGTGCGCGGGCAGTACGCACAAAGTCACTCTTCAGCACGGCAATCATGTTGCCGCGTGTCAGTCGGGCGATGTAGGCGATCTGCGGCAGTGCCAGCACAACAACCGGCAGTAAAAGCCGCCGCGCTCCTTCGCCGCCGCTCCAGCTTGCCGGCAGCCATTGCAGGTAGACGGCAAATACCAACACCATCAGCGGCGCAATAACGAAAATCGGCACGGATATGCCAATCATCGCCACACCGGTTATGAATCGATCGAGAAAACTGTTGCTGCGCAGTGCCGCTGCAAGTCCCGCGCTGATACCAACCAGCAGTGCAAGCGCCATCGCCAGCAGCCCCAACTGCATGGAAAGCGGCAATGCACCGCGAATCAGTTCCGCAACGGTGTAATCCCGATATCTGTAGGAGGGGCCGAGGTCGCCGCGCGTGAGGCCCTCGACGTAACGCATGAACTGATCCGGTAGCGATTCATCGAGGTGATATGCCCGCGCGACATTGGCCTCGATGTCCGGCGGCAAACGCCGTTCTGCATCAAACGGACCACCGGGTGCCGCGTGCACCATCAGAAAAGCGAGCGCGACCACCAGGAAAAGTGTTGGTATCGCCCCGAAGATACGCAGTAGCGCGTAACGTAACACGATCGTTATTTTTACTCGGCAAGACTCAGGTGCTGACTGTAATGGTAATTCAGCACGTTGTCTCCCCAGCCGCGGACACGCGGATTGACCATACTCTTGTTGACGTAAAAATAGATTGGCATCAGCGGATGTTCGGACAGCATCAGGCGCTCCGCTTCTTCAAGGTAAACCTGTCGCAGCGCCGGGTCTGACTGCTGTGCTGCTCTGCTCATCAGGTCATCATATTCCCGGTTTTCGTAACCCGGGGTGTTGGACGGATTGCCGCCTTCCAGGATCGTCAGAAAAGTATTGGCGTCGTTGTAATCGCCCGTCCAACTAGAGCGAAACACCTCGGTCACCACCTGCTCGCGGATGTTCGCCAGCAAGACCTGGAATTCCTCGTTGACCAGCGTGGCTTCAATACCCAGCACTTGGCGCCACATTGCCTGTACGGCAATTGCAATTCGCCGGTGTGACTCCGATGTGTTGTAACGGATCTCTATCTGCACAGGCTTGTCATCACTGTAGCCAGCTTCGCGATACAGTTGCGCCGCTTTCGTGTGACGGGCATGCGCAGACATATTTGCATAGGTGAACTGGCGCGGCTGGTAGTTGTTGATTCCCGGTGGCACCCAACTGTAAGCCGGCGCTTCGCCACGACCAACCACCTTCTCCACAATCGTTTCCCGGTCAATTGCCATCGACAAGGCCTGCCGGAGTTTCGGATTATCCTTGAAAGGTGGCTGCGACAGGTTGAAGCCATAATAATAAACAGCCAGCGACGGTGACACGCGTAGTTCGTTCGGCCGCTCTTCGCGCATGCGTTGAAACGATTGTGTTGGCACGGTGCTGGTTATATCCAGCTCGCCGGCACGATACCGGTTGAGTTCATCTCCTGGCTGCGGCGTAACATGGTGCCGTACCCGGTCGATCGCCGTGTTGTCGTTGTTCCAGTAGTGCTCGTTACGCGCCAGCTCAATGTAGGAACCAACCTCCCAGGAATGCAGTTTGTAGGCGCCATTGGTCACCAGGTTGCCGGGGCGCGCGTATGCAGCGCCATGTAATTCAATGGCGCCACGGTGAACCGGGAAAGTGCTGGGGTGACTGAGTAGCGCCAGGAAATAAGGCACTGGCTGTCGCAGGCGAATCTCGAACTGCGAATCGCCGATTGCCTTGACCGCAAGTGACTCTACCGTTTTCTTGCCCGCTATAATCTCGTTGGCATTTTCAATGTCGCCAAGCGATGTTTGCGCGTAGAACGCCGCAGTCGCCGGATCAGCGAGGCGGCGAAAACTGTAAACGAAATCCTGTGCGGTAACAGCATCGCCGTTCGACCACTTAGCCCCCGGGCGCAACCAGAACGTATAGGTACGGTCATCATCCGAGAGTGTCCAGCGCTCGGCAGCTGCCGCGACGAGTTCACCGTCAGGTGTGTAGCCGGTCAGGCCCTCGCCCAGGTCGCGCTGCAGGTCGCCGGCTTGGGTTGTCCTGGATTTGTGTGGGTCGAGTGATTCTGGTTCCGCGCCGGTGCCGCGGTTAAGCAGGGATTGAGCGGTGTTTTCCTGGTCCGAAGCGCCGCATGCGCCGAGCAACGACGCGAACAGCACGAGCATGACAAGCGAGTACCACCCGTAGTTTGACGTGCGTTGGTGGCGCATTGGTGATGAGCTCTTGCGGGGACCGGCTCCCAGCATACCGTATCGGCCTCGCCGTTCCCTCGATTAGCGCACTGTTCGTAATGGTTGTTGCTGCGTGCCGGTCGTGTCTGATCGCGGCATGTGCACATGGATGTACTTATGTCGCGGAGCGAGCTGTTTCTGGTGGAATGTTCCAGACTTGAGATTTCGTCCACAATTGAGACGGATGCGCGTGAGCGACGCTACCGCAATCAGAAATGACTTACCTCATACCGCCCGCCGCAAATACCGCTTTTTCAAATGTATCAGCAGCAGCGACACCGTGGCCGGCGTCACGCCCTCCAGCCTCGAGGCATGACCAATGGTTGAGGGCCGCGTAGATTCCAGTCGCTGCCGCGCTTCCGTCGATAACCCCGTGACGCTGGCGTACTCGATATCGGTTGGCAAAATCAGCTGTTCCTGTTTGGCGTGCTGGTCGATTTCCCGCTGTTGCCGCTCGATGTATCCCTGGTAGCGCGCCTGCACCTCAAGCTGCAATTCGACCTGCCCTGCCTGCTCATCACTCATACGCTCGCGCCACTCGCCGGCGCCCACTACCGACAATGCCGTCACTTCCTTGTAGCCAAGCTCCGGTCGGCGCAGCAACTCTATAGCACGGCTTTCCTTTTGCAGACCGTCTCGCAGAATTTGGCTATCACTTTGCGATAAAGAGTCGGGTCGCACCAGGATGCTTTGCAACCGCTCCCGTTCCGCAGTCACCGCATCCCTTTTATTGACGAACGTCTGCCAGCGCCGGTCGTCAACAAGGCCGAGCTCGCGACCGACCGGTGTCAGGCGCAAGTCTGCGTTGTCCTCGCGCAGCAACAAGCGATACTCGGCTCGGCTGGTGAACATGCGGTAGGGCTCGCTGACGCCACGGGTAATCAGGTCGTCCACGAGAACACCCAGGTACGCCTCGCTGCGCGCGGGATACCACGCTTGTTTTTCCTGTACCCGGCGTGCCGCGTTAATGCCGGCCAGCAGCCCCTGTGCCCCGGCTTCTTCGTAGCCGGTTGTGCCATTAATTTGTCCTGCAAAATAAAGGCCGGGCACGAAACGCGTCTCAAGTGTTGGCTGCAAATCGCGCGGGTCAAAATAGTCGTACTCAATTGCATAACCTGGTTGCGTGATGTGCGCTTTCTCGAACCCCTTGATCGAACGCACAAAGCGTAATTGCGTTGCGTACGGCAAACTCGTTGAGATTCCGTTGGGGTAAATTTCGTGCGTATGCAAACCTTCCGGTTCGACAAATATCTGGTGGGATGCTCTATCGGCGAAGCGTACAACTTTGTCTTCTATTGACGGGCAATAGCGCGGACCGACGCCTTTGATCAGTCCATTGTACATTGGCGACTCGCTCAGTGAGCCGCGAATGATGTCGTGCGTTTCTTCTGTCGTGTGCGTGATGTGACAGCTGACCTGGCGCGGATGTTCGCTGCGACGACCAAGAAACGAAAACACCGGCACGGGTTTATCGCCCGGTTGCTCGGTCATGAGCGCATAGTTCAGCGTTTTGCCATCGATGCGCGGCGGCGTGCCGGTCTTCAATCGTGCCACACGAAACGGCATCTCCCGCAAGCGATTTGCCAGGGCGTTCGACGGCGGGTCGCCAGCCCGACCACCCGCTTTCTCGGTTGCGCCAATTAGTATGCGGCCGCCAAGAAAGGTACCGACGGTGAGGACAACACTCGGCGCATAGAACTTCAGGCCCATGCCGGTAACCACCCCAGCTATTTGCTCGCCGTCGAGAATCAGGTCCTCTACGGTTTGCTGAAATATGGACAGCCCTGGCTGGTTTTCGAGGATGCTGCGAATCGCCTGACGGTAAAGCGCGCGATCTGCCTGCGCGCGGGTGGCCCGGACTGCCGGCCCCTTGCTCGCGTTAAGTGTGCGGAACTGGATGCCGGCCAGATCAATCGCGCTGGCCATGGCGCCACCCAGCGCATCGATCTCTTTGGTGAGGTGACCCTTGCCGATACCACCAATCGCCGGGTTGCAGCTCATTTGGCCCAGGGTCGAGATATTCTGCGTTATAAGAAGTGTCCGGGTGCCCGAACGGGCGGCAGCAAGACATGCTTCCGTTCCGGCGTGGCCACCGCCAATGACGATGACGTCGAATCTCGAATCTGCAGACATTGGTCAAAAACTGATCAATTACTCGGGGGCGACATTCTAATAGTGCCAACGCATAAGTGCCACTGGACTTTACTTGGAATGGCCGAGTCGCGACTATAGCGTCGCAGTCCTTGAAGGAATCAGTCTTGAAGCAACTTTTAATATCAGCTTTTGCGTTATTTTGCCTGCTGCCAGCAGTGCCCGTGCCAGCCCAGGAGCAAGTGGCAGAGCCACTTCTGGCTCTCGAAGACTGTCGCATCCGCACCGGTGCAGGTTATCCTGGCATCAAAGCGCGTTGCGGCACCCTGCAGCGACCACTGGATCCGACCGATCCGGATTCAGCGTTGATTGACCTGTTCGTCGCGGTCGTGCCAGCTCTCAGCCTGGAGCCCGCGCCAGATCCGCTGGTGCCAATCGCCGGCGGACCGGGCCAGGCATCATCGGAGTTTTATGCCGGTTTCGCCGGCGCGTTTGAGGAAATACGCCGCGATCGCGATATTGTACTGCTGGATCAGCGTGGCACCGGCCAGTCGGCCAGCATGGATTGCGACGTCGATGACGAGGAACTTATCGGCCAGTTCTCGGCCGAAGAAACCATCGCGGCTGCTCGTGAGTGCCTGGACGCATTGCCTTACGACCCGCGTTTTTTCACCACCAGCGTAGCGGTTGAAGATCTTGAGGCTCTGCGCACAGCGCTTGGCTATCAACAGTTCAATCTGTACGGCATCTCTTATGGTTCGCGAGTCGCACAGCATTTCCTGCGGCGCTTCCCGGACTCGACCCGCAGCGTAATTCTTGATGGCGTTGTTGCACCGCAAATTGCGCTCGGCCCGGCCGTTGCCATAGAGGCGCAAAGGGCAATTGAAAATATTTTTGAGCGCTGCACGGCA
>Ga0114947_10000891_pt1 | contig 10798 bp, 7 predicted proteins | sample CR02metaG_FD_99656 | JGI IMG/M metagenome (GOLD analysis project Ga0114947, IMG submission 99656) | Deep subsurface microbial communities from Mariana Trench to uncover new lineages of life (NeLLi) - CR02 metaG | ecosystem: Environmental > Aquatic > Marine > Ocean trench > Sediment ...
AGGTCCATACATTACCTCAAGCATAATATTTGCTAGAAATCCAAAAAATAATTATCAAAATGGATCTGTTCATAGACTACGAGTTCTAGACAATAACCGCCTTGTAGTACGAGCCGTGGAAGGGCGGCATCTGGATAACTGCATTCAGACCGCAAAAAATACAGGAACCGAACTGGATGTGGCAATTGCTATTGGGGTTCATCCAGCTATATTGATGGCAGCTGCATATCAGGCACCACTAGGAACCGACGAAATGCAGATCGCTGGTGGCTTGATGGGAGGACCTCTCCCGATAGTCAAATGCCCAGGGTCCAATCTCGTGGTACCCTCCCATACCGAGATGGTTTTGTTGGGAACGTTAGTTCCAGATCAGTTAGAAGAAGATTATATGACCGAAATGCTTGCTACGTATGACTATAAACGGCTACAGCCTGTTATCAAGGTAAGAAAGATACTGCAGAGAACACACCCAATCTACCATGACATCTTAGCTGCAAGCCGTGAACACCGTTTTATCATGTCTGTTCCTGTAGAAAGTAAGATCTTAGCGGGAGTTAGGAATACTGTTCCGTCTGTTGAGGACGTTCGCCTAACTGAAGGAGGTTGTAACTGGCTCGTAGCTGTCATAAAGATGAAGAAGAAGTACGATGGCGAGCCTAAGAATGCGATTTTATCAGCCCTTACGGCTCATCCCTCTCTCAAGATAGTCTATGTCGTCGATCACGATATTGATATCTCCGATCCTAATGCCATTGAGTTCGCATTAGCGACGAGATTCCAGGCAAACGACGGGCTCGTCGTTATACACGGCGCTAAAGGGTCTAGCTTGGACCCTTCGAGCAATCAAGCCGAACGTACTACATCCAAAATAGGGATCGACGCAACTGCAACTATGTCCATACCATGGGATAGGTTTGAGACTGCCAAAATACCTGGCGTAGACCAGATAATCCTGAAGAACTACCTCCCAAAGGAAGTAAAGGGGCTTTTTCAGTAAAGACTTAATATTCAACCATCGCGGTATGTCTACGGCAAGAGAGTAACTTGCCCACAAATTTCTACAAGCGTTTAGTCGGTGCCAAAGAAGTATATACTTTTAGGGATTTCATCTTACTTCCGGGTAAGAGTGACATAGAACCTGGATCTGTGACACTTTCTACCAATTTCACTACCAATTTGAAACTAAAACTTCCTATTGTCTCATCGCCGATGGATACTGTTACCGAAGCAGATATGGCGATATCGATCGCTCGACAAGGTGGAATCGGGATCATTCATCGTAACATGGCTATAGACGATCAAGTAGAGATAGTGAAACGAGTCAAGCGAGCCGAGTCGTTTATCATACGAGACGTGATTACTGTTGAAACCCATGAAAAACTAAAGGCTGCAATGGATCTTATGAAAGAGCATCACATATCTGGTCTTCCGGTTCTCCAAAAAGGCAGGTTGGTCGGGATTCTGACCAAGCGCGATGTGACTTTTGCGGATCAACGGAGCATAGTAAGCAAGGTAATGACCAGAGACGTCGTAACCGCCGGGCCCGATGTTAATATCTCTGGGGCCATGAAGATTATGCACAAGCATCGAGTAGAAAAACTCCCCGTTGTAAAGAAAGATGGACATTTAATAGGACTAATCACTATAAAGGACATCTATTCACGGGAGAAATACTCACTCGCAAGTAGAGACGAAGAAGGCCGACTTATGGTAGGTGCCTCGATATCTCCAACAGATCTAGAGCGTGCAAAGGCACTCGATAATCACGTCGATGTCATTATTTCAGATGTTGCTCACTTCCATAATGAGAACCTGATCAAGGCAAGCAAGAAACTTGTGAAACAAATATCGGCAGATTATGTTATTGGGAGCATTGGGACTCGAGAAGCAACTGAAGACTGTGTTACCCGAATTGACAATGTATCGGGGATCCGCGCCGGAGTAGGTTCTGGGTCGATATGTATCACGTCTGAGGTTACGAGGAGTGGCGCTCCAACTCTGTTTGCTGTTTCGGAAATTTCAGATACCTTACAAAAGTATGGGCTAAAGATACCTATAATCGGGGATGGTGGAATCCGGTCTCCAGGGGATGCTGCACTGGCAATTGCTGCGGGAGCGTCTACTGTAATGATGGGGAATGTATTTGCGGGCTGCTCCGAGTCCCCGGGCTCTCTGATAAAGATCGGTGGAAAGCATTACAAGCCTTATCGGGGCATGGGGAGTGATGCAGCGAGGGAAAAGATGTTTGCCCGTGACCGGTATGGTCAACCGTCGAAGGGAATCGCCGAGGGAGTTGAGGGTGTAGTTCCTTACAGGGGAGATGTCCAGGCAGTAGTAACGGAGTTTGTTGCAGGGTTAAGAGCTTCCTTCGGGTACTCCGGCGCTGCTAATATCAAGGATCTATGGTCTAAGGCAGCTTTTGGCGCAGTTAGTTCAGCAGGTTCAGACGAATTAAGACCTCACGATATAATACTGCCTGGCGAATAAAATAGCGAATAGTTTCTTAGTACCGTTCGACCTTCAGAGACATGTTTATGTAGCGATCACGATGTTTATTCATGAGCAAACCTAGAGGTTCATGAAAGTGGAACCTACCAAGTGCCAACATTGTGGTTCTGAATTGGTAATAAATTTACATTCTATTTACTGTTCAAATCCTTTGTGCAATCATAATACCAGCGCGACATCACCGCGATGGGAAAGAGCAATCGTTCTAGAAGCTGGGATTTTGAGTTTGTTACTGGGCTTCGCATTATTCGCGGTGAACAATATTTTGGGCATCTCACTAATACTATTGTCCCTCGTCTTCATAATTCTTAGTTTCGTTGATAATGAGAAGATATCCGGGCTTCTGTCAAGGCGAAAGACTGCCGATCCTCAAAGGATCCAAGAATAGATTTAGCTATACATTAGCGAGGTGGATTTCTCCTCGATCCGCGTCTACTTCCAAGATTGTTCCGGTCATAAATTGTGAGATCCCTCCATCCGGCCTATCCACCAGTGGGATCCCAGATATGGCACAGCCAGATACTATGACTAGATCAGAATTTTCATTTATTATCGCTGCTGGTGCATTCCCTGAAATCTTCAACATATAGAGTATGTATGCCCCTACACTGCTGCCGATACTGTGCGGAAAAATGAGAATCTTGCCTCTCACCGGAATCCCATATAGATCATGCGTCTTGTCCGAAACGTAACCCTTGACTGGGTCTAACCCCGATAGAAATGCGATGGGCATCTTTGATGATAGGACCTCGCCATGCTGTACTCCCTTTACCAGTGGTCTGGCTTTTAGTACAGAAGTCACTTACAATTTTCCTCTACTATCTGATTGGTATCCATCAAAGCAACATCAACCGAATGCTGCTTATGGATGTAATGACATCCTTTACACGAATCTGTCACTATAGTATCAACATCAAGCAACCCCATTAATGGTGTAAAATCTGGACACGAATCGCAAACAAACTCACAACCGGCTCGGGTGAGATTCCCAATTAGACCAAGATCGTTCGCTTTACCGAAAGTATATCTCGAGCAGAAGATCAGACATCTCTTGGTGAATTTTCTACCTTTTAGTATCTTGTATAGCTGGGTAATCTCCGCTAAGGAATAATGAGGACAACCCAAAACAACATTATCTCCCTGATCAGCGCGTGAGAGATCATCTCTTGTTCTTCTCTTCTCGGTACTGGTAAATGATACCTTTTCGACTCCACTAGGCTCGTAATCAAGAAGAAAAGTTCCGGAGGCACCGGTAGTTCCGAGTCCTGCTGAGAGTGATTTTGCCTCATCATTTTTTATTGACTTAATCCCTTCGAATCCTATGGGCCCTTCATCCGCCACTCTCCCCGCATAGTATCCCAAAAGGCCATAATCCAACGTACCTGTAAGTTCTGGATGGACTTTTATGATAATATTAGGCTTGAGAGCGTCAGTCTTATGAAAATCGGAGAGGGGAATCTTTCCGGTTATCGCGCTAGCTAGCGCTGTTAAGGCACTTTCCCGATTAGTCTTTAGGCCTAGAATCGAGTTCGCGTAGATCGCAGCAGAGGTTTCCGCCCAACTAACGTGACTTCCCTTCTTAGGAACGTTAACACCTTCATACGGGAGGCATGTAAATGAGGGGATGGCCCCCAATTTCAGATATGCCGCTACAATAGTCTGTTGTTTCTCGGCATAACCCGGATCTATACCCAATTTCTTCCACTGATTTAGATCCATTCCGGTTGGATTGACCGTCGTATGTACGGAAAATTTTCCCGATTCGCTGATACTTGAAAGAAATTTTAGGCCCGCGTCACCAATAGTATTATACGCAACTCCGGACACATGTGCCGAAGAGATATCGATTAGCCTCTTAGCCTCAGTAAGCTGTCCTACTGACCAAAGGATATTGTACGCAATAGAAGTGGCCTCTCCGTACTTACCATCTAACCCGGCTTCCTCTTCCCGTGTTAGATCCATTATCTAGAACAAAAGTCTCCTCCCATTAAAGAATGTACTGCCTGAAGATTGCTCTCTTGAATCTTTTGGAAAGACGCTGCGTATTAGATAAATACTCAGTAACAGAAGAGATGTCAGTTGTCATTACTAAGCTATGGCCCTTTCTATGTTGACCTCCCATTCATAAAACCAGAGACGATTGAATATAGGAAATATCAACTCGATATATCTGAGGTCGCGAGTAGGAAGAATACTCTAGTAGTCCTTCCTACTGCTCTCGGAAAAACCATAATAGCGATTTTGTGCGCGTGTAAAGTTCTGAATACCCAAAAGGGATCAAAGGTATTGCTAATGGCTCCGACCCGCCCTCTTGTCCTCCAACATAGGTCATCTTTTCTAAAAGTTACCGGGTTCAATGAAAGTGAGGTCGTATGGCTTACTGGTACTATACCAAAAGAAGAGCGCGAACTCATTTGGTCTGGCGATGCAAAGATCTTAGTAGCGACACCTCAGGTAGTGCGTAATGATCTTTCCTCGAAGACCCTAAAATTGGATAACTTTTCCCTAGTTATTTTCGACGAGTGTCATAGAGCTACGGCGAATTATGCGTATACGACGATATCTACGGTATATAAAAATCAGAAAGATCATCCTTTGATCTTGGGAATGACTGCCAGTCCCGGAGCTGATGAGCAAAGAATCAGAAATGTATGTAATTCATTATTCATCGAGCGGGTCGAATGTAGAACGGAAGATGACGAAGACGTCAAGCCATATCTGAACCAGGTATCTCTCAAAATGATGGAGGTAGATCTGCCTAAGGAATATGAAACCATTATGATAACGCTCCGAGAGATGATTACCGATAGGGTATCATGGCTTCTCGAAAAAAGATTCCTTCACCATTTGAACCCATCAAAGATGGAATTACTCGAATTGGGCAACTTTCTGAGAGGTCAACTCAATAGCAACTCTAACCGGAACCGAGGCCCACTATTCAGCGCTATAATTGCACAAGCTTCCTCTTTGATCTTGTTACATGGGCTAGAACTAATCGGTTCTCAAGGTATTGAGCCTTTTGTGAGATTCCTCGATCGTTTGGATTCTAAGGCCGATGAGCGGCGTAGCAGAACCTCTATTGTTAAAGATCCTCGATACTCACGCTTGAAGGAACTTGTTCATGGGAACAGTGTGCCTAATCACCCGAAGATGGAGATACTCAAAGATTTGATAACCGCTCAACTAAACAAAGATCCATCATCAAAGATACTGATCTTCTCACAATATAGAGATACGACTACCAGTATCGTTGATAGTATTCGTTCATCTATGGATAAATCTGTGGCTCGTTTTGTAGGCCAAGCTTCTAAAAAAGACGATATCGGGCTAACTCAAAAAGATCAGAGTGAATTGATAGAGAACTTCCGAAGCGGATCTATACAAATATTGGTCGCAACATCAGTAGCGGAAGAGGGTCTCGATATACCAGCGGTTGATCTTGTAATATTCTACGAGCCGATCCCAAGTGAGATACGATTCATTCAGAGAAAGGGTAGAACCGGCAGGACTAGGGTAGGGGAGGCAGTGGTTCTAATGACTAAAGGCACCTCTGATATTTCCAACGCGAATACCAGTAAGAGAAAGCTCGACAAGATGAGACGCCTCTTAGCCAAACTAAACTCGGAGCTCCAGCTAAAAAGTTCTCCACGATTGCTGCCTCATAACGTTGAAAAGGCAGGATAAGATTATTCATACTTGCACATGATTCAAATCATAACTATCCTTTCTAAAGAGAAACAGTGCTAATGCTAAGATAGCACCAAGGATCAACCAAACTACTGCAATAAATACCGCTTTCATCGGAACCACCGTTTGTACTTGCAGTTCCTTAGTCGAATCTACAACGAAGACCGCCCTCCCTAACTCTAACCCCTTCGAAGTTCTAATCTCGGCATTTACAAAATATTTACCCACTTTTGTTGGCGTAAACGGCACACTTGACTCACCCTGACTAAGATCAATGATTTTATCTCGATTGTCAGGGGTAAGAATCATTATTCTGCCTGATTGAATTTCGCCTAATGTGATCAATGAAAGAAAGTAACCATCATCCGACCTTTCCACCAAGACCGTTGCATTGTTGTAGTATACAACAACTGGAAGGGAAAGCTTGAGAAAATCTGTCTCAAGATAAATAAATCCCTGGTGAGGACCAAATTCGGATACGTTCACAGAGGCTTTTAAACCAATAACTATCGAGGCATTGGGAAATACAGTTACTGTTTGGTTAAGGGCTAGTAAATCTATGGTACCTGACTTTGATGAGGTAGTAATTCTTACATTAATGGCATCTGGGACCAGAGAAGATATGCTTAGCAATATCGTTGATTCATTCTCAACCGGTGAGAGATGGATTACTAGGTTATGCGGTTTTACAACAATAGGTGTCCGGATAGCTGATGATAAATTCAGCCTACCCGCTCCTTGATCGAAGACTGATACAATTTCCCCATCACTACTCCGAAGGATCGTACTAGAAAGTTTCAGAACGCTTGCTATGCTTTCCGGATCTAAACCCGGGTACAACTGCTTCAGTAGCGTTGCTGCCCCTGTTACAAAGGGTGCAGCAAAACTAGTCCCGCTGAGAACCCGTGTATTCCCTTCTACCCACGTAGAGTTGATGAAAGAACCTGGGGCAACGATGTCAGGCTTGATGAAGAAAGGTGAACTAGGCCCTCTAGAACTGTAGGCATCTACCGAATCTGGATTTAAGATAAACTCCAATGTTGCATTGATATCACCCCTAGAAAGCGCAGCGGTAATAGCATCGCCCTGATCGCGAGGCATGGATACTACTGGCAGAGTAGAGGAATAATCTGGTCGGGTTGGGTGCAATAGCGTGCCGATGAATGGCCCGGGAAGATTGTTATACACGATCAACGCACTTGCTCCCATCTTTGCCACTGCAAGCTCCTTATCTGCAAAATAAACAAGTTCTTCGCGCTCTCCTCCGCGAATTGCGATTGCAATCGCTCCATCAAGATCTAATCCCTCCACATCTTGTGGTCGTGCGAAATTTACAAAGACTAACGGACCCGAGACTTTGTCGAGAACATGCGTCTGCCTCATAGGTATGACCTCAAGATTGACCACCTTGGGATCTAAACGCAGATCAACAGATAGGCTCTGAGACACGTTATTTCTTGTGGCTCCTACAGCGATTGCGTCCTTAGCTGCTGCTGGATAACTGATTGTAGACGGCCCTGGTCCTGAGTTACCTGAAGCAGCTACGACTACAACGCCGGCCTCCAGTGCATTTGCGATAGCCTCTCTGATAAGCTGACCACCGACCAGACCTCCAAGACTCAAATTGATTACGTCTGCTCCCTCTCCTATCGCACTATCTATCGCCCGTAGGATAAAGGAGGTAGGAACCGTATTCCCAGTTGAAACAATCCTATATGCCAACAATTTGGCCCCTGGAGCGATACCCTTGACGCTACCGTCACCCGCGATTATTCCCGCAATATGTGTTCCATGTCCATCAGAATCTATAGGATCCCCTGAACCAGTTAACAAATCCTCGCCTCCGATTACCTTGAAAGTTGGTCCAAACCCGCCTCCTAGGTTAGGGTTGGTATAGTCTATACCCGTGTCAATCAATGCTACTACTACACCCTCACCGTTGAGATCATCTTCGTGCATTTCACTGAATTTTATTACGTCGTCATACCCAATCCATCGGGAGGCCTTTGCTAGGTTTAGATGGGCAAATGAATCGAACTCTAAATACATATTTTCACTGAGGCCTACTATATCCTCAAAACTATCTTCCCGAATATCTAAAACTGCTCCATGAATTGAGTATACTAAAATTTCTTTTACCTCAAAATCAATACCATTCTTCCTAAGCATTTCAAGGTAGGAAGTAACTTCGGCTATCTTCTCTTCTCTGAGCGACTCCGAGTAGACTTTGACTGCCTCTTTAACCAGAGGCTTGTCGCTAACTCTGATGATAATTGTCCTAAACTCGTTAACCTCTACCGGCTCCTCACTAATCTCAAACGAAGCGGCAGTCGCTCCCATTAAGAGGATGATTATTGCTACAACTAGGACGAGCAACTTTCGAGGGAGTACTTCCAAGAAGTTATAGCCTTCTTAATATGTTCTCTAGGGTTCTAGTAACTAATTTCGGAACTTGGTCGATATTTTTTCTTCCAACCTTCGGTATCGCACTTGACACATCTGTATCTAATACTTCCTCGCCGAGTTGTCTCGTCGGGGATCTCGAGGATCTCATGATCAGTTCTTATCATACAAGTATCACAGTATCTGTACTGTTTTATCATGGGGTTACGGATGGGACCCGCTTAATATACAAATTTCTCTATTAGAAAAAACCTTAACTTCTCAATCGTTAAGTGATTGTCATGAGGCTGCGTGTACCATATTATGCACAGTCTGCCGAGTTCTCATGCGGTCCGGCTTGCCTAACGATGGCTCTAAAGTACTTTGATCCTAGCACTCGAATGGGCAAAAGTCTTGAATACGATCTATGGCGTGAATGTAATATGATTGGAATAAGGGGTGCAGACCCTTTCGGCCTTAGTGTCCCACTATTGAAGAGGGGATATAATGTGACAATTATTTCGAAAGCTCCTTCAATGATGAATAAATCGCAGTTAAAGACGATGAAATGGTTGAGTAAAGAGGAGAAGGAACTGACTCTTTTTGCGATTAAGGATCAGAAGGAGAAGGCCCTCTCCCTAGGACTCAAGCTAATCAAGAGGGATCCGAACCTTGAGGATATGGAAGAGGCTCTCTCAGAGAACAAGTTGCCGATTGCACTAGTGGATATGACAGTTGTCCATAAGTTGAGAATCCCTCATTGGGTGATCGTTACTGGGATGAATGATGAGGTTGGCTGGATAAATGATCCCTATCCTCCTAAAGGCAAGAAAAATCTTCGTTTAAAACTAGACCACTGTGAAAAAATGATGAGTGACTTCTCGAAACACTTCAAATCCGAAAAGTCTCTACTTCTGGTTGAACAGGTAACTGACCAGGGAGTTAATCGAAGGTAGTGTATTATGGTAGAACATGGAGGACTTCGATAAATGACTTTAACCATCTTTGTCTGCGAGGTTGGAATAATACTGGTGGATGAAGAATTTCGCCCTGTAACGAGCACTAGCTTTACAGACGCCGATACCGACGAATTTCTTCAGCTCACAACAGGGGCTCTCACGCCAAAGCTCAGGAGAATTATCGATGAGTGTAAAGAAAAAGGAAATACCAAGTTCTTTGTCAATGAAGAGGCTCTAGTTGAAACAATTAGGAAGGAAGGACTAGACATAACTGTCGCTGAAGATACACAAAAGGCACTTCTCAACGAAAACAAAATTAGACTGATAATGGAGGCAAAAATCTTTAGCTCAGAGGGCGAAGCCATCCAAGAAATACGAAAGATGGCCATACTTTATTCCGATCGAAAAATCAAGCAAGGCTCTGAAAGCTTAGATCTCCACCTGATTAACGGAATACTATCACTTGATGATATCGATCGAATGATCAATCTACTCGCGGAGCGTCTTAGGGAATGGTATGGACTTCACTTCCCAGAACTGTTTGACCTCGTACAGGATCTAAAGGCATATTGTAGGTATATCATTGCGGTAGGGACTCGGGATGATTTAGAGCGGGATATGTTGGATACGGTTGGGCTTGGTGAGAAGAAGACTAATGCTGTACTTTCAATGGCCGAGCGAAGTAAAGGTGGAACAATTAGACTTCAAGACCTGGAGAAAGTCAAAATTCTTGCTCAGGAAATAGAATCGCTTTCAAGGGCTAGAGATACCCTCAACTCTTACGTGGAGAAAACTATGGAGGAAATCGCGATTAACGTATCTCACTTAGCTGGACCCATGGTTGGTGCTCGCTTACTGGCTCGAGCTGGAGGGCTGAATAGACTTTCGAGAATGCCTTCAAGTACCATACAGGTTTTAGGCGCAGAGAAGGCCCTCTTTAGGTCACTTCGGACCGGATCGAGGCCACCGAAGCATGGACTTTTGTTCCAGCATCAAGCCATCCATGGCGCACCAAAATGGCAGCGTGGGAAAATAGCCCGTTCCCTTGCCGCAAAAATTGCCATTGCTGCACGGATCGACTATCATGGCGGTGGTCGGAATATCAAATTGGAGGAGGACCTGAAGAAACGAATTGAAGAAGTAAAGAACCGGTACAAAGATCCACCAAAGGATAGTGGTAGATTCCGTGGTAACTCAGGAGATGATAGTGGTAGATTCCGTGGTAACTCAGGAGATGATAGTGGTAGATTCCGTGGTGACTC
>Ga0114947_10000893_pt1 | contig 10775 bp, 5 predicted proteins | sample CR02metaG_FD_99656 | JGI IMG/M metagenome (GOLD analysis project Ga0114947, IMG submission 99656) | Deep subsurface microbial communities from Mariana Trench to uncover new lineages of life (NeLLi) - CR02 metaG | ecosystem: Environmental > Aquatic > Marine > Ocean trench > Sediment ...
AAAACATGAAGCTCTGCTCGAAGAGACGCATAATCTTAAAAAAGCAGTCTCTGAAAAATACGCGTACGAGGGCATTATCGGTCAAAGCCCTGTGATGAAAAAAGTATTCTCGATTTTGGACCGAATTATTCCTACCGATGTCAGAGTTCTTGTTAATGGAGAGAGCGGCACCGGTAAGGAACGCATCGCAAGAGTGATTCATTATAATGGTTCCCGAAAAGACGCCCCGTTCGTTGCTGTTGACTGTGGCGCACTGCCGGCCAATCTGTTGGAAAGCGAGCTATTCGGCTACGTTAAGGGTGCTTTTACCGGAGCAGACAAAAACAGAAACGGCCTTTTTCAGGAGGCGGATGGTGGCACCCTATTCCTGGATGAGATTGTAAATATGCCATTCGAAGTACAATCAAAACTGCTGCGTGCCATTCAAGAAAACGAGATACGTCCGCTGGGCTCTTCCCAAACAATTAAAATTGATGTCAGAATTATTTCTGCAGCCAGTTCAAATTTACCAGAGCAGATTCAAGCCGGAAAGTTTCGCCAGGATCTGTTTTTCCGGCTCAATGTAGTTAATGTTGACCTCCCCCCTTTGCGCAAAAGGAGCGAAGACATCCCCGTTCTCGCCAGGCATTTTCTCAGCTTGATGAACCAAAGATACCAAAAACAGATTAAGGGATTTCAGGATGGTACTCTGCTGACCTTTGGCTCCTACTCATGGCCGGGAAACATCCGGGAAATGGAACACGCTATTGAACAGGCCGTTGTGCTCTGTACCACCAAATACCTGAACAAAAAAGATTTTGCCCTGTTACAAAACTTAACGGCCGTGTCGGATCAGCTTTTCGAACCACGTCCCTTAAAAGAAGCTCTGGACGATTTTAAAAAGCGTTACATCCACGGACTTCTGAAGCAAACGGGGGGCAATCAATCTAAAACCGCCAGGATTTTGAAAATTCAAAGGACCTACCTCAACCGTTTACTCAAAGAACTCTCTTCATAAACATTTTCCACAGGCCACGCACTCAATTACCCCTCCACCCGAGCCCGCAGTATGTCTTCTTTTCCAGACAGGTGTACACTAAAGTGTAATCTTTTCTTATTTTTTCAAACCTCTCTAACTCCCACTAATACATTGTTTTTATTTAAATTAAATACAGGTTGTATTTGTGGCACTTAATTTGTCTTAAGGGTATCAAGAAAGGGGGCTAACACTTGATACATGTTAAGTCGGACATTTTGAGATTTAATTAAGAAGCTGGAGGAACATATGATGACAATACGCAAGTCTCATTTCAGCTCAATCTTTTGCTCTGTTTTTGTTACAACATGGCTGCTATTTTTCAGCGGCTGCCCAAGTTATACCCTGCAAAAGTCACGGCTTTCCGGGCCAATCAAAAGTAAACCGGCCAGGCTTGTAGCCAACAAGACCCCGGGGGATCTGCAATTTACCGGGTATGTGTCTCTATCTCCTGAAAATTCGTTAAAAGCGACCTCCAAAAATTTGGGCGCCGGGAATGAGGCCGATCCCGACTTCAATTGGAATTTGCCAGCACTTGGTCTCGGTCTTCATTTAGAATCAACGTTTTCCAGGCATTTCCTCGGCAATATTGGCTTGAATTATTCAAGCGCAGACGGCAAAAAATTAACGGGTGGACAGGTTGGTCTGGGCTATTACTGGAATAATCGAACCTGGGGTTGGCGGCTGGATGGAGCCGTATTCGTGCATCAAAAACATTTTGACGTAGAAATGCTCAGAACAGCATCGGGTGTTCCGGACCAAATTATACACGACCAGGAAAAAACGCCTTTGTAAATACGGCTGCCTCCCTGACGGTGAACTCAAGTGTTCCGGACTGGCCTGCCAATTTTCTGGTCACTTTCCAAGTAGGCAACAATACAGTGTACAATTTTGATCTCTCGAGCTCCGACATCCCGTATACCACCACCTTCAGCCAATTAACCCTCGGTCTGTACAAGGATATTGGCTCCCGGACCCGATTCGTCACGGGGTTCAGAAATACTTTCGATCACAACCTCAAAGAGGCTGGGGTGAAAATCGGCGTAAGTAAGGAACTGTTTGTCCAGCTGGACTGGAAACTGAAGAATGTTCCCTAATTGCGATTTGAACTCGGTTAAACCTGATCGGATAACTCTAAAAATGGAAGACATAATTCAAAAATTCAATGAAGGCGGGAAAGGTGTCAAACAAACTTTATAGATTTATTATCATTCAAGTCGTCGTTCTTGCGACAAATGCTTTGGGCCAAGTTGGTAGCCAAAGACCATCAATAACAAACGGGAGTAGAGTACGAATCAAGTTAGATAGCTCGCCTAGTTGGATCATCGGTAACATTCAAGATGTCAGGTCTGATTCCATTTACTTCGCGAGTGACCAGAAGACATTCCCAATAAAATCAATATCAAAATTTGAACTCAGTACGGGCAAAAAATTAAACACCGGTCAGGGCGGCAAAATGGGTTTGATCATTGGTGGAATCGCCGGAGCGATTGCGTTCGCCGTTATTAGTTCTGGTGAAGATGGTTTTGTGCTTACTGCTGAAGAGGCTGGTGCAGGAGCCGCGATTAGTTCCGTAGCCCTTGGTGGACTTACGGGGTTGGCTGTTGGTTCACTTTCTAAAACAGACCAGTGGCAGACCATTGCCGTTCAGGATATTGTACTGAGATTCATTCCAGAGGACAAACTTTCCACTTCAAGGCCAATAGACCGCAAAAAGAAAATTCATCGATGGTCAGCTTCTGCATTTTCAGGCAAAACAAATGCAAATGTAGGAAGTGACATTGAATCCAGCTTCAATAGCAATGGTTTTGAAAACAACGGCTTTGGTCCCTCCACCAGCGGATCTTCCTCAAAGCTATTCGCGCTCAACTATCGACTGAATCCGCGGCTAACTGCCGGACTGATTCACAGTCAAACCGATTTTGGAGAGACAATGGGATGGCAACGCCTCGGGAGCGGTTTTTCGTATTTGGGTACTCCCATAACTTCATCAGCAAATACGTCTGCTTTTTTGTTATCCTTAAATTGGTCTCATTTAAATGCAGGAATAGGTCCTGCCATTTACTTAATCAGTTCCCATGCACTAAACCGTGGAGACCGAAAAAATTACAAAACGACCAAACTGGGTGCAGTGGCCCAGGTCGGCCTTCAAGTGCCACATCCATACTGGCCCGTGTCTCTAGAAATAAAATTTCAGTATCATATAGTCGGAAACGTGGAAATCGGTCCTTTTGAATTTGAGGCGGGCCGCCAGTCTCGTACGTTCCCAAAAACGAAAGTTGACTTTAATCACATATTTATGGGAGTAGGAATTGGATTCAAATTTTAGAAACGCCCGTGTATCTTGACGAACATAAAAAATTCTCTCTCCCCGTAAACCTCATACTGCCACGAAAATCAATTATTCCCCCCACATACCAACTGTATGTGCTCTTTTTCAGACATATGTATACTAAAGTACAACATTTTTCTCCTCCTTAAAACATCTCTGAGCATTGAAAATTTGATTGTTTTTATTAAATTTATAACTGGTTTTGATTTATGGCATTGAATTTGTCTAAAGTAGCTTTAACTTTTTAAACTGAATTGGAATGGAGGACATACTTATGAAAACCGTACAAGTCATTTTCCTATTATCGATAGTGTGTTTTTTAGGATGCACAACTACTCATCGGCTGCGACCGGCGCATGAAGCAGACTTTTTGTCACTTAACAACCGCGCATTGAAGAAACAGGCCCTGATAACCTTTACTGATGGCCGTCAAATCCAGGTTGAGAATTTGCGGATGACCCGGGACTCAACTTATTGGACGGCCACCAACAAAATTCTCACAGCTCAAATAAAGGAAGTACGATTCCGTTCAGCGGGCGGCCGCAATCAATATAGTCTGGACAATAACGTCGACCAAACAGATTTATACGAGAAGATTAACCGCGGTACCCGAGGGCGTCAAGCTGTCGTGATTCTAAAGGATGGACAGGAATTGCCAGTCAGGCAATTATGGCTGACTTCAGAATTTGCCCATTGGATCGACCCGCAAATAAAGCAACAAGCGAGTCCGATCTATATAGCGGTTGCAAATTCGCAAATAAAGGAATTACGATTTATCAGCAGAGGCAAAGGTGCCGGGCAAGGCATGGGATTCGGACTTCTGGTAGGCGGCATCGTCGGTTATGCCGCTGGAGAAGACTGTCCCCCCAACGCCTTCCTCTGTTTCCCGAGGGAAGAAGTAGCAGTGGCGCTCGGGCTTACTGCTGCCCTGATTGGCGCACCCATTGGAGCGGCTTTAGGTCACCGCGACGTTTATGTAGTGGAGCATGAAGCAGATACAGGTACTAACTAATGCGCTCGGCAGGATCATTGTCTGAGACACTTAAGCGATTGTAATATACGGCAATCAGTACATTCAATAGAATTCTTAAATAGTTAGATGGAGGAAAGAGTCATGAAAAAACTAATACTTCTACTTTCGGTTATCACTACATCGTCAATTGCCCAAACCAACTTCTGGGAGCATACGAACGGACCACCGGATGGGAATGTAATATGTCTAGCTATCAACAATGGTGACATTTTTGCGGGAACCAGTGACACTAGCCGCGGCATTTTCCGTTCCACCGATAATGGTGACAACTGGAGCGAAATTAATACCGGCTTAACAAATAATGTTATTTTTGATCTTTCTGTAAACAGCAGCGGTGACATTTTTGCCGGAACTGGTGGGGGCGTGTTTCGCTCCACCGATAATGGTGACGACTGGAGCGAAATCAATAGCGGTTTAACAAATACTACTGTCTTTGCTTTGACCATTAATAACAGCGATGACATTTTTGCTGGCACTTTTAGCGGCAATGGCGGCGTGTTCCGCTCCAGCAACAATGGCAGCACATGGAGCCCAGTTGGTTTGATCGGTGTTTTTATCTATGGGCTTGCCATTAATGACAATGGCGACATTTTTGCAGGAACTTTTGCTGGCGTGTGGCGCTCCAGCGACAATGGCAATACCTGGAGCCAAAAAATTATCGGCTTGACAAATATGGATGTACTTGATTTTGCCTTCAATAGCAGCGGCGATATTTTTGCAGGCACCAATGGCGGCATGTTTCGTTCCAGTAATAATGGCGACAATTGGACGGCGATCAACAATGGCCTGACAAGTACCGATGCCTGGTCATGTGCTAGCAATAGTAGAGATGATATTTTTGCAGGCACTCTTAGTGGCGGTGTTTTTCATTCAGACGATAATGGGGATTCCTGGAGCGCAATCAATAGCGGCCTGACTAATACTGCTGTCCGCGCTTTAGCCATTAACAGCAGCGATCAAATTTTTGTGGGCAGCGGTGACGGTGTGTCTAGGAGCACTGCTATATCAGAACCGAAAGGAGATATCTTCGTCGTGACCAACACCAATGACAGTGGCACCGGATCGCTAAGACAGACAATTCTAAATGCCAACAATATTGCCGGGACAGATACAATTGTATTTGACATCCCGGGGGCAGGCCCGCACACCATTCAACCTAATTCCGCCCTGCCATCGATTACCGACCCGGTAGTCATCGATGGCTACACTCAGCCCGGGGCCAGCCCCAATACCAATCCCATTACTCAAAGTTCGAACGCTGTGCTGATGATCGAGCTGGACGGCGCCAATGCAGGGGCCGGAGTAAATGGATTGATTATCGTCGCTGGCAACAGCACGGTGCGCGGGCTGGTAATTAATCGCTTTGTCCAGGGCGGTGGCCGCACCGGTGAGGGGATTCACTTAAGTACAAATGGCGGAAATGCTATCGAGGGCAACTTCCTCGGCACCGACATCACTGGCACCGTCGCGCTGGGCGGAAGTGGCGTCCGCATTTTATCGGGATCCGGCAACACCATTGGCGGGACCGCGCCCGCGGCACGCAATATCATTTCAGGGAACGGTTACGGCATCGTGATGGACAGCAACGCCAGCGGCAACCTGGTACAAGGGAATTTCATCGGCATCGACGCAACCGGAACGGTCGCTCTTGGCAACCAACTGGATGGTATAGCCGTCGCAGGCGATGATAATACAATCGGTGGCACTACCCTTGATGCCCGTAACGTGATCTCGGGCAACGTTCGAAGAGGTGTTCACCTCAGCTTCAGATCGAAGAATCTGGTACAGGGTAATTTTATCGGCACCGACCTCACTGGCACCATCGCCCTGGGCAACGGCTGGGGTGGTGTTGCCATCTTCAGATCGGCCAATAACACAATCGGTGGCACAACTGCCAACGCAGGCAACCTGATCTCGGGCAATCCCGGTGCCGGCATCGACATTGACGATGCGGAAGGTAATCTCATACAGGGCAACTTCATCGGTACCGATGTCACCGGTCTTGCCGCCCTAGGTAATGGCCGGGGCATATACATAGAAGAAGCTCCGGACAACCAAATAGGCGGCACAGAGGCTGGGGCTGGTAATGTAATATCAGCAAATTCTATTGGCATATACATCGTAAACTCGCAAGCAAGCGGCAATGTGATTCAGGGTAATTTCATCGGGACAGCGGCGGATGGCACCAGCCCGCTCGGGAATGATTTCGACGGCGTGCTGCTTACCCGGGGCGGGGGAGGCGTTGGTGCCAGCGACAACCTGGTCGGCGGCGACTCCATCGAAGCTGGAAATATCATTGCCTTCAACGGACGTGTCGGAGTTTTCGTTCAGCAGGGCAGCATCAACAACGCTATTCTGTCCAATTCTATTTTTTCCAATGGTAATCTCGGTATAGACTTGGTCGACGCCTTCGGCTTCACGCCCAACGATGTTGGCGATGGCGATAGTGGTCCCAACAACCTACAGAATTTCCCGGAAATAACAGCTGTGGGATTTAATGATAATGCAGATTTGGGGTTTCTATACAGGGTTGATTCTGAACCGAGCAACTCGACTTATCCGCTGACCATTCAATTCTTTGCAGCAGACGCCAGTGGAGAAGGGATGAGGCTGCTTGGCGATGATGTCTATACCCAAGTTGATTTCAGTACTGGGACTAAGTCCGTCAACCTGGGAAATGCAATGGCACTGGGAATTAGCATTGGCGACCGAGTAGTGGCAACTGCAACGGATTCCAGTGGTAATACCTCTGAGTTTTCACCGATCAATATTGTAGGCGTGATTGAGGGCGTTGCCATTGTGGTTTCGGCTGATACTTTAGATTACGGCCCTGTCTTCCTTGGTGCATCATCGACTCGTACGCTGATCATCACTAATTTAGGCACCGAACAATTAACGGTAAGCGATATTTCCTTAGATAATTCTAATTACAATCTTGACATCTCTAGTTTCAATTTAAATTCAGGTGAGAGTCAAGGGGTCTTGGTCACGTTCACGCCAAGCACGCCAGGAGAATTCTTGGGGACTTTGACGATCACAAATAGTGATCCGAATAAGCCAATTATGACTGTGGCTTTACGTGGTATGGGAGTTCTGGGATCGCCAACAAGGCTTACGGCCCGGGCAGCAGAAGATTCGGTCTCTTTAAGCTGGGCGGGTAAAGCGATTGAAGAGTCGGAACCAAACAATACTTTCGAAATAGCAGACACCCTAAATATAAGCCAGGTCGCAACAGGCACAATTAACCCGGCGCAGGATATCGATTTCTGGACATTCCAGGGCACGATGGGACAAAATGTCACGATTGACGTCGATGCCCAAGTAAATGGCTCTACTCTGGACGCCGTCATCGGCCTTTTCATTAATGAAGATCTGGATGGCGACGGCTCACCAGACGTCGTCGTTGTTAATGACGATTTTGGAGGATCCTTCGATTCAAGGATTGAGATTAACCTGCCGAAAACGCAAACTTATTTTATCGGAATTGTTGATTTCTCTGGCGACGGTGGCCCCAACTATTTTTATGACATTAGCCTGGCTTCAACCTCGGGCATGTTAGCCCTGCTCTCAACCACGTCCCACACTCCCTTAAGTCGGGTCCTGCACAAACGTGGAAACGCAAAGGTCTCGGGACTTAAGAGCCGCCAGATGGAATCAGAACTCTCAATAAAGCTGGTTGAGTTACCGGTACTCAAGGCGGTAGCGAGTAACAAGGTTGCCTTAGCAAGCTCCGAATCGGCCGACCTCTTGGGGTATAATATCTATCGAAGCAATTCAAGTCCGGTTCAAGTAACCGATGGAAACAGAATTGGCGACGTCCCAGCCACCACATTCTTCTTCACCGACATGGATGTGCAAATCGGCACTATCTATTACTATGTTGTTACCGCTTTCTACGATCAAGGTGAAAGTGAGCCTTCAAATGAAGTGTCTGCAGAACCACAAAAAAAACTATGGGAACAGACAGGTTTGACTAATAAATCAGTCTTACCACTGGTTGTTAGCTCCAACGACCAACTATTTGCCGGGGTTTATGGCGATGCGTCACTAGGCTTTCCGGGTGAGGGTATGATCCGTTCCGTGGATAATGGCGATACCTGGACACAAATCAACAACGGCTTGTTAAATCTGAATATTTTCGCACTCGCCGTTAACTCAAACCAGCATCTCTTTGCTGGGACCGATACCAGCGGCGTGTTTCGTTCCACTGATAATGGTGACTCTTGGAGTGCTCTGAATACTGGTTTACCAAATGAAAACGATTTTTTTAGCGAGATACGCTCCCTTGCCATCAACACAAATGATCATATTTTTGCAGCCACTTCCGCGGGGATTTTTCGCTCATCCGATAATGGCAATAACTGGGTACGCACCGGCTTTCCGAGTGATCCGGGTAATATTGCGGTGAATTCCAGCGGTCACCTATTTGCCGGCACTCAGTTAGACGGTATTTTTCGCTCAACCGACAACGGCGACAATTGGCAGCAAATCAATACTGGCTTGCCGGATCGCACAATCTCAGCCATTGGCATCGACCCTTCTGATAACATTTTTATCATGACTAATGCGGGAGTATTTCTCTCAAACAACGGCGGAGATAGCTGGACCGATGTCACGAACGGCATAATGCATTTTATCATTGCATTTGCCTTTAATTCAAGTGGACACATCTTTGCCGGCACTATAGACTTTTTCGGAAAAGGCGGTGGTGTCTATCGCTCAACAGATGGCGGTGAAAGTTGGACCCAGATCAATGCAGGCTTGACCAGTCTTAATATCCTATCGCTTGCGGTTAACTCGCAAGACCAGATATTTGCCGGCACGCTTGAAAGAGGTGTCTTTCGGCTCTTGGAAATAGCAACATCAGTAGAAGACCTTACAGGCGCGATACCAATCTCATTTGTACTAGAACAAAACTACCCGAATCCGTTCAATCCGACAACCATAATCCGGTATCAGCTTTCGGAATTTACCCATGTTGAATTAACCATTTACAACCAGTTAGGACAAAGAATCAAAACATTGGTTAACGAAAGACAACTCGCGGGCGACTATCAATCTGAGTGGAACGGGCGAAATGAAATGGGCCAACAGGTGTCGAGCGGGGTTTATTTTTACCGATTAAGAGCGGAATCATTTTCTGAGACACAAAAAATGATTCTGATGCGATAATTCGGCAAACAGGTGATCTTCAATAGAATTTTTAGATGTTTAGATGGAGGAAATTCATGAAAAAGCTAATCCTTTTACTTTCGTGTATCGCTACATCGGCATTTGCTCAAACCAACTTCTGGGAGCAGACCAATGGACCTTTTGGAGGGACCATAGGTTCTCTTGCCATCAATGCAAACGGCGACGCATTTGCCGGGGCTTTTGGCGGTGTGTTCCGTTCCACCGATAACGGTGATAGCTGGCAGCAAATCAATAACGGTCTGACCACAAATAGTTTTTCTCAAATACAATTCTCGCACCACACGGTCACAACCAACGCGAATATCGCTCGTTCGGTCTTTGCAGTAGATGTGGACGGAGACGGCGATATAGACGTTCTTTCCGCTTCTTATTACGATAATAAAATTGCTTGGTATGAGAACGACGACAAACAGGAAAAGAAAGGTGGTTCTGTCAATGCCTGGGTAACTGCTGGCATAGGATTTGGTATACTTGGGGGGGCATCAGAATATTCTTCCTATGCCCCAAGTGGAATTGTAGGTGTAAATCTGAGGTCTAAGTACCTTATGGTTGGTGTTCGAGGGACTTTCGTCGGACGTATCGAAATCTTGAAGTGTAATGACGTTATGTCTGAGAAAGCGCTTTTATTTGGCGTCGCTACGAAGAAACTTGGACCATATGTTACCATCGCGATCGGCATATCAGAAGTCCATGGTGACTTTTGTCAGGATTTTGATGTACTGGTGGATCCCGATTTCGAAGCGGCTGTGACGTCGCCAGGTTTTCCAATAGATATTCAAGTACTACCCAAAAAATCATTGGGCCTTGCTTTTCGACTGTTTGCAAACATAAACTCGACACGGAACTTTATTGGTTTTACGCTGAACTTAGCTATCGGTGGTTTGCGATAAATACAGCACCCGATTGGAGAATGTGCGCACTGGTATTTTGTTGTCTAAGAAAACAATGTAGAAGAAACTAGCTGAGGCTCAAATAAAAAAGGGCTATAAGAAGCTGGATTGGAATTCAAACCTATGGGGTTACTCACATAAAAAGTGTCTAACAACGGCATTCTCGTGCCAAGCTAAATCCGAGACGTTGGGATTTGAGCTGGTAACAGTTCATTGAAATTCGTTGTTGTTATCCAGTGGGTGACTTTGTACAGCGAGCTAAGGTAGGGTTAAGGCACCGACATAGCGAAAGCGTCGGCAAACAGTTGAGAC
>Ga0114947_10000901_pt1 | contig 10711 bp, 7 predicted proteins | sample CR02metaG_FD_99656 | JGI IMG/M metagenome (GOLD analysis project Ga0114947, IMG submission 99656) | Deep subsurface microbial communities from Mariana Trench to uncover new lineages of life (NeLLi) - CR02 metaG | ecosystem: Environmental > Aquatic > Marine > Ocean trench > Sediment ...
AAAACTTTTTTCTTGTGGAACAGGCTGTCCGTCTGATGCATCGGCATGTGCCAGTTGCGCGTGATAGATTGCTGCGAACCATATCGGAGGTTTGCCTGGTAGCCAGTGTTTGCCGATAGGGCCCGACCGTCGGGGCGTGTCTCGTGGGCCTTGACGCTCTTTTCAGTGGCGATGAAAGGGGCGTGCTTCATCATGACGATGTTATACGGATAGGCGTGGTTGTATTTCACGCGCAGCATACAGCGCGACACCTTGTAGAAAGGGTCGTTCGGGGTAGCGCCCAGGTAAGGGCGGTCGGCGGGGTTGGCGTCCACGTAGACGTAATCGCCATCGTTGATCCCCAGATTCCGCGCTGCCTGAGGATTGATATGAATCTGGTGCTCTCCCACAGTGGGCGCTCGCTTGTCGAGGCGATAGGGATCGCCAAAGTTGGAGTCGTAGAGCATGTGCCAATCTACGTTCGACCAGCTGCTGTGGACCCGGTGGCGCGTCTTCGGAGTAAGGCAGTAGAAACGGAAGCCCTTCTCCCAGAGAAAGTTTTTTGTCTCTTTAACCCTGCTCCAGGGCAGCTTGACGTTGCGGATAGTGCGTTCGTCCCAGTGTTCCGCGGTGAGCGGAATCCCGTAGTCCTCCGGGCGAATGTAAGGGTTTGAGCTGACGATCACGTTGGGCAAGTAGGGGGTGGCCTCCGGCCCCTCGCGATGCACGATGAAGTTCTCCCCGTACTCGATCGCCTCAGGGATGTCGGCGTAGGCGTGGAGTCTCCCGGTGTCCGTATGGAACGGCTCCGAGTCGTGGATCTGCTCGTAGAAGGGGATGCGGGGGTAGGTGCGGAAATTCAATAGAGCCCCCCCCGATGGGCCGTACTTGCCGGCCATGATGTCTTTGAGTTTGTAGCCGATGGTGGTCGTGCAGGTATCGAGCAGGCGCTGGATATAGACTCCGCGCTGCTTAGGTTCGGCGAACTTGAATAGATCACGAAAGCGCCTTTCCCCGGTTACATCGGCGAGCGCGTTGGCAATGCTCGCCAGGATCATCAGATCATCCTTGCTGTCGAACACCGGGGGAATGCCTCCCTTCCAGATCTGTAGGAACGGGTTCGAGCAGCTCGCCGTGATCTCGAGCCCTTCAAACTCTAGCCAGCTGTTGGCGGGCAGGGCGATGTCCGAGTACTCTATGGAGGCGGTCATCTGGATGTCGATGGCGACGATCATCTCCACTTTCGGGTTAACGTTCTTGATCATCTCGTAGGCCCACTTGGCGTTGTTGATCAGGTTAACGTTGTTGAAGATAATCGCTTTTGTCGGTGTTGGCATGTGGGTCTTGCCGGTGAAGTTCTTGCGGCCAAACTTGGGCGTGTTGAGGATCAAGGCCATATCTCCATGGTTCCAGTAGGCCGGCTCCTCGTCTTTGGCGTAGCCGCGGACCTTGACGTCTCTGCCGCGCGCCTCAGGATCGAGGTTCAGGTGGAACGGGTCTTCGGCTACCCATCCCTTAAAACCCGGCCCGGTCCAAGGGGAGCCTTGGAAGAGCGCCGCCTTGTAGTTTCCCGCCCAGGTCTGACAGCCGGCTCCCGGCTTACCGATGTTACCGGTTAGAATCAGCGGCAGGTAAGCTGAGCGGTTCATTTCGGTGGCGTGGAACCAGTGGTTGATTCCCTCGCCCTGATGGATGGCGGCGGGTTTTATGGTTCCGAGGTCCTGGGCAAGCTGTTCGATCAGTTTCTTGGGTGCGTGCGTTATCTCGGCAACAGTGTTCAGGTCGTAGTCCATAAGGTGGGTCTGGTAAAGCGTCCAGAGCGTTGCCACCTCGATCTCTTTGCCATCCACCAGCTTGATCCTGAACGTCCCTTCCAGAGCTGGGTCCAGCGCCCTCTCGGCCATCGTCTTGCCTACGTCGTCGCGCGTGATCGGGGCTGGACCGTTCTTTGTCTGGTCCCAGATCACGTAGTCACCGAGTATCCTGTGCTGCTCCGGCGTGAACCCCTGGATCTTAACCGATGGGCCATCGGGTGAGAGGTTGGACGAATAGTTAGGGAACAGCTCGTGGGCGCGCAGGCGCCTCAGCGTGTCGGTGCGAACAAGGAGCGGGAAGTCGGTGAAGCGTTTGACAAAAGTCTCATCGTACCACTTATTGTCGATCATCAGCTTGGTGACACCAAGCCAGAGTGCGGTATCGGTCTCGGGCCGGATGGGGATCCAGTAATCTGCTTTGGTTGCAGGGGGGCCGTATTCCGGGGCGATGACGACGATCTTTGCCCCTCGCTCCATGCACTCGATGAACCAGTGGGAGTCGGGAAGCTTGTTCTCGACGAGATTCTTTCCGTCCATGATGATGAGCTTGGAGAAGCGCAGGTCGTTGAAATCGCAGTCCGAAGTCTGGAGCCCGTGCACCCAAGGGTGTCCCGGCGCCTGATCTCCGTGCCAGGTGTAGTTGGACCAGTTCCTACCGGCCAGGGCATGTTCCTGGTCGACACCGCGGATCTTGGCATCGAGCAGTGCAAGCGAGTTGTTGAGCCGGTACATCCCATACTTGCCGATGACGCCGAGAAGACCCATTCCCCCGCGCATCTTGATGCAGCGGGTGCCGGCACCCTTGACGGCATCGACCATCTCAGGCTGGTAGCCCTGGGCCAAGAGCCGGTTCTTACCCGCCTTGCCGCTGTAGCGTGTCGAGATGGAGACCAGGGCTTTAGCGATATTGTGGAATGCATCCTCCCACGATATCTGGACGAACTCGTCCTGGCCCCTCCGGTCAAACAGGTACTTCGCCTTGTTCTCCGGGTTGAGCTCGGGGAAACCGGCATCGGCCCAGGCCTTCCATCCCTTGCGGATAATCGGGTGGCGTAGCCGATAGGGGCCGTATATCACCCGATGGAAGGTGTAGCCCTTGGCGCACTGGCGTGGGTTCCAGTTCACAGTGGCTTTATTGCCGTAAAGGTCGGCATAGTTTTGGTAGTCGTATGTGGAACCGAGCCTGGTCACGATATCGTTTCGCACGTAGGCCCGCACTCGACAGGCATGGGTGTCGTTGGGGGAGCAGACCCAGTCGAAGACACGATCGTAGCTGTACTGATCGCGGTAGATCTTCTCCCAGGCGCGATCCACAGAGCCGGCAAGGGGATTCTCATCGGGCCTGGCGGCGGCTAGGAGTCTGAGCGGCAAACCAGCGCTGAGCGCCGCGGTACCACTCCCGATGCCCATCCAACGCAGGAAGTCCCGACGTGATAAACCACTTAGCTCATGTTTCTTTTTAGTCCTCATGTTTATCCCCCGTGTGAAAGTTCAAATCAATCAAGCAGTTTAATCCGTTCAAGCCGTCAAAACCGATTTGAACGACCTGACCTGTTTGAACTGCTTGAACGAGTTTCATTTTTTATTTCGCAATTTTCAGATCCTGCCAGATGGTTACCGATTTCTTCCCATCACGATCGCCGGCGCTGCCGTTCCAGATCGCAAAGGCCACCGGGATCGTCGTGCCAGTTTGAAACTTCGCTGCGTGCTTGCCGCTTGGCTTTAACGCCCGCCGGAAAACGACGCGGTAGGTACCCACCGAATAGACACCCTTGGCATTGGCATTCTGATCGATCCTTGGCCGTGCCCGCAGTGTGCCAAATCCCTGTGCCGTGAGATCTTCGGCCGGGCTCTTCCGCTGTGGATCGGACACGATATTTCCAGCACCCCAGCCGGTGACAAAGGTCTTATCCGACTCCAGGGTCAGCGCGTTACGCATGGGTTGCTCCAGCGGTGAGCGCAACAGATTGGGATAGGAGTCGATGCCGATGTTAGGGTAGATTTTCTCCAGGTCCTGAAAGGCGGGTTCAAGATCGGCCTGGCGCTCCGATTTCCACATCCAGATGTTGACGAACTTGCCCTTCTCGCCCATGGCGAAAAAAGGGGGATCGCTGGTAAGTGAGAATTCCACCGCAGCGGCATCCCGGAAATCCTGTGGGCGGATCGCGGTGTGGTCATAGGTCTGGTCGGCCCAGACCAGAAGCAAGGCCAGCTCCTTCCCGTCATGGAGGGCTCGAACGGTCAACTCTTCTGGCCGCTGTGAGCGCCACCAGAGCGGCATGAGGTGGAGGTTTACCGGCGGGGTTAGACGCCAGAGGCCGGAGTCTGGATGATCCGGCAGTTGCTTGACGCGTGTGGCCACAATTTCAAACTTCTTCATCTCCACCCGCTCTCGCTGCTTGTCGCTTGAGAGCGATCGGACATAGTGAACGAGGTGCCAGGCGTCATCCCCATAGGCCCAATCACTCATGGGCATCGGGCTACCCGGAATTCCTGCGACGATCCGGCGGTAGAGCTCATCCGGATCCGGGCTCCCTTTGAAGACACCAGCTGTGAGATTGCGCGGAAGGATAGGGAAACCTTCCTCGTCCACCTGCTTTTGGACACCATCACCCTTACCCGTCCAGCCGTGACAGGAGGCACACGCGTCTCGAAAGAGCTGTTTTGCGCGAGCCTTTGCTGCGGCGTTGTAGGGCGGTTCTGGCGGAACATCGATGATCCCTTCGCCTACGTCGCCATCAGGTCCAGGTTTTTTCTGGGCCTTGACGGTTATCGGCTTTTCTGCAAGTGACTTTACGTAGTAGACGAGGGCCCAGCGCTGTTTTTCGGGTAGATGTCCCCACGAGGGCATCGCCGATCCTGGCATGCCACGTGTGATCGTGTTGAAAAGATCCTGGTCGGTCGGAACGCGCTCCCAGGTGGATACCAGGCGGTACCTCGCAGCAACGAAATCGCGTGGCTTGGGATAGAGAAGGTAGGCTGCTGCTCCGTCCCCTCGCCCTTGAGCACCGTGGCAGGCGGCACATTGCCTGTCGTAGACTTGCTTCCCGAGATCGAGGAGTTTAGGTGATGATGGAATAGGCTTGGATTCAGCAATGCTGTTGACACCTGTAGTAAGGAGCAGGAGGGATAGCCCGGCTATAGATAAATAAATCCCTCTCATCTGGATACCTCCTAGATTAGATCAACCTACACATTTTTCATGACTCGATGTTGTACACAGAATAGTGAGACTTTCTGTGGCCTTTCAGAAATCGATTTATTCGTGATGATGCAAATCTTATGCCTTAGTCTAATCGATAAGATTTTTAATGACCTGATTAGATAGGTTTATGGGGGGATTGGTTAACTTAGAAATTAGTTTAATGAAAAGAAGAGATTAGCGGTATTCCGAATCTAAGAAATGAATATACGGGAAAAAAGAGGGATTCAGGAAGGGATATTAGCAGCTAGTTCTTTCCCAGGTATGAGAAATCTTATGGGGATATTTTCAAATTTAAGAAAACTAATGGCCAAGAAACCCCAAGTTGCCTAACATAAAGAGGCACTAAACACCCCTCAGCCTTTGGCCTTTTTTTTGCACTAACTGAAGGGGTATGGACCTAGAAACGCTGAAACTGTTCTGCGATGTGGTCAAGCTCAGAGGCTTTACCCAGGCAGCGGTGGCAAACTCCATCACCCAATCGGCGGTAAGCCAGCGGCTTAAGGCCTTGGAGAAGAGATTTGGCATCGTTCTTATTGAGCGGCACGGCTCCCAGCTACACCTGACCAGGGCCGGAGAGGCTGTCTACAAGGGAGCCGGGCGCATTCTCACAGAGTTCAGGGAGATGGAAGAAGGCGTCAAAGAGATCAGGGGCACAAAAGGAGGCTCAGTCAGGATAGCAGCAATCTACAGTGTTGGGCTGTATGAGTTGGACCCCTTCATCAAGAGGTTTTTCAAAGAATATCCTGAAATGGATGTTCAGATCGAATACAGTAGGGCAGACAAAATTTACCAGGACGTCGTAAATGGCTCCATAGATTTGGGAATTGTTGCCTATCCTCCCCGCAAACCACAGCTCAGCTCCATTCTGCTGACCAACGACGAGTTGGTGATGATCTGTGTTCCAGACCATCCATTGGCCCAAAACAGCTCGATCAGTCTCCAACAGCTAAACTCTCAACCCTTCATAGCTTTCCACCAGGATATCCCGACGCGCAAGGCCCTTGACGAAGTATTCAAACGCCATAAGATCTCGGTTATCACCAAGGCTGAATTTGACAATATTGAGCTGATCAAGCGAGCTGTGGAGATTGGTTTGGGCATCGCTCTGGTTCCGTCAACCACAGTAAAGTCCGAGGTTGAAACAGGTGTGCTCAAGGCGTTGTCGATTGAAGAAGGCCCTCTTACTCGTCCTATTGCTATCCTTTACCGGCGCGGGAGAATCACAGGGCTGGCGGTTAAAAAGTTTATTGCCATGCTTACGGGAAAGGCTTCGTAATTTCCATGCTTAATGGAAAAGCTCATGAATGACCTATCAAAAACCTCAGAGTAACTGACGAGCTCGTTCACCAATGGTGGCAATCTTGCCCAAAAATGCGTTTCTCGATCAGCTCTGCCAAGAGTTTGATCTTATCCGGTGTGGAACATGAAGCCCTTCCATGATATTTTTCGGGAGCTATAAGGGCCAGCAGATGATCATTGTTTTGATGAATTATGGTCTCTTCCTGGAGGGTTCGTCGCACCTCAATCTTGGGTCCCTCCTCTGTGTGGAAGCCCTCAACTAGTACAATATCAACACCCCGGAGAAGTTTGATCGCTTCATCCAAACGAGTTGCTTCGTCGGTGTTTTGTATCACGGCAACTTCAGAGGGGGATACCAGAGCGACGGCCTTTGCCCCCGCCCTGCGGTGTCTCCACGAATCTTTTCCCTCATGATCCATCTGAATAGGGGAATGGGAATGATGGTGCTTGACGGTCCCCACACGGTAACCTCGCTGAGAGAGTTCAGGAATGAGCTTTTCAATCACGGTTGTCTTGCCGTTTTTTCTGGGCCCAACGACATGGATCACCTTGGGAGAGGACGGACACACAACTTTCCTCCTATTTTGAGGAAGGTAGTATCCTTGAGCGCACGGGATACAGAGTAGCTGACCATCTAATTTGATCTCACGCTTGAAGTTGATTCCCTCTCCGCATCGCTCGCAGAATCGTCGCTCGCCTCTGATTCCTGGCAGATCTTCCCTGGGGATTTGAATCTTAATAGGATGGATGCAAAGCAGGGCCTCTTCCGGCATTTTGGAGTAGGCGGTTTTCTCCGCCTCACGCCGATTAGGAATGTCGCTCACGTATGAAGAAACCAGGGACCTTGCCTCTTCTTTTGCCAGTACCCGTACGGCTCTTTGAGTTTCCAGATTGATAAAGCTGGCGGCCATCTTTCCGTAGTCAAGAAATTTTAAGGTTCTCTTTCCAAGAGAGCAGCCTGTCACCGCCTGAATGGCGTCTGTGGCGCATCGGTCAATCTCCGCATAGACGCAAAGTTTCTTGGATCCCCTGGGTTCTTCAATTCCTATCTCCCGGCAACCCGCCATGGCCATGCGAACTCCAAGGACTTGGCCTGAACAGAGATGTCCATGGAGAGAAGACGAATATTCCAACAGATTGCTTAGTGGCTGCATGTTTCTTTGCTATCCGTCTCTTTTTTTCGATTTAGAGAGAGCACCATTATGGACTTCAGCAAGACGCATACCATTTAAGAAAGTCCCATAAATGTAGAGAGGCCATGAGGATCATCAATGCGAATTTTCCAGAAATTAAGAAAATCGAGGGCTCTTTTTCCCAAATGAGCAAAAGCTCAGGTCTCAGAGTCCATTCCTATATCAAAGAAGCCTTTTAGAAGCGGGGAGGTTGCGCGGGAGGCCAGCTGGCATGGTTTGTGCCCTTTAAGCCCACGGGAGCCTGATGGTTACGAATCCTGATGGCACGGTCGAACCTGGCCAAGGATGAGTTTTGAGGGGATACGAAACCTAAGATGCAAGGAGAAAACGTCATGGCTGGACCGCTCTACCGTTTCCTGGCTTACGACAACACAGCCCTCAGCGCGTTGCTGCAAATTTCACTACAAGTGAAAACGGCTGACAAAGACGACAGATAGGACTCTTACAAGAAAGGAGTGAAAGTATCTATGCTGCATGACCACTTTGAAAAGGCCACGGAGGCCCTTAGGCATGATCACCGAATAATTGAAAGGGTTCTCGCTGTCTTGGAAAGACTCGCGGCAGAACCTCAAGTGGGTTCCTTGGAAACATGGGAAAAGGTGATCGATTTCATCCGCAACTTCGCCGATCGGTGCCATCATCTAAAGGAGGAGAAGATATTTTTCCCCGCTTTGGAAGAAAAAGGAATTCCAAGGGATGGAGGTCCCGTTGGCATAATGTTAATGGAGCATGAGGAAGGTCGCGGTTATGTAAGGGCAATGGCCGATGCCTTGGCCGGATGTGGAGAGGGACTCGGGCCTGCACGGGCAGCCCTGGTTTATAATGCGAGGGCCTACCTTCAGCTCCTCCAGGGGCACATCCAGAAGGAGGATGACGTCCTTTTTCAGATGGCGGATGAGGCTCTGACACTGGAGGATCAGAAACAACTGCTCCAGGAATTTGAGGAGCACGAGTCGAAAGAAATAGGAACAGGAGTCCACGAAAAATACCTTAAGATTGCTCAAGAGTTAGAGAGTTCTAGCCATTGAGTATCGCGGAACCCCGCAAAATCCTTTTATTTAGACCGTCAGCCACTTAACTCAGACTCCATAATGGATTTAACCCCGATCCGAAAAAACAATCGAGGGATTTCTGCTGTTGAGCGGCTTAGGACACCAGTTACCGACATTTTGATCTTCGGTTTGCAACTATACTAAAGGTGTGTTGCTGATACACGCTGCGAAGAAGTGATTGATGCGCTCTGATGCTCAACAGGGAGAATTGCTTGATCTGACTAATTTTGGATCGGGGTTGATCGTCGGTCTACAACTACACTAAAGGTGAGTTGCTGATTCATGCTTGAAACAGGTATTTGTCGCGGTCTGATGCTCATCAGGGAAGATTTCTTCCCTTCGAGAACCTCAGGGCCGTGAGTCTGTCGAACCGGTGACTGATTAAATTCGGATCGGGGTTAACAAGCATCCGTCCACTGTTTTGGGGGACAGTAAATGAAGTTTCGGTATCAACGATGGATGATCAAAACATCCCTCATCTACCTATTCGTGGGTGTTTTGATGGGCCTTCTCATGTTTCTGGCTCACCGCTTCCCTGCCTTAGGCTGGATCTCCCGTTGGAGAACAGTCCACGTTCACCTGCTCATGGTGGGATCGGTTATTCAGATGATTATGGGTGTTGCCCTCTGGATGTTTCCCAGAAGAGTAGAGACTCCCCGCTGGACCACGGAGCAAGAGGGGATGACTCTCTATATCGCTTTCAACGCAGGCATGGTGGTCCGAAGCCTCTTCGAGCCCTTCTGGTCCTTGGGAGATCTTCCTTACTTTCTGGCCCTGAGTGGTATAGTTTTACAGATTTTGAGTTTCCTGTACTTCTTGTACCTGATATTTCAGCGAATTCGATCTCCTAGTGCCTGAATATCACTGGAACAGGGATATGAAACTTGCCGGGATTTTATCGGGATTGAAATGAGGAGAATAACCAAATATAAAAAAGGCAGTGAAAAGAGAAACCCCACCTAAAATCTCTTTCGACCCATTTGAAAGGTTTGCCGAGATCGAGCGGCTAGTCTCTAAGGTCTATTTTCGGTTCTCCCATCTCTTTCTCCATCGTCCCGAGCTGAGGGATTTCTGGTGGCAAATGGCCATAGATGAAGAACAGCACGCCTGTATCCTTTTGGCCTGCAAGGCGATCGTTGAGAACTTCTATGATGAATCCGTCGATCCTGAAATACCCAAAGAAAAGGCCGAGCAGCTTAAGGAGCAGATCAGCTCCTACCTGAATAAGGGGACCCCTTCAATCACCATCGAGGAAGCCTTTAAAATAGCCCTGGAGATGGAGACCTCCGAGGTTGATGCCATCTATAGCAGGCTCCTGCAATCATGTGGTCCGAAGGTAGCCAAGACATTGGAGAATGTCGGTGTCCCTGCCAGTATCCAAAAGCACAAACTTAAGTCTGCCCTGCTGCGTTTTACCGAGAATCCGGACCTTCACGCCGCGGCAGAGAATCTATAGTCCTGCCATTCCGGAACGCAGACACTCTGTGGCTTGTCATACCTCCCAAAGATGGATTATAAGTGAATTTGGACATGGCACGGATTCTAATTGCTGACCCGGATACTTCCTTTCGAGAGCACATCTGCGAGAGTCTCGGCAAAAATGGGTACGACGTTGAAGGGGTGGAGGAGGGCGAAGCAGCCCTTGAAGCTCTCAAGAAGTACGACTGGGATCTCATCTTGAGTGAGGTTGATCTTCCGAGCGTTAGCGGTCTCGATCTTTTGCAACAGGCCCAGGCCCTTTCTCCTCGGACCCTGGTCCTTCTCATTTCAGGCCGGCCATCCCTTGAGAGCGCTGTCGGGGCTATCCGCCACGGGGCTCAGGACTATTTGCTTAAGCCGATCTCGACCAAAGAGGTCGTGGGTCGGATCCTCCAACTCATGGAGCGCCGGCATCAGGCCGAGGAGATTCAATCTCTCAGACGCCGCGAGGTTCAGGAATATAACTTTGACGGAATTATTGGCAAGAGCAAGACGCTGAGAAAGATCCTGGAGGTGGTTGAGAAGGTGGGGCCGACGCAAGCTACGATCCTCATCTCCGGGGATAGCGGTACCGGTAAGGAACTCATTGCCCGCGCCATTCATGGTCATAGCAACTGCAAGAATGGGTTGTTTCTCCCGGTCAACTGCGGGGCCTTGCCGGATACTCTCCTGGAAAGCCTGCTCTTTGGC
>Ga0114947_10000902_pt1 | contig 10710 bp, 6 predicted proteins | sample CR02metaG_FD_99656 | JGI IMG/M metagenome (GOLD analysis project Ga0114947, IMG submission 99656) | Deep subsurface microbial communities from Mariana Trench to uncover new lineages of life (NeLLi) - CR02 metaG | ecosystem: Environmental > Aquatic > Marine > Ocean trench > Sediment ...
CCTGAACTTTCGTTTTCTTTTGTAATCTCATCCGACATTATCATCTGTTTATTTTTCTCAACAATCATTCTTCCCTTTGTGGGAACCTTTCCTATTCTTGTTTCAGTTGCTCCAAAACGCTTGGCAAATGGAATGAGATTTTCATCATTAATTTCTGTAAGTAACAGTACTCGACCACCATTTTTTTCACAAATCTTAATTTTTTCAGGAATACTAGTGTGATACATTTTTGAAATATCTTTAAGTGAAGTTACAATGTACACATCATCAGTAGCATTTTCTATGAGTTTTCCAATGTTTGAATAGATATTTGTTCTTCCTTGAACAATATGAAATGTTGGCATGTTTACTACATGATTAGTTGGAACTGTTTCTTTGATTTTTTTAACGACTTCTTCTCTTGATTGTTTTAAAAGCTTTAATTCATCTTCTTTTCTTTGTAAAATCATCTTTAATACTTCTTCAGGTTTTGTCGCAACACAAAGTTTTGGTTTAGAAAAAGTTGTAGAGACAATATTTTGATTTAGTAATTTTTCAATAGTTCGATAAGTTTTAGTTCGTTCAACATCAATTTCTTTTGCTAGGGCACTAGCTGAAATTGGACCTACCCGTAATAGGTTTAAGTAAACATGAGCTTCCATCTCTTCAAGACCTAATATTGTAGCAAGTTCTAAACTTAGAGAAACAACATTTCGAGATGATGTTAACTCTTTTCTTTCTTCATGTTCTAACAGCATTTGATTGACATACATTTTATGATCCTGCCAGGTTAGTTTGCCTGGAATATTGTCATTCATTTCAACTTTTGATTTGGTTTGAGTTTTGGCTTGCGTAATTGTTTAGTTTACTTTTTGTATTAAAGGGCTTGCGTAGAATTTATCAGTGCGATCAAAACATTCCCAAAAAAATCTTATCTAATATAGAACAATTGAACGATTAACTTGGTAGGCGTGTTTGGAAAAGGCTCTAAAAATGAAAAAACAAAGTATCTACGATCTAAAAAATCTGAATTAAAAAAATTAGTCAAAGACAAAAAATATGATCAAGTCATCAAAGTAGGTTCAGAAATTTTAGAAAAGAATTCTTATGATCTAGATGTATTGTTTGTTTTAGGCGGTCTTCATTATATGAACAACAAATTCTCAAAAGCAATTTCATATTTTGATAAAGTATTAGAAATTAGTGAATTTGATCCTGAAGTACTACTATTGAAAGCAAATTCTCACTATAAACTAGGTCAATACAAAAAATCTCTTATTTGCTGTGAAAAAATAAAAGAAATCGATCCTAAAAACAAAGGTGTTTCTGAATTACTTACTAAAATTTCTAAAAACAGTGTTAATTAAATAATATCTGTTGGTTTTTGATGTTTCGTTAACTAGGTTGATGATTCCCTTGCACAATCATCAGAACAAAAATGACTTTGTACGTTCTCAAATTCTCTTCCACAATGAATACATTCTCTAAGCGATCTCATAGCCCATACATTTAACACACCAAATCATATAATTTAGCTCCAAAAAGTAAATATACTAATTTTTGATCGCAATGAATCCTGACACCATAAAAAAATTAATTGAAGTTGTCGCTACAAGTGAATCTGTTTTCCAAGCACTATCTGATGAAAAAGAATTACAAAAATGCTGAGTTGATGTTCCAAAATTAAAACAATCAGTTGGGTGCATCGTCTTATTTAGATTCTTAAAAGAAAACAGTGAGTTACTTGAGAAGGATTTTGTAATTGAGGGAAAAATACTTGAAATCATCCCTAATCAAAAACTATCTTACACCTGGAAACCTGCAGATTAACCAGATTATCCTGATACAATAGTTACTTGGATATAGAATCAATCAATAATAAAACAATACTCACGGTTTTGCATTCAGGGCTTGAATACGTAAAAGATTATTCCCATCTTGATGATGGATGGACCTATTTTATCAATAGGCTTGCTAGTCTTCTAAACTCAAAAGCATAGTTTGATTTAAAAAAAACTTTTCATAACTGTAAGGAATCTTTTTTAAATTTTTCAACAAACCAGAGCTCAAACGATGTCAATTCGAAAAATCTTTGTTCGTCATTATTATCCATTCCATCTATTGTATGATATTGTTTTTTTATTATGAATACGACAAATTCCTCAGTAACAAAGATTCTTTTTTTTACTTATGATAATTTAGCGCTTCCAAACAATATTGAAAATTGTTTACACTAAATTAGAACGGTATTATAATTAGAAAGGTCTATTCCTGGAGGCATCATATAATTTTGATTCCAATATTTCCTTTCAAGACTCCTAAATTTACAAAATCATTTGCAGTTTCATCAGTTGCTAGATATACAAAAAGGTCAGGACCCTTTGTTGCCTTAAAATTCTCAAATCTTAACAATCTAGAACCATCATCAGTTTCTATGATAAACACATCACCATGCGTATCACGAATTCCATCTCACACCCCAATAAAATTTCCCATAGGCGTTGTCAATATCGATGCAGGTTTTTCTTCATTTACTGTAACATCATAGAATAATGGCGCAGCGGTATATCCAACAATAACTAAAGCAACAATTCCAGCAACAATTACTCCAATAATTTTTATATTATTCGTATAACGCCTAGAAAATATTCCCCTATAAAGAATATGCCAAATTTTATAAAATTTACAAACTTGTAATTGAGTGTTTAATTCTCAAGCAGTTTTAGTTTACGAAGATTACGATTATAGGCAACGCCAAATCGATGAGCTTCATCTCTTGCATGTTGCAATATTTTTAGTGCTGGACTGCTTCTTGGAATAATAATTGATTTTTTTCTTTTGGGAACGAATACTTCTTCATTTTGTTTTGCTAGTGATGCACAAGGAATCTTGACTCTAACACTTTGTAAAGAGCGTTCTGCAGCTTTTAGTTGTCCCTTTCCTCCATCAATTAACACTAGATTAGGGATCTCTGAATTATTCTCTGATAACCTGAAATACCTCCTCTTAACAATTTCAGCGATCATAGAATAATCATCTCTACCTGAAACTGTTTTAATTTTGAATTTTCTATAACCAGATTTTTCTGGCTTACCATCTACAAATCTAGACATTGATCCTACAGCATATTGAGAACCATGATTTGAGATGTCAAAGCACTCAATGATTTTTGGCGGGCTTTGTAATTCTAATCTCTCTTGAAGCTCAAAAATCCCTGGATCCATTCCTATAGACTGAATGAGATTGATATTTTTTAAAACTAGTTCAATCATTTCTTTTCGTTTTCCTCGTTTTGGGAAGATAATTTTTACTTCAAATCCTGACTTTTTCGAAAGTAAATGCTCTAAAAATTGCTTGTTCTCAGGTAGTTCACTTACAACAATATTTTTTGGAATTGGGTTGGTTGTATAATACTGATAAAGAAAATTAGCAAAAGTATTGTCAGCAATGAGATCAAACGAAAACCTGTTTCTATCTCGAATAACTCCATGAGTTTGGCGAAGTGACATAACAAGTGCAGTATGTTCTTCAATTTTTATTCCAAAGTAATCTTCGTCTGGTGCATTTTTCACATATTCCATTTTTTGTTTAGCTTGCAAACTTCCAAGTCTTTGTAACGTATCTCTAATTTCTTTGGCTCGTTCGTAGTCCAGTGATTCAGATGCTTGTTTCATATCATTTTTCAATTTTTGTGCAAATTCACTCATTTTCTTTTTGCCTTTTAAAATTAATTCTAAATCAGAAATATATTTTGGATATTTTTTTTGCGCATCTTTGAATTCGCAAGGGGCTTCGCAATTACCCAAATGATATTCAAGACAAGCTTTCTTTGGTAATGTTTTACAAATTCTAATCTTGAATGCTTTACGTAAGGTTCCAATTGTTAGAATCTTTGAGCTACCAGAAGTAAATGGACCAAACACTTTACCTTTTCCTAAAAACTTTCCACTTCTTATTCTTCTAGCTACTAAAAGTCTGGGATACTTTTCATCAGTTAAACGAAGATATGTGTAACGCTGTTGATCTTTAAGCTCTATGTTGTAGATGGGTCTGTATCTTTTAATCATGTTTGATTCTAGTATGTATTCTTCTCCTTCATTATCTGTTAAAACAAATTCAATGTCAGAAATTTTTTCAACAAGTTTTTGGGTTTTATAATTTTGGTTTTTTAAAAAATATGACGTTACTCGATTTTTTAGATTTTTTGCCTTACCAATGTAGATTATGTTATCATTTGCATCCTTCATCAAATAGATTCCTGGCTGTTTAGGTATGTTTGTTTTAGAAATATCAAAAGTCATCTTTGCATGAATTTTTTTAGGAATTTTCCTGTGTGTGTACTTGTTTTTGCTACCTGTGAAGGCGTGCCTATAGTCATAATTTTACCTCCTTCATTTCCTCCTTCTGGTCCAAGATCAATTATCCAATCTGAATTTTTGATTACATCCATGTTGTGCTCAATTACAATCACTGTATTCCCAAGATTAACTAAGCGATTTAACACATCAAGTAATTTTTGAACATCTGCAAAATGTAGACCTGTTGTTGGTTCATCTAAGATGTAAAGTGTATTGCCAGTAGTTCTTTTTGATAGCTCAGAAGAAAGCTTTACTCGTTGTGCTTCTCCTCCAGATAACGTAGGTGATGACTGACCAAGTTTAATATATCCTAATCCTACATCATACATTGTTTGAAGTTTTCGATTAATTGCTGGTATATTTTCAAAAAACTTTAGTGCTTCATATACTGTCATGTCTAGTATTTCAGCAATATTTTTTCCCTTGTAATGTACTGACAATGTTTCAGAGTTATACCTTTTTCCTTTACATTCATCACACTTTACAAAAACATCTGAAAGAAACTGCATTTCTATTTGTTTTACACCATCTCCCTCACATGCAAAACATCTTCCAACTGGAACATTAAATGAGAATTGACCCGGTGTGTATCCTCGCTCTTTTGAAATTTCTGTATTTGAATAAAGTTCACGAATTGGAGTAAACACCCCAATGTATGTGGCAGGATTTGATCTAGGCGTTCTTCCAATTGGTGCTTGATCAATTGCTATTACTTTGTCGATTTTTTCCATCCCGATGATTTCTTTGTGAGCGCCTACACGATGAGTAGTTTTGTAAAAGTTTGATTGTAGAGCTTTTAGCAAGGTTTCATTGATTAGTGTAGATTTTCCAGAGCCTGAAACTCCAGTAACAGTGATAAATTTCCCTAATGGAAATTCCGCAGTGATGTCTTTTAGATTATTTTCTTTTGCTCCTTTGAGAATTAATTTACCTTTGTCTTCTCGTTTTTTCTCGTCAAGCTTTATGAATGATTTATGTTTTAGATAATCCCCTGTGATTGATTTGTGACCATTAAGAATTTGATCAACTGTTCCTTCAAAGACTACCCTACCCCCCTTGACTCCTGCCCCTGGCCCTAGATCAACTATCCAGTCTGAATTTCGTATAACTTCTTCGTCATGCTCTACTATAATGACTGTATTTCCAAGATTTCGCAGCTTTATTAGCGTTTTAATTAGTCTAGCATTATCTCTTTGATGTAGGCCAATTGTTGGCTCGTCTAATACATACAAAACTCCTGTAAGGTTTGAACCAATCTGGGTTGCAAGTCTAATTCTTTGTGACTCTCCACCAGATAGTGTAGCACTTGATCTATTTAGTGTAAGATAATTAAGACCTACATTTTTTAGAAATTCTAACCGTTCTTTAATCTCTTTTAAGACATCCCGTCCAATATAGGCTTCTGTTTTAGTTAGTTTTAGATTTTGGAAGAATTCATAACAATCATCAATTGAGAGGTCACATACATCCATTATTCCTTTATCATTAAGTTTGACAGCCAAAGCTTCAGGTTTTAGCTTTCTTCCATGGCATGTGTTACATGGGGTATCTAACATGAATTGTTTTAACCACTCTCTTTTTGCCTCAGATTCTGTTTCAATAAAAATACGATGTAAATTATTTAGCACTCCCTCAAAACTATCAGAATATTCCCAATAGGAATCAGTTGTTTTTGACTGGTACTTGTAATTGATCTTTTTATCAGTTCCATTCATAATTGTCTCAAGTTGTTTTGGTTTTATTTTGTTAATTGGTGTCATTAAATTAAAACCAAATTTTTTTCCCACTGCACGAAGCTCTTGACGACGAAATGGCGCAGCTCTACCACTCCAAGGAACAATTGCACCCTCTAAAATAGACTTTGTTTTATCTGGAATAACTAAATCTGGATCAAACTCCATCTTTACTCCCAGACCGTTACAGGCCTTACAAGATCCAAAAGGCGAATTAAAAGAAAATGTTCTAGGTTCTAGCTCACCAATTGTTACACCGCAATGTGGGCAAGCATTATTTTGAGAAAATAATCTACTTTCTTTTTCAGATGCGATCATCAATTGACCTTTTGCAGCCTTAATTGCATTTTGAATTGCTTCAAAGAGTCTACTTTTTTCTTCTTTTGATGCAATAATTCTGTCAACTACAATTTCAATCCAATGCCACTTTTGTTTATCAAGTTGAGGAACTTCCTCATCTAAAGTAAATATTTCATTATCTAGGCGAATTCGAGAATATCCGTCTTTTTTGATCTGTTCAAATAGCTTTTCATAGGTTCCTTTTTTTCTTTGAATAATAGGTGCCAAAATCAGAATTTTTTGGCCGTCAAAGTCCTTGAGAACAGAGTCACAAATAGTCTCAATTGATTGGTTTGAAATTCTTCTACTACAGTTAGGACAATGTGGAATTCCAATTCTCGCATATAGTAATCTAAGATAATCATAGATTTCTGTTGTAGTTCCAACAGTAGAACGTGGGTTTTTGCTAGTTGTTTTTTGCTGAATTGCGATAGCAGGTGATAACCCTTCAATAGAATCAACATCAGGTTTATCCATCATTTCAAGAAACTGTCTTGCATATGCTGATAGTGATTCTACATAACGACGTTGGCCCTCTGCATAAATTGTATCAAACGCAAGTGTAGATTTTCCAGAGCCTGATAAGCCAGAAATTACAACAAGTTTATTTTTTGGAATATCTACATCAATATTTTTTAAATTATGATGTCGTGCTCCACGAATTTTTAGCGTACTACTGGTCATTTTTCTTCTCAATCTCCTTTTGAATTCTTTTTAATCGTTCCCGATACTCTATAGCTCGCTCAAAGTCAAGGTCTTCTGCATATTTTTTCATAGATGCTTCAAGTTCAATTGCATCTCGCGATAAATCACTTTTTGATTTGTTTTTGATATCATCTAGTGGTGTTACTTGTTCTGGAATAGACTTTATGATTGTTTTTGGAGTAATGTCTCGTTTTTTATTATATTCTAGCTGTTTTATTCTACGACGTGTAGTCTCGGTCATGGCTGCCTTCATAGAACCGGTAATAGAGTCTGCATACATGATTACTGTACCTTCTACGTTTCTTGAAGCTCGTCCAAATGTCTGAATTAAACTTGTGTCGTTTCTCAAAAAACCTTCCTTGTCCGCATCAAGTATTGCAACCAGAGACACTTCAGGAATATCAAGACCCTCTCGGAGCAAGTTAATTCCTACTAAAACATCAAACTCTCCTAGTCTTAATTGCCTAATTAGCTCTGTTCTTTGCAGTACTTCAATCTCTGAATGCATGTACCTAACCTTTACATCTTTTTTTGAGAGATACTCAGCTAAATCTTCTGCCATTCTTTTTGTTAGAGTAGTAACTAGAACTCGCTGTTCTTTTTTTGCACGTTTTTTGATTTCTTCAATTAGGTCGTCCATCTGGTTTTTAGTAGGTCTTACTTCTGCTATTGGATCAAGAAGACCCGTTGGCCTGACTACCTGCTCTACTATATGAAATGATTTTTTTCTTTCATAATCAGACGGTGTGGCTGATGTAAAAATTGTATTTTTGATGTATTTTTCAAACTCTTCGAATTTGAGTGGTCGGTTATCATAGGCACTAGGTAGTCGGAATCCATAATTGATTAACTCTTTTTTTCTAGAATGATCTCCTTTGAACATGCCATGAAGTTGTGGTAGTGTGACATGAGATTCATCAATAACAAGCAAGTAATCATCTCCAAAAAAATCTAGTAAACAAAATGCCTGCTCGCCTTCCTTTCTTCCATCAAAATGCCGGGAATAGTTTTCAATTCCAGAACAATATCCTATCTCCTCCATCATTTCCAAATCATATTTTGTTCTCATCTCTAGTCTTTGTCGCTCTAGATCATTAAGTTCTGGTAATCTTTGTTTTAGCTCAACTCTAATTGATTTTACAGCACGGTCTCTGACATCTTTTGCAATAAGGTAGTGTTTTGCTGGAAAAATTTTGATTGAAGAAATTTTTCTTTTTTCTTTTAGTGAAACATGATCAAGTAAAGTAATTTTTTCTACTTCGTTACCAAATAAAGAAATTCTAACTATATCTTCGGAATATGCTGGAATGATATCTAGAGTGTCCCCTTTTACTCGAAAGTTTCCTGGTACAATCGCTACATCATTTCTTTCATATCTTGCATTTACAAGTTTTTTGATAATTGCAGATCGATTAATTTTTTCTTTGTCAGAAATTGTAATTGACATATCTTCCCAGTCTGTAGGATTTCCTAGTGAGTAAATGCATGATACTGTAGCTACGATGATTGTTGGTTCTCCAGATAGAAGCATTGCAGTAGCTTCTAATCTCAACTTTTCAATTTTTTCATTAATTTGAGTATCTTTTTCTATGTAGGTATCAGTCTGAGGAAGATAGCTTTCGGGCTGGTAATAGTCGTAGTATGATACAAAGTACCCTACATTATTTTTTGGGAAAAACTGTTTTAGCTCAGAATAAAGCTGGGCAGCTAAGGTTTTGTTGTGCGAAATTACTAACGTGTTTTTGCCTGTTTGCTGAATTACATTTGCAACTGTAAAGGTTTTTCCGCTTCCTGTTACCCCTAAAAGTGTCTGAATTTTGTTATTTTTAACGCCTTTAACTAATCGCTCAATTGCTTCAGGCTGATCTCCTGCAGGAGAATAATCTGAAATTAACTGAAATTTTTGAATTTGCTGCACCAATCTAATCATCAAAAACTGGATTTAAAGCAATGGTAATTTCATAAGATAGGCTTTAGTTTTATTACGGTTACCAAATTGGTTCATTTCTCATTTCGAGACCTTTGTCAGTAACTTCAAAACCCATAATTTTTAGCGTTTCTTTTGCAGTTGATGAATTTCTTTCAAGAATTTTTTTTGCAAGTTCCATTCGTGCTTCTGCTTGTAAATTCTGACCAATTTTGTATTTTCCTCTCATTGAATCAGGTGTTATCTTGATGATTGTAACCTCATCTAAAACCTCCATTTCAAGTGAAATTGGTTCGTATCTGCCTTCAGGCTGATATTTCTTTAATAGTCCATTAAGGGCATTAGTTTTTTCTTTCTTATTTTTTACGATCTCTCCTTTTCCTTTGATTAATACAGAAATGTAAAGAGTATCTGCAAGTGATGCATCTTTTGGATCCTCAAAGTAAGAAGGCAAAAACTCTAATTCTTTATCTACTTCAAAGCCTACCTTTTCATTTCTAGTAACATTTTCTAATTTTTCTCCTTTGGTATGAGAATGCATATAGATTGCATCATCTAAAAAAACAAAATTCATTGGAATAATTTGTGGATAACCATTTTCATCAATACTTGCTATCCTACCAACATGTTCTTTGTCTAAAAATTCTTTAATTTTTTCTTTTGATTTAATCTCTAGCCTTCCTAAAAGTTGCATAGTTTGGAGTTTTTACATTCAACCTAAGAATGTAGCTGATGTTTCATCTTTTTGTTTTAGGTGTGGCATCACATCTGAGGCAAATTTATCTATGCTGCCAAAGTAGTTTTTGCCCCAAAATCTAATAACAAAGTGATTAACTCCTGCCTTGACAAATCTCTCAAAGGTAGGAATTACATCATCAGGAGTTCCTACTGCAGTTGAAGAGCGAGCAACTACTTCAGGAATTTTGGTTGCAGCTTCACGCATTTTAATAATCCATGTTTGGTTTGACATTGAATATTCAGTAAAATATTTTCTAAAATCAAAACCTTCAATCTCTTTGAGCCCATGAACTCTTAGCACTTCGGGTTTGAACAAGCTAACCTTGACAGCTTCTTTCATTTTGGCCCATGATGCTTCTGCATCTTCAGAAAAGTATACATCAATATCTAATGCGAATTGAAAACCATCTTTTTCAACATCTGTCCTTCCATTTTCATTCATAGATTTTTCAATCTTTGCTTTATGGTCTACAAATAATTCTGGAGTATATCCTATTGGTAGCCAACCATTTCCATATTTTCCTGTAAGCATTAATGTCTTTTTGCCACCAGCTGCCAAGTATGTTGGTGGATGTGGTTTTCTTATCGATGGTGCTTGAAGACATGCGCCTTTAAGCTGGTAATATTTTCCTTCAAAATCTACTGTGTTATCTGGACTTGAACCATACAATTTGTGAATAACTTGAATCTGTTCTTCCCATTTTGTAACAGGTTTTTCAAATGGAATGCAAAACTCCTTGAGGTTTTGAGCCTCACCAGCTCCTAATCCAAGAATTGCTCTGCCTTTTGAGATTCTGTCAAGTGTAATTGCAGCTAGTGCAATATTTGATGGATGACGCCTAATTGCATCAGTAACACATGTACCAAGCTCTACATTTCGAGTTGCATTTGCAATTGCAGATAACATAACCCAAGGATCCAAAACAATTGC
>Ga0114947_10000908_pt1 | contig 10667 bp, 6 predicted proteins | sample CR02metaG_FD_99656 | JGI IMG/M metagenome (GOLD analysis project Ga0114947, IMG submission 99656) | Deep subsurface microbial communities from Mariana Trench to uncover new lineages of life (NeLLi) - CR02 metaG | ecosystem: Environmental > Aquatic > Marine > Ocean trench > Sediment ...
GACACGCACTGCATCGGCCATTGCCTTGGCCTCGTCGTACAGATCACCTGCAGTCAGCAAGGCTTCCCGACTTAGTTCGATGTCGCCTGACTCGATCGAGATACGTTCATGCTCAGCGGCAGATCGCGCTAGCTGACCGTCTTCGCGATAGATGTGCGCGAGCTGCTTGGTCGCATCGTTGTGTAATTCATGCTCGGGATGCGATGTTCTGAAATCTTCAAGAACGTCGGCAGCCATAGTCCAGTCCTGCAGCTTCATCAACGCCGCAGCAGCGTCATATTCTGCAGATGTCCGAATACTGGATGTTGGCGCCAACACCTTAATGCGCAAAAAGTGATTTGCTGCAGCCCGGTAATCCGCAAGCAGATTCGCCTGTTCAGCCTGTTTGTAAATCGACGCGGCCAGACCGTCGATAACCGCCGGCCGTGACTCGTCATCTTCCGGCGTTAGCTTCAGCACGTTCGCATAAGCGTGCTCGGCGTTCTGGTATTCAGCAGTATCAATGGATGAATGTGCGACCACGGCCCAAGCAGCACGTCTCAGGTCAGGATCTGATGCAGGATAACGTTCAATGAGCTTACTGGCCGAATCGATCGAGCGCACAAAGTCTTTCATTTCATAAAGATCTTTTGCAGCCGCAACAAGAACGACAGCTGCCTGATCATGCTCCATGAAGGTGTTCGCAAATCGCAGTGAGCTTTCTACAGTCAATTCCCTGACGTCATGCCGACGCGCGCCGGTTACACGATCCAACTGCTGACGGTAGGCAAACACGGCGGCGTAGCCTGCAGATGACGCCTGTTCATGATCACCGTACTCATAGGCTGTAAGCTCATACTCGAGAGCTGCGCTGCCAAAATCTTCATTCTCAAGTAGCAGGTCGGCCAACTGATAATTTATCTGTGGAGTCTCCTCATCGGCCGGGAACGAGCTTAGCAATTGTCGGTACCAGCGATACGCCTCGTTGAAGTTAATCACCTTTTCCGGGGTCAAAGCGTTCTCTTGATAAAGCGCGTGATAATGGCCCGCGAGGTCGGTCAGATTCGTTTTCAGGAAACCGGTAACATCAAGTGCGCTGGCGACATCGTGACGATTCCAGTATTCCGATGACAGCGCGTAGCGGGTCGCGAAGTCTTTCTTTGCCTCCACAACCAGCAGTGGAAATTCGGCTTCGTCAAATATCTCGACGATGCGCATGCCGAAATGCGGAGACCTCAGGTGGTACGGATTCAACTCGATGAAAGAGCGATACACCGATGCTGCGTCGTTGAAACGTAGTTTGGTCAAATAAAACTCACCAAGATTGCTATAAATCTTGTCGCTGTAAATTCGGTGACCCTTTTCGGAAAAGTACTGGTCGACGACTTCTGGTCCGCCAAGATTGGAGAAGCTCAAGCTAACAACACGGAACGCATCCGTTACGCGATGTTCTTCATTGTCATCCTCGTGTTGATCGAAGTCATAGCCGATTGACTTTTGATAGTCGAGTAACGCAATGAAGTTATCCAACGCCGCATCATAGAAACTCTGCTTGTAGAGAGCCCACCCCATCTTGTAGAGCGAAAGTTCGTAATAGGATGAGCTCGGCCCGAGGCGGATCACCGCCTTGTAAGCTGCCTCGGCATCACGATAGGCCCTGCTAACGAAGTGGAACTCACCGCGGCGAAACTGCACCTCGTCAACGTACATGGAGTGCGGATACTCACTGATAAAGCGATTCATCACCTCCATCGCTGCATTTGGTTGACCAATTTCGTCGTATGCACGTGACATTTGGTAAAGCACTTTGTCGTTACGCTCGTAGTTCGGATAGGTCTCGAGGATTTTCTTGTAGGTCTCGATAGCTTCACGCGGACCGGCCGGAATTATTTCTCCATCCACGGCAACCAGTTCTGATTCGCCGTTGGTGCTCGGTGCGAGAAGCTCTTCGCGTTGTGTCGCTCGTTGCTCGAATTCCCGGTCCGACTCCGAAAGTTCTACGAGTCCACTCGACGAAGTGCGAACCGCAGCAACGACATTCCCGGTGGCGGCCTCCGGCGTAGTCATATCACGGACTTCACCATCACCCATGAGTCCATAGGCCTGCTCAATTTGCAGGTCGGCAAAGCGGCGCATCGCTTCGGGCGTCCTCGCGCTGCCCGATGTCTCCTCAAGATAACGACGATAACTCTGGGCGGCACGCTCAAGACTGTCATCAAGATAGACATCCTGGAGGTCCGCCTTGACCTCGCCGAGTTCAGCCAGCGTGCCGTTTTTTACGGTGGTCGATCCGCACGCCGTGACGACGGTTGCCAGAAATACGATTGCCAGACTCTTTCTGATCATGGCGAATTGTCCAGTCTCGCCTGCGCAAGAGTCGCCCGGTCGTAGCTATCCGCTAGTGCGAACCGCGCTTTATCTCCGTAGTTTTCCAGACGTTCGCGGCGTGCAACGAGTTCCTCGATTGCCAGCACTTCGAGCAAATGGCCCTGGCGAGCCATGAGCTGATCAATTTTTTCGACCGACTTCACTACCTCGGCCCGCAGGCGTCTCATTGGCTTGCCATAGCCAACGAAGCTGTGAGTTGCGGCCTGTCGGTTACGCACGTATTCGTCGTACTCATTCTGGACCATCGCCATCGCGTGGTCCAGACTGCGCACGTTCTGGTCGAATTCGGTCAGGCGCTCGTGGTACTCGGTGCGCAGTGTGTAATTGAGAATTCCTTTCAATCGTTTCAGGCGCCGCAGGTTTTGCTCGTTGGCACTGACATCCAAAGCCGCGATCTGCATTTCAACCGCTTCGATGCGACCGAGAATCGCTTGCTCTTCAGGCGTTGCCAGGAAATCCGGGCGCGGCGTCGTCAACAGATCGTCGCGCCGTTTGACCAGCAATTTGTGTTGTTGAACGCGCAAACGCAGGCGCGAGTCCAGCTTGCGGAATTGTTCGTCGACGTCAGGCAACAATAGAGCATAGTGGTCTGCACGGATTTCGACCATTTCCTCAAATGCGTCGAATCCTCCGCTCCAGCTCAGCAACTTGCGGCGCAGATCGGCAAGGTCCAGGTAATTTTGCAAGCCGGTCTGGAAATCGTGGGATGCCAGCAACTCCATCAGGTAATAAGTTTCAGGCGCCTGTGGCAACGATCTGAGGCGAATCACCCAGTCTTTGTTTTGTCGGATCTCTTCGCGAACCAGCGCCCCGAGAAACTTGCCTTCACGAATGCTATCGACCGAGCTTTTGAGCTTTTGGATCTCAGCAGCAAATGAATCAAGAGCGCGTCCATAGTGAATTGCAGCTCGACCATGAATATTCAGTTTGCCATAAGCGTACGGCAGGGCCAGCAGCGCCTCTTGCGTCGCGCTGTCTGTGACTTCCCGGTCGGCGAGAATGCTCCACGGCACAACCGCTCGCTCGAAGTCCTCGATTGACATGCTCGCCCAACCGGCGCTAAGCAGCGCCTGGTTCGAAAACGGCCCGTTCAGTCGCACCCGGTCGAGGTACTGCAATGATCGTTCAAATTCATTGTCTGCAAGCAGGATCGTGCCAAGCACGAGGTTTGACTTGTCACGAATGGCAAGCTCGCTTGGGTTATCAGTCTTTATTTGTCCGGCTTTTTCGAGTTGTTCGAGGGCAGCGCTTCGCTGACCATTTTGCAGGTAAGCGATACCAAGATTGTAGGCTGCAAAACCGCCGTATTCGTCCGAGCCCTGCAGGTTTTTCAGAACTTTGACAGATTCGAGTTGCTTGCCCTGCGCCAGATAAACGTTGGCACGCAGAAAAGCGATATCATCACGAATCGAGTCCGGCACTTTACCTTCGATACGATCAAGCGCCAGGAGCGCATCTTCCATCTGCTGTTTCTGAAAATGAATTCGCGCGAGGCGATAGGCGGCATCGTTACGAATAACTTCATCGACAGCACCCTCAAGAACTGCCTTGATGGCGCGGCCCGCACGGTGATGCATTCGGTAGCGCAACTCGAAGTCGCCGAGCGAAAACTCAGCATCGTCAATATGCACGAACAGAGAATCGAGTTCAGGCTCGTCAATCTGCTTATGCTGCCAGATTTCCGTATCCAGGCGTTCTAGCGCCTCAAAAAACTGCCCCTGACGAGCATAATAAATCGCCTCGCCAAAGTAGAGATCTTTCAGTTCATCGGCACGAGCTGGGACCACAGCCAAAAGAACAAACAGCAGACCCGTCGCCAAATATGATATCCGGAACACAGATTACCAATCTCTTACCTGGATTCTATCGGTTCCAAATCCCGGTCCTGCGAGCGTAATTCCCAGCACTTTAGGTTTGACACCCTTAGTAAAGACAAAGCTGCCTGATTCGTTGAACTCCTTGCCGTTCTTGAGCTTGCCGATCATGGTCACACTGAGCTGGTGATCTCCGGTCGTCAGGTTTCCCGTGTATATCTTTTGCACGCCACCGTTTTGCAACGCGTCCAGTTCCTTGAAGCTGTATATGTGGTGGGTGGCGAGCTCACCGTTAATTTCTACCTGAACCGCGTCCAGTCGAAATTCATCGTTCTCGGCGATTGCCACAAACAGCGATATTTGGGTATGCGAGGGGAACAGCAGGCGTTCTTCCAATGTATTGAGCTCAGAAGCGATACTCAGCACATCCGACTTAATCTCCTGTACCTGTCCGTCGAGACTGCGCATGCTGTCGCCGGACAAATCCTGTGCTGCGCCTAGCATTGGGCTACCGGCCAGCACTAGCAACAATGAGTTGCGCAATAGACTCGACATCGTACGATTCCTTGTGGTCTTACATAATCCTTTGATTCGAGACTGCGGAGTACGACGAGCGCACCACGTCCCGCAGCTCAAACCAGTCTCAAGGAAGTGAGGAGGCAGGTCTGTGAACTGTTCCTCAAATCAGTCCTGTATCGGAATGTGATCTGTTTCACTGTCTTCGGTTCTTTTCCGAACCATAGTTCCTCAATGTCGAATTTCTTCACATTACCCGGCGAATACATACTTCAACTGCTAGCACTGAACGCACCAGGCATCGCCTCGCTACTGGGTGTTGTTAAGCCAGAAGAATCGACTACTTTCACGATCGTGCTGTCAGTACTTTTTTGGGTACTCGCCTGCATCGCATCCTGGGGTTCCATCAGGCTGGTACAGAATCTTTACCGCATCACTGACGCGCTCTTTCGTACAGTTTGGTTTAGGATCACGCAGACTGCCGGCAATATGAAGACCCGGGCTGTTTGCAATTTCAGGCAATTGATTCCACAGCGGCAACCCGGCAATCAGCACGACGCGAGGCCCGAGGTGCAATTCGACGATTTTGATTTTACGGTACTGCAAGCGACTGCCGACCGCGGCCCTGGATTTACAACTTCGGCGGCAGAGCTGGCGAGCGTGTACGGTCTGCGTCCGGCACAATTCCAGAATAGTCTCAGCAAGCTGCATAGCAGCGAGATGATCACTGCCGTAATCGGCTCTGCTGACGGATTCGACAAGTACCGCCTGACCGACTTTGGCGCGGCTTACTTGAAGATGTGGGATCGGCGACAAGCGAGCTGACCATTCCCTGAGTCAAGGTCGAACTGCGCATGCACCCGCCTCTGTCCTCGACGATATCCGGTGCCGGGCGAGTTAGTATTCACACCGAAAAATGGAGATGTGCCAGCATCAAATGCTATATGATGCTGGCGCGTTGACTAGCGCAAGATCGACTTTTTTGGATCAAGAATCAGGCGTCGGGTCATGGCGCCTCTCACGGAAACGAGAATCGTAACAACGACCAGAATAATCCAGGATTTTTTTGATGATTCGAGTTGAGGCATTGACCCGGACGTATGACGGTTTGACTGCGGTCGATCGGGTCTCCTTCGAAATTGGCACTGGAGAAATTGTTGGACTGCTTGGCCACAATGGCGCAGGCAAGACGACCATAATGAAGATGCTGACCGGCTACCTGGAACCCACTGGCGGTTCCATCGAGATTGACGGTCTGGATATCACTACAGAACGCGAAGCCGTCCAGCAGCGCATTGGGTACCTGCCGGAAAACGACCCCCTCTACTACGAAATGACGGTGATTGATTACCTCGATTACGCCGCCACGCTGCACGGCGTTCCTGACGCCGAGAGAACCGGCCGGATACGCGAGGCCATTTTCCAAACAGAACTTTCATCCAAAGCGACGAACACGATCGGGACCCTTTCCCGCGGTTTTTGTCAGCGGGTGGGCGTCGCACAGGCAATTCTGCATAACCCCCGCGTACTCATTCTCGACGAACCCACTAACGGTTTGGATCCGACCCAGGTGCAGCATATGCGCGACCTGATCCGCGCCGTCGCGGAACACGCCACTGTCATCCTTTCGACCCACATCCTGCAGGAGGTCCAGGCAATCTGCAGCCGGGTCATCATTATCCACGACGGCCAGAAGGTGCTGGATTCCGCCTTGGACGAGCTGCTGGCCGGCAAGCGTTTGCAGGTCACTGTCGATGCCGGACCGGAACGTGCGCTTGAATTGCTCAACGCAATTAACGGCATCGTGTCGGTGGAGCCAATGGCGCAACGGGGACCCGGGTACCGCTATGCGCTGGATCTGGCTGACAAGGATGATCCGGCCGAAACGGCGCACATTGTTGCCAGCCGAATTGCGACGGAGGGATGGAAACTCTACGCCTTGCAACCCGAGCGCCGCGACCTGGAACAGATCTTCAGTGAAATCTCGGCGATTGAGCGGACGCAGACTACATGAATATTATTTTGCGAATCGCACGCAAGGAATTTGCCACCTTTTTCTCGTTCCCCATCGCCTTTATCTTTCTCGGCGCTTTCCTGGCCGTGACCCTGTTTGTCTTCTTCTGGGTGGAGACTTTTTTCGCCCGCAATATCGCCGATGTTAGGCCCCTGTTCGAATGGATGCCGCTGCTGCTGATCTTCCTGGTCGCCGCGGTTACGATGCGCATGTGGTCGGAAGAACGGCGCTCCGGCACGTTGGAGTTTCTGCTCACCGTGCCGGTCAACGGCTACCAGATGGTGTTCGGCAAATTTATGGCGTGCCTTGGCCTGATAGCGGCGGCTCTGCTTTTGACCCTACCGCTACCGATTACCGTTAGCCAGCTTGGCCCGCTGGACTGGGGACCCGTATTTGGCGGCTATCTTGCCACGGGGTTTCTGGCGGCGGCTTACGCGGCTATCGGGCTGTTCATCAGCGCGCGCTCGGCAAACCAGATTGTCAGCCTGATCCTGACAGCAGTGGTCTGCGGCTTCTTCTACCTGCTGGGCACCGATGCGTTGACCGGACTGTTCGACAACCGGGCTTCGGAGTTTCTCAAACTTCTGGGTTCCGGCTCACGCTTCGACTCCATTACCCGCGGCGTGATCGACCTGCGCGATATCTACTATTACGTGAGCCTGGTGGGGGTCTTTCTGACGCTAAACGTCTTCGCGCTGGAGTCGCTGCGCTGGGCCGGCAACGCAACCAACGCCAACCATCGGCGCTGGGGGCTCGTTACCGCGCTGGTTGTGGCCAATTTCTTGATGGCCAACGTGTGGCTTGCACCGCTGAATGGGGCCCGCGCCGACTTAACCCAGGGAAATGTCTACTCCATCTCAGAGGCCACCCGAAGTTACCTGGCGCAACTGCGGGAACCGCTGCTAATCCGCGGCTATTTCAGCGCTCAGACTCATCCGCTGCTGGCGCCGTTGGTGCCGCGCTTGCGCGACCTGCTGCAAGAGTACGCCATTGCCGGGGAGGGCCGCGTGCGCGTGGAATTCATCGATCCTCAGGAGCATCCGGAGCTGGAGCAAGAGGCGAACGAAAAGTACGATATCCAGCCAGTGCCCTTCCAGTTCGCCAGCAAATATCAGGCGACGGTAGTCAACTCCTACTTCAATATCCTGGTCCAGTACGGTGATCAGCACCAAGTACTCGATTTCAGCGATCTCATCGAGGTCAGGATGCAGAGTGAGGCCGATCTGGAGGTTGAACTTCGCAATCCCGAGTACGATCTGACCCAGTCCATTAAGAAAATCCTCTATGCGTATCGGGGGTCAGGTGAGCTGTTCGAGAACATTCCCCATCCGGTCAGCTTCAAAGGGTATATCTCAGATAATGAGAAATTGCCCGCGGTACTTAAGACACTCCGCAAAGAATTAGACACGATTTTGCATGACATGGTCGAACGTTCGGGCGGCGGGCTGGATATCAACATTAGCGACTCGGACGCGCAGGATGGCGCCCTGGCCGAACAGATTAGGAGTGAATTTGGTTTTCGTCCCATGGTAGCCAGCCTGTTGGACACCGATACCTTCTGGTTTTACATGACCCTGGAGGGAGATGGGCGCATCATCCAGGTGCCACTGCCGGAACAGTATGACAAAGCAGGTCTGGAACGCGGCATGCAGGCGGCCCTGAAACGCTTCTCCAGAGGTTTCCTGAAGACCGTGGCACTCCACACCCCGGCCTCAACGCCGGGCATGTTCGGCATAACCGGCAGCGGCAAACGTTTCGACCAACTCAGAGCCACTCTGGCGCAGGAGCACAACCTCGCCTCCGCCGACATGCAGAGCGGTCGAATTCCGGATGACGCCGATTTGCTGCTGCTGATATCGCCGGACAAGCTGGGCATTAAACAGCTGTTTGCGGTGGACCAGTTCCTCATGCGTGGCGGTACTGTGATCCTGGCAACATCGCCCTTCGACATCGAAATCCGCGAAACCTTATCCGTGCGCAAGAATGAATCTGCATTAATCGACTGGCTAGGCCACCACGGCATTGTGCTGGAAGACCAGTTAGTGCTCGACCCGCAGAACGCGTCTTTCCCCATACCGATCGAACGCCGGGTCGGCGGCTATGTTTTTCGCGAAACGCGCATGGTGAGCTACCCCTATTTTAGCGATATCCGCAGCGATGGAATCGTGCAGGACGGCGGCCTGACCACGGGCATCGATCAGGTCACCATGACCTGGCCATCACCCATTACTTTGGATGAACAGGTAAACCAGGATCGCAAAGTCGCGCGCCTGCTGCAAAGTTCAGCTCAGGCCTGGATCTCTGAAAGCACGGAGATCGAGCCCGACTTCCAACGGTATGGCGAACTCGGCTTTCCAGTGGGTAATCAACGGGGCGCACAACTGCTGGCGGTAGTGGTAGAGGGCCGATTCGAATCGTACTTCAAGGACAAGCCCTCACCACTGCTCACAAGCGACGACGCGACGGATGCTTTTGGCGTTGCGGAAGGCGCAGAAACGGCACCGGTCATCACCCGGGTAATCGACCGCTCCCCTGAGTCGGCACGCATCATTGTATTTGCATCCAGCAGTTTCCTCACAGACACGATGCTGGATCTGGCCGCATCCGGGATGAGTACCCGCTACCTCAAGCCGATCCAGCTGATTGAGAACGCCATCGATTGGTCCCTGGAAGATCGCGGTCTGCTGGCCATTCGCGGCCGGGCCCACTTCTCGCGCACCCTCAATCCATTGGACAGGGAATCCCAGCTGTTCTGGGAGTACCTCAACTATGGCCTGCCGCTGTTAGGTCTGCTCCTTATCGCGATAATCCGCAAGCAGACATACAAGCGGGCAGCGGCGCGCTACGCCGCCGTTCTCGGCGTGACGGAACGGGCAGGGCCTAATTGATGAAGCGCCGGATCATTGTTCTGAGTGGTGTGTTGGCAGCGCAACTCGTATTGGCCGCAGCCTTAAACCTGGCAGGCGAGGAATATAGGGTCTTTCAGGCCGAAGAGAAATTACTGTCATTCAATAAACAAGAGCTGGTCGGCCTGCGCATTGAAGACAGCACGAATAGCGTGGTGCTGAAAAAGCAGGGCGGTAAGTGGCTGCTGCCGGTAAGCGGCGACTTCCCGGCCAGTCAGCGCGATGTTGAACAGTTGCTGGACAAACTCGCCACACTGGAGAAGGGCTGGCCAGTGGCCAGAACCCGCAGCGCGGCACAGCGCTTCAGGGTGGACGAGGAACAGTTCGAGCGAAAACTGGTGTTGGTTGCCGACGATGATGAACAGGCCATCCTCTTTGTCGGCTCCTCCCCGGGATTCCGGAAAGTGTATGCCAGGCCCGGAGATGGGAATGAAATTTTTGCGGTGGATTTCAATACCTGGGAGGCGGACGCCGAAGCCGACGACTGGATCGACAAAGACATTCTCAAGCTGGATGAGAATATTGTGCAGCGTATCGAGATGCCCGGACTCATTTTGCAACGGGAAGACGGTAAGCTGCAGATGGCAGACCTGGGAGAGACGGAACAAACCAACGGGGAAGAAAGCCGTGCCCTGCTTGGCAAACTGACCGGACTGCGCATCCAGTCCCTGCTGGGAACCGAAGCGAAGCCCGCATACCGGCAGGCCGAGCCTGCGCTCGAGGTCAAGATAACACGCACCGACGGCGAAGTTTTAGGCTATCGTTTCTCCAAACCTGAAGATGCCGCCTATTACGTACTGAAACGCTCGGATCTGGATCACTACTTCAAGGTGGCCGAAAACGTGGTAGATCCCGTCAAAGGCACGACACGCGAAAAACTGGTGCAGGCCAGGACCGAGGAATCGTCAAGCGAGCACGACGGATTACCTTATCAATCTCCGGAAACGAAATGAGAGTCACCGTTGCGGCCTAGCCGAACAACTCCGTGAAACTCGACTCCGGATACTCGGAAATCGTATCGGCAAGGGTCTGCATTTCGACGTGCCTGTC
>Ga0114947_10000909_pt1 | contig 10666 bp, 12 predicted proteins | sample CR02metaG_FD_99656 | JGI IMG/M metagenome (GOLD analysis project Ga0114947, IMG submission 99656) | Deep subsurface microbial communities from Mariana Trench to uncover new lineages of life (NeLLi) - CR02 metaG | ecosystem: Environmental > Aquatic > Marine > Ocean trench > Sediment ...
GAATTGCGCGAAGAAGCAGCGAATTACCGCCCTTACAGCGAGGATCCGGATGCTCGGATGATCGATCCGGAACTGGCTGAAGACATTCTCGTCACCAAGGCAACGATTAAACGCCACCAGGCGAACCTGGCACGCTTCCGTAAAGATGAGCAAAGCATCGTCGCTCGCTTCGATGGTGACATCAACCGCTTCAGATCTCTGAAGGGCATTAACAACTAGCCCGGATTTATCCAGTCCCCGAATGGCCGAAACCGTCGTCTCCGCGGTCGCTATTCCGAAATTCTTCAACCACTACGAATCGGACCTGCACTACAGGCACGAATACCATTTGTGCAATGCGGTCGCCCGGCTTGATCTCGTACGATTTCCCGGCCCTGTTCCAGCACGAGATGAACACCTGACCCTGATAGTCTGAATCGATCAAACCGGTCAGGTTGCCGAGCACCAAGCCGTGTTTGTGTCCGAGTCCGGAACGCGGAAGCAAAACCGCCGCCAGGTCAGCGTCACCGATATGAATCGCGAGACCAGTGGGAATCAGCTCGGTTTCTCCCGGGCCGACAGTCAGCGGCTCATCTATGCACGCGCGCATATCGAGCCCGGCAGACCCATCGGTTGCATAGTTCGGCAGAGGAATGGATTTCCCGATTCGGGAATCCAGAATCTTCAGTTCAATCGCTCGCAATGATCTAGCCCGAAGATTGCACGAGAGTCCGGGATTGTGGGCGTGAGGTCGTTGCGACTGGCGCAGCTCTGGACAGAGAGCCATAGCGGGCTATGGCTCGAGGGAAGAGCCAGTCAGGTGCAACGAGATCCGGCCACAAACAGGACAGCCAATGAAAACTACGAAGTGTCGCCATAGGGAGTACCGTTATCCGTTCGTAATTCAAATCGTTGTTAAGGATCTAGGGCGGTCTCGTGCAATATTCGGGCAGGCCTGTCAATCCCTTACCGCGCGTGGCCACTTGTCGCCCGTCTTATTACTCTTGCTCCCCAAATAGCGATCCGCGATCAACTGGGTCAGATGTCGCGCAAGCTCTGATTTGGTGGTCGTCGGAAAAGATTGTTCTCCTCCACGCCAGAACACTTCGACAGCATTGTCTTCATTATCGAAGCCGTGATTGGGCCCGACCTTGTTCGCGATAATCATGTCCAATTTCTTGTTGTCGAGTTTGCCGAGCGCGTACTCACGAACCCGCTCAGTCTCGGCTGCGAAGCCGACAGTAAACGGCCCATCGGCCAGTTTTGCTACTGACGCCAGCGTATCGGGCGACTTCACGAGATTGAGTTGCATCGCCGATTTGGTCTTTTTGATCTTGTTCGGCTGCTGGCTCTCGGGCCGGTAGTCGGACACGGCCGCAGCGGCTATGAAAATATCGACGCCCTGAATATGCTCGTGCGTTGCGGCAAACATCTGCTCTGCGGTCTCTATGCACACACGCTTGACCCCGGCAGGTTCATCCAGGCTTACAGGGCCACTGATTAATATGACTTTCGCCCCGGCATCTCTTGCTGCACGGGCGATTGCGTATCCCATTTTCCCGGAGCTGCGGTTCGTGATGTAACGAACCGGGTCGATCGCTTCACGAGTCGGCCCGGCAGTCACCATAACCGTTTTCCCCTCGAGCACTGCGGAACTTGTGACTGAGACAGCTGCGACCGGCTGAATGGCAGCCACGATGTCATCCGGCTGCATCATGCGGCCAACTCCGGTCTCGCCGCAGGCCTGATCGCCATCCTCCGGTCCGAGCAGGCTGACGCCGCGTCCCTCGAGTAGCTCACGATTCGCCTGCACTGCGGGGTTCGACCACATGACATGATTCATTGCGGGCGCAATAACGATGGGCGCTTTTGTTGCAAGACACAGAGTGGTCAGTAGATCAGGTGCCGCACCTGCAGCAAGCCTGGCTATGAATTCTGCAGTGGCCGGGGCGATCAATACAAGATCCGCCCACCTGGCCAGCTCGATGTGGCCTATCGCGGCTTCGGCTTTCTTGTCCCAGAGACTCTGACGAACAGGCAGGCCTGACACGGCCTGCAGGGCAGTTTCGGTCACGAATTGTGCGGCCGATTCGGTTATGACAACCTGCACCGAGGCACCGCGGTCACGAAGCCGCCGCACGAGCTCGGGCGCCTTGTAAGCAGCAATTCCGCCCGTTACGCCGAGAATAATGTTCTGTTTCGTCATGCCCACGAGCTTAGCCGCTCTCCCGGTGATAATGCCAGCAAATAGGCCCGCTTAGACCTTTTTCGTTGCTTGCCATCCGCTGGGTTGGATACCAACCTAGCCGAAAAGATTCCTAGGGACTGGGAGCGTCCATGACGAGCACACAAGGACGGCAAGCAGCGGCAGCTCTGTCAGAGGCTGAATTGCTGGCTGTATTCATTCGCACTGGCAGCAGCGCTGCTTCGGCCATGGATATCTCCAGCCGCCTACTGGCCCGGTTTGGCGGCCTGCGTGGACTGCTGCATGCACGGGACGAACAACTATCGGCCGAATACGGTATCGGTACATCCCGGCTCGCCATTCTCAGGGCGCTTCCAGAGCTGGCCAGGCGGTATTTCGAGGCGACGCTCCCAACCGGTCAGGCGATCCGCAGCCCGGCCGATACGGAAGCGTTTCTTGTAGCCAGGCTCAGAGACCTGCCGCACGAGTTATTCTGCTGCCTGTATCTCGATAACCGACATCGAGTTATTCAATTCGAAGAGCTGTTTCGGGGCACTATAGATGGCACCAGCGTTTATCCACGGGAGGTCGTCAAACAGGCCCTGTCGGTAAATGCCGCTGCAATCATTCTCGCCCACAACCATCCGTCCGGCGTCGCCGAGCCGAGCCAGGCCGACGAGAGGATCACCAGACGGATCAAGGCTGCCCTTGAACTCGTCGATATCCGGCTCCTGGATCACCTGATCATTGGCGATGGCACGACGACTTCCCTGGCCAGCCGGGGCCTGTTGTAGGGCTCCCTTGATTAGCCGCTCCCGGGCTGGTATAAAGTCCCGCTCTCTGCCCCGCGAGCGAGCGCGACATGGCGCGCCCGGCACGGGCAACCTTCATAAAATCAGAGACTTAAAGCATGTCCAAGATCTGCCAGATCACCGGGAAACGTCCACAAAGCGGCAACAACGTTTCTCATGCCCACAACAAGACTCGTCGCCGGTTTTTGCCGAACCTGCAATACAAGCGATTCTGGCTGGCGTCAGAGAAGCGCTACATTCGGCTGCGGGTGTCACACAAGGGCCTGCGGATTATCGACAAACACGGCATCGAAAAGGTCCTTGCGGATCTTCGTGCTCAGGGTCAGCGCATCTGAGCGCTCGGGAGGATTAGGTCATGCGAGAAAAAATCAGACTTGTTTCAAGTGCCGGCACCGGCCACTTCTACACGACGACCAAGAACAAGCGCCTTCATCCCGAGAAGATGGAGACCAAAAAATACGATCCCAGAATAAGGAAGCATGTGATCTATAAGGAAGCCAAAATAAAATAAAGAAACCCGCCTTATCGGCGGGTTTTTTTATCAAGGGGACGGACCCCCTTTATCTCGGCGACGAATTGTTAGGAACAACCAAAAACCGGGGTCTGTCCCCATGTCCTCTATGCGAGCTCCAGTTGGTACGACCGTAATCTAGCCGCAAATTCTTCCAACACTTTAATTCCGCTGGCTTCCGCCTCGGCACACCACTCCTTCAGCTGTGCAAGCAACTTCTCGTTACTGACGTTCGCACCGCTCCACAGGCCTCGAAGTTTTTCACGAAACTCGTGAACGGTTTCGAGGGCAGCATTATTAGACAGGAGTTCGCTCAGCCGGTGTTTCGCCTTCTCGTCCAGCAGCTTCGGCTGACGGACCAGCAATTTTCGCGCTCTTCTCAGCGCCGCGCCACCTGCAGCAATCGCTTTTTCTTTCTTGAGCACCGGCAGAGTCACCTGTTTGGTGTAATCACGCAGCACATGCATGCGATTAACGATAATGGCGCGTAGATTATCGAGCGTAGCTTGTCTTGGGGGATTCAATTGCAGCACTGGTCGTGGAGCGACTTTCTTTACCTTTGCCAGGCCAAGAACCTGAAACACGCGGATATAGAGCCAACCGATATCGAATTCCCAGCGCCTTACCGAGAATTTTGCCGAGGTGGGAAAGGCGTGATGGTTATTGTGCAGCTCTTCACCACCGATCAGGACGCCCCACGGCACAATATTGGTCGCAGCATCATCACATTCGAAGTTTCTGTAGCCGCTGTAGTGACCGAGCCCGTTGATGATACCTGCCGCAAAGAACGGCATCGACAGCATTTGGACGGCGATGATGATGATCCCTGGAACACCGAACAACAGCAGATCTGTGAGAACCAACAATAGGATGCCGGTGTACGGGAATCGCAGATAGAAATTTCTTTCGAGCCAGTCGTCTGGTGTTCCCCGGCCAAATTTCTCCAGCGTCTCGGGTTTATTCTTCTCCTCGCGATAAAGTTCCGCGCCCTCAAACAGGACCTTCCTGATGCCGTAGATGACAGGACTATGCGGGTCGTCCGGCGTTTCACAAAAAGCGTGATGCTTGCGGTGAATCGCAACCCATTCTTTCGTCAGCATTCCAGATGTACAAAATATCCAGAATCGGAAAAAGTGTCGCAACACTGGATGCAAATCCAGAGCCCTGTGGGCCTGGTCGCGGTGAAGGTAAAGGGTAACTGCCATCATCGTGATTTGAATCATGATGAAAGACGCCAAAACGTAGCCCCAGAAGGAGAGATCCAGCAGGCCGTACAGATATTCCATTCGAATTTTCACAATTGAGAATAATGCCGTCACTATAGCCAATGCCCTGATCGTCTCCAAGGACAAATTACGCAATATCCGACCGGAATCTTGCATATGAGTAGAGCAGGCTCAAAGCTGTTGAATACTGGGTCTATTTCAGGCGCTCTTAATTAGGTGCTATAACGCCATAGTGTGCGACCCATCACAGTTGCTGAATCGAGATGCCAGAGTTACCCGAAGTCGAAACGAGCAGGCGCGGCATTGCACCCTGGATCGAAAACCAGGAGGTGAGCAGGGTCGTCGTGCGCCAGCCGAATCTTCGCTGGCCGGTCGCTCCTGAGATCGAGCGAATACTACCGGGGCAGAAAATCCGCTCGCTCAGCCGGCGCGCCAAATACTTGTTGATTGGCACGGACGCCGGCACAGCCATACTACATCTCGGCATGTCAGGAAGTTTGCGAATCATCGAGGCGGGCGCGCCCGCGGGCGTCCATGATCATGTGGATATTGAACTTTGCAGCGGCAAGGCGCTTCGTTTCAGAGATCCGCGCCGGTTTGGCTCACTGCTCTGGGCCGATAATCCTCATGAACATCCTCTGCTGCGCAATCTTGGCCCAGAGCCCCTGGACGACGAATTTGACGGAGAGCATCTTCAGGCGGTGGCGCGAGGGCGGCGGGTCAGCATCAAACAATTCCTGATGAACGCATCCGTGGTCGTAGGCGTCGGCAATATTTACGCAAGCGAGTCGCTTTTTGTTGCGGGAATTCATCCGAAACGACGGGCCGGCCGGATTGCGTTGCATCGACTGCAATCCCTGGCCGCCGCAATCAAAATGGTACTTGGCAAGGCAATTAAGGCAGGCGGCACTACCTTGCGGGATTTCCATGGCAGCGACGGTGAACCAGGATTTTTTCAGCAACAATTGGAAGTGTACGGTCGAGGCGATGAACCTTGTCTGCGCTGCAAGCGTCCGATCTCAGTGATCGTTCTTGGGCAACGATCGACTTATTATTGTAAGAATTGTCAGCGGTAAACCGCTGCTACTTTACTTCTGGCCGCAACGTTCGATTAGTGCAAGCTTTACCTTGGGCGAGACGAATTCCGAGATATCGCCGCCCATGCTGCAGATTTCCCGAACGAGGCTCGAGGAAATGTAGGTGTATGTCTCAGTGGGCGTCAGGAAGACAGATTCCACTTCGTCTGTCAGATGGCGGTTCATATTGGCGAGCTGAAACTCATATTCGAAGTCTGAAATAGCACGCAACCCCCTGACCATGGCCTGCAAAGCGTGTTCCTTCGCAAAATCGACGGTTAGCCCGGTGTAGCCCATTACTTCCACACTGTCCATCTCGGCGAGTACGCTTTTGGCAAGTTCGACCCGCTCCTCGAGTGAGAACATGGTTTCTTTGCTGGGGTTGGCCGCGACTGCAACGACCACTCTGTCGAACAGACGGGTTGCGCGCCGCACCAGGTCTTCATGACCGAGCGTAATCGGATCAAACGTGCCCGGATACATCACGGAGACAGCCATCTATTCGGTCCTCAGGGTTGTTTTCCTGCAGTCACCAGAGAATAGCTCACTTTCCCGGCAACTTTCTCCTGAGTTACAACCCAACCGTCTGGCAGTGCCAATTTTTCAGTGTCCCTGCTCTGCTCCAGATATACGATCGCGTTCGCCATCAGCCAGCCTTTTTCCCGCAATAGGCTGCACGAGTCGGAAAGCATGTCCGACTCGAACGGTGGATCGAGAAAAACGATGTCAAACGGTTTTGGGTCAGCGCTTTTCAGATATTCGATGGCATCTCGCTGACAGACCTCAGCGTTCGTTGCCTCCAGCGCACTCAGGTTTTTTCGTATCGCGTCCGCCACCGTAGCGGATTTCTCTATGAAAACAACGTGAGAGGCACCGCGGGATAATGCCTCGATCCCGAGCGCACCGGTGCCGGCAAAGAGGTCCAGGCATTGTGCACCCTCAGTCATCGGGCTCAGCCAATTGAACAGGGTCTCCCGGATCCGCTCCGAAGTCGGCCGCAGTTCGGGATCATCGATTATCTGCAACAGACGACTGCGCCATTTTCCCGCTACAATACGCAGCCGTCCCGGCAGCGTATGGCCTGGACGTCTAACTCTTGCCATGTTTCCTTCGTATAAAAAGCCTTAAACGCGAATATTAACGGTGCACAAGTCGGAAAACACATCGGACATCAAAACCCATCTCATTAATCCGCATGGCCGCGAAGCAACTCGCGCCTCATCTCCGAGCCTGTGCGCCAGAATCGCGGCTCATGACGATTGATGAGATGGGCTCTGGCAAGCGTAGTGGATTTATCAAGCGGCTGCGTGCCCGTCTCAATAGCGGGGACTCGTGGTTAAGTTACGATCTTGCCGATCTCGCGCCCGGCGGCAAGATCGATGAGGATGTGCTCGAAGATCTGGAGGCCCAACTCGTCATGGCGGACGTTGGCGTTGACACGGCCGAAGCAATTATAGGCGGCCTGCATAAGCGCCTGGCGCGTAAAGAACTAAAGGATATCGAGGCGTTGACAGAGGGTTTGCGTCAGTCGATGACGGCGATCCTTGAACCGGTGCAGCAGCCCCTCGTTATCCCCGAAAGCACCAGCCCCTTCGTAATTTTGATGGTCGGCGTCAACGGCGCCGGCAAAACAACAACCATCGGCAAGCTTGCAAAACGATTAAAGCTCGAGGGACACACGCTCATGCTGGCAGCCGGTGACACTTTTCGTGCCGCCGCCGTTGAACAATTGCAAGTGTGGGGCGAACGCAATGAGGTCCCGGTGATTTCACAACAAGCGGGAGCCGACCCGGCTGCGGTCATCTTCGATGCGTACGAGGCCGCCCGATCCAGGAATATCGATGTCCTGCTCGCCGACACGGCAGGGCGTCTGCAAAATCAGAAAGGCCTGATGGACGAGCTCACGAAGATAAAACGGGTCCTGTCGCGACATGATGCGGCAGCTCCGCAGGAGATCATGCTCGTACTGGATGCGAGCCAGGGCCAAAATGCTCTGGTGCAGGCGCAGAAATTTCACGAAGCGCTGGGACTCACCGGAATCGTAGTCACCAAACTGGACGGCAGCGCCAAGGGCGGTATTCTGCTGTCAATAGCCGGCAAGCTCAGCGTACCAGTTCGCTTCATCGGTATCGGCGAGGCAGCGGACGACATGCAAGCCTTCAGGGCAGGGGAGTATGTTGATGCTTTGCTACAAAGCTAGGCGCCTATGCGGCAGGAATATCCGTCGCGCGGAGTCCTGGCGATCTTTGTAGGTCGATGTTGCCATGATTCGAATCGAAGACGTTACAAAAAGGTTCCCCGGTGGCCAGGAAGCCCTGAGGGGTCTTTCCCTGTCGGTTGAAAAGGGGGAGATGGTCTTCATAACCGGCCACTCCGGCGCCGGTAAGAGCACGCTGCTTCGATTGATCGCGCTTATCGACAGACCGACCAGCGGTCAAGTAATCGTCGACGGGCAAAATACCGACCGAGTTTCAAGGAGAAAAATCCCAGCGTACAGGCGGGAAATGGGCATGGTATTTCAGGATCACAAGTTGCTGTACGACCGCCCTGTATTCGATAACGTCGCCTTGCCGCTGATCATTTCCGGCATCGGCCATCGTGACGCAGCAAGACGTGTCCGTGCCGCCCTGGATCAGGTCGGCCTGCTGGTCAAGGAGAAACAGCGACCTGAAACCCTTTCCGCCGGAGAACAACAGCGCGTGGGAATTGCGCGTGCCATCGTCAGCCGGCCCAAGCTCCTGATCGCAGATGAGCCTACCGGAAACCTCGACCCGGACCTTTCTCTCGAAGTCATGCGCATCTTTCGGCGATTCAACGAAGTCGGCGTTACATTGTTAATTGCAAGCCACGATCTTGCGCTCATTGACCAGCTCGGTTGTCGTCGTATCCAACTGGAAAACGGCGCGCTCCTGGTCGAAAAGGAACGTGATGAAGTCGCCGATTACTTTGCGGGCAGTGACGCGCCTTCAGAGGAGGATCAGTGGCTGTAAACAAGACAAACGAGCCGCTTCCCGCAGGCAGATCCACCGGCCCTGTGTCGATCTGGTTCCTGCTTCATGTAGGCACCTGTGTCGGCGCGCTAGGTCGCCTTGCCCGCCAGCCTTTTGCGAGCCTGATGACCGTGCTTGTAATTGCCGTAACGCTTGCGCTTCCCGCATCGATGCATCTTGTCATCAAAAACGCCCAGTTCATTAGCAGCAACTGGGAGAACGCGCTCGATTTCTCTGTTTATATGAAAAGCAGTGTCGCTTTGAATGATGCGACCCGCCTGGCAGATCTAATCGAACAGCGCGCCGACGTTGCAAGTGTGACACTCATTTCGGCACAGGAAGCACTGGAGGAATTCAAATCTGCTTCGGGCTTTGGTAACGCACTCGATCATCTGAAAACCAATCCGTTGCCGCACACACTGGTCGTCCGGCCCAGTAGCGCGAATACCGAACAATCGATGATTCTCCTTCACGAAGAACTTGGAAATCTCCCGGAGTCAGACCTGGTTCAGATAGACACGGACTGGGTGCAACGCTTTCACGCGATTCTCGACATTCTGCGTCGCGCGATTTCTATTGGCGCCGGGCTCCTTGGCGTGGCGATCGTTGTGATCATCGGCAATACGATTCGCCTCGACATTCAAAATCGCCGCGAGGAAATCGAGGTCACTAAACTCATCGGAGCCAGCAATGCATTTGTCCGGCGACCGTTTTTGTATTCCGGTCTTTGGTATGGGCTGGGTGGCGGTCTGCTTGCGTTGGCGCTTGTCGGCTACGGGCTCTATGCGCTGGAGCAGCCAGTCAGGCGTCTGGCCGGACTCTACAACAGCGCATTCACGGTCCTGGATCTCGACCTGTCCGAAAGCCTCATCATCATAGGAATCGGCATCGTTCTGGGGCTTGCCGGATCATGGCTGGCCGCTGCGCGGCATATGCGCAGAATAGAGCCCAGGTAGGCGATCGACCTGCGCATGAATTTGACTTAATCCCGCAACGCATCTTTTTCATATCTTGTTGATTACAAAGGGCTTCAAGGGACCACCGTCGGGAACTCTACGAAGGTATTAGCACTCTAAGCCGTAGAGTGCTAATATTTCAGTCCATACTGAGGACCTTAGAATCTGATGACTACGGCCATTGCAACTATGAACCATGACCTGTCCATCGCCGGCCCGGTCGGCAGCCTCAATGCCTATATCCAGGGAGTCGGCGCGATCCCGGTGCTGTCCAGGGAAGACGAACAGGCCCTGTCCCGCCGCTTTCGCGAAGAGCAAGATCTCGATGCTGCCCGTGACCTTGTCATGGCGCATCTTCGATTCGTCGTGCATATCGCGAAGGGATACCAGGGTTATGGCTTGCCGCTGAATGACCTGATTCAGGAAGGTAATGTCGGGCTCATGAAGGCCGTCAAACGATTTGATCCTGATTTCGGTGTTCGCCTGGTTTCATTCGCGGTACATTGGATCAGAGCGGAAATTCATGAGTTCGTGCTGAAAAACTGGCGCATCGTTAAAGTAGCAACGACCAAGGCGCAGCGAAAACTGTTCTTCAACTTACGCAAGGCCAAGAAAAGCCTTGCCTGGTTGTCTCATGCCGAGACCCAGGCCGTCGCCAAGGACCTCGGCGTGAGCCCGGCCGAAGTCACCGAAATGGAACGCAGGCTCTCGTCCCGCGATGCGGTTTTTGATCCCGCTCCTGATCCGAAAGACGATGATCGTTTCTTTACGCCAGCCGCCTATCTCCCAAGTTCGGATGCTGACCCTGCCGTCCTCGTTGAGAAGGTCGATTGGCACGATGATGCAACGACACGAATGAGGGAAGCGCTGACGACACTCGACGATCGCAGTCGGCATATTTTGGAAACACGCTGGCTCGCAGAGGAAAAGC
>Ga0114947_10000913_pt1 | contig 10656 bp, 11 predicted proteins | sample CR02metaG_FD_99656 | JGI IMG/M metagenome (GOLD analysis project Ga0114947, IMG submission 99656) | Deep subsurface microbial communities from Mariana Trench to uncover new lineages of life (NeLLi) - CR02 metaG | ecosystem: Environmental > Aquatic > Marine > Ocean trench > Sediment ...
CCGAACGGTGCGTCTGGCAATGCCGGCCGGGCCGGCCAATATTTGTCCCGCCTCAACATTGCTGCCCAAGTCCACCCGCAGCAGACGCGCCGCATCAGCGTCCGAGACGCCGAGCGCCGAAGCCAAATCGAGAAAATGGTGGCGCGGTCGAGGCTGCACCTCGGCGATCACATCGGTCGATTGCACTTTTTCCCGTACTCTAACCGTCAGCACCCCTGGCCCGTCGAGTTTTCGCTCGCGCTGCACCGTGGCCATGGGCAGAATGTGTCTAATACGTGGCCGATGATTGGCGATCATGATTCGCTCTGGATCATGGCTCCGATATCGTAGAGCCACTTCTGATTAAGTTCTCGGCGATGCACGGGGTCCTTAGATAACTCAAGCGGTCTGCCGCGCGCGTCAATAATGACACCTAATGCCCCACCCGCAACTCGCAGAGCGCCCGCTTTACCCCGTCCCCCAAAACCGACGTCGAATCCCTTCTCAGGACGCAAGGTCATTCGAGCATGTTCACCCTGGCGAAGAGGCAGCAACACTAGCTGACCGTAACGGACAATTCCCTCGATTGGCTCGCCGCCACTCTCGGGTTCGATGCGAATTCGCAGTACCGGCTTGCCTTCTCGACCTCTGCCCACCGGCGAAACCACCGTACCCAAACTAACGAAGCTTCCCGACTCCAGCACCTGCACCGTAATCATCGGCAGCAAACCCGCTGCCGCGCCCACGGCTGGCACCAGATTGTAGGGATCCAGCACGAGGGTGGTTATGCCTCGCGGCTGTACGGCGTCCAGCAAAGCCAGCGCAGCGTAGCCGGGCCGTGGGGCTCGGGCAATCGCCCCACCGGTCGCGATGATCGGTTCGAGTGGCGGCATCAATTCGGAACTCGCTCCCACCGCCCAGTCACTCCTGGAGAGCGATAAGCCGGCTCGGACCAGCTCCCGGAGCAACGCATACTCAATGTGGAGATCGGTGAGTTCTGCCGGGATCGTGCCTGGATAGATAGCCTTGTTAAATATGTAATCGCGTACTTCGGAATCAGAGACTTCGGTGGGAAGCCAACGCGAGACATCGGCCACGGACGCGTAGCTCAGGAGCCCGGGGAGAGAGATCCCCAGTCCCAGGTCCGAGTGCACTTTATTGTTCAATACTCCATCGAAGGCCGCCGCCACGGTCACATGACTGGCCCCGACATCAATCCCCAACACTCCCTTGTCGGGATCATAGACCTGGCTCAGGTAGCGGACCACACGGCCAAACGCATCCGCGGTGAGCATCATATCGCCGCCAGACCAGCCGTTTAGTTCATCAAATCCAGCGATACGCTCAGAGCGCAGCTGATTCACGATCTCAGCTAACTTCAAGCGCGCCGGTCCGAGTTCCTCATGCTCCAGATCGGGCCGGATATTGGAAACAATCTCAACCTTGGCAATGTCTTGAAAATGCTCCACTACCGCCGCTCCAAGGCTGGTGTTGCCGGCGAATACCAGCGCAGGCCGGTCAACCGTGGGAAGCAGGCTGGTTGCCAAACTCACGGTCTCTATTTGCCGAATTACGCTGGCCGTCGCACCATTATCCGTGCCTCCCACCATCAGGATGAGGTCAGGCTTGGCATCAAGCATTGCGTCTACTAGCTTTGCTTCCCGCCTTCCATCCATCAAGCCAATCTCTTCCACTACATTCAGGTAGGTCGAGCTCGCCAGGCGACGAGCGCTTTCCATTGAGACGCCCGGCATCAGCCCTACCAATACGGTCCGAACATGCGGACCGGCGGAGGCGGTCGAGACAAACGCGTCCACCCCAGCTCCCGAGTTTGTGGTGGGCATCACAAGCGCATCTGATTCGTCAAAGAACGGCCTGCCGGTGATCTCACTGACTTCATCCAGGGCGACGTGCATCCCCTCCCGAACATCAAAAACCGGGGCCCCGGCGGTGGATGAGGCGCGACCGGTGGCGACCATGCGATACCGACCGTCCACCACGTCAAACAAGCTGACCCGCGTGTTGACCGATCCTACGTCAACCGCCAAAAGGGTATCGGCCTCAAGTATTGTGCTCATGCTCTCATCCGATGCTGTCGATCACTCCTGTAACGGTGTCCCAGATAAACTGCACTCGTTCGGCAAGCACGATCAGCGTGGCTGCTACGGCGCCGGCGTACATCACCCCGAAGGTGATAGCGATAAATCCCTTGCCAATCCCCTTAAATACCGTCAGCGGCCCAGGAATCCTTGTGCCGGCAACGATGGCAAACGGTGCTTCGACATCGGTTGTACGAACCGTGAACCGAAAGTAAAACAGGGTTGTTAGTGTGCCGATCAGCACAATGATGACGTTTAGCAGGCGTTCGATGCCGGATTCGCCGGTCAGTTGATTCACGGCGCTCGGATTGAGAGTGTCCATTGAAGCTAATGTCAGCGGAATCAGGGTTCCGGTGATGGCTCCTCCCACGATCACCGCTGCGCCAACTCCTACCAGCAGAACCATCGAGACCGTACCGTATCGAGCGGTAGACGGTGCCACTTTGAGGAAGAGCAAAACAACCAAAATGAGTGGGACGATCACCGTTACGATCAGTTGAGGGTCTGCCAGGCCTCCGAGACCGGCCTCCAGGATCGGTTCAATCAGGCCGGGGATCAACACGTTGTGCACTGCAACTGCGCCCACATAGCCTGCGGCAACTCCGATCAGCAGGTGCATTGCGAGCTTGAACAGCGGATTATCGCCGACCAGGTAGCTGAGAACCATGATAGTCAACACGGAGGCTACGAAACTCGCGATCAGATCTGCAGTATCCATTGACCTATGCCGGGGTGCGACCCCTCCACCAGAAAACAAGACCGTAGCCAACTCCCGCCAGCAACACGAGTTCAGCCGCTAACATGGCGCTGCCAAAAGCATCCCAGCGCTCCTGAGCAAGCCCTGGCCGGCCATTACGAAGTTCATATGAGACTGCGGCAGGCAGCCCCGATAGAATTCCGCCGATCGTTCGATCGGTGCCTTCAAAGTATGGGCGAACCAGAGGTTCGGCACCTGCCGACAGCACAACCACTAGCGGTGTGTCGGCCATATTGGGGCGAGCTTGCTCTGCCCAAACGCGCGCCGATTCGCTGTCGGCGGTGATGACGGCCACCATGCCGAAGTCCGAAAGCACTTCGACTCCATTCAGAACGGGGGTTTCCCAGACATCTTGAACCTGCTCGGGCAATGCAAATCCCTCTAATATCGCCTCGCGAGGGTTTATGGCAAAGAGCTGCACTGCGGTTTGTCCGCCCGATAGGTAACCCAGGTTCACGATGCTTTGGCCATTTTCGTATCCGTATCGGTCAACAAAAGGCGCCAATGCGATAAGAGCGAGTGCGGATCCGGTCGGCCGGGTTGACATGCTGGCCAAGGGAAGCCCGCGGGCCATCATCTGATCCAGGAATGCGCCGGAAACTGCCTCAAGCTCTCCGGCATACCCCGGCTCATAGTCAAACACGACGAGCACTGGTTGCTCTAAGGGCAGGCGCTCCACCAGGCTGAATAGAGCTCCAAGCTCACGCGGCTCGAGACTGGGCAGGGCAAAGCTGGGTGCGCCGGTAATTATTGGGAGCGAAACAGCTACAAGGACAACCGCCGCAATCGCCCAGCGAAAGACCGCCAGGCGGACTCCTCGCTTGGGTATCGCAGGTGCTACTTGCTCTTCCTCTTCAACTAATCGATGAAGCAGTTCTGCCTGGGCGTACTGGCGCTCCGAAACGTCGAGCTGTAGGGAGCCGACGCTTGAGGTGCGCGGCATGGCAACCACCGGCTCAGCGAGCAGCACACCGCTGAGTCCGGCGAGCGGTCCCACCGATTCAACGGCTTGATCGTCTTCCGGTTCGATTTCGACCACCGACCGAAAGGTATCGACCGGGCGCATAGCTTCCAACCAATTAGGAAGCGTTGCGGGGGCCAGGTCCGAAGACCCCTCCTGGGCAGTGGATGCAGATTCGTCTTCGAGCGGTTCGATCTCCCCCAACCAATCGGGGAGGCCCAAATCGCCTAGCTCTTCGTCGGCTGGCTCTTCCGCTCCACCGACGAGAGCAGGTACATGCGGAAGATCCGCTTCGGACGCCCCATCTTCACTTTCCATTGCTTCGAGCCACTCCGGCGACTCCCCTTCGGAAGCGGGTTCTGTCTCGGATCCCTGCTCGGGGATGTTTTTTTCCTCGGGAGTCTGCTCGACGCCTTCAGGGGGTCCATCTGGTTGTTCGGCCTCCGATGGGACTTCGGCCGCGGCCGCTCGTAGGGCGTCTTCCGGCGCAGGCTCATCGGAAGCGAGAGATGCAACCGCCGCAGCTCGTAAGGCATCCTCGGGTGCAGGATCCTCTGATACGGGCGAAGCACGTGCCGCAGCTCGTAAGGCATCCTCGGGTGCGGGTTCGTCAGAACCTGAGGGTTCTTCTGCCTTCTTCTCCCGGATCCGCTGCAACCATTCGGGGACTTCCTCTTCTGAGCTCTCTGCTTCAGATCCGCCGGCCCCACCTGTCTCAGCGGATCTCAGATCACTAAAGTCATCGGCGCCTTCGGTGGATGCCTGGTCAGGCTCTGCCGACGCCGATCCTCCCGAGCTGCCGGGGGAAGGAGATTCTTCGGCCTCTTCGCGCATTCGGTCCAGCCAATCTTCCGATTCTTTGGAGCTCCCGCTCACATCGAGCGGCTTGAGGCGCGCCCCGCAATTTGTACATTCTTCAGCATCCCCATGATTTGGGGTGCCGCACATTGGGCAGCGTATTTCTTCCACTAGTTAAGATCCATAGGGCCGGTCGGCGCCCAGCAATACCCGTAATCCGGTGGTCGTTGCCCCCAGTGCAACTCCGAGAGCGATACCGCGCGCGCCGCCTGCAGACCATACTTGCGAGATCCAGGCTCGCATGTCCCGCATGACAACGGTTATCGGTCCTTCCGAGCCGCCCAACGCCGGTCCGGTTCCTATCATGACCAGCAGAGCAGTTCCAAGGAACAGCAAGCTAAATACGTCGCGGCGTCGGGTTACCAGGCGAAATCCGGCCACCAGCAGCGTCACGGATAGCAAGGCCATCAGCCCGGCTTCAATCGGAAATTGGAGATATTTGAAGATGAACAGCGTAACGTCGTCGTCCGGTCCGAAAACCAGCGATAGTACGAGAGTGACCAGGAAAGCCAGGATCAGCAGCGCGCTATAGATCCAGCCTTCCTCGGTCTGGCTCAGCTTGCGCCAGTGCACCTGCGCCAGGTTCGTCAGGCCTACAAGCAATGCGGCCGCCGCTAATAGCGCCGCCCACCGCATGAAGAGCAATCGGATGTTCTGAATGAAATCGAAATCTACGAAGTAACCCAGCAAAACAAAGACGCCCACCGCCGCCGCCACCGCGGCCCACAGTGCTGAGGTTCTGAACAACCTCATATCAAGTTCCCGAAGGTAGCCACGACCACGCCTAGCAGGATCAGAACAATGAGTGCGATCCGAATGACGTCTTGCGCTCGAAGACTGGCCTTGTGGAGATCCCCGGCTCCAAGGTAGGCCCCGCTAGCAAAGACTTCTTCTCCCAGCAGAGGATTCTGGGTGGTCGCGTAGAGCAGAGCCTGCGATTGCACCTCGTTGGTTCCGCCGATCACAAAGGCCCGGGCGCGCTCACCAAATTCGGCGGCCAGGCCGGCTTCGAAACCGTAAAAGCCACTGAGCATATGCACAGAGACGTTTTCGTTGCTTAAAACCGAAGGCAAACCGGCCACGTAGGAGAATGGGGTCGGCCCAAGAAGACGGCCGGAGGTAGGGTCGTAAAGATCAGCGGCGCCCGCTTCGCCGTAGGAGCTGCGAAGCGTGTCGCGGGCCAGTATCGCCATCGCGCCGTCTCCCGCAGTAACCACTGCCGGGCGATCGCTCATTGAGGTGGCGCGGGCGATTCGAGTGAGGGCTGCTAAACCCGCAAAGGCGGGCGCGCTCTCGGGGCCGATCACGGAACCGGTACCGAGCGAGAGGTGAACGCGATCACCAGCTTCTACGGCGCGTTCAATTGCCTTTCCAAGCGCTTCAAAGGCAGCGATTTTACGAAAAGTAGCGGGGAAACGGCGGCTGATGGCGGCTGATCCCAGCATCAGCCCCAAGAATGCAAAGAGCAACAACAGACCCTGCAGGTCGATGGCCGTCATGAGCCTTCCCTTAACTCTTGAATAAGCCCCTCTGGTTTCTCCAGCGAGCGCCCAAGTTCATCCAGGCCATCTCCAAGGAACGGGACGGCCATATAACTGAGCTGAGCTAGAAACGTTGTAAAGGGGCCAGCGGCCTCTAGGATGTCCGCCACCAACGAATCCAAACCGAGGTGGCGTAGCCAGACCACGGCGCGTTGCGTGGTCTTTCCTCCGGCATCCACAGCGCGGCAGTATAGCACAACCGTCCTGTAACGCTATGTGGCTTAAATCTGGGGGGTTTTAGGGGGAAAATTCTGCGTGTTGGGGCTCAGCTACGGCACAAATGCTGCAAATCTACTACGTGCCGGCGAGCTACGCTGCGCAATCCAGCCCTGGCTACGACTCTGGATAAGGCTCTGCGAGCAGCGATTGGATGGCGGCTTCGGTCTCCTGATATGCCCCCTCACCGATGTGCTGAAACCGAATATTGCCCTGTTTGTCGATGAGGAATAGTGTGGGCCAGAAGCGTGTGCCGTAAGCGGCCCAGGTCTTCCTTTCATTGTCCTGGGCGACTGGATACGGCACGTCCAGGCGAACCAGAGCTTCTTTCAGGTTGTCGAGGTCCCGTTCGTAGGAAAATTCGGGATAATGATTGCCAATCACTACCAGGCCCTGGTCTTCATATTTTGTGTGCCACGCACGGAGGCTCGGGATCACCCTTTGGCAGTTAATTCAGCCAAAGGTCCACATATCGATCAAAACCACACTGCCGCGTAGATCCGCCAGGCGAAAGGGTTGATCGGTATTCAGCCAGATCTCGTTCTGCAGCTCGGGGGCTGGGCCCAGATTTGGTAGGGCTACCTGCCTAATTTCCATGGTTGGCTCTTGCTCCAAGGGAGTTTCCTTGGTAAGGATGGGTTCCGACGCTTGGGGAGTACACGCCGCAACCGACATCACTCCAAGAATGATTGCCAGCTTCATTCAGAGGGCTCCTTGGGAAGTGCAAACGTGATACGAGTGCCGCCACTAGACCCACTCTCGGCCCAAATGCGGCCTCCGTGCGCCTCCACCAGTTCTTTAGCGATTGCCAACCCAAGTCCCACGCCGCCGGACTCGTTATCCGATCTGGGCCTGCTAATTTCCTCACGATAAAAGCGCTCAAAAATATGCGGCAAATTCTCGGGGCGAATTCCTACTCCATTATCCTGAACCACCACCTCCACCGTGCCATTCCGTTCGAGAGCCGATATGGCTACCTTTCCGCCCGATGCGGTGTGGTCGAGGGCATTGTCGAGCAGATTCTGGAGCACTCGTCCGATTTTATTTGCGGCCATCGGGATCAACGGCAGATCGCTGCGCTCTGGACCGGTCAGCGCGATCCCTTTCGTTTCCGCCTTGAGCACCGCACCTTCCATCGCGATTTCGATGACCTCCTCGATCGAGGCTGGAGACCGTTCCAACGGGGCGGCACCGCTGTCCAGTGCGGCAAGTTCGACAAGATCATCCACCAGGTTGCTCATCTGCGTAATCACACGCTGGCTTCGGCGGATGTAGTCCGACGGGTCTTCGACCACACCATCCGCGATCGCGTCAAGCATGGCCCTTAGGGCTGTTAGCGGCGTGCGCAGGTCGTGAGATGCACCTGCGATGAATTCCCGCCGTGCTTTCTCCAATTTTTCAGACTCGCGCTCAGCGTTTTCGAGGCGTTCGGCCATAACGTTGAAGGCCTGGCCTAGTTCTGCCACTTCATCCAGACCGGCTATCTCAACTCGTACTGCAAAATCGCCTTCGCTCAAGCGATTTGCGGCTCGATCGAGCACCTTGAGCCTTTGCGTGATGGAAGTTGAAAAGAAATATCCAAACGAGACTGCGACGCTGCTGGCAAAAAACAACAGCACTCCTGCCAACGCCAGGTCGTGCTCGCTGATGAACATCAGCCTGGCTGCAAGCAGCACGATCACCAGGCCGAACAATGCCGCCAATACATGACCGACGGTTAGCGTTTGGGTGAGGCTTGTGGCTCGGCGCCACCAGCCCGCCTGTACCGAAACGAAGCCAACCAGCGAGGCTCCCAAACCCGCCACCGCGAACATGATCGCTAAATCGAGCAGCTCCTGCGGGCTGGGACGCATGACGAGTGCCGCCAGGCCCAGAGTTGCGGCCAATGTCAGCCCCAGAGTGATGAGATAGGTCAGCCGTCGACTATTTATCAAAGCGATACCCTACGCCCCATACGGTTACCAGATGACGCGGTGCGGAGGGCTCCTGCTCAACCTTTTCTCGAAGATGGCGCATATGCACCGTCACCGTTGATGGGTCCCCGCTGAAATCCGGACCCCAGACATTGTCCAGCAGACTCTCTCGGCTGAACACCTGACTGGGCTGGCCGGCCATGAACCACAGCAAATCGAACTCGCGTGCAGTCAGCGACACCGACTTCCCGCCCACCTCCACCTGTCTCGAGCTTTGCGCCATGGTGACATCTCCAAAGGCGATCTCCGAGACCGTCGCCTCTCCCACCCTGCGCAGCACAGCATGAATACGAGACACCAACTCGCGGGGGCTGAAAGGCTTGGGGAGGTAGTCGTCCGCCCCCCAGTCGAGGCCACGAATGCGATCGCTGGTATCGCCGCGTGCGGTCAGGATGATGATCGGGGTGCCGGATTGCTGCTGCACCTGCCGGGTCAGCGTCAGCCCATCGATTCCAGGCAGCATGAGATCCATTACGATCAAATCAGGCTCCTTCTCAGATATCGCATCCAGCGCCGCATAGCCGTCGGCCGCTTCACGCACGTTGAAGCCCTCGCGTTCGAGGTAGCGGCCGATTACCTCGCGAATATTGTCCTCGTCTTCGACGACCAGAATGTCCTTTTGGCTGCTCATGCTCCTAATTGTGTCATGGGAGGCCCAGCGGAGCCGCATTAAACGGCACCCGGAATGGGACGCACCAGATCACCACCGACCCATAGTCTGCCAGGTTGAGATCAGCAGGGATCTCATAGTTTTGATCGCCAATATTTCCCTTCAGTGGCCCGGCATCAAAGTAGCCAGGAATTTCCCGTCCTACGGCGTCGGGAACCGGATCCGGCGGCACGAGCCAGACATGCAGCTGAGGGCCATTGATCACCTCAAAGTTCTCAAAGCGGAGCACCCGCGAACCATCCGCCAGTTCGTACACCGTGGCGGTGCCGGTGCCAGGATGTCCTCCCAGGTCATAGAACTCGCCCTGAGCCAGGATGCTCATGCTCGCCATGTCGCCCTCCGGCATGGCCTCTTCCATCATTTCGTCGGGCTCGGCGGCGGCCGCAGCCATAGTCTCTGTCGCTTCCACAGTAAGAGTCGGGAAAGCTTCGTCGACCTCCTTATCAATGAAAAGCGGTGAGATCAAATACCACGCTACCGGCAAGGCCAGCAGAACCAGCACTCCGATCACGATCCATGTTCTTCGACTCATTTCTTAGCCCTCCCCCAGTTCGCTTCCATATACAAGTGTATTAGGGAAGAACGCGAACCAGCCGAACCAGTAGGCCAGGTGGCCATTGATGCGTGGTGCGGTCTCGCCGTCGGGGCCGATCAGCGCCTCTTCGGTTACCTGCCACTCTCTACCTAGCGAGTCGACAACCACGTCCGGATCGTCCGTGGCGGAAAACAGCTCATTGCCTCGGTCGAACGCTCGCACTTCTCCGCCCGCATCATAGACTACCGTGCCGACGCGGCGATTTTCTCCACGGACCGATATCGGACCGCGATTTGCTACCAGGACCACGTTTGTGCCGGCGAGTTCATCGTTCACCACACCCTCAATAAGAATGTCATTGAGCGGATAAGCCTTCGGCGTGCCGTCGATACGAAGAGCATAGATTCGATCTTTCGTGTCAAGCTGGTCGCCCCGCTGCCATACTGGAAACATGGTGGAGGTCGACGAGAAGTAATCTCCATACGCAGCGCCGGGAAGATAGAAACGCTCGTAGCCGGTTTCCAGCACGAGCACCTTCGTATCTGGATGCTGAGCAAGCCAATCTTCCCAGGAAGTAAGCACGACCGGCAGCAGCTCGAGCACGAGCTCCTCATCGACCAGCTCACCCAATACGGGTTCGCCCGTCAGCTGATTCCATAGAGTTCGGGTCTGTCGATCATACATTAGCTTGTTACTTCGATACAGAAAGCCGGAGGATCCGAAATCATAGGTTTGACCGTTGGAAGCTCTTCCGTCGAATGCGATGCCGGCTCCGCACAAGGTGCAGTACGCCAGGGACATCGGCACTCCCCCCACAACATCGTTGGCCATCTCATGCCAGTCCATGATCCGGAGCGGATATGCACGAGCGTCCCCATTGATGGCCACACCAAAAACGGGTTCTCCCGGCAGCAAATAGTCGGCCTCATCTGCCGGAACCATGGGCGCATTATCCAGGGCTTGGATCCCATCCACGGAAACCCCTCCCCACTGGATCTCCTCCGCCCGGATTTGCGAAGGTGCATCATCCTTTAGGAAATCGGCGAAACGAGGGTCGATGAAGCTGA
>Ga0114947_10000918_pt1 | contig 10638 bp, 11 predicted proteins | sample CR02metaG_FD_99656 | JGI IMG/M metagenome (GOLD analysis project Ga0114947, IMG submission 99656) | Deep subsurface microbial communities from Mariana Trench to uncover new lineages of life (NeLLi) - CR02 metaG | ecosystem: Environmental > Aquatic > Marine > Ocean trench > Sediment ...
CGGTCGAGGTGTACGTCGATCGGTGAGAGCGCCGGCCTGCACCCGACCGCCTATCTGACCATTCGCCCATTCCTCACCCACGACGCTCACCACCTTCCCCTGCCGAAACTTCAGCGTTAGGTCGAGGACGCGCTCTTGGTTCCACTCCGCCGCAGGCTTTGTCGCCTGGAGGCCCGCGTGGACCGGGCCTCGGCCTAGCACCGTCGGTGAGATGGTTCGAGTGGCTTGGTGAGGTTAGTACTCGTGGAGAGGCACCGCTATCGGGCAGACCTCGATTCTCGCTGTCGGGGATTCCGTTGTTCGCCGCACTCTGGATGCCGCTCTAGGAAGATGAGATCGGGGCCGTGGAGGGGACACTCCCTATATCGGTTGCCCGAGCCCGAGCGAGCGGAGCGCCGCCTCGTCCACACCAACGCCGGCACAGCACGGAGCGAGCTTTCCGTCGACAACCACGGCGGGCACTCGCTGCACGCCGTACGCTTCGGCAGCCTTCGCTGTCACCGGATCGTTCATGTCCAGAACATCGACTTCACAGGACGGGCAGGCGATCTCGGTCACGCGCTGGACTACGACCTCACAAACCGGGCACCCGGCGCTGAAGATCTCGATCTTCCGTCTTCTGGAGTTGCTCATTCCCGATCTCCTTGATGCAGAGCCTATGGGCCTATGGGAACCTAAACCTTGGAGTTAGCTCCAAAGTCAAGCGCGCGACTTGGGTGCCGGGCTAACCCTCTGCGGCTTCCAGCGGGGCGGACTCGATCACGGAGCACCGGCAGCCTGCGCTCGGCTCCGGAGCGCGGTCGAGCCGGGCCAGCGTGTCTTTGAGCGTCCCTCGGAGAGCGTCGAGCTCCCGCATTCGCCCTTCCACCTGGGAAAGCCGTGCCGAGACCGTGGCGCGTACGTGCTCGCATGGTGGCCGCCCGCCCGAGGAGATTTCCAGGATTTCGCGGATGTCCCGCAGCCGTAGCCCAAGGACCTGGGCCTTTCTGATGAAGATGAGGTCGTCGAGCGCGCTCTGGCTGTAATCTCGGTAGCCGCCTGGGGTACGAGGCGGTGGCCGCAACAGCCGCTCGTGCTCGTAATACCTGATCGTGTCAGGCGTTACGCGGGCATGCTCCGCCAACTCTCCGATCCGCATCGATCTCGTCCTTGGTCTGGCCGCTTCTCTCCCTCCGAGCCTTAACCTTGGAGTCTACTCCAATGTCCATCCCGGCAGCAACCTGGAGACGTGACACGACTGGCGACCCGCCCCCTCAGAAGCTGTAGCGGACGCGCGCGTAGACGTTCGAATTGTTCTTGAGCTGTCCGAAGAACGACTTGTCGGGGCCCAGCAGAACGTTCCCCCCCAGCGTCAGCTTCACGGCATCGCTCCAGTCGTACTCGATCACGGGCCGGAGATAGGCGTCGACCTCGCTGGGCGAGTAGAAGGTGAAGAGGGAGAGGAGAAGAGTCTGTCGGCGGAGGAGCCAGGTGAGGCGGGCGGTGAAGGTGTGGTCGGCCTCCGGCGGCTCGAGATCGGGCTCGGGGGAGTGATCGATCAGCCCGTCGTAGTCCTGGATCCACACGAGCCAGTATTGGAGGCCGAGCGTGAAGTTGCGCGCGATCTCCCGCTCGTAGCCTGCCAGGCCGCGGACGTCCGAGTTGGGCACATCGGGGTCGTCGCCGCTCTTGTCATCGACCGAGTAGTAGTAGCCGCCCTCAAGGTTTGCGATGCCGCCCGCGAGGTTCCCGCGCACGCTCGCCCCGAACGCATCGAGCCGCGAGTACGTCGGCTGATCCGCGGCGGTGTCGAAGGCCGCGGCTTGCTTCGTGAAGCCGATGTAGCCGTAGGCGGCCAGCTCGTAGCCCGAGATCGTCCGATACAGCCGTCCTGCGAACTCGCCGTTCCCGAGATCTTTCGGCGGAAGTATCGGATCGACCGGTTCTCCCAGAGTCGCGGCGCTCTCGATTCGCCCGGTGCGTGGATCGAAAAAGGAGAGGCGCTCCCCCGTAATCGTCGCGTCTGGCGTGAAGATCGGCGTCCACACGAGGTCGATGTCCAGCGCAGGCATATAAAAGGTGAACCTGGCGGAATTGGACGGCGCTTTGAGGAACTCATCCGCCCGGCCGATGAAGAAGGAGACGAAGTCCTTGGGGAAGCGGTCGTTGATGAAGATGAGGTCGCCCGTGCCCCAGGTGAGCACCTGCCGGCCGAGGCGCACGTCGAGCCACTTGGCAGCACGCAGGGCAATGAGAACTTGCCGAATGTCGATCTCCACGTCCCCCGCCACGGCATCCGCCACAAGGTCGCCCTTGAACAGGAGGTCGACACGATCGCTGTAGTGTGAAATGTCCAGCCGAAAGCGCGCTTCCGCGAGCACGAAGTCGTCGGCCATGGTTGGATCGTCAGCAACCCGAACGCCTAGCGCCGCCTCACCGAATCCATGGATCTCGATCGGCGGCGACTCCTCATCGCCCCAATCGTCTTCTTCCTGAGCGTGGGCCGGTCGAAAGCTCAACGAGACGAGGAGCACGGGCAAGACCACGTAGAACGCGGCGGGCCGAATCAGTTGGAGGAGAACCACTGACGGGATGGGCTTCGCAGCGTCCGCTCGGTAAAGACGCTCTCCGGCATGTCCAGATCATACTCGACGTTCCTGAAATCGGACACGGTCGAGCCACCGGAGCGAAGATCCGACACCTTCGCCCGTGTGACCGTCGGGTGCCCGCCGATCTCTTCGACCTCGAGCGCCTCGATCCGCCTGTAGACATGGCCCTGCTCGTCCAGATACTCCATCGTCGTCGGGAGGAAGCTCGTCTTGTCGATCCACATGGTCCAGGAGCTGAACTCGACCGACCCGGGATCGAGCGGCGTGTTCCGGACCACGTAGTGCGCGCCGGTTGTCTCGATCAGCTCGTGCGCGTCCTCCTCGACGCCGCGGCCCGAGACATCCTCGTATAAGAAGTCGGAGCCGACGAAGCTCGTCCGCTTGTCCCCGGCCGCGATGCGCTTCACGAGATCGAGAGCCGGCAGGTACAGCCATCGGTCGTCGTCCTTGCCGACGTGCTTGTTCACGAGGAACACCGTGTTGCGGATGTCGGCCGGCCGGGTGAAGAGCACGGCGTAGTCCTGGTCTCCTCCCTCCTCCACGTCGCGTCGCAGGATGTAGAACTGGCGGATCCTCTTTCGCCCTTGCGCGTCGCTGATCGTCATGCGCACCTCGGCCCGCCCGTCGTCGCCGGCGTAGTACGCTGCCAGGTTCGCCCGCTCCACGATCTCGTCCACGTCCGTCAGATCCTGCGCGCCGAGGGCGGTGGCATCGAGGCACGAAGCGATCGCGAACAAAAAGAACCATCTCTCAGCGGGTCTCATACGCTCCCTCCCCCAGGGTGCCCTACGGCGGGCAGCGCCGCAGCCTCTCTGAACAGTCTTGGCTTCAGAAGCTCCATCGCAGCCGGCAGCAGCAGCAGCGTCACTATGCAGGAGACGGCCATGATGGCGGCGAGGAAGAATCCGACCGTGCTGTACGGCGTGAGCGTTGATCCAAGGAGCGGGAGGAAGCCGATCGCGATCACGATGGCGTTGCGCGTGATCGCGCGCGCTGGCTCGCGGAACATTCTCTCGACCGTGTCGCGCCAGCTGCCCGTCTCACGCTGAATGGCGCGGGCCCGCTGGAGGAGGTGGATCGCGAAGTCGACGGAGAGGCCGAGCGTGAGCGCGCTCAACACGGCCACCGGCATGTCGTAGTCCTTCCCTGCCAGTCCGATCAGTCCGTACACGAAGGCAATCGTGATGGAAAGCGGCAGCATGGCGAGCAGACCGAACCAGAAGGAGCGAAACAGCACGACCATCATGAGGAACACGACGATGAAGCTTCCCAGCAGTGCCCTGAGCATCCCGTTCACAATCGCCTTCTGCCATACGACGTTCAGGTATGTGAGACCCGCCCAGCCTGCCGTGACGCCTGGAGGAGGAGGATTCTCCGTCATGTAGCCCTCCACGTGCTCGACCACGCGTGTCATGTCCCGGTTGTCGCCGCTCTTGAGCTGCAGCCACACATTGGCGCTCCGGTAGTCCGGCGTGACAAAGTGCCACAGGTCGTACGGCCGGTGGGACGACTGGTAGGTGAGAAGCGTCTGCGCCACGCCTCCGGTGCTCTGCGGGATGGTGAAGAAGCGCGAATCGCCTTCCCGCAGCTCCCGGTGAACCGTTCGGACGATGTCGCTGAGGGAGTTGGACTTGCCCACGAGCCCGGATCGTAGCAGATCGGCTTCCAGTTCCTCGATATAACCGATGGCCTCAGGACTCTTGAAAAGCTGCCCGCCCATCTGAGCGGCTTCCAGCAGGGTGAGGATCTCGTCCCACAGATCAGCGGCCGCCTCGCGCCCTGCGTCGCTCGCTTCATCCAGCTTCACGTAGGCAGCCTCCACGAGCTCATCGACCTGCCCACCACTCGCCTCCGTGCTCACTGATTCGGTCAGCTCCTCCCAATCGGGCCGAAGGTCCGGCGCGCCCGCCGCGGCCGTCTCTTCGAGCAGCGCCCGAACACGGCCATCTACCTCATCCAGCCGATCGATCGAGAGAGGCTCGGTAAGGACGAGAAACGCGTTGTACGTGCCGCCAAAATGCTCATTGAGCACCCGGTCTGCCACCCGAATCGGGTGATTGGGCCGAAACCAGCGCACGGGATTGTCGTTGATCTGGATACGCGTAATGCCGAAGACGCTCACGGAGAGGACGACGGCCGTCGCCGCCAGAATCGTCTTGGGGAACCTGACCGCACGGGGGCCGAATCGGGCGAGAACGCGAGCCAACCATCGTTCATCTCCAGTCGCCGCGGGGTCGCGCGAGAGCTTGGCGATCCGTGCGTCGCTCAGGAGGGTGATGTACGCCGGAATGAACGTGATCGTCAGAACGAAGGCGATCATGATTCCGACCGCGACGAAGATGCCGAACACGCGCACCGGCGGAATCGGAGCCAGAGCGAGAGATGCAAAGCCCACCGCCGAGGTCAGGGAGGTGTAGAGCATCGGCGTGAAGAGGCCTCGCATGACCTCCCGTATCGTGCCCTCCCTGTTCCGGAGCTGCGGATACCGATCGGCGAACTCGCTCAGGATGTGCACCGAGTCGACGACGGCGATCGGCATGAGGAAGATCGGAATCATCGAGCTCATGATGTGGACCGTGAAGCCCAAGCCGATCAGCAAACCCATCGTGACCATCACGGTCACCATCGCCACGATCATCGGCGCCAGGACAAGGGCGAAGCTGCGGAAGAAGAACCACATAAGGAGGAAGACGACCAAGCCGGCCAGGGGCGCCGTAATCCCCATCTGCTTGAACATCTCGACGCCGAAGGTGTCCTCCGCCACCGGCAGTCCGGTAATGAAGTATTCCTCATCACCGTCGAATCCGGCGATGATATCCTCGATCTCGGCGGCGATGCGGTGGCTTTGGCTCTTCGCCACGATCGGGACGTAGATGGCAGCCGCTCTCCCATCTTCGCTGACCAACGTTCCATCGATCATCGGGATCCGCCGAGCCGACTCCCGGACCTCCAGCGCGGCCGCCGTGGTCTGTGGCGGCGCCTGCATGAGCCACTCGAAACGGACCACGCCCGGGCCGCCCTGCGAGATGTTGTCCACGCTCGCGAGCGACAGCAGGTCCTGTCGGATCACGCCGTCGATCTGCTCGATCGCGCGGGTGAGCTGATGGATTCGGGTCAGGGAGGCCGGGTTGAACACGCCATTCGCGTCCTCATCGTTGACGACGCCGACGACGATCATGTCGTACAGGGTGAATCTGGCCTTTACCTCGTTGTGAAAGACGCGAGCTTCCTGGTCGGCGGGCAGCATGTTCTCCGGATCCGTGTCGACTGAGATCCGAGGCATCAGGCTGGCTGCAGCCAGGAAGAGGACGGCGTTCGTCAACACGACGGTCTTCGGATGCCGAGTCGACAGCTCGACGACCCTGTCGCGGAGTTGCATAGGCCTCCTTCATCGGTTTCTCGTAGAGGCTACGGCCTGGCGGGCGTCACACCCAGGCGAAGCGGACCAGCGTTCCGTTGGCACGCCAGGCGAAGAGCGCCGCCAGAGCGATGAGAACCACCGCTTGCCATACAACCTAGTGTCTCGGGTCCCACGCTTCGCCAGCCCCGCGGTTGCACCAGCCCTCCAATGTAAGTAGCTTACATATTACGAAATACCTGTAACTAAGGAGTGGTGCGATGACGCAGGCGAAATCGAGCGATTTGTGGGAGCTGCTCCAAAGCGAGCTGCGTGACAAAGGCATCGACGTCGAGGCGCTCTCTTGCTGCGGCCCCGATCCGTCCTGCCTGAAAGTGGTCTGCCTTCCGGTGGGACTCGGATCGAGCCTGGAAGAGCTGGGCAAGGAGGTGCGCGACCAGGTGGTGATGGTGCGGGTCGATGAGGACACCCGGCGAAAGCTGGATGCCTGGGTCGCCTCAGGAGCTGTTAAGAGCCGATCGGAAGCAGCGGCCCTCTTTATCCGAGAGGGGTTGAAGGTTCGCGCCACTGAACTCGAGCGACTCGGCGATGCGATTCAGGCGGTTGAAGAGGCGAAGGAGCGACTACGGAACAAGGCGCGAGATGTGTTCGGCGATCAGGATGTTCAGCCTTGACCTGCTGAGAGTTTTTCCTCCAGGGCAGCGATCGGGGAAAGCGCGATACAGGCACAGGTCTCGCCTTCTTGCCTTCCTGCGTCATTGTGCGCTCCCACCGGTCGAGGAGCTGCCGGCCTCCCAGCGATCCACCGTGTCGACGATCCCGGGGCAGTAATGCTCCTTGGTCTCGCGTCCGGTAATCAAGGTCCAAAGGTGAGGGATCGATCGCATCTCGCATCCTGGCGTTCCGATCAGCGCTGAGAGCACGAAGGAGAAGCCGAGGTGCGCGGCGAAGTACGCTAGCCACGCCCATACGACCGCGCCCAGGGGCGGCGCCCACCAGGTGCCATAAAGCGCCAGGTCGAGCCCGATCAGAAGGACGCCGGTCAGCACGATGGCGATCTGCGGCCGGCGCTTCCAATTCCTCGTGAAGCCGATGTTGATCACGTAAGGCGTCACCAGGAAGGCGAGGCCAATGAATGCCCACATCGTCCAGTGCGCGGGCGGCGTTGTATCGACCAGGCCCCGCCACCCATCGGTGATCAGCATGAAAAGACCCGAGAGAAGCCAAACGCCGAGGCCGAACCGCACGAGTCTTCCCAACAGCCGGGGTTTTGGCAGGGAGCCGTACTCCTCGAAGACTGTCTCTATCCTGTCCGCGGGCCGCTCGACCATGTCTCCCTCCTTCCGGCAGCGATGAGGATGCTACGGGGCAGCGAACCTACGCGGCCGTTACCGATATATCGTTACGAGTGCGGACAAGCCGAGGTTTCAAAAGAGGCCAAGCTAGCATTCGGGGCCTTGACGGCATCGAGAGGCTCACTTATCTTCACCATATGCCCCCCAGGGGGATACAGAGGTTTTTCCTTGAGGAGCGTGCCGTTCAGATGGGGCAGACAACGAAAGCAAGTACCGTCGCGAGCACTTACCTAGATGAGCAGTCCCAGAAGGCTCTTGTCGACAGGCTCAAGCGGATCGAGGGTCACGTACGGGGAATTCAGCGGATGGTCCAGAACCGTGACTGGGCCGATGAGATCCTACTGCAGGTGGCGGCGGTCAAAGGTGCGCTCAATCGGTTTGCCGCAACATTGCTCGAAGGGGAGCTCAGCGCTTGCCTAGCCTGCGCCGATGACCCGCTGGAGCTCGAGGAGCGAACCGAGCGGCTCACGCGGATCATGGCCACCATGCTGAAGCAAAGCTGAAATGAATGGCCGACGGGATGACCTCAACGGCCGGGAGTCGGTTTTTTTGTTGACTCGTTCCCATATCCCCTACCAGGGGTAGGGATATTGGGACGCTGTTCCAGACTGACAAGAAAGGACGAGCAGAGATGAGCAGTGCAGCGGAGGCAAAGGAACTGCTGGCAGAGAGCCTGAGCCGGACCATGGGGTGCGCGAACCTGGAGTCCAAAACGGCAGCACTGGTCTTGGCTGTGATCCGCGAACTGGCTCAGGGGCGCCCGGTCGAGCGGGACGCGGTGGCCACTTGGCCCGAGCACAGCGACGGAAACTGGGAAGCTATCCTTGAGATCGGCGCCGAGGTCGACAACAGCGGTCGAATCCTAGCATTCGGTGGCCTCTCGCTGCCGGCTACGGGGCACCGATTCGAGCTTCCCGGCCGCGTGCTCTACACGTGGTGTGCAGTAGACACATTGCTGCTGCCCGCACTCGTAGGAGAAGCGGCGCTGGTGGAATCGCCGTGCGCGGCGACCGGAAGAATCGTCCGCTTGAAGGTCGGCCCGGAGGGGATCGAGCACGCGGAGCCGCGCGGCGCCGTTATCTCGCTTCTGCCCCTTGAAGGCTTTGCCGACCCGCGATCCTGTGGAGCTGCGTCCTGCGGGCCCTCGGATGCCATCGACTACAAGGAGCTCGTGGGGGCGTCTGGGCTTTTTTGCGGCAACGTCCACTTCTTCGTCTCCCGGCAAGCAGCCGCAGGATGGCTCAGCTCTCACGCCGATGGGACCATTCTCACATTGGAAGAGGGCTACAAGCTCGGCCGGCAGATATGGGTAGATCCTCTCCTGCGCCAAGTCGAGGGGGCTTGATGGCAATGACGACCAACTCTCATTTTCAGATTGGCGACGGCGTCGGCCTGGCCGGTCGTTGGTTTCGGCTGTTCATTGGAGCGTACTTCGTCGTGTTCCTCGTACTCAATCCAATCCTCCTGCATCCGATACCGCGTGCTGAACTTCTCGCGCTCGGAGGCAAGGTCGGCCTGTCGTTGGCAGCCATCGTTGCGATCTACTTTGTCGTGTTCTACGCGATCGGAGAACTGGTACTCTCAAGAATGAACCCGTGGGCGGGCACCCTCGTCTTCCTGGGGACGCCGACGCTCCTTTTCCTGCTCGGTGTGCTGCCTCCCGCAACACAAGTGGCAATGGGACTGTACATCAGCGCTTCGCTCATGTTGACATTCTTCATGCGTTACGGAGGGTGTGAGGTGGTAGCTCTCCCGTCAGTGCTCCTCCATAAGCGCTACACCATGTACTGCCCATACAATGCCGTCGACGCCGTGGAGAGGGCGGTTTCCCTTGACGTCTCTGCGCATCGCGAGCGGATCGCAGCCATCGTGTCGCTCGCCATCGTCGTGTTCGTCGGCGGATACTTCTTTCTCGTGGAAACGGAACAGTTGTTCGGCCACTACGGCGTTGCGATCAATGTGGATAATCGGTGGGCGTTTCTGCTTCTGATACCGATCGCGCAGCTGCTGAGAGGTGCTTGGAAAGGCTACCGATCGACCACCGATCCTAGCGGCAAGATCGGAAACTACCTCCTTGGCGCTGGTGTGCTCGTCTTGGCGTTGTTGGTCTTCGTCGTGGACGGGCTATCCGACTCCGCCGTTTGGAGAGCGGCTATGGTCCTCGGGGGCCTTGTTGTCGTCGGAGAACTCCTGCAAAGAGCGACGTCGGCGCTCAGGACCCGGGTAGGCAGCACCGGTCCGTAAACGACGCGGTCCAAGCCACGCCGCTCCAATCGCCGCCGTGGCCACCGAACCCTAGGCGACGGATTGGCCGGCGTTCTGGCGGGCGAGCTCGAGCGCACCTGTTCAGATCCACTCCGGGCTCTCCACGGTTCGCTCGTTCCGAACGTTTCCGGTACTCGGTTGCCCCTCGAGCTCGATGGTCATCAAGTGAGCCTCCTCTTCCGCGACCGGCTTGTGCTCCACGCCGCGCGGAACCACGAACATCTCTCCCTCCCGAAGGCGAACGTCCCGATCCGGCAGCCGCAGGAGGAGTTCGCCCTTGAGGACAAGGAACAGCTCATCCGTGTCGTCGTGGTGGTGCCAGACAAACTCACCCTGGATCTTGGATAGCCTGATGTCCGTGTCGTTCACCTTCGCCACCAGCTTCGGCGTCCAGAGCTCGTCGAACAGGGCGAGCTTCTCTTTGAGGTTGATCCGATCCTTGGCCTGAGTCATCGCTCATCCTCCCTATTAGGTCGCTGGGAACCTCGTGCTGCTGCCATGGGCTGAGTAGAGCATCGGGACGCAGATAGAGCGTCTAGCTTCCTACCTGCGCATCGCACTTTGCGGGAGTCCAGCCTTTGCGAGCACCGACAGTCCCTGAAGGTTCCCATCTCTCTGACGAATCACAAGACGAGGGGCGGCGGCGTGTGCTGGAGCGCGCACGAGCGCCAGGGACTACCAACTTCCCGACTGATCGCCTACGTTGGTGGAAGCAAGCGGGTTGTCCGCTCCGCTTCTGAGGTGGTTAGGTGGTCTTGCCAGCCGTGAAGAATGCTCCTCGACGAGCCGGCCCTCTAGGTCTTACGGCTGCCGTACCCATCGATTCTTCTCGCTCTAGCAGATTCACCTCGCCACCGCTGCTGAGGCTCCCTTCCACGGTACGTCGGCGGCCGCCCGTGCGTGCGCGGCGCCAGCGGCTTCACCTGTTAGGAGGACCGCGATGAGATTCTTGAAGGCAACGGTTCCGGTGCTGACCCTCAGCACGGGATTGATTCTCGCCTTGGCAACGGATGCCTTGGCCCAGCTTCCGGATCCGGGGATGGAGATCGACCTGGAGAACACGGCGCTCGTC
>Ga0114947_10000919_pt1 | contig 10638 bp, 8 predicted proteins | sample CR02metaG_FD_99656 | JGI IMG/M metagenome (GOLD analysis project Ga0114947, IMG submission 99656) | Deep subsurface microbial communities from Mariana Trench to uncover new lineages of life (NeLLi) - CR02 metaG | ecosystem: Environmental > Aquatic > Marine > Ocean trench > Sediment ...
ACTTTGACACAGGCGTCCAAACCGGACATGAAGGCTTCTGCCAGCCCTTTGTTGTTGGTGTGCCGCACGATGTGGTCGACGCCCAGTTCGCGCGCCACTTCGACAGTGCGGTCGGTGCTGCCGTCATCGATGATCAAAGTTTCAATTTCATCGATGCCGTCGATCTGTTTCGGCAAATCCGCGATAGTAACCGGCAGTGTCTCTTCTTCGTTCAGACAGGGGATTTGGATTATCAGTTTCATAATTTTGAACCACAAACACAAAAAGTAAAGTCAGAACTATTTCTTGGTACTCTTTGTGCGTTTGTGGTTAGTCCTCACTCCAAAATTTCCTCGATGGTATACTCTTTTATTTCTTTCGCATGGGTAAAAATGATCATTTCACCGATTAAGCCGATGGAAATCATCTGGATGCCAATCACCAGCAGCAAGGCGCCGAGCAATAATAGCGGCCTCCCTGCGATGGGGCCAAACTGAAACAGCCGGTAAAAAAACAGGTACAAATTCATCGCCGTTCCAACCAGCGTAAAAATAAGTCCTATGAAACCGAGAAAGTGCAGCGGTTTTTTCGAGTAGTTGGTCAAGAAGAACACGGCCACAATATCCAGCAACCTCTGGATATACTCGGAGAAGTATTTCGACTGCCGAAACTTGCCGGAAAGCTGCTCAATTTTCGCGTCGGTTACTTTGAAGCCTTTTCTTGCGGCCATTGTCGGAAGAAAAATATTGAGATTACCGTACAGCGGAATGGTCTCCAGCAACTCGCGACTGGCAGCAAACACGCCGCTGTTGTTGTCGTGTAAATCGTTCTTTGAAATCCACTTTATGATGGTGTTGAACGCCTTCGAGATGCGTTGATTCAGGGCGGAATCGCGGCGCGGGAAACGCCATCCCATAACGAGATCGTAGCCTTCGTCGAGCTTCTTGGTGAGATCGGAAATCTGCGAAGCGTTGATTCTAACTCTGGTGGTGAAGAAAACGATCCTGGCGCCTTGCGCTTGTTTGAATCCGGCGTCGAATGCTGCTGCCTCGCCAAACGAGGTGCGCATGCGAATCAGCTTCACCCGCCGGTCGTTTTGCGCAATTTGCTTGAGCTTCTGCCAACTGGCATCGGAACTGCCATCGTCCACAAAGATGAGTTCCAAACTGCGCCGGGTCTTACCCAGACCTGCAACCAACGCTGCGTAAACGCCGTCGATTTCATCCGCGAAATTTTGCACCGCAACGATGACCGATTCCCGAATCTTCACCGTGGAATTGTTCTTTCCTGCTTTGCCGTCTTTTGCCACGTTTTTTCTTGCTAACGCTTCAACCTGCATGAATAAACTTCCTTTATCAAATTCAGGCTTGTCGTGAAAAGTAATCCATCAATTGTCCGTTTTGCTTCTCACCGGTATTCACCACCATGCTGCCGATCAAACCGTAAAAAACGAATTGGAACCCCGACGCGAGCAGCAGAAAGGCAACCGAAATCAGCACGTTTACGTCAGCAAGGTCGTAGGCCCCTGTCGCCACGAGAAAGCCGCTGGCCAACAACGCTAGAGCGCCGACCGCATTAAAAGCCAACCCCAGCATGCCAAAAAAGTGCACGGGTTTCGTCAGGTACTTGATGAACAAATTCAGTGTCGTCAAATCCATAATCACGCGAAAGGTACGAGTGAGATTGTACTTCGACTTGCCAAACTGCCGGGGGTGATGCTTCACCACCATCTCCGCGATGCGTGCGCCTTCGATTCGCGCCAGCGCCGGAATAAAACGGTGCATCTCGCCGTACAAACGGATTCTGTGAATTATCTCTGCGCGGTAGACTTTCAATGAGCAGCCCGTGTCGTGCAGACGCACACCGGTAAAAAAACCTATCATGCGATTGGCGATTCTCGAAGGCACCTTTCTGATCAGCATCTTGTCTTTTCTGTTCTTGCGCCATCCGGCAACGATGTCAAAGCCCTCATTGAGCTTTCTGACCATCGCCGGAATATCCTGCGGATCGTTTTGCAGATCACCGTCCATAGAAACAACAATGGCGCCGCGGGCGCGCTCAAAACCGGCTGCCATGGCTGCGGACTGGCCAAAGTTGCACCTGAACTTCACCACTTTCAGACGCTTGTCCTTCTGATGAAGCCGTTTCAGCGCGGAGTACGTCATGTCAGTGCTGCCGTCGTCAACCATAATGATTTCGTAGGGCTCGCCCATGCTCTGCAGCACTTCGGAGATGCGGTCGTACAATATCCCGACATTCTCTTCCTCATTCATCACCGGCACAACCACAGAATAAGTCACTTTTTCATGCTTCGGTTGCATCATGTCAAGTCTCAACCTTACTCCTGAATGGTTGCAGGTATTTGTTGATTCTCAGCGCTCTCTACGGTTAATACCACTTGCCTTCTTTTCTTGAAAAATCTTATCGCTGCGAACACCGGCACAAAAACCACGACTTCCCACAGCACCGCCAGCAGATTGTGCAGGCTCATCAGATTCTGAAAAAATTGTGCGCTGGTACCCGGTTTCTTGATAGCCAGAAAAATAGGCGTTTGTGCTACTACGTAGCTGTCAGACAGCGGCCAAAACATCGGCACGCCGTACGGGAAATGGCTGTCGATTGAAAAATAGTCCAACGCCACGTGTGAAAAATAGACGCAAGAAAAGAGCAAAAAGAATTGTAGAAAACGCTCCTTTTTCCACCAGCAATAAACTGTGGCGGTGATGAACCCCACCACTATTGCCGCGCCGAGACTGTGGCTCAGATAATGTCGATGGAAACGGCCGGGCTCACCCATCAGAAAGCCCGGCAAAAAGTCGATATCGGGCAAACAGGCCAACACAGCGAACAACAACAGCATCTTCCAGCCCGTGCGGCTGTTGGCTACCGGCGATGTTTCGTACATAGCGCCGGCCAATAATGAATGTGCAATAGGCAACGGCATTTATTATGCGTCCAGATTCTTTTGCATCCAGAGCTCCAGCACCAGCAAAGCGTACAGCCGGTGCGAGTAATCTTTTTTCTTCGACAGATGCAAGTCCAGCATTTGCCGCACGACTTCCGGCTTAAAGAAATTGCGTCGTTTCAACGCATCTTCCGAAAGCACGTCGTTGATCAACTCCTTGAACGTCGTTGTGTTCCGCATCCAGTTTTTCATGGGCACGTTGTGTCCCATCTTGTCCTTGCGAAAAACGATTTCATCAGGCAACACGCCTTCCAGCGCTTTCTTTTGAATCCATTTCACCTGCGACCCTTTGATTTTCAAGTCTGAAGGGATGGTCGCAGAAAACTCGATGAGCCGGTAATCGTGCAGCGGAAAGCGCGCCTCGATGCCCCACGCGCGGGTCAGCCGTAAACGGTCGACATGGAAGCGCACCAGCGTTTGATAGTCGCCGTAAAGGCTGCGGCTCAGCAGGTCCGGGCCATCGGCGTCTTCGTAAAGTCCCGTGATATCTTTATAAGAATTCAATTCGCCAAACTCCGCAACCATGTCGCTGTTGCAAAAGCCGGCAAGCTCTTCATCATGATAATAAATGCGCCAGCGATTGCTCAGCAGCTCCGCCGGAAACTCGTAGCTGTAGGCAAAACGTCTGGCTTTCACACGCAGGCTCTTTTTCTCCTCTGAATCCGGCAAGAGCGAGGCAGCCTTGGTAATTCCCCAGCGCAGCGGCGCCGGAATGAGGTCAAACTTCGCCGCTATCTGATCGGCCACGTACACCGGGTGCCCGCCGTACAGCTCGTCGCCGCCGTCACCGGTGAGGATGTATTTGACTTTGCCCTGCGCGGCCCGGCCAAGGATAAACGAACCCAGCTCCACGCCGATGTCACACAGCGGCTCCTCCATCCACTCTGCCATCTTGATGAGATTGGGCAATTCGTCGGCAGTGAATTCGAGCTCGTTGTGCTGCGTGTTGTAGTGCTTCGCCATCACGCGGGCAAAATGGGATTCATCCACGTACTTGTCGTCGCAGCGGAAAGAAAACGTATGCACCGGACGGTCGGTCATTTCACTCAGAAGCCCTACCACCGAGCTCGAGTCCATGCCGCCGCTCAGGAATGCGCCCGGGTCTGAATCGTCTTCCGCGGTCCGAATGCGGATGGCGTCGCGGGTTAATTCGAGCATCTCTTCGGTGTAGTCGTTGATTTTCCGACCGTTCTGGTTCTGGTACGACAGTCGCCAGTATCTTTTGGTTTCCAGATCGCCGTCCTCAATAACCAGACAGTGACCGGGCCGGACTTTGCTAACGTTCTTGAAAAATGTCTCGAGACCGACGTTATAATTAAAAAGCAAGTAGTTGCGGATGGAGCGAAAATTGAGGTTTCTTTCCACGCTGCCGCTCCGCACCAAACATTTCAGCGACGAGCAAAAGATCAGGGTCTTTCCGTTCCAAAAATAAAACAGCGGCTCAAAGCCAAGGTGATCCATCGCCAGCACGAATCGCCTGTTCGGGCCGTCCCAGATGGCAGCGGAAAACTGGCCATTAAGGCTGCGGAAGCCAGACTCGCCATGCTTCTCGTAGCACGACAAGACGATGCGGGCGATATCGTTCCTTTCCGCACCGACATCTTCATCGCCAATTTTATAAATGTTGCCCGATGCTACTGCCACCACATCTTTGTTGGAGCCATAGGCGATAGATACGCCGTCGTCGATGGTTGCCACGCCGGTTGCGCATGTGCCCAGAGCGACATTCTGGTGAATGAACGTACTGATCGCCTTGGTGGATGCTTGCTCAGGCAAGAGTTCAAATAAAGCTTCACGACTGACCGATTTGCCGGCATCGCGATGTAGAATTCCGTAAATCATCAAACCTCCATAATGGAACGTTTCGTTCTTCGTTCTTTGTACTGCAAGTCGACAATATTGTGTTCTTTTAGCAAAATTCTTTTTTAGCCACGGCTTTTCAAGGATGAATACGAATAATTGGACTCATTATGCTATTACTCAAATTGAGGTTAAGTACAATTTGACAAAAAACTTGCCGCCTTGAGGTCCAACCGATGTCGTGTACCGATTTCTATTAGAGTTGCAAAAATCCGTGACAATCAGTATGAACCCGTGGTTAAATTTTCCTAAATCTAGGCTTTTGCTTTCTCTCCGCGCAGGATCTCGTTGTGCTCTTTGCCTTTGCGTCGGTCCCACATGAACTTCGCGGGTAAACCGGCAGCGATAGCATATGCCTGTACATCTTTGTTGACCACAGCACCCGCGCCGATGATGGTGTCGCGCCCGATGTTTACACCGTCCAGAACGGCCACACCTGCGCCCAGCCAGACGTTCTCATCGATGCTGATGCCTTTGGACGAACGGCCTTGAAACAGGACAGGAATGTCGGTACGATCGCTGTCGTGGTCGCCGCCAACGAGATAGCAGAACGCCGCCATCAAGTGATTCTTCTTGATCACGATTGAACTCAGCGAAGAAATCACACAGTTAAAACCGATGTTCACATTGTCTTCCAGTTCGATGTCACCGTTGTGGCAGGTCAGAATTGTGCTGCGTCCGATGAACACGCCGTTATGAATTTTGATGCCTTTGTTCGCCTGGCCTTTTGCATCCAGCACGCAGCTATCATCGATTACCACGTTGTTGCCGATGTGAATTTTTCCCGGATGGCGAATGGCGATGTTGGCGCCGAACGCCACGCCTCTTCCCACGGAGCCGAGAATCATCGGATAAAATGTTTGTCGCAGGAGGATACCAAGCGCACCAGGCACCCAACTGAACAGCGTGATGATCAGCTCGTACTTGATCATCTTCAACAGTCCGGGTTCACCGATGAAAATCTCCTGATATTTCTGCAACTTGGACTTATTCTCATCAAAGAGATCCTTCTGGGTGTCCATAATTTCATTCGAGTCGTTGTTGTCGCTCATTTCGGTCTCCTTTTCACCCGGGATGTTAGAACTCGCTTGTGACTTTCTGAACGCATAAATCACGCCTCCCAGCACGCCCAAAAGTAAAATCATGCCATAGGAAATCCATGAAAACGCAAGACTTGCTTCGAAAGGCACACCGTAAATTCTTGTTAGAAAAAATACGTAAAAAGATTCCCGAATACCGATGCCGTTGATGGAAACCGGCGCCATCTGCACAAACATGGCCAGCGGAATGATGACCAAAAACTTCACCAGCGGAATGTTCATTCCAAGCGCTTCGGAAATCAGGTAGTAGTGGAAAATGACATTAAACTGTAACAGAAGCGATAGAGCCATGGCCCATGTCAGGGCGCGCGTCTTGCCGCGAAAAGGTTCGAATGCCTCGCTCATCTTCGCCACCAGCTTGCGGACGATGCCTATGCCGGGAAGCTTGAAAAGCTGATCCAGCCATTTGCCCTCGCCGCTGCGAACAAAAATGAACCAGACCACCCAACTCATCGTGGCAAACGTCAGGAATGACCAGAGCCATAGATTCTCGATTTCCGTGGTGAGCTCGGTGGCCAGCGCCAGTGCCAGCATGGCAAACACCATCAAAGCGAACAGGCCAAGGAAACGCTCGACCACCACGATCGCAAACGCTTTCAACTTCGGAATGCCTAATTTTGCTGTATCGTAAGCGCGATAGCCGTCGCCGCCGATAGTGGAGGGCAGCAGGTTGTTGAAGAACATCGCGATGGCATAGGAGCGTACGAGATAGCCGACAGAAGCGTCGAAACCCTGCGCGCGCAACAAAATCTGCCAGCGGTAAGAGCTGGAAAAATACCCGATGCCGTGCAACATGAATGACAGCACAAGCAAGAGCATATTCGCCGACGCCATGGCACCCCAGATTTGCGGCACGTTTGCCTGGCTCACAAGATAATAAATGAGCGACCCACTGACGATGAGCTTGACGCCGGTAAAGAGCCAGCGTTTCGCAGATGCCTTTTGTGGCTGTGCGATGTCCTCCTGCACGGTCTCTGTGCGTTCAACCGATGTGCTGTGCAAGCTACTTTTCTCCAACTAAATAAGTCCCTGCTCTTTGTACCATGTGGCAGTCGTTGCCAACCCCTCTTTCAGAGGAACTTTAGGTTCATATCTTAAATCGGCCTTAGCCTGCGAAATATCAAACGCGCGGTCTTTGGTGAAGAAATCGAGGCGGCGGCGGTAAAGAGGCGGCTCGATGCCCAGCGGCCGGCAGATGGCTTCGCAAACCACCGCAGCAACATAAACCGGTTTCAACGGCAGATGGTTCTTGGGAACAGGCTTACCCAGCACTTCGGCAATCATTTCCACCAACTCCTTGAGTTTCAGATACTCGTTGCCGCCGATGGTGTAAACCTTGCCTACGGCCTTGTCCTTTTCACCGGCCAGAATAATACCGTCCACCAGGTCTTCAACGTAGGTCAAATGGTAAAGCACGTCCCCTTTCCCGATCATGCGGAACCTGCCGTTATTGATGAACTTGAACAACTTCAAAAATCGTGTGTCGCCCGGACCATAAATACCAACCGGCCTGACGACCACACCCTCAATGTCGTGTTCCTCAAAAAATCGCAGCGCCAGCTTCTCCCCCTCCATCTTGGATTCCTGATAGTGGTCGCCCGGCTTGTACGGCGCTGTTTCTTTTGCCGGTGGATTTTCGATCTCGCCCTGAACCCCCACTGTGCTGCAGTGCACAAATCGCTTCACCCCACTATCGCGCGCGGATTCCAGCAGAGTCCGCGTGCCGTCCACATTAACCTTCCAGAACTGCTCTGTGGAGATGCCCTCCTGACGATAGGCCGCCGCAACATGAAACACAGTGTCCACGTCCTTCAATGCACCGTTCTGCGCTTCAAGGTTGGCGAGGTCGCCGTAAACTAACTCGACGCCGAGCTTCTCGAGCGTCTCTACTTTGCTGCTTTTGCGCACCAGCGCCTTGACGCTATAGCCGCGCCCGGTCAGAATTCTGCAAAGATGGCCGCCGGTAAATCCACTCGCACCTGTCACAAAAACTTTCTTACTCATTCGTCCTGATCATCGTTTTGCGTCAGTTCTCAGTCGCGTAAATTGCTTTCGTCTCTTCTATTTCCCGGCCAATGCGTGCTTGGTCCCAGCCGAGCTCATCGGCCATCAACCGGGCACACGCTTGCACGGCTTCATCGCCCGGGTAAGCGCCACTGCCCAACGTGGTGCGCCGCCGCACCACGTCGGCGAGCTTCAACGCCATTTCTTCGCGCACGGCATGAACCACTTCCGCTTGCAGAACTTTCGAATCGCCGATGGGTTGCCGCCATTCAGGCCTCTCGTCGGCATATTTGGCAACTCCGGCATATTCCGAGCCATAGTTTTGCACAAGATGCTCGATGGAGTCGCTGTCCAGCCCGGCGGCCGCTTCCTTCTTAGCGCTCGCCAGAAAGTCCCCCAAACACGCAATCGCACCGCCAAACACCGGCGTGTTTCCAGTCACGGAAGGAATGCGCTGCCGCCCAAGCTTCTGAATGGCATGATCGATGGTTTTCTGCGCCACATCACGCGCGGTGGTGTACTTTACACTCACTACCGAAAGCAACCCCTTGAGTCCGCTAGTGCGCTCATGATCGATTATCTGATAACTCTTGCGCAACTTCACATCCCCCGTCTTCTGATTGACGCTGTCAATGGGCAGCAAGCCGCCATAGTGGAACACCACATCTTCGCGTGTGAGTTCAGCCGCCGGGTAGGCTTCATTCACCTCTTGCAGAAATTCCAGAATGTCACTTTCCTTGATCTTGAAATTGCCGGGTTCCCCTTCGTAATGCACATGCGTCGTGCCGATCAGTGAGTATTCATTCCAGGGCGTAATGAAAAGTAGTCGTGAACCCTTATTCAAAACCGCGTCCTCGTCGTTGAAGTTGGACTTGCTATACACGCCCACCGCGATGTCATCAAAGAGCTTCTTCCGCACAACCAGGTTCATCGCCGCCGAAAGCTTCACTTTTTCTCTGGGCGCATCGCCGTTCAAGTGACTCATAACGCTGTTAGTCCAGGGGCCGGCATTGTTGATCACCAGCTTCGCACCGATTTCGAACGTCTCACCGGTCAATGTGTCTTTGGCCCGCACACCGGTAACGCGGTTTCCCTTCTTCACGAAATCCGCCATTTCGACGTAGTTGGCGGCAACCGCACCCGCCTGCACTGCCGAACGCAGCACAGACATGAGCAGCCGCTCGGAATTCGACACCTGACAGTCGTACCAGAGCGCTCCCCCGGTAAGGCCGCTTTGCTCTACTCCCGGGATCATTTCTATGCACGCTTCTTTTGAAATGACATGGCCGCGCGGCAGATGCTTGTGCGGCTCCAGGTGCGCGTTGCGATCAAATCCAACAATATCGTTTATCATGAGCGCGACGGCCATCACTTCTTTGCCTTTGAGGCCGTGGCCGTAGGTGGGCATGACACAGCGGAGCGGGTGCACCAGATGCGGCGCGATGCGCATTAAGGTTCTGCGCTCGACGATGGACTGGCGCATCCGCTTGAAGTCGGCGTGCTGCAAATAGCGCAGGCCGCCGTGAATAATCTTTAGACTATTTGACGAAGTCGCAGCGCCGAAGTCATTCTTTTCAATCAGCGCAACCGAGAGACCTCTTAATGCGGCATCCCAGGCGGCGTTGACGCCGTAGATTCCGCCCCCGATGATAACAATGTCAAATTCATTTCCCCCTAAAAGCGATAAGTCCCTTTTCATTAAAACGAGATATCCTCACTCATTTCCTGGCAAAAGCCATGATGTGCCAACCGGTGTTGCGCGTGATGTTTTTCGGAATTAAATTAAAAACCGGCACGAAGAATATGTTAAAAAACACTGCTTTCAAGCCTTTCTGCAATCTTGATTTGACGGGGAATCTTTCCGGAACGATCCGCAGATCCGAAAACTTCGTCAATAAATGCTTGAACTCTGCGATGCTGTATTTTTTTAGCACGGGCGCATCTTCGTGCTCCAGTCCGACGCCCAGCGTCTTCGACAGAAAATTCAGCCACGATTTCCGGTTGTAAACCATCATGATAACCTCGCCGCCCGGTTTGACCACGCGATGAAGTTCATCCACCATTTTTTGTGCATTAGCGGTGTATTGAATGACGCCGTGTGCATAAACCATGTCAAACGTGTTGTCTTCGAATTCCAATTCTTCTCCGTTGCCCAATCGAAAATCACCCGATAGGCCTTCATGGTCAAAATATTTGCGCGCCAGGTCGATGGACTGCTCCGCCAGATCAACTCCCGTGACGTCGGCTCCGCCTTTCGCAAACCGGAAGAGGTCGATGCCCACGCCACAGCCAACTTCCAGAATTCTCTTGCCGCGGTAGTCATCAAAGTCCACCAAGTGCGGCAGATAGCGCAGCTTGTCAAAGCGATACTCAGCAAGATCCTGAAAAAAGCCTTTTGTGCCAACCGGATGTTTGGCAAGCTCGAGGTCGTGGATGTGGTCGTTCCAGTATTGTCTAATCTTTTCCAGCAATGGATCATCGAGACTAAAATCGGTCTGCTTTGCTACTAACGCTTCTGCCATAAGATGTTCTCTCCCGTGTCGCAAATCGTCAAAACAGTTTCGCACCGGTCAGTATCGGGCGCATGACCTTGAGAAAGCGCTTCACATTCAAATTTGCGAAGCTGGCGCTCATGGTGCCGGTGACATCAAATAAATAGTCCTTCAAAGATGTTTCAGGCTCAGCGTTTCGAATCTCGTTGGCGGCTTGACCGAACCAGATGCTCTCGAA
>Ga0114947_10000925_pt1 | contig 10592 bp, 9 predicted proteins | sample CR02metaG_FD_99656 | JGI IMG/M metagenome (GOLD analysis project Ga0114947, IMG submission 99656) | Deep subsurface microbial communities from Mariana Trench to uncover new lineages of life (NeLLi) - CR02 metaG | ecosystem: Environmental > Aquatic > Marine > Ocean trench > Sediment ...
CGCTCGTGCGCGCCGGCCCGCCGATCCGAAGCGCCCAGCGAACCACTGCCGGCAGCGCCTTGCGGTAGCTCCACTCGGCGTCGATGTTGATGCCCGGCAGCTCCGGCGGATAGAGCCCGGACAGCTTGAGCCAGCAGAACGCCAGCGCCGAGAAGAACAGCAACTGGGACTGGGTCAGCACGTGGGCGGCGGTGTAGGGCGCATAGTCGACCGGGAACGGCAACATCGAATAGAGCACCCAAGGGTATGAGCCGTTGAACACGCAGATGATCGCGGCCAGGCCCATGGCGATCAGCATGTTGCGCGGCGCCTCCGCACAGCGGATTCCGGAATCGTGGCTGAAGAAGGTGAAGAACGGGATCTTGATGCCGGCGTGGTGGAACACGCCCGCCGAGGCGAACAGCAGCGCCAACCAGACGATCGGGTGGCCCTCCTCGAGGACAGCGACCATGACCATGGATTTGGACACGAAGCCGGAGAACAGCGGAAACGCCGAAATCGAGGCGGCGCCGACGATGCACAAGGCCGCGGTCTTGGGCATCGATTTATAGAGCCCACCCAAGGCCGAGCCGTCGATCTTGCCGGTGCGATGGAGCACCGCGCCCATGGACATGAACAGCAGGCTCTTGAACACCACGTCGTTGAAGGCATGGGCGACGGCACCGTTGACCGCCAGCGCCGTGCCGATGCCGATGCCGCAGACCATGAAGCCAATCTGGTTGATCATGGAGTAGGCCAGCACCCGGCGCAGGTCGTTCTCGATCACCGCGAAGAAGATCGGGAACATGGTCATGGCGGCGCCGATGTAGACCAGCAGCTCGGTACCCGGGAAGGCGCGCGCCAGCGCGTAGACCGCGACCTTGGTGGTGAACGCGCTCAGGAACACCGTGCCGGTCGGGGTCGCCTCCGGATAGGCGTCGGTCAGCCAGTTGTGCAGGAACGGGAAAGCGCACTTGATGCCGAACGCCAGGAAGATCAGCCACGATCCCAAACCGTCCAGGCCGATGTAGCCGAATTCGATCGAGCCGGTCTCGTGCGCGATGACCAGCGCCCCCGACAGCAGGATCACGCCCGAGAGCACCTGGATGATCAGGTAGCGCAGGGCCACGCGGTTCGCGCGTTCGGTCCGGCGCGCCAGGATCAGGACCACCGAGGTGATCGCCAGCAGCTCCCAGAACACGAACAGCGTGATCAGGTCGCCGGCGAAGGTCGCGCCCAACGCGCTGCCGGCGTACAGCAGGCCCGCCACGTGTTGGACCGTATCGCGCAGGCGCAGCGAGAACAGGATGGCGATGAAGGCGGCCAGGTGGAACAAGTAGCCGAACAGCAGGCTCAGGCGATCGACGCGCACGATCTCGAGCCGGTAGTCGAACAGCGCGGCTTCGAGGTGGATGCCCTCGCCGAGCGCGTAGAGGTTGAGCGCGCCCGCGAGCGGGACCGCCAGCAGCACGATCGCGCGCAGCGTTCCCCGGGTCACCGCGGTCAGCGCGGCGCCCAAGAAGAAGATCAGGAACGGCGCGGCACTAGTCATCGTAGTAGTCGTCCTTGCGCATCAGGACTTTGCGCATCTGCTTGGCGATCAACACCAGGAGCACACAGGCGCCGAAGCCGTAGAGCGGGTAGAAGCCGAACAGCGCCTCCCAGGGATGGTCGGCGTGGCGCAAGACGAAGAAGTCGCCCAAGAGCGCGACTGCGCAGACCCCGTAGAGCGTGAAGATCGCGCGCTTGGTGTTGCGCGGGTCGTCGAATAGGTGGCGTTTCGGCTTGTCGTCCATGGTGCTAGAGTCCCAAGGGGTACAGCAGTCGGTAGATCGAGTCCGGGAAGAAGAACAGCGCCAGGCACCCGAAGGCGGTGATGCCGATGGCGATCAGGCACGGCAGGGGCGCTTCCTTGATCTCCACCGGCCCCGGATTACCGCTGCCCTTGCCGAAGAATCCCTTGATCGGAATCGGCATCAGGTAGGCGATGTTGAGCAGCGAGGAGATCATGAGCACCGCGACGATGGCGATCTGCCCGGCTTCGAGCGCGCCCAGCGCCAAGTACCACTTGCCCCAGAGCCCGCCGAACGGCGGCAGGCCGATGATGGAGAGCGCGCCGATCAAAAACGCGCCGAAGGTGAACGGCATGGCCCGGCCCAGGCCCGAGAGCTCGCTGACCTCGGTCTTGTGGGCGGCGGTGTAGATGGCGCCGGCGCAGAAGAACAGCGTGATCTTGCCCATGGCGTGCATGACGATGTGCATGGAGCCGCCGATCACCCCCCAGGAGGTGGCCAACGCCGCCCCCAGCACCACGTAGCCGAGCTGGCTGACCGTCGAGTAGGCGAGCCGGGCCTTGAGATCGTCTTGGGTCAGCGCGACCAGCGAGGCGATCAGGATCGAGGCCGCGGCCAGGTAGATCAGCCACAGGTTTTGGCCGCTGGCGGCGAGCAGGTCGATGCCGAAGATATAGACCACCACCTTCATCACCGTGAACACCCCGGCCTTGACCACGGCGACCGCGTGCAGCAGCGCGCTCACCGGCGTCGGCGCCACCATGGCCGCGGGCAGCCAGCGGTGGAACGGCATCAGCGCCGCCTTGCCGATGCCGTACATGTAGAGCAGCAGCAGGATACCGACCACCGGGCCGGAGGCCTTGCCGGCCAGGATCCCGCCCACGGTGAAATCGAGGGTGCCCGCAAGCTGCCAGGTCCACAGGATGGCGAGCAACTGCAAGCCGATCGAGGTGCACAGCAGGATGCCCAGATAGGTGCGCCCACCCCGCTTGGCGGCCGCGTCGCCCCTGTGGGTGACCAGCGGATAGGTGCTCAGCGTCAGCGCCTCGTAGAACACGAACAGCGTCAGCATGTTGCCGGCGAAGGCGATGCCCATGGTGCTGGCCAGCGCGATCGCGAAGCAGATGTAAAAGCGGGTCTGGTGCGTCTCCTGGTTGGCGCGCATGTAGCCGATCGAATAGATCGAGTTGACGATCCATAGGCCCGAAGCAAGCAGCGCGAACAGCATGCCGAGCGGCTCGACCTCGAAACGGAGCGGCAGACCGGGCAGCATCTCGATCAGCGTGGCCTCGGGCCGGGCGCCGTCCATGACCCCGGGCACCAAAGTGATCACGGTCAGGAACAACAGGCCGGCGGTCCCGAGCGTCACGCCTTCGCGCAAGTTGGGCTGGCGCCCGGCGAGCGCGATCAGCAGCGCGCCCGCGAGCGGGAGTCCCAAGCTCAGCAGGATCGCGGTCTCCGGGCTCACGCGCCGCCTCCCAACAGGAATCGGGCGGCGCGCTCGGCGACGCCGAGGGTCAGCGAGGTGTGGATGCCGAAGTAGATGCTGGCGCCGATCAGGATCCAGGTCGGGATCAGCATGGACAGCGGTGCCTCCACGATCTCGCCCCCCGGGGCCGCCGCGTTCGGGGCTGCTGGGTCACCGCCGGGGGCGGGCCGGAAGTAGGCGGCTTCAATCACCCGCCAGACGTAGACGATGGCGAGCAGGGAGCCGACCAAAACCACCCCCGCCACGAACCAGTTGCCCTGCTCGAGGGCGGCCTGGACCAGGACCCATTTGCTGATGAAGCCGGCGGTCAGCGGCACGCCGATTAGGCTGAGACCACCGACCACGAAAGCGAACATGGTCAGCGGCATGCGTCGGCCCAGGCCCGCCAGGGAGTCGAGCTGGACCGAGCCCAGGCGCAGCACCATACAGCCGAGCGCCAGAAACAGCCCGCCCTTGGTCATGGCGTGGTTGAACAGGTGCACGAGACCCGCGGTCAACCCGGTGGTCGAAGCGAAGCCGATGCCGAGCACCATGTAGCCGACCTGGGCGACGGAGGAATAGGCCAGCATGCGCTTCACGTTGGTCTGGAAGATCGCCACCGTCGAGCACACCAGGATCGCGGCCACGCCGAGCGGGATCAGCAGGTTCTCCAGGGTCACCAACTCGAGGGAATAGGCGGTGCCGAACACGGTGAAGAAAAATCGCAGCAGGATGTAGATCGAGACCTTGGTCGCGGTCGCGGCCAGGAAGGCGGTCACCACCGAGGGCGCATAGGCATAGGCGTTGGGCAGCCAGAAGTGCAGCGGGAACAGCGCCAGCTTGAGCCCGGCGCCGACGGTCAGGAAGGCGAAGGCGGCGAGCACGGTGCGGCTCTCGGCCATGGGCGGCAGGCGCTCGGCCAGGTCGAGCATGTTGAGCGTGCCGGTGGCCATGTACAGCAGGCCGACGCCGATCACGATGAAAGTCGCGCCGATGGTGCCCATCACCAGGTACTGGAACGCCGCGGTCAGCGCCCGGCGGTCGCGGCCGAGCGCGATCAGCACGTAGGACGACAGCGAGGAAATCTCCAGGAACACGAAGAGGTTGAAGGCGTCACCGGTGATGGTCACGCCGAGCAGCCCGGTCAGGCACAGCATCAGCGCGGTGTAGAAGGCGGCATGCTGATCCTCGGGCAGCTCGTGGGCTATCGAGACCCGGGCGTAGGGCAGCACCACGGCGCCGATCGCGGCCACGATCAGGAGCACGAAACCGTTGACCACGTCGATCCGGTACTCGATGCCCCAGGGCGGCGCCCAGCCGCCGAGCTGGTAGGAGATCGGCCCGGTGCTGAGCACCTGTTGCAGCAGCAGCGCCGCGCAACCGAGCGCCGCCCAGCTCGCGGCCAGCGCCAGCGCCCAGGCCAGGTCGCCGCGGCGCAGCAGCAGGCAGAGCGGCGCCGAGACCAGCGGCACCACGATCTGCAGCGCGGGCAGGTGGGCGGCGATCACGCCTCTTGGTCCTGCGACTGGATCTCGTCCTCCTCGACCGTGCCGTAGGCCTCGTTGATACGCACCACCAGCGCGCAGCCGAGCGCGGTGGTTGCGACGCCGACCACGATCGCGGTCAGGATGAGCACATGGGGCAGGGGGTTGGAATAGGTCTCAAAGCCCTCGGCGAGGATCGGCGCAGTGCCGCCGCTGACCTTGCTCATGGAGATGTAGAGGATGAACACCGAGGTCTGGAAGATGTTCAGCCCGACGATCTTCTTGACCAGGTTGCCGCGCGAGACGACCACGTAAAAGCCAGTCATCATCAGCACGATGGCGATCCAGTAGTTATAGAGCCCGAGTGCATCCATGATCTAGTCGCGCCCCCGGCCGGCGAAGTTGAAGAACACCGTGACCATGGTCGCCGCGACCGTGACCCCGACGCCGAGCTCGACCAGGAAGATGCCCAGGTGCTGGCCCTTCGGCGCCTGCGCCGAAAACACGCCGTAATCGAGGAAGTTGCCGCCCAGCGCCAGGCCGGCGTAGCCGACCCCGATGTACAGCAGCAGGCCGGCCGAGATCAGCACCCGCAGGGCGCCGGCGGGCGCGACCCGCTTGGCGCTGTCGATGCCATAGACCAGGGCGTAGAGGATGAACCCGGCGCCGAAGATCATCCCGGCCTGGAAGCCGCCGCCGGGGCCGAAGTCGCCGTGGAACTGCACGTAGAGCGCAAACAGCAGGATGAACGGCATGAGCAGCTTGGTGGTCACGCGCAGGACCAGATGACGCTGCATCGCTGCCCCCCCTATTCGCCCTGGCCGCCGCTTTGGCCGCCGCCGTGGCGCTCGCGCCGCTTGCGCGGGCGGCCGAGCAGCAGCAGGACGCCGATCCCGGCGGTGAAGATCACCGCCAGCTCGCCCATGGTGTCGAAGCCCCGGTAGCTGGCCAGCACCGCGGTGACGACGTTGGGCACGGAGGTTTCGCGCTCGGCGTCCGCGAGGTAGCGCGGCGCCACGTGCTGGTGGATCGGCGCCGTCGGATCGCCATAGCTCGGCATATCCAGGGTGCCGAAGATCAGCAGCGCGCCGGTCGCGACCACGATCAGCAGCGGGATGATCTGGAGCCGTCCCTCGGGCGGCTTCTCCCGGTCCGTGGTCAGCGCTAGCGTGCCCAGCATCAACACGGTGGCGATGCCGCCGCCGACCGCGGCCTCGGTGAAGGCCACGTCGACCGCATCCAGCGCCACGAACAGCCCGGCCGAGAGCAGCGAGAAGATGCCGCTCAGCATGACCACGGCGAACAGGTTCCTGAGCCGCAGCATGCCGATCGCCATGACCGCCAGGAACGACAGCAGCACGATGTTGACTAGGGCTTCGATGACGCGTCGTCCTTGCTGTCGGGTTTGGCCGAGTCTAGGGGCGTGGTACCGCCGAGCCGCGGCGCGAGGCCCCGCCGGTAGGCGGCATTGGCCAGGGCATAGGTCGAGGCCGGACTGGTGAACAGCAGGAACACCAGGATCAGGATCAGCTTGACGGTGACCAAGCCGAGGCCGCCTTGGACCATGAGCCCGGCCAGGATCAGCCCGGCGCCGAGGGTGTCGGTGATGCCGGCCGCGTGCATGCGCGCGTAGACGTCGGGCAGGCGCAGCAGGCCGAGCCCGCCGATGATGCAGAACCCGCCGCCCGACACCAGCAAGGCCCAGGACGCGATGTCGCGCAGGACTTCGATCACTCGGCCATCTCCCGGTCCGGTCCCGGGTCCTCCCCGGGGGTGCCGAGATCGCCGAACTTGAGGAACTTGAGCACCGCGATGGTGGCGATGAAGTTGATCAGCACGTAGATCAGGCTGATGTCGAGGAAATCCGGCCGGCCGGTGAGGAACCCGAACAGCGCGATCAGCAGCACCGTCTTGGTGCCGAAGCTGTTCACCGCCAGCACGCGGTCGTAGACCGTCGGCCCGAGCAGGGCGCGGGCCAGCGCGAGCGCCATGGCCACCAGCAACGCTAGCGTCGCCGCCACGAACATCAAGCGGCCTCCCCGCCGGCCCGCTCCGTGACCGCGGTCACGCGGCGGTCCATCTCGCCGCCCGCCAGGTCCTCGGCCATCTCCCGGGCGATGGCGTGGACCAGGATCTCGCCGCCCGCGACCTGCATCGACACCGTTCCGGGCGTGAGCGTGATGGAATTGGCGTAGATGACCTGGCCGAGCTCGCTCGCCTGGCTCGCCTTGACCCGGACCAGCACCGGGTGGATCGGCAGCTTGGGATCGAGGATGCGGCGCGCCACGTCGAGGTTGGCCTTGACGATCTCGACCGCCAGCCAGCCCCAGTAGGCCACGATGCGCCAGCCCAGGTGGATCGGGAGGCCCTCGCGGTCGATCACGTCCATGCGGTGGGCGATCAGCACCACGATGACGCAGGACAGCACCCCGAGGCCGAGCAGCAAGGGCTCGAAGAAACCGGACAGCAGCAGCCAGACCCCGAACAGGACCAGTCCCAAAGAAATCGAATGCAACAGCCGCTCCCGGCGCATCGAGCCATCCGTGTCATGGGGGCCCGCAGGCTCCCGACCTCAGCCGCGGCCCTTGTAACAGAAGTCGCCAGCCGAGGCCAAGCGGGACGGGACATCCGCATTATCACGGGCGCGGCGGGACGTATCGGCGATCGGGCGGGGTCGCCATGGGGGTGAGGGGCCGGAATCGATGGCGCGGGCGTGTTTCCCAAGCGCGCCCGGATGTCCAGGCGGGCGCAGGCGCGGGCGGGAGGCGTGTCCCGGCCTGAGAATCCGCCGAAAAAGCGCCGGAACCCGCGGCTTTTCAGCGGATCACGCTCCGGTCTCGGCCAAGCTCTTGACCCCGACATAGTCCAGTTTTCCCGTGCCCAACACGGGTATCTTGTCGACGATCCGTATGGTCTTCGGCACCATGATTTCTGCGATTCCCTGATCTCTTGCGTAGGCAAGAAGCGGTTCGCGGCTGGCGTCCGATTTCTCGGTGACCAGCACCAGCTGTTCGCCCTTCCTTGGGTCGGGGATATTGACGACCGCGTGCATGTGTTCCGGCCAGACGGCGTTGGCGCAGCTCTCGACCGCGCTCAGGGAAACCATTTCGCCGGCGATTTTGGCAAAGCGCTTGGCCCGGCCTCGGATGGTCACGAACCCGTGGTCGTCGATGGACACGATATCGCCGGTGTCGTAGCGACCGCCCTCCGGTCGTTCCAGCACGCCCGGATTCTCCGCGCGCAAATAGCCGAGCATGATGTTCGGGCCCGAGACGGCGAGCCTGCCGCCGTCCTCGATGCCCGGCACAGCCTCGATCTCAAACGCTATTCCGGGCATGAGCCGCCCCACCGTTCCCGCCTTGAAATGCATTGGTGTGTTGGTCGAAATGACCGGCGATGTTTCCGTCGCGCCGTAGCCTTCGAGTATCCGCAGCCCGAATTTATCCGTCCAGATGCGCTGGGTCTCTGCTTTGACCTTCTCGGCGCCCGCGAAAACGTACCGCACGCTGTAGAAGTCGTAGGGATGCGCGACCCGGGCGTAGCCCATGAGGAACGTGTCGGTGCCGAACATGATGGTGGCGTTGGTATCGTAGACGAGCGCCGGCACGATCCGGTAGTGCAACGGTGAGGGATAGAGAAACGTCTTGATGCCCGAAAGTAGCGGCAGAAGGGTCCCGCCCGTGAGCCCGAAGGAATGAAAGATCGGCAGAGCGTTGAACACAATGTCAGTCGGATTGAAGTCGATTCGGGCCGCGAGCTGGAAGCGGTTGGCGAGCAGATTGCCGTGGCTGAGCACGACACCCTTGGGCGTGCCCTCCGATCCCGAGGTAAAGAGAACGACAGCCGGTTCGTCCCATCGCGCATCGGCCCGACGATGGGCAAGGCGCGGCGCCAAGAGGGCCAAATAGCCTGCAATCTTGTCCACGATCGACAGATCTTCTCGAAGGTCTTCCAGATAGACGATGTCGGCATGCTTGGCCAGGATCTCGATTGCGCCAGCAAGGTTCGCCATCTCGACGAACCGGCGCGAGGCGAGGATCGTCTTGATCTCCGCGGCCGCCAGCGCCGAGACCATGTTCTTGGTGCCGGTTGAGAAGTTTAGCATCGCGGGCACGCGCCCGAACGCTTGAAGGGCGAAAAAAGTGACCGCGGCGCCAACCGAGTTCGGCAGCATCAATCCGACATATTCCTTCGCCGTGGTCATCCGCGCGATCTTCCGGCCGAGAACGAAGGAACCGAGCACGAGCCTGTTATAGCTCATGGGTTTGCGGCCGATGTCTTCCACGATCGGCTGACTTCCGCCGTGGATGGCTCTGGCATCCAACAAGGCCTCGAACAGGGTTTGGCGATAATTGCAAGTTTCCAAGATCATCTCGCTCATCACGTCGTAGAGCATCAACCCGGCAAGCTGACGGCGAGCACGCCCCACCGCATCCTTCGGTATCTCGAAACGACGGGGCTCCAGGATCGTGATCGTTATCTTGGGAAACCAGCGAAGCCGGAGCCTTCCCTTCAGGCGAGAGAAGGGCGTGTACTGTGCGCCGTCGATTCGCACCGGTACCAGCATCGCGTCGGCCTTGTCGGCGATCATGCCGGGCCCTTCGTAAACCTTCATCAGCGCCCCGGTCACGGTGATCCGGCCTTCCGGGAAGATGACGCAGTGGCGGCCTTCCCGGACCGCTTTGATCAATGACTTCATCGCCATCGGATTGGTCGGATCGACGGGGAAGGCGTCGATCATCGCGAGGAATGGCTTTACCCACCATTGGCGCGCGATGAAGGTGTCGATGGCGAAGGTCGGTTTGGTCGGCAGGAAGGCGGCGAGCAATACACCGTCCAGGAACGACACGTGGTTGACGACGATGACAACCCGATCTCCGGCTTTCTTGAGGTTATCCGCGCCCCGAATCGTCACCCGATACAGGACCCGTAGCACGGCGACCAACGCCGCCTTGACGATGGCATCTGGGAGCAAGCCGCAGACGTATATCGCCACCACGCCATTGACCACGGCGACGACGAGGAAAATGTCGGGGACCGACATCCCCGCGACCAACATCAGCGTCGCGCCGGCCGCCCCGACGACCATGAACAAGGCATTGACGATGTTGTTGGCGGCCACCATCCGGGACCGCTGCGCGGCTTCGCTACGCCACTGCAGGATGGTGTAAAGCGGCACGATGAAGATGCCGCCGCAGATGGAGATCGCGGTCAGATCGGCGAGAATACGCCATGCCGTTGGCTGTATAAGGAAGGCGGCGATGCCCTGCAACTCGCCGGGCGTTGGAACCAGGCCGGAGGTCGCGAAGAATAAATCGAGGATGAACAGCGTCATCCCCAACGCGCCGAAGGGGACGAACTTCGCCGTAATCTCACCATTCAGGAGCTTGTTGCAGAGCAGCGATCCGAGGCCGATCCCGATGGAGAAAGTGGTCAGGAACAGGGTGACCACGTGTTCATTCGCACCGATCACGTTTTTCGCGAGACCGGGAAACTGGGTAAGGAAGGTGGCGCCAACCAGCCAGAACCACGATATTCCCAGAATGCTCAGGCGAATATCACGGCGCGCGATGGCGGCGCGACAGATGTTCCATGTCTCCGCCAAGACGTTCGGGTTCAGCTTCAGATCCGGCGAGGGGGGGTCGGCGCGCGGAATGTAAAAGCTCGATAACCAGCCACAGGCCGCCAGCACCACGATGGAGACTGAGACCACCGAAACGCCATATTCGGTGAGAATCATCACGCCGCCGAGGATCGTCCCGATCAGGATGGCGAGAAACGTCCCCGCCTCGATCAGCGCGTTCCCGCCAATGAGTTCGTCTTCATGCAGGTGATCGGGGAGAATGGCGTACTTGAGTGGACCGAAGA
>Ga0114947_10000928_pt1 | contig 10573 bp, 9 predicted proteins | sample CR02metaG_FD_99656 | JGI IMG/M metagenome (GOLD analysis project Ga0114947, IMG submission 99656) | Deep subsurface microbial communities from Mariana Trench to uncover new lineages of life (NeLLi) - CR02 metaG | ecosystem: Environmental > Aquatic > Marine > Ocean trench > Sediment ...
CGACGAACTGCTCGTCTCCCAACCCGACACAGGTGAACAGGCGCTCGAGATCTGCGACATGATCGTGCGGTCCGGTGCCGTCGCCGTCGTGGTCATCGACTCCGTTGCGGCCCTCACGCCGAAGGCGGAGATCGAAGGCGAGATGGGCGATGTTCACGTTGGCCTGCAAGCCCGTCTGATGAGCCAGGCGCTCAGGAAGATGACCGGCAATATCAAACAATCGAATACCTTGGTGATATTCATCAATCAGATTCGCATGAAGATCGGTGTCATGTTCGGTTCTCCTGAAACCACCACTGGCGGTAACGCGCTCAAATTTTATGCGTCGGCGCGGTTGGACATACGCCGCATCGGTGCTGTGAAAGAAGGTGATGAGGTAATTGGCAATGAAACCCGGGTGAAGGTCGTGAAAAACAAAGTCGCCCCACCGTTCCGACAGGCCGAGTTTCAAATTCTCTACGGGCACGGGATTAACCGGATGGGGGAAATTCTGGAGCTTGGTGTGCAACAGGGTATCGTCGAAAGGTCGGGTGCCTGGTATGCCTATAAGAACGATCGTATCGGTCAGGGGCGCAAGAACGCAGCGGACTATCTCGAACAGCATCCGGAGATCTGCGACGAAATCGAACGGCAGATTCGCGAGCAGTTGTTGCCAGCCCCCGAAGACAACAATGCTCAGAACGCTGAGGTGGTGATTCCAGAACCCGCGCAGGACACACTTAGTTAGTTCCTGTCCAGAATGGACGGGAACTGGTTAATGGGGTGAACCATGGTGCGGCGGCACGAATTCATTTCCTCCGAGTCCTCTCGTTGGACCGATGATGATCATGTTGAGAGTGGTGCCACGACGGGTAGCAGGCTCGACCTTCTTACCAGCAAAGACAATGACGAAGCTGAATTTCGGATCGTGCGTAACCGGGCGTTGGGCTTGCTTGCACGGCGCGAACATTCGGTTCAGGAACTGTTGCGGAAACTGCGCAGCAAAGGTGGCGCCGAATCGATATGCCTTGTAGTGGTCGCGGAACTCACCCGTCTTGACCTGCAGTCGGATGATCGGTTTGCCGAAGTTTATACCTACAGCAGGGCGAGCAAAGGTTTTGGTCCGTTGCGAATCCGCCAGGATTTGCGTCAACGAGGCATTAGCGACGCAACCGTTGAAGACCACCTGACCTTTGATGCCGGGTATTGGATGGAAATTGCCGAACGAGCTCGTCACAAGCGTTTTAAGGGGGCAGTGCCGGAAACTGGAAATGGGTGGAATACCCAGGCACGTTTTTTAGCACAGCGCGGCTTTCCGTCTGATCTCATCTACCGGGTACTGGGAGAGCAGCTTTAGCAATAGGTAAGATTCAGCACGGCAACCTAGTACGGCGTATCATGCCAATGCGAGGCGGTTACTCTATACTTGCCGCCCTTTTCTACGGCTTATTCGGTGATGAAAACCGCTGAAGTTCGTTCGGCTTTTCTCTCGTTTTTCGAAGAGAGAGGGCACCGGATTGTACCTTCCAGTACGTTGGTACCGTTGGATGATCCGACGTTGCTCTTCACCAATGCCGGGATGAACCAATTCAAGGATGCACTGCTCGGGAAGGAAGATCTCGGTTTTGCGCGTGCGACTTCATCACAGAGATGTGTTCGGGCGGGTGGTAAACACAACGATCTGGAAAATGTTGGGTATACCGCACGGCATCACACCTTTTTCGAAATGCTGGGTAACTTCAGCTTCGGTGACTACTTCAAAGAAGAGACAATTGCCTGGGCATGGGAGTTTGTTACGGAAGTATTGAACTTACCGAAAAACAAGTTGTGGGTGACCGTGCACCCCACGGACGATGAGTCACGTTCCATTTGGGAAGATGTCATTGGGGTGCCAAAAGACCGCGTGATCTCGCTGGAAGAGAACTTCTGGTCCATGGGAGAGACGGGTCCATGTGGACCCTGTAGCGAGATCTTCTACGATCATGGACCGGAGGTTGAAGGTGGCCCGCCCGGCTCCGCGGACGGTGATGGTGATCGCTATGTGGAATTCTGGAATCTTGTATTTCCTCAGTTCGATCGAACGGCCGATGGTGAACTGAACCCCTTGCCACAACCGGGGGTTGATACCGGTCTGGGTCTGGAGAGGATCACGGCAATCCTGCAGGGGGTGCACAGTAACTACGAGATCGACCTGTTCCGCAATCTTTTGCGTGAAGCTGGAACGTTCGCCGGAATGAACGATGAGCAGGTCATAGTCAACAATCCATCGTTACGCGTGATAGTGGATCACATTCGCGCAGCAGCATTTCTTATTGCGGATGGCGTGATGCCTGGCAACGAGAATCGTAGTTATGTCTTACGGCGTATTATCAGGCGAGGATTACGCCACGGTTACAAGTTGAAGATCCGTGAATCTTTTTTCCATCGGTTAGTGAAACCCCTCGTTAGGGAAATGGGCGACGCGTACCCGCTACTTGCTGAGAAGGAAGCGCAAATCACAGCTGCATTATTGCGTGAAGAAGAGCGGTTCGCCGAGACCTTGAACCAAGGCATGGAGCTTTTGAACCGTACAATTGAAGGCCTTCCAGGGAATGAGATCCCGGGTGAAGTAATTTTTCAACTCTATGATACGTTCGGTTTTCCGGTTGATCTCACGGCCGATGTGGCTAGAGAAAATGACCTTAGTGTAGACATAGCAGGATTTGAAACGTTCATGGAAGCACAACGTGAGCGCGGCCGCGCGGGTACGAAGTTTTCCGCAACACTTGGGCAACGGATTCACACGGATAGCAAGGTCTCATTCTCTGGATACGAAGGGCTGCAGACGGATGGTGCGGTGGTGGGACTTTTTTCATCGAGGGGTGACGCCGTTGAAAAGTTGCAACCCGGCGATGAAGGGGTGGTAGTGCTGGACCGTACTCCGTTTTATGGGGAGTCCGGTGGTCAGGTGGGCGACACCGGTGAAATCTCCGGAACCGGTGTGCGATTTCGAGTGGATGACACACAGGTGGGTGGCGAACAGCACTTGCACCAGGGAGTGCTGGAAGAGGGCGAATTGAGTATCGGAATGTCGGTGACTGGCGCGGTGGATGCGGAGCGACGTAGGAAGATCGTACAAAATCACTCGGCCACCCACCTTATGCATGCCGCTTTGCGGGTTACGCTCGGTGAGCACGTAGAGCAAAAAGGTTCGATGGTCGGTCCGGACCGGTTGCGGTTCGACTTCTCACATCCTGAACCAGTGTCCAGGGCACTGCTCATCGAAGTGGAGCGGCTTGTCAATGAAGAGATTCAGAAAAATACGGCTATTGAGGTCGAGCAGTTGGAATTTGATGCTGCTTTGGAAAAAGGCGCGATGGCTTTATTTGGGGAGAAGTATGGCGACCGGGTTCGCGTACTCACGATGGGTGGTGGCTTCTCGGTGGAGTTATGCGGGGGGACCCACGCCGCGCGAACTGGTGATATTGGGGTGTTTAGAATCGTTGGTGAAACTGGGATTGCTGCCGGGGTCAGGCGAATCGACGCGTTATCGGGACCCGGTGCCCTGGGTTGGATCGTCGAAACGGAATCCGTATTGGATGCAGTTAGTGAGCTTGTTAAATCCGGTCGACTCAATACGCGTGAAAAAGTTGCCGGGTTGGTTGAGGAAAATCGCCGCATTGCCAAGGAACTAGACCAGCTCAAGCAGAAACTCGCGTCCTCTCAGGGAAGCGATCTAGTGAGCAAAGCTGTCGTTGTCGATGGTGCCCATCTTCTAGCGGTTGAAGTTGAAGGAGATTCCAAGGCGTTGCTGAGTACGCTCGATGCGTTGAAATCCAAGCTGAGTTCGGCGGTCATCGTTCTAGGGCAGGTCGACCATGGCAAAGTGAGCCTCATAGTCGGTGTTACTAACAATCTTACGGACCGAGTAACAGCGCTTGAGGTTCTGGATGTAGTAAGTCCAGAAGTTGGTGCGCGCGGAGGGGGTCGCCCTGATATGGCTAGAGCAGGGGGGGGCGACAAGCCGGAGGAACTAACTTCCGCGCTCGCAGCGGTACAGCTTTGGTTGACAGAGCGTCTTGCTGGCGGTGAGCGCGCTTAGTCGTGGCGTTGTTTGTTCAGAAATACGGAGGCACAAGCATCGGCAGCGCAGACCGCATTAAAGCGGTTGCCCAAAGGATAGGAAACTACCTTGATGACGGTCACCAGGTCGTAGTGGTGGTCTCAGCGATGAGCGGTGAGACGAATCGTTTGTTGGAACTCGGGCAGAGCGTCGCAGAGAACCCCCAGGCGCGGGAGTTGGACGTATTGCTTGCTTCGGGTGAGCAGGTAACGATCGCCTTGCTCAGCATGGCGCTAGCGGAAATAGGATATCCCGCAAGATCCTACCTCGGAGGACAGGTACAGATTCAAACCGACGCCAATCACGGTAGGGCTAGAATTACGAACATCGACACCGATGCCATTCGAGGCGATTTGGAACGGGGCATCATTCCGGTCATTGCAGGATTTCAAGGTGTGGACAACGATGGCAACTTGACAACATTGGGTCGTGGTGGATCGGATACAACTGCAGTAGCAGTGGCTGCAACCTTGCAGGTTGATGAATGTCATATCTGTACAGACGTGGACGGTGTTTATACGGCTGATCCACGAATTGTGGATACTGCCCGTCGTTTGGAACAGATCACTTTCGAAGAAATGTTAGAACTTGCAAGTCTGGGTTCGAAGGTTCTGACACCTCGTTCAGTACAATTCGCTGGAAAGTATCACGTACCGCTTCGTGTCGTTTCCAGTTTTGAAGAAGGTCCCGGTACGTTAATAACTACAGAGAGAAGTTCCATGGAGCAGCCCGTCGTATCCGGCATAGCGTATGCGAGAGATGAAGCGAAGATCACGATGTCTGGGGTACCAGATGTACCTGGGGTTGCTTCGAGGATATTGGGTCCTGTCGCACGGGTACCCACTGAAGTCGACATGATTGTGCAGAATACGGGTGCGGACGGTACAACAGACTTCACATTCACCGTGAAACGTGAGGATTATGACCGCACGTTACAGTTGCTCGAAAAGGTTCGCGAGGAGCTCGGTGCCAGAGAATTGAGCGGTGACAACAAGATTGCCAAAGTTTCTGTGGTTGGTGTAGGAATGCGGTCTCACGCAGGGGTTGCGTCAAGGCTGTTTGACGCGTTGGCGGCTGAAAACATCAATATTCTCATGATTTCTACATCGGAAATAAAGATCTCGGTGGTGATTGCGGAACGCTATTTGGAGTTAGCCGTACGTTGTGTGCATAGCGAATTTGATCTGGATCACGACGATGTAATTGAAGGCTAACTCGGGTTGCTTATCTGGCGGAGATGATTACGCTTATACATTAGACAAAAGGGAATGTGCGCCAGGGATTGGTAGCGATAGGAGATCTTCGATGTTGATTTTAACTCGCCGAGTCGGCGAAACACTGATGATCGGTGACGACATTACGGTTACCGTTCTTGGTGTCAAAGGCAACCAGGTCAGGGTAGGGGTTAATGCTCCCAGAGAAGTTGCCGTGCATCGAGAAGAGATATACCAGCGGATTCAGAAAGAGCGAAACGGCGACGCAGAGGTCCGGCCCCCGCCGGGTCCGCCTGGTTCATAGAGCAATTGCTCTGTACACTTGGTGCCGTGGAGAGGTGGCCGAGTGGCTGAAGGCGCTCCCCTGCTAAGGGAGTATGGGGCAACTCATCGAGGGTTCGAATCCCTCCCTCTCCGCCAATAAGAAAGGGGCTCACTTGAGCCCCTTTCTTATTGGCGGAAAGGGAGGATCGATTCAAACCCAACGCATCACAAATCGGCAGGATTACCGATTTGGACGTGCGAGCATCGCGAGTCACGCTCGCAGGCGCTTTGCGCCAAGGGTGCGGTACAGGGATGTGCCGCATCTATCCCTCCCGGATGACCCACAACATGGGGTAAAAAAACAACTCCTACCTCAAACCCCATCAATAACCAGCGGCTCATGCCTGATTACTGGAGTTCGCATCTTCGATGGCGGTAACCATTCGCCTACATAACGGCGTATCCACCAGTGTTTTGACTTCGCGCGTTCTTCAGGCGGACTGAATTCGTAACGATAACGCAGCGCTCGGACATATTTCGGCGGTTCTCCTGCGAAAGGATCGACAACCAGCCCCAGAACGGATTCCTCAGCCCGCAGCAGACTACCAGCAAAGCCGTAAGCCCATGGCGATTGCCGGACAGTTCCTAAAGCCGCGAACCACATCTGCCAGTCCAATCGTGGTTGATGGGGTGTGGCAACGGCCGGTGCGTTGCTCGGATCGCCGGGTTTATACGGAAATTCGTATGTGTGCCAGCTATTGCCGTCCATAGAACCCTGCCACACGATTTCGTCACGTTGTGTGGTCATCACTGCAAAGAGCCCATAAGAATTCACGACACGAGGCACATGCAGCAGGCCAAGCACAAAACGCGATCCGGGGACTGAGTATTGAGGAACGGTTGTTTGCAGAATTTGCAGCGCGCCACCCACGGCAACGACGGCTGCCAGCCCCAGTACAACATATCGTGGACTTTTGCGTGCTGGTATTGAAAACCACCGGCTCAGCCGCTTGAGTTCTCGATCATCCAACAAACTGATGCACAAAACGATCGTCAACAGATTGAAGAAGTTGTAACTGCCGGTCGCCAGGATAAGTAACTCCAACAATACGAATCCAGAAAACGCCAGCAGACGAAAACGACGGCCTAGAAAAATGAAAAACGGAAAAACGATTTCGATGAGCAGCGACGCGAACGTCGAGATCGTTAATAGCCAGCTGGGCAGAAAGTGGGCGTACCATCCGAGCACAGTCGGCAGGGGTTGAGTTTCAAAGTGAAAAGCTAATGCCGAGCCGTCTGCCCACGTCGGATCACCGCTCAACAACTTCGCGGCGCCAGAAAGAAACATGAAACGAAATAGCAGTAGTCGTGTCAGCCAGATTCCGATTCGTGGGTGCGCAGCCAGAAACATACATAAAACGATTGCCTCCAATAGCAGGACATCCCATTGGTAGGCGTAGAAAACCTGCCCCACGCTGCAGATTGATAGGTAACACACGTACATACCCATGGCCGCGGTAACCCGATAGGCCCCAGACAACGCGATAACGCTGAAAGCCACACCCACATAACAGACCGTCAGTAGCGCAGCATCCGAAAGATAAATCCAGAATAGCGTTGGAACGTACCAGTAACTGCGTACATCCATTCCCTGACTCGCGACCGACAGGAGCTCCTGGGCTGGCAGGATACCGTTTGCCCCTACCAGGGCGGTGATTTGCGGTCCGCTGGACAGGAACGCCAGCATTGCGCACAAAGCGATGCCGCGGTAGACGAGGTCTGCGCTAACATCCGATAACTGGGTAAACCTGAAGCGGAAAAGTCTTACAACCTTTCTGGTATCCGAGGTGTTTTGTGTCGCCATCGGTAGTTTGTTCATGAATAATCCAGGCTATTGCCTTGTCCGAGAGAGCGGCCGAGGGAAAAATAGCTGGAGGAAAAAATTAATGTCATTTCATCATGTCGCCATCGCCACGAGAGATATGCTGGCAACCCATGAATTCTACTGCGAGGCGATGGGATTTGAGCTCGTAAGGGTGGAAAAAGCCAATATGGGCGACGGAGTCTGGGCCAAACATTTTTTTTACGACACGGGAAACGGGGAAATGATGGCCTTCTGGGAGATCCACGATGACAAGCTGCCAAAGGACTTCCCGACGTCGATCTCAGCGGGACTTGGGTTACCTGCCTGGAGCAATCACCTGGCTTTCGGGGCGACGGACGAAACCCAGTTGAAGATAAACCGTGAGCGCCTGTTAGCGGCTGGCCACAATGTCACGGAGATCGACCATCATTGGTGTAAATCGATCTATGCAACCGATCCCAACGGCATCCTGGTGGAATTCTGCACGACCACTCGGGCTTTCGCCGCCGACGACAAGAGTCGCGCCCTGGCAGCATTACACACCGATGATCTGGCGGATGAGCCTCCACCTATAGTTAATCGTTTTGAAGCTCAACCGGGTGGGTCAATCGCTCTTTAGCAACTCGTATTTCTTCAGGTAACCTCTAAGCTGGTGATAGGTGAGTTTCAGCAACTCGGCGGCTTTGCGTTGGTTATGTTTTGCCTCCGCAAGGCTCCGGTTAAGTAGCTCGATCTCGAATTCCCGAACGGTTTGTTTGAGGTCGAGGGGTAGTGTGGTCACATTGTGTTTAGCTTCCGCCCTGTCTGCGTTCCCTATGGGGCGGTAGGGCGAGTCGAAGGGATCGAAGAGAACTTCCGTAATTTCCCTTTCCGCATCGTTGCGATATACACAGCGCTCAACGACGTTCTTCAACTCTCGAACGTTTCCGGGCCAGGCATATTCTTCCAGTGCCTGCTTCGCCTCTGCGGAGAAACCTGGAAAATATTCCCGCTTGAGTTCGTGGGTCATGCCGACAGCAAAATGTTCCGCCAACAGCATGATGTCGGTATCGCGCTCGCGCAGTGGTGGAAGGGTAAGAACGTCAAATGCAAGTCGATCGAGAAGATCGCTGCGAAATTTGCCTGACTCGGCCAGACTGGGTAAATCCCGGTTGGTCGCGGCGATTAACCGCACGTCGCAATAGAGAGTTTTGTTGCCACCCACCCGTTCAAATTCACCATACTCGATGATACGCAGGAGCTTTTCCTGAACCAGAGGCGAGGTTGAGCCGAGTTCGTCGAGAAATAGTGTTCCGCGGTGGGCTCGCTCGAATCGCCCATGGTGAGTCTTCGACGCGCCGGTGAAGGAACCGGCTTCATGACCAAAAAGTTCACTTTCCAGTAGTGAATCGCTGATCGCGGCACAATTCATCTTGAGGAACTGTTCTTCCCACCGGTTCGAAAGAAAATGTAGCCTGGCGGCAATGAGTTCTTTACCGGTTCCGCGTTCTCCGACAACGAGGACCGGCTTCTCCAATGGCGCCACCAGGGAAACTTCTTCCAGGATCCGCAGAAATGCAGGGGACTCGCCTAACGTTCGTTGTTGTTCTCTATTCATGGGAAATTTCATTCATGAGGGAATTTTGCCAACAGTTGGCGATATTTACCATGGGAGTGATAGGCTTCCAGAGAGAAAATTACTTATTCTTTTATAAATCAATAGGATAAGAATACAGTTGGGGTTGGCATGGTTCATGAATCAACCCTATCAACGGATGGCTAGGAATCGATGCGCCATCCATCGGTTTTAATCACGGAGGCGGAACATAAGATGAGTATCTTTTCTCGCATGTCCGACATCATCAATTCCAATATCAACGCCTTGCTCGATAAGGCCGAAGATCCGGAAAAGATGGTGCGGCTTATTATCCAGGAGATGGAAGAAGCACTGGTGGAAGTGCGTAGCACCTCAGCGCGAGCCATCGCTGACAGGAAGGAACTGTCCCGGCGCCAGGAGTGGCTCGACCAGGAAGCCAAGGAATGGGAACGAAAAGCAGAGGTCGCGGTAAACAAGGATCGTGACGATCTTGCCAAAGGTGCCTTGGGAGAACGCAAAAAAGCCCAGGAATCTATGGATGCCATCAACAAGGACCTACAGATCCTGGCTGAGACGCTGGCCAAGCTCAACGAAGACGTTGGCACGCTGCAGGTAAAAATCAAAGATGCGAAGGCGCGCCAGAATGCCATCATCATGCGCGGACAGGCAGCTCAGACCCGTCTCGGTATTCGTCGTCAACTCTCGGATCACAATATTGATGATGCCATGCAACGCTTCGAGAATTATGAGCGCAAGATGGACGATCTCGAAGGCGAGGTCGAATCCTACGATATGGGTCAAAAAACCCTGTCGGCTGAAATTGGCGAACTCGAAGTCGATGAAGGTCTTGACCTTGAGTTGATCGAACTGAAAGCACGCATGGGTGGCCATTTGGCCCTGGAAGCTGCCCCGGAAGCGGTCCAAGATGATGCCCCAGATGCAGCAACAGAAGGTGACCAAGATTCCGCTGGTAGTGACCAGATTGGTCGAGATCAATCCGCTAACGGTTAGGAGCAAAAATGGACGGCATGATTGCCTTTATGGTCCCCACGATACTTTTTCTGTGCATCGTCGCACCCGTGTGGATATTCATGCACTACCGGAGTAAGCAGAACGCCCAAGGGGCTCTTTCTGAAGTGGAAAGAATAGAGCTCGAATCCCTCACGACGCAGGCACAGCGCATGATGGATCGTGTCGAGACGCTCGAATCGATTCTCGACAACGAAACGCCCGGTTGGCGCAAACGACTACGGGCGGAGTAATTCACTGATGACTGATAAGAGAAGGGAAAGAAATCAATCATCTCCAAGGCGAACCAACAATCGCTCGGGAGAATTTCACGAGGCAGTCGATCGTTTAGAGCAAGCGGTTCATGAGCTTGTCGGTTCCGCAAAGGGTCAGTTTTCCGATCGTGCGGCGGCATTCATCGACGAAACTGCCGGTCGGCTCGAGAATGAATTTGCTAGTAGAAAAAACCGTGCCCAGAAAGATCGCTCCAAACGGCGGCACAGAAATCGTCAACGTGCTCAGCGCATTGAAGGTCGTAGCAGAAGGCTCTACCGGGATCCCCGGCA
>Ga0114947_10000931_pt1 | contig 10556 bp, 10 predicted proteins | sample CR02metaG_FD_99656 | JGI IMG/M metagenome (GOLD analysis project Ga0114947, IMG submission 99656) | Deep subsurface microbial communities from Mariana Trench to uncover new lineages of life (NeLLi) - CR02 metaG | ecosystem: Environmental > Aquatic > Marine > Ocean trench > Sediment ...
TGACGCACATGTTAGAAAACTCTTCGCAGTGTAAAGCGATCCTCGAATGTATTAACCAGGATACCGGAGAATACCGAATTGTTTTGGAAGGTATTATGGAAACCGAAACTGCTTAAGGCGATTTCGTTTCCTGAGTAAAACCCAGGCAGTCGGAACATCGAAGGGGTTTGCAGTACAGTTTATGCAAATAAATCAAGCCTTGTTGATGAGAAGATGATTTAATTTGTTTTGGCTTACCTAATTGTTGCCGCATTCCCCGGGTTATAGAATTTTCAGCCAGCTTCGGAAATCTGCCAAAGAGTTCGCGAACTGAGTTTTTTAGAAAGCCGTCTTTGGTTTCACAACTATACAGATATATCACCGGAATAACCGTATTCACAATAATATCCCTTGCTTTATCCTTGCCAATCAAACCGGCATCTTTCCTTTCAACTCTGTTGTCTAAAGACTCATCTAAACGGTAATGTTGAGTCCAAAACCCCTCAGCTTTGATGAGTAAGTTCGATTCCAATTCGCTGGCCAGTCTGTTATAGTCCCGTATATTCCCCGAGAATATCTTTTCGAACCCGGTAAGGAATCCTTGCTTATAAAATTTTAAAAGAAGCTGCGCCATTCCAGCCAGCCGGCGAGTTGGGAAGTTTTGCGGACGCAGGCGGAAGAACTGCCATTCGTAGGGTTTCATCGGTTTTATTTCGAGACGGTGTGACATTTGATCCCATAAATATTCAAGCGGGGCAATATAGTCCAGTGATTCGGCATTCAGTTTTATTTCCGAGTTTTTGCTTTGGGAAGGCAACAACCCGGCGGCACCAAAAAGCAAAGCAGCACATTTTTTTAACGCCATCTCTTCGGACACCCATTGCATTTCTGAACAGACCATTTCATAGGGCGCCACCTCCGAAAGTTTTCGAAATGGAATCTGGTTTTTTGAATACCCTAGCGCCTCAAAAATTTTCTTATAAATTAATTGTTCCCATGAAGCATGAATCAAATCTTCCTGTAATTGCTCCACTTTTTCCTGCAAGCGGCGCTCACCGGCCACATGAATAGTTGTCAGAATTTTTATTTCATCAGTTTGGGATAATGGACAGTCTTCAACAATCAAAAAAGATTCGCGTTTTTCCTCAGAGCCTGTTTGGGATGTCTTTTGCAAACCAGTGGAATCATTAGCAATGTTTACATAAACTTGATGGACTTTTACACCATCCTCCCTTTCGATGAACATTTCTTCTTTTGATTTTTTTGAAATTACGTGCAGAATGACATTATTATAAGCGGGATCATGATGATGCTGGTGTGCATACCAACCGGGGGCATCCAAGTGTACTTCAATATCTCCTTTTAATAAAGCCCCATCTAATTTTATGATCGCATCTTTAAAGTCCGGCCCGGAATCCAGATTTTCTGTGCCGCAATAAAGCACTTCTACCATTTTGCCGGCTGTTGTCTTCAAAGACTGGTTGAGCTTGAAAAGCTTCCGGCTCTTCCAAAGTTTCTGCAGTCGGATTTCTTGATCATGGATTTTTAGTTCCATTTACTGATCTGCTTTCTTCATTTAATAAGCCGTTAATGTACGCCAATAAACGCAGATATTATTCTTGATAGCTATGTAAAAGAGCTTTCCTGGCTCTGATTATTGGCGTACATTCGCGTTAATTTTGGGTTAATCCTGTTTGATAAGGGCGAAAGTTAGCTAAAATGCAGACCCAGTATTAATCTTCGGCGGTCGTATTCAATTTATTGACGTAAGAATATCTTCTGTTGAGGTGGAATTCCAAAACGAGCTGACAACTATGTTTAGCAGCCAATCGCCGTGAAAGTCAGCCCAGTCTCCCAAAATAATCCCGGAATCATCGAGGATATTTCGACCGTTATTCAGGTCTAAACTTAACTTTGACAGATTCGACAAAACAGCTTCCTTTCGTTTTCCGTTTAAGAGTGCGGGTTGGAACTCAATCTCCCGATTGTCCACATTGATTGGAATGCATTGCGCGTACTGTAGTCCGTCATCGTTTAAGTAAACTTTCAAAATAATACTGTCCACTGCATTTTTGCTGTAAGATCCGAAAGCGAAATTACCCAAACTATAGGCGATGAGGCGATTCTTGTACAATTCGATGCCCTGCAAAACATGCGGGTGGTGACCGAGAATCAGATCCGCCCCACTATCGATTGCCAGGTGTGCAAAATAAGTTTGATAGTCCTTCGGCGTATCACGCTTTTCTGCGCTCCAGTGAAAGGAAACGACTGTGAAGTCAACAAAATTCTCCCAAACTTCCAGAGCATGCTGCATTAGTTCGGGCTCGGGATAAGCCGTGCCGCTGCTATCCTTCCTGGCGTAGAATTCGGTGGGAAAAGTCATAGAATAGCCAAAAAAAGCGATTTTTTTTCCATTCGACTCGATCACAGCAGGTTGATGTGCTTCATGCAGATCTTGTCCGGCGCCACAGTGTTTTATGCCAATCCTGTCAAGCGTTTGAATAGTCGAAAGAAGCCCGCCCTCCCCAAAATCCATGATATGATTGTTGGCTAGAGTGACAACATCAAAGCCTCCTGAAAGCAGCCCTCGGGCATATTTAGGCGGCACTTTAAAATTGAATTTCTTTTCGAATGCAACGGTATCTTCAGTGAATGGGGCCTCCAAATTGGCTATTGCCACATCTGCGGTTTCAAGGTATCGATAGGTTTTTTTAAAAGGATAATCTGCGCCATGCTCGGCTAAGACAGGAATAACCCAGGAACCCAGCATGACATCACCGACTGCCGCCAGGGAAATTCCTGGATTTGATTTAATAGAACGAGCCGGTTCGAATTTAAAATAAATTTGCGCCGTGGCAAGCTGTGAATTACCAAAACAAAAACACATAAAAAAAATGCTTAAAACAATTTTTCCCTTCCTCATTCCCATCTGCCCTGAAAATTTATTTCTTTGCCGGAGTTTTGGCTTTTGGCGAGGATGTTTTGTTCGAGGATGCTGCTTTACGAGTAGCTTTTTTTGTGCTTGCTTTCTTAACTTGGGTCATAGTTGCAGATTTTGCTTTAGAACTACCGCTCTGCTTTGGCTTTGACTTTGACTTTACCTTTGCAAGCTCAGACTTTTTATCATCGAGCTCTTTTTCAAGAATTTTGATGCATTCGATGATCTCCTTGGCTTCCTTATCTGTAGAAATCGCAGCGTTTTTTTCTTTCGAAATCAGCTGATAAACCCTGCCACCCAATTCAGAAAAGTTTTTCTCAACATTTCGTTTAATGTTAAGAATATCAACTTTAATTCTACCGATTTTTGTTAATTCTTCAGTCTTTTCAACCACTGTATCGACACCCTCACGTATCGTCCTTGCGATGTCATCCCATAAATTTGCCATGTCTACTCCTTTGATAATTTAACAACTAAATTCAATATAGAGAATTAGTAAACCATTTTCAACATAATTACCTCACTATTCTTGCTTTGCCTCCCTCGCATGCTCAAACTCATCTCCTGGCGTCCAGGTAGGAGATTTTTCAGCATTAGCTACCCATAATCCAGCCAGAAAAATTGCCTGGACACTCTTTTTCATATAACCAAAATCGAAATAAAATAAATTTACATCGTCGGACGGCTGATGATAAAATTTGTTAAAATTGGCAAACCACTCACGCCTTATACCAAATCCCGGCATAATCGAAGGAATACCTTGTTTTACAAAACTGAAGTGATCGCTGCGATAAAATATTCTTTGCTCAGGTAATTCATCGGGAATAATTTCAAGTCCGACTTCCTGCACTGCTTTTGTGATCATATCACCCAAAGTGCTGCGCTCAATCCCGTAAACAACCACACCGGTGGTATCGCCAATTCCGATCATGTCAAGATTAAAGTTTGCCACTGTTTTAGCGAGTGGGAAAATGGGATTTTTGACGTAAAATTTTGACCCCAGCAAACCTTTTTCCTCCGCTGTAACTGCCAAGAAAAGCATAGAGCGCTTTGGTCTTTCCGGAAGCAAAGAAAATGCTTCCGCCAGTTCCATTAGTCCTGAGGTGCCAGAGGCGTTATCCGCTGCGCCGTTGTAAATAGAATCGCCTTTTACAGGTGTGCCAATTCCCACGTGATCATAATGGGCCGTGAAAATAATGACCTCGGATTTTAGTTCCGCATCAGAGCCCTCCAAAAATCCGGCCACATTGCTGTCTTCAATCTGATTATTCTCAACTATAAGTTTCATTTGGATTTTCTTGCTCATTTCAAAAGGTTGAATCGTTCCATCCATAGCGGCTTTTTTTATGTCGGCAAAATCTCGACCCGTCCCGGCAAAAAGCAATTCGCCGGCATCCGGGTGAAGGATAATGGCAGCAAAATCCTCTCCTTCGGTCGCCGCATCATTCCTCAGAGAAATCTTGGATCGGGTATAGAAGTTCTGTATTCCAGCCCAACTTATTTGCTCAAACAGTTCCGGTAAAACGACGCCAATCGCAGCATCTGCACCATTTTTTTTGGCCGTTCTTCTTTTTGCAGAGCCGTTTGAATATTGGCTTGCCTTATTTCCCCTAAAATATTTTTCGTCGTCAGATGGCGGTTCACCGCTGACGTAGATCGTCGCTTTGCCTTTTACATCTAAATTTTTGAAATCATCATAGTCATACTCAGAAGCCTGAATGCCAAAAGCAGTGAATATCAAATCGCGTGTCACTTCCATCCCGCTTTGATTGGGTGGCGTTACAACCAGGAAGTCAACTTTATATTTTAACGGCACCATTTCCCCATCAATTTCTATTTTGAATTCTGAGTCAGCCGAAATTTTCTTTTCGTTTAAATAAACCGTTTGATAATACGAACCATTTTCACCTACCGGACGCAGGCCAAATTTATCAAATTGGCTTGAGATGTAGAGAGCAGCGATTCTGGCGCCGCGCGAACCTGTATCCCGACCTTGTAATACATCGTCTGCCAAAAATACCACATGCCGGCGCAAATCACTGCTGCTGATGCTTTGCAATGCCGCAAAATGAGTTTTTGGAATATCCTCACGAACTGCAGATGTTTCTTCTGAAGGGGTTTTCACAGGTACTGCTTTATTCGCAGCCGATACGCCTTCATCTAAATGGTCTTTTAAAATAATGATACCAACCAATCCGGCGACGATGAACAACAATAAAAAAGGGAACCTGAAATACATAAATCCTCCAAAATTTTCTACATAACTCAAAACGGATCATTTTTGTAAATTAGTGATTGACCGAAAAGTGGCAAAACTAAACTTTTGCACTCCAATATTCAACTTTTGTATTAATAAACAATGACTTATGTTTGTTGGAGTGCGATGCTTCAGCATTGCAGGGCACTAGGTCAATCACGAATTAATTATTTTTCTTGCTTTACTAAAAACAGCATCAAACATGGGCTCAGTGAGTCTTCCGGTAAAAGTATTTTGCTGACTTGGATGGTAAGACGCCACAAGAGAAAGTTTAGAGTTAAGTTTGGTTTCGCCTGCATGCTGAAAAATCGGTCTTTTTTTTATATCTGTAAGTCCCAAATCCTGATACGTTTTAATGATCGTATCAAATCCAATTTTACCCAAAGCAATGACAACCTGTACGTTGCTTAGAAGTTGAATCTCTCTCAAAAGATACGGCAGACAATTGCTTTTTTCTTCAGCGGTTGGTTTGTTTTTAGGCGGTGCGCAATGCAGCGCCGCGGTGATATAGCACCCCTTCAAAACCAATCCATCATTTCCATCTGTGGAAGTCGGTTGATTGGCAAAATCAAATTTGTGTAAGGCACGAAACAACCAATCACCACTGCGATCGCCGGTAAACATCCGGCCGGTTCTGTTACCGCCATGAGCCGCTGGTGCAAGGCCGACGATCAGAAGCTCTGCCTTGGGATCGCCAAAACTCGGAATTGGTTTTCCCCAGTAAGTCTCATCAGCAAACCTCCGGACTTTTTCTTTAGCAATCTTCTCCCGCCAGGCCACCAATCTCTGGCACTTTGTGCAGGTTGTGATTTCATTTTGCAGGGGTTCCAATTTAGACATTATGCATTCAACAATTTACGTTTTTCCATACCATGCAGCTAATCGCGCAGGCGAAACTCCTACCCAGTACAAAATATGCAACGATGCCATTTTCAAATAAGTACGTATAACACCGCCGGCTATAAAACGCCTCGAAGAGGTGATGAGTGGCGGCGAAATCAATATAACCCTTCCCATTTTTTTCAGGCGCCGGGATAGTTCAACATCCTCAAATAAACTCTGTGGTATGAAACCACCAGATTTGAAATAGTGCTCTCGACTGAGAAAAATCCCTTGATCCCCGTAAAAAATTTTGGTGAAGTGGAATCTTATTTTGTTCATCCATTCACCTAATTTCAAAATGGGATGCGAATCATCAAACTTCAAATTGAAACCGCCGGCAATGTGGCCATTCCCCTGCACTGTTTTAACGGCATTCAGGCAATGTTCAGGTAAAATTCTGCTGTCCGCATGCAAGAAAAAGAGAACTTTTCCAGTTGACTTTTGTGCGCCATACGCAAGCTGCTGGCCCCGTCCCCTCGGTCCCCGAATCACTGAAATACCATATTCTCTGCATACCTCAAAAGAGCGATCATCAGAGCCGCCATCAACAATGATGCATTCAAGAGAAAAATTGAGATTCCTTTTGCAAAATTGAATGTCATTCAAAAGCTTGGGAAGCATTGTTTCTTCATTTAAGACGGGTATGATTATGCTAAGTTTCGGCTGCAAAAGTAATTTACCAGTATTGGCTTAGATTTTTGTAAATTAAAATAATAAGTAGAATTGTCAAGCCTTTATCCTGAGATCAAATATGGCCATCTCAACAAAAAAAATCAATTGATTATTTAGTTGAAACTATATAAATTGTAACCAATTCTTTTGAAAATCAAGACCAACATTTGGAGGATAAATAAATGGCATCCGTTTCAGAGTTTCGCAATGGTATGGCCATAAGATACAACGGAGACATTTGGATAGTCAATGAATTTCAGCACGTAAAACCCGGAAAAGGCCAGGCTTTTATCAGAACGAAATTAAAACAATTGAAATCTGGAAAAGTGGTGGAAAACAGTTTTCGGCTTAGCGAAAATATCGAGGAAGTTCGCCTTGAAAACAAAAACATGCAGTATCTCTACGCCTCGGGGGATGAAATTGTGCTGATGGATAATGATACATACGACCAAATTAATGCTCCCAAAAAAATGCTTGGAGATCAATTCAAGTTTCTCAAAGAGGGGAATCCGGTAGGGGTTCTATTTTTAGAAGGAAACATTGTCACGCTTTCGCTGCCAATGTTTATTGAGTTGGAGGTCGTTGAAGCAGCGCCAGGTGTTAAAGGCGATACCGTTTCGAATCTGCAGAAACCAGTTACACTCGAAACCGGGGCGGAAATTCATGTGCCGCTGTTTATAAAAGAGGGGAATGTTTTAAAAATCGATACACGGACTGGACGGTATATCGAAAGAGTAAATTGACTCAGAATAAAAAAGGCCGCCTCGACGAGCGGCCTTTTTCGTTTATTTGCAATTCAGAAAAATCTTATTGAAAATAAAAAAGCAAAGCATAAGCTACTACCACGCCGGCAAATAACAATAAAAATCTCGGGTAGTAAATGCGCTTATAATGTTTAACTTCCATAAAGTCTTACCGCCTCCGCATCGGTTGAAACTTACTAATTTTTTAACTTTCAATATCGGTTTAAATTTACCGAATCTGTATCTCAAAAATCCTGCAACCACTCATCATCGCAAATCAAACGGCTAAAACGTACAACAATCAGGAGCCAAATGCAAGGTTTCTTTGTTAATATTTTGTAAAAAAACGTGTAGAATTTGTGAACAAAATTGTTCGAGGATTAATTGATAATTTGAGAGAGAACTTCAGGGTATTTTAAGCCGGATCCGGTGTTGAAAAGTACAATTTTATCGCTGCGATTCACATCACCTTTCTCTTTTAAAAGCTTTAAGGCTGAGTAAGTCGCAGCCCCTTCCGGGCAGACAACCATACCTTCTTTCTGTGCCAGCTCACTCAGCGAATCGAGAATTTCTTCATCTGAAACGGAGACTGCAAGTCCACAGCTTTCTTTAAGCGCCTGCAGAATGAGGGCATCTCCAAAAGCTTTTGGCACCCTTATTCCCGCAGCAACCGTCTCCGCGTTTTCGAAAAATTCCGACTCCATTTTTCCGCCCTCGAATGCCTGTGTAATCGGATCGCAGCCGGTTGACTGCACGGAAATCATGCGCGGCAGATCGCCGGAAATCCAGCCCAGCTCCTTTAGTTCGCCAAACGCTTTCCACATCCCGATTAAGCCGGTTCCACCGCCGGTTGGATAAATGATGACGTCGGGCAGCTGCCAGTCAAATTGTTCAGCTATCTCTAATCCCATGGTTTTCTTACCTTCGATACGGTATGGCTCCTTCAAAGTGGATACATCGAACCAGCCCATCTCCTCCTTTTTTTCGGCCACAATTTTACCGCAGTCACTGATGATACCGTCAACCAGGGTCACATGTGCACCGGTTAATTTCGATTCGAGATAATTGATATTGGGAACATCTTTTGGCATAAAAATGAAGCACTCCATCCCGGCGCGGATGGCGTATGACGCCAAAGCGCCACCAGCATTGCCGGCGGTTGGAATAGCGACTTTGCTCACTCCTAATTCATGGGCTTTGGAAACTGCCATGGCCAGACCGCGAGCTTTAAAACTGCCGGTCGGGATTTGGGAATCATCCTTCACCCAAATATTATCCAAACCCATTTGAGGCTGCAATTTTATGAGCGGTGTAAACCCCTCTCCCAAAGTTATGATATGTCTCTCGTCTAAAACCGGCAAAAGCTCGCGATAACGCCAGAGGTTCGGTTCTCTACCTGAAAAAACATCTCTGGCTAATTCTGATTTTACTTTTTCCAGGTCATAAATGGCTAAAAGCGGCTTGTTGCAAGAGGTGCAAAATGTTTGCAATTCTCGATGGTCGAACTTTTCGTGACACTTGCTGCAAATGAGATGGGAAAGATATGATTTCATAATTTTATATTATGTTTTGTAATTAGAATTTTGTAAGTATTTTAGAAAAATGTGCTTGTCATGCCGAATTCTTTTAATCGGGCATCCATGCTTTTTAAAAAACTGGATGCCTGCTAGAAACATACCGGCACGGCATCTGAGGTGTTTGTGGTTATTCTTCGCCTCCGAAATACAAATAGCGATTGATTAAACTTACATACGAGCTCCATTTGCGGCCGGGCTCTTTTTCTCTTTTGGTAATTCTCTGGTAGGCATTAGCATTCGAGTCTATTTCGTCAGCATAATAAAGAATCAGCCCCTCAAGAGTCATGGGGACAACCGGGGATGCGTGCTCCAACTTACCCTGGTGACTCAAAATAAGATGCGTCAATTCCATTTCTAAATCCTTAGGAAAATCTTTTATCTCCCGGATTTTATCTTTGACCATTTGTGCCCCGATAACGATGTGACCAACCAGCCGACCGGCATCGGTGAAGTCGATAAGCGTTTTGTAGGTGTAGGATGAAATCTTGCCGATATCGTGCAAAAGTCCTGCTGCTATGATAAGATCCCGTTTAAAGTCCGGGTACATTTGACCAACTCGATCGGCAATATCCGTTACAGATAAGGTGTGCTCTAAAAGCCCGCCGAGATAGTTATGATGCCAGAGCTTCCCCCCGGGCGCGTCTTTAAATTGTCCTCTGATTTCACTGTCTGTGAATACCAGCTTGAGCAGCTCTTTCAAATGTGAGCTTCCAACACTTTCGATGAGTTCGTCAAGGTGACAAAGCAAAGCATCGCGATCTTTCTCCACAACCGGGACGAGCTCTTTTATATCAAAATCATCGCTATCCTCGGCTTTCCTGATTTTTTCAATATTCAGATGAAGTTTTTCTTTAAAATGAATAGCGGTGGCTTTAACCTTCATAATATCCCCGGGTTCAATAGCCTCGTAGGCTTCTTGTGGTTCTTCCCAAACGGTCCCCCTGATTCTCTGGGATGCATCCCCTAATTCCAAAGATAGATAAATCTCGTCGGAATTAAACTTGGTTCTAATTTCTTTTTTTCGCAATATAAAAAAGGAGACGAATTTGTCACCGGGTTTTAAGTCTTTTATCATTTTATTTCTTTACAAAGGGGTTAGAGTTAAATGTTCTTGTGCCGTTTCAATAATTTCATTTCTGCCCATCATCAACGACCGGTATTGACCTTCCAGCCAGAGCGGCGTCTGATCTTTGTAATGTTTGCTCATCCTCTGGCCGGACTGGCCGGTGGTGATGACCGACAGTGTATGATTCAAATCGCACAGGTCTACCAACTGCCTGGTGGAAGCGCCGAGGGTTGCCTGGAAAGGTAAATCGAATCGATATTCTGAGTTATTCAAGGTCATGGATGAGCCGCCCCTGGGAAACGGTCCAATATTAAAAATAACATCCAGTAAATTCTCCCGGCCTAATGGATGCCGCATGGTGAGGGTATGAATTTCACCCCAGGCCCAATTGGTGATAATAGCTCCGGCAAGGCCTCTAAGCTGCGTGCCGGCATCGAGAAAA
>Ga0114947_10000934_pt1 | contig 10545 bp, 4 predicted proteins | sample CR02metaG_FD_99656 | JGI IMG/M metagenome (GOLD analysis project Ga0114947, IMG submission 99656) | Deep subsurface microbial communities from Mariana Trench to uncover new lineages of life (NeLLi) - CR02 metaG | ecosystem: Environmental > Aquatic > Marine > Ocean trench > Sediment ...
GACAATACCCCCCATCGCTTCAGTTCCCAGAGATCGTCCCCTTCCTCTTTCCTCCTCTCAAGAACGTATCTATTTCCTTCATAAACTTGCCCCACAGAGTGCGGCCTATAATATTCCTGTTGGCATTCGGTTGCATGGGCAACTCAACCACCATGCCCTTGAGGAAGCCCTATGTCAGCTCATTCGACGGCATGAGTCGCTTCGGACAAGCATTCGCGAAGAGTCGGGCACGCCCAGCCAGGTAATCTCATCTATATCTTGTGTGAAATTAGAACATATTGACTTGCGTCATGTGCCCCATGACCTGAGGCTAGAGAGAGCTCACGAGAAGGCGGATGAGGCTGTACGTCGCCCCTTTGATCTCACGACCGCGCCCCTACTGAGAGCGGCCTTAATTCAAGTGGCCGATGATGACCACGTGTTGACCTTGACCGTGCACCACATTGTTTCTGATCAGTGGTCCTTTGGCATTCTCGGAAAGGAGCTAGGGCAATTCTACAATGCTCTCTGCCAAGGGAAACCTATTCAAGCTGAACCGTTGCCGTTTCAGTACGCTGACTTTGCGTGGTGGCAACGCCAGTGGCTCACTAGCAAGGTGCTAGAAGATCAATATTCATTTTGGATGACCACGCTCGCCGACCTCCCGATACTTGAATTGCCAACTAATCACCCACGACTACCTGAGCAGACTTTTACAGGCACGTATATTAGCCTCGACCTTACAAAGCCACTCATCAATAAGCTGCAGAACCTCAGCGCTAGCGAAAATGCAACACTGTATATGCTTTGCCTAGCAGCCTTTAAGGTTCTCCTCAATCGCTACACTGGCCAAACGGACGTTGCGATAGGTTCGCCAGTTGCGAACCGCCATTGGCCTTTCGTCGAGAATATGGTCGGAACATTTGTGAATACGCTTGTCCTTCGGACAGATTTATCTGGGGATCCGACTTTCCGCGAATTGCTCAAGCGTGTGCGCCACGTGGCTTTGGAGGGTTACGCGCACCAGGACCTGCCCTTCGAAAAACTCGTTCAAGACCTTGCACCTGCCCGCACGTTGAACCGCATGCCACTCGTCCAAGTATTGTTTAATTTTGGCAATGCTCCCTTCGAGCGAGTAAAGTTCACTGGGGTGTCGCTCAGCCCGTTTGAGATTGACAGGGGAGCCTCTCAGTTCGACCTAAGCGTATCCGTCGATACGATATTCTCAGGAAAGGTGTTTCTAGAATTCAACACGGATCTCTTTGATTATGATCATATGGCACTCATGCTCGCGCATTACCACGAGTTGCTTAAATCCGTCGTGGCATCACCAGACGCTCCAATTTCAGCGCTCAATATGTTAACCCATGCCGAGAAACAGCAAATCCTCGTCGAGTGGAATACGACGGATACGCCCTTTCCCAGAGATGTGTCAAGCATTGATCTTTTCGAACTCCAGGCAACCAGAGCACCGGAGTCATTGGCAGTCATCTCTGACGAGGCCACGCTCACGTACCGTGAACTTCATGCAAGGGCCACCAGGTTGGCTCTTTCTCTGCGTCGGCTTGAGGTAGCGCCGGAGCTCCCCGTTGGGGTAGCTATTGACCGAACTGCAGATCTTCCCGTCGTCCTTTTGGGGATTATGAAGGCAGGGGGAGCCTATTTGCCTCTTGATCCACAAGACCCACCGGAGCGCCTCGCGTTCATGTTACATAACAGTAAAGCGCCAATACTGGTCACACAGCGTCGACTAATCAAAAATTTACCCGAATATCAGGGAACCATTTTTCTCCTGGATGATGATATCGACGGCAGTTTCAAAGATCGTGATCGAACCGACTCTCCCTGCCCTACGATTACACCATCCAACCTGGCGTATGTGATTTATACCTCTGGCTCCACGGGTGAACCTAAAGGAGTAGAGGTAGAACATAGGTCCTTAGTCAATTTTCTCCACTCGATGTCACGAAAGCTTGCGGTGACCAACGCGGATGTTTTCCTTGCCGTAACGCCGATCACTTTCGATATTGCTGCGCTCGAGCTATTTCTACCCCTTTCGGTCGGAGCACGCGTCGTGCTCGTAAGTGGAGAGGAGGCGAGGGATGGACAAAGACTCATTGAACGACTACGGACATCAGGGGCAACCGTGATGCAAGCGACACCATCAACTTGGCGGATGCTCCTCCAGGCAGATTGGCAGGGAAATAAGAACTTGAAGATCCTTTGTGGCGGTGAGACTCTCACACGAGAATTAGCCGAGGAGCTTCTCAAACGTTCCCGGGAAGTCTGGAACCTTTATGGTCCAACCGAAACAACAATCTGGTCAACGGCACACAAGGTCCGTTCAGGGAATGGGCCTGTATCAATCGGTCGTCCTATCGATAACACACGAACCCTTATCCTTGACAAGAATTCCCAACTCGCGCCCATCGGCATAACGGGTGAATTATACATTGGTGGTGAAGGTATCGCACGAGGATACTTGGGTTGTCCTGACTTGACCTCTGAAAGATTCCAGCGCAACTCCTTTGGCTGGCCTGAAGAGCGCATATACAAAACAGGAGACCTTGCCAGGTGGAGGCCTGACGGTAGCATCGATTACCTGGGCCGTGACGACCAGCAAGTCAAAATCCGCGGAGTAAGGATGGAGCTTCAAGAAATAGAATACCGAATCAATCAGATACCTGAAATATGCCAATCGGTCGTTCTTGCGATCGAAACCGCTCAATCGGACAAGAAACTCGTGGCATTTGTAGTTATCTCTACGGATTCAGATTTAGACCGCGAGTACATGTGGCACCGTCTTAAGTCTTTCCTCCCGGCCACAATGGTTCCTTCAGAGTTCGTGTTTCTACCCAAGCTTCCACTAACAGCTAACGGCAAAATAGACCGAAAAGCGCTTTTAACCACGAGAAGAGAGCAGTCGGACCATCGAACACCCAAGGCATTGCCTGAAAACAATCTGCAACGTCAACTCATAAGTATCTGGGAACGCCTCCTAGAAATACAGGGCATAGGAATCGACGACAACTACTTTGATCTGGGTGGACACTCGCTACTTGCCTTACAACTATTTACGGATATCGAGCGTTTAACAGAAATACGTCTTCCATTTGCCACCTTATTCAAGGCCCCCACAATAAGGGAATTAGTGTCAACTCTCCAGAGCAGCACACGGCCTACCACCTGGCAATCCGTAGTCCCGATACACCCAACTGGTACGAGGGCGCCTCTTTTTGCTGTGCCTGGGATTGGGGGCAATGTCGTGGGCTTTTATGAGTTAGGACAACTGTTGGATGATGACCAGCCATTCTATGGGCTCCAATCACGAGGGCTCGACGGACAAACTGAGCCGTTCACCACGGTAGAAGACATTGCTGCACATTACGTTAGCGAGATCCAAGCCGTGCAAAACACTGGTCCTTATTTCTTGGCAGGCGCTTGTATCGGAGGCATTATTGCGTTTGAAATGGCTCAGCAACTCTCTGCTCAGGGGCATAAGGTGGCTCTCTTGGCCCTGCTGGAAACATGGCCTCCACATTCTTTACGGGTGCCTCGTTGGACCATACCGAATTTTCTACGCCCATATACTTACTTCCTCTCTGTTGTCTTCGGGGTCGCGGTTGAAATACTTCGCACCAGCAGGGAGAATCGATTAGCGCGCATGTACAAAGCTGTACGTAGTCTCAGAGAAATGGTGCAGCGTAGAGATGTGTATCGAGGTGATCGCGAAGTACGTTTCAGGGATAAGGTCTCCGAAGCAAACCGCAAAGCAGCGGCAACGTATCATCCCAAACCTTTTGCTGGTCGAATAGAACTCATCATAGCCTCGAAGCGTCCGGTTAACCCGCCGAAAGACACACGGCTTTCATGGTGTGATCTGGCCTTAGGCGGTTATTCTGTTGACGAAATACCGGCTGAAGATACGGGCCACCTTTTTAGAAAACCCAACGTGCACTCGCTCGCAGAGAAGCTAAAGAAATTACTCTCACAAGCCCAGGACAGCGATTAATGCTACGCGAAGTTCTCAAGTTCTTTTGGTTCTTCTCGAGTATCTCCTACCGGAGGAGCCTTGCGATTGGAGTTGCTGGGTTGCTTAGTGGGTTATTCGGAGCAGGCCTCATCGCTCTCATTAATACCACTCTTCATACCGAGGGTAGTACCAACGGATTGCTCGCAGGCTTTATTGGGCTTGCTCTGGGAATAATCGTATGCAACCTACTTTCCCACTTTTTATTAAATCGGGCAGGACAAGACGCCGTCCTTGAACTCTGTTTACACCTTTCCAAGAAACTCTTCACGGCCTCTTATCAACTTCTCGAAGAAAAGGGGCAATCCCGCATCCTGGCAACCCTCACTGATGATGTGCGTGCAATTGCCTCAGCCATTGCCATCATTCCGTTGTTGTTGATGAACGCAGCCATCCTCGTAGGATGCTCCGCCTATCTGGCCTATCTCTCCTGGAAGGTATTTGTCATCGTACTGGCTGTCGTGTTCAGCTCAAGCATTGTCCACAAGATCCTCAACGACCGGGCCTTCCAGTGTGTTCAACGTGCAAGGGAGGGACGAGAGAAAGTGTTACGTCTTTTACGGCATCTTGTGGAAGGTCTCAAAGAATTGCACCTTCGTCGATCTCACGGTCATGCATTCATTGAAGACAATCTCGAACCGGCAGCCGATGATTTTAAGCGAGAGAACATTGCTGCCGGAATACAGTACGGCTACATGCAAGCATGGACGCATCTGATGTTTTATGGAACGATAGGAACATTGCTATTTTCTATTCCATTGCTGCAAGACATTCCTTCTGAAACTCTCACCGGATACCTCTTTGCTTTTCTCTATATGATGGGCCCGTTTCGCGCATTTATTGGAGCGGCGCCGGCGTTAAGCCAAGGAGAAATCGCCCTAAGAAAAATTCAGGAGTTGGGCTTCTCTCTGATTCCAGAGCAAACTCACGAAGCACCAAAAGACAACCTCCCGATGGATCCCGCCTGGTTCACCTTTGAACTTCGAGCTGTGACCTTTCAATACCCTCCCGGATCTCAATCCGATAAAAGCTTTGCCCTCGGGCCGCTAAACTTCTCGATTAGGCCAGGAGAAATTATTCTCATTGCGGGGGGTAACGGAAGTGGCAAGACCACTCTCGTGAAGCTGTTGTGTGGTTTGTATACTCCACATGAGGGGCACCTTCTCTTTAACAACATCGCGATTACTAAGGATAATAGGCAATGGCTTCATGAACACCTGGCAGTCGTGTTCTCAGATTTTCATCTATTTGAGAATCTAGCCGGCATGGTAGACTCTCGCCAAGACATTCCGGCCGGGCATTTCCAGAAAGAACTCCACCTTGATAAGAAGGTCACTCTCGCGAACGGGTCGTATACGTTTGACGGGTTGTCCCATGGTCAGCGGCGACGTTTAGCGCTACTTCTTGCTTTCATTGACGATCGTCCCATCTATATTTTTGATGAGTGGGCAGCAGATCAGGATCCCTACTTTAAAGACTTTTTTTACCATACGTTTTTGCCAGAGCTGAAGGCAAGAGGTAAATCAGCAATTGTTGTCACCCATGACGACCGATACTTTCACGTCGGGGATCGCGTCATGAAAATGGAAAATGGTGAAATGATCGAATCCTGCGCAGAGGGAAAGGGCAAGTTAGTCAGTCTATACGAATCATGAACATTGTTATTGTGGGATTTGGCATGCTTCTTTTCCTACTCCACCTACCAATCTAATTTCCAATTCCGCTCACCTTCCCGTTCAGCATTCAAACCACGATTTGTCATAAGGACGAACGCTCTCCCATATAAGATGTGGATTTGAAGCACCTACGGTATTTCCGAACACCTCCATGGCCGACTCCAGCCCCCCCTTCGTTTTTCTAAATACCTAACATGACGCGGAATGGGCGATCGTTTTCTCCGGTGCCAAAGGAGAATTCGGTTTTGACTGTCTGAGGATTCAAATACGTCCCAAACAGTCGGTCCCAGACCGTGAACAAGGAACCGAGATTGGCCACGTGGTGCTGGGGAACTTCACTATGGTGAATGTGGTGATACCGTGGTGTGACGAAGACCCATTCCAACCAATTTGATCGCCATGTGACATTCATGTGCATCCAGTCATTCCGGAATATATGTTCCACCAGAATGATAAGGAATACCAAGCTCGGCGCCCGGTACAAAATTGGGAGAGCAAGAATAAAGGGAAGGTTAAATAGCACACAATGGGGAAATGTCGCTCGAACACCGGCAAACCAATACATGTACGTGGGAGAGTGGCGCCATTTATGGACCCTCCAAATATGCTTCGTGTGCATGAAACGGTGCATCCAGTACAAGCCAAAGTCTTCAAAAATAAAAAAGATCAGCAATTTTAACGCTAGAGGCAATCCTAAGATTTCGGCAGGGACGAACATGGGAACCGGGATCCGATCCGTTACGGCAACAGACATCTGAAAGAAGATTGAGTACATCACCACCGCCCCCAGGTCATACATGACAAACTCCCGGTATTTGATAGGGCGAGCCGGTCTGATTACTTCAAGAGCGGTGAAAATTAAACCGAAACACCAGAACGCTGTGAGGGCTATGAAGGTCCTATCCACTTCCGATTTCCGAATGAGGCAACGTTTTGGGCTTTCAAACTAGGACACATACAATAGTCCGACTAAATCTTGGCAACACCTTTTCTCACTGGGATTCATGGCTCGCTCGTCGAAAGGTCTGAGTTATTCATTGCCGGGCCCTGGGATCAAACCGGGAGAGAATATTTGGGTCAGAGGGATTGTAAGTCTCCGCAAAACGAGGACGATCACATGTGCTAAAAGGAATAGAGTGCGACTAACCCAATGTCAATCAAGGAAATCCAGGCTTGTGATCTATGACAAATTATGACCAGGGGAGGGCATTTACAAGCAAGAGGGTCAGAGGGAGTTGCATGGACTGGTGAGCCGCCTAGCACTCGAAGCCAGAGGCTCCTCTGAAAAGCACGGACGAATGCTGAGAAATCAAGTACGCAGAACTGGCTCCTACATCAGTATGGCATAAAAAATTCCGAGCAAAGAACTCCGTTCAAAGGGCAGGGCTTCCATGCTCGTGCTAGCGAAAAGTAAGAAGGGTGGAAGGTGAACCCTCTGAAGCTTGTTCACTATTGTCCTTCTACTATTTACTCCTGATGCCTCACGAACAGTGAATGCCCCACGCCTCCGTGAGGGCATACTTTGTGATAGCCCTCTTTCTTCTTGACGCATGAGGGTTTTAAGCCATTGTCGACAACCCTTGTTGATGAAAGTCCACCAGCTCATGCAGAATAGTATTCAGGTCAACGAGCAGCGCGTACTTGCGGTACTCAATCAGATCAAATTCCTAAAACCGTAAGGCGTGAAACGAATTCGCAAATTTTCTTTCACCGTAAGGAGTCCCTGATTGGCTAACCTCACAGAGAGCCATGAATTGGTGTAAATGGATTCATCGCACCCAAGCACATCGCAACAGGTTCCTCTGCTCTCTCTGTTGAAAGAACATTTTGGGTTTAGCGCCTTTCGGCCTTTGCAAGAAGAAATTATTCGTGATGCCCTGGCTGGCCGGGACGTGGTCGCCTTGTTGCCGACTGGCGGGGGGAAGTCCCTCTGCTATCAGTTGCCTGCGTTAGCCAGACAAGGACTCACCGTGGTGGTCTCACCCCTCATTGCACTCATGAAAGACCAGGTAGATGCACTCCAAGCCAATGGCATTGCCGCCACTTTTCTGAATTCTTCGCTAAGCGCGCAGGAATCTCAATCCCGGTTGAGAGGTTTACACCATGGTGACTACCGGTTGCTCTACATGGCGCCGGAACGACTCATGCTGCCTGGCAGCCTGAACGATCTTCAGCATTGGGGAGTCAATCTTCTCGCGATTGATGAAGCCCATTGCATTAGTGAATGGGGCCATGATTTCCGACCGGAATATCGCAGACTGGTGGAACTGCGAGAGCGGTTTCCTTCCTTACCGATCATGGCGCTGACGGCCACCGCTACGGAGCGGGTACGAGAGGACATTCGCACCCTCTTGCGCCTCCAGAACGGGGCCTACTATGTGGCCAGTTTCAATCGACCGAATCTCACGTACCGAGTACAAGCCAAGATCAACCCCTTTGAACAAGTCTTGGCGTTTCTCCAGACACAACCCCAGGAAAGCGGAATTGTGTATTGCCAAAGCCGAAAAACAACAGAACATCTGGCGGAACGATTACAAGCGCATGGCATTTTCGCCCAGCCCTATCATGCGGGCCTGACGGCGAAGGAACGGACACACCATCAAGAGTTGTTCCTGCGAGACGAAGTTCAGGTGATCTGCGCGACGATTGCCTTCGGAATGGGGATCAATAAATCCAACGTACGATTTGTTATCCACTATGATCTCCCCAAGAATCTAGAAAGTTATTACCAGGAAACCGGCCGCGCCGGCCGCGATGGCTTGCCAAGCGAATGCATACTGCTCTTCAGCGCCGGAGATACGGTCAAGCAGCAACGCTTCATCAATGAAAAACCTGATATTCAGGAACAACAAATTGCTCACACTCAACTGCGGCAAATGGTGCAGTATGCCGAATGTGCGACGTGCCGGCGTGTCAAGTTATTGCAGTACTTTGGAGAAGAAATAGATCAGGAAAATTGTGGTGGATGTGATAACTGTCTCTCGCCCAGGGACACCTTTGACGGCACGAAGGACGCCAGCACCGTACTATCTTGCGTCGCGCAAATTCGCCACACAAGCGGATTTGGCGTGGGACTGAATCATGTGATTGCGGTGTTGACCGGAGCGAATACCGAGAAAATCCGACGATGGAGCCATGAACGGCTGAACACGTATGGAAGCGGGAAGAATGTGCACAGCCGACCCGAATGGGCAGCCATCAGTCGAGAACTCATCCGACTGGGATATCTCCAACAAACGACGGAGCCCTTTACAATCTTGGAGCTCACAGCCCAAGGCCGTCACTTCCTTCAAGAACGCCACCCTCTCATGCTCACGAAGCCCATGAGTGCACCAGAGCGAAAGACACCACCTGCAGGCGACCTTGTCCATGATGAGGGACTATTCAATCGCTTACGCCACTTGCGAAAGACGTTAGCCGATGAGCGTGACGTCCCAGCCTATGTCGTATTTTCCGATGTTGCACTACGCCAGATGGCACGAGACTACCCTGCCAACGAACAACAGTTCTTACAAATCAGCGGCGTGGGAAATCGAAAATTGCAGGAGTTTGGCACGGAGTTTCTGGCAGCTATTGCTGAACACCTGAGGAACCATGCCCGCCAGGAAATTCCGAAGGCGTCAAACCCTCCCGTTCCAGCAGGAAAGCGCAAGCCTGGGGATACCGTCTATGAAACCTTGCGATGGTTTTGGATGAACCTCACTGTTGAACAAATTGCCAGAGAACGGGGTTTGGTAATCAGCACCATCTATGGACATCTTGAACAAGGCATCCAAGCCGGCGAGTTGGTGGACATCAACCGGTTATTGACACCGGACCAGCAGGCTCATATCGCAGCGGCCTTTGCCCAAACGGGCTTTGATAATATTACCGGCGCCAAAGAATTACTCGGCGACCACTACGATTACGGCCTGCTTCGCCTATTCCGCGCCGTTCATGCGAAAAAGAGCCAATGAATGATTCCGATCCATTTTCGGAAATTCATTAATTCTGGTCGTTCCCGACATTTTATATCGGGAATCCAGGTTTATCTTAAGCGGGGTTTCGCCCCCGCACGACGAGGTCCTTTTGTTTCGGCTGCCATGCCGAAACCCGGCATCTCTCGTACATTCCAAAAATTCCCAGTTAGTGACCGGTGGTTGAAAGCATGTATTGTTTCGCTCCGAACAAACGGGAATTTTGTTGGAATGATTAAAGTCAGATATATCGATCGTTTGACGTAAACAATTAGGATGCCTGCATGACTTCCCACTTATCCAGCAAACCCTGTTCCATTAAGCACGATATATAAGATCAAGCAATGACCCCATATCTGACCCCATATCCAATCTAGTGAGCATGGCCATGAGCACCCTCCTCTTCTGTCGGTTCCCGAACCCTCACAATTGGAATATCAAAATTCAGCTCGACACTGGCTAGTGGGTGATTAAAATCAATGGTGACGTTATCACCTTCAACTTTCGTCACCACAATCGTTTGCGCACTGCCGTCCGGCGCCTGTGCCTCAAACGTCATCCCCACTTCAAGGGACTCTATAATGGTTGGATCAGCGTTTTCTTGAGGAAATGTGCGTCGGCGCCCTTCCAGCAATGCCTGGCGTCCGCTTGTTCTTCCCTTGGAGTGCCTTTTCATCTCTGAGTAAGTTGACACAGTAGGAATTGAGGCTTTCTCCATGCCGGAGAGCGTCAATGGCCAAAGCTTTGTGCAAATCCCTGCCAACTCTGATGACGAATTTTCCAGAATATTCTTTTCCAGCAGTGGATTCAGGCAGGGGCTCTCTGTCTTCTTGATAAATCTCAATCCATTCTTCTACCGCCTGACAAAGCTCCTTATACACTTTTGTCTCATCATCCCCGTGAA
>Ga0114947_10000939_pt1 | contig 10501 bp, 14 predicted proteins | sample CR02metaG_FD_99656 | JGI IMG/M metagenome (GOLD analysis project Ga0114947, IMG submission 99656) | Deep subsurface microbial communities from Mariana Trench to uncover new lineages of life (NeLLi) - CR02 metaG | ecosystem: Environmental > Aquatic > Marine > Ocean trench > Sediment ...
ATCGAAAATCGCGATGAATTCCCCCTTTGCGCGCGAAAGTCCGTTCTGAAGAGCGCCAGCTTTGAAGCCACTCCTAGTCCCCCGTCTGATATGTTCGATATCGTACCCCTGCTTCTTGAATTCCTGGACAACGTCATTGCATATATTCACGGTATCGTCGTTAGAGTCATCAAGGACTTGAATCTCCATATTTGATTTCGGATAATCGATCTTGCATATTGACGTTACAAGTCTTCTAACCACGTACATCTCGTTGTATACTGGAAGTTGGATGGTCACAGTAGGCATGGGATTCAAAGCCATTTGCATCGGGACGTTGTGGTTTCGAATTGATTTGAATAATAGATAATAGAGATTTGTCCCATAGAGCACAAGAACCCACGAAATACCCAAATACAGTAAAAAAAGAAGATCCTTAAGCGTCATTAGAGTTTCACGATTACCGTGCCAATCTTCTCTTCCATTATCTTGCCACCCTGTAGATAAAGAAGATATAACCCATTATCCAAGGTAGAAAAACTATTTCGCCAGCTACATTATGGAATTCCTCGAACCTTGCGGGGTTTGTTGAGACCGTCAACACATATGCAGCAAGCAAGAAAATTCTGAAAACATTTACAGCAAAGGTCCCAACAGTCCCCGCGATAAGGAAGATGAGTTTCTTGAGCACTGGAATATCAAGTTTGAATAGAAAGATGGACATGATGAGAGAATAGATAATCATGCTATGTACTCCTGCCGAGGGCCAGAAAACAGCAAATGAGAACGTCCCCTCGGACCCATAAAGAGTCAATATATTCTCAGTAAGACCTATCTCTCCTAATTGGAACAGGTTGACTAGCCCCCTGACACCTCCGAGAAGAAGTGGTACTATCGCTTGTAGGGGTCCTAGTGTATCAAAAGGAAAAAGGGCATCCAGAGATAGGATTACCGCCATCCCAGTAAGATAGACGTTCGCCGAGAATACTGATCGCAGCCCTCTGACTCCGTACCTTAGAGTAAGGATTATCAAAAGGAAAGCTGAGAAGACGAAATAGTCCCACATCATTACCCAACTAGGAAGGAGTGTTACCCCAAAACCTTCTCCTACTCTAGATAGCCAATCATGCAAGCCAAACAACAAGGTGGATCCAAAGTAAGCAGAGGTCACTAAAGTTGTCAGAGCGATAATTAGGTTCCGCCTAAAAGTCCGCTTGATCCTGGTCCTCGAGTCAAAGAACTCAAGTGCTAGGAAAGAGAGGGCGATGAGAAATCCCCCGCGACCCTGATTCCATATCGCAAAAAGTGAGCCGAAGTCAGTTATCGCAATCACGAATATCGGGGCCAAAACAGGAACCAGAATATACTTCTGTTCCTTGAACCTCTCTAATTGCAAATCCATGCTGCTGATGATTCTCAAGAACGATTGTGCGTCTGACGCATTGCTGCAACGTTTAACGGTTCTTATCCATCCAGGATGTGGAGAGATAAATCAGGTTTGGCTTCGGACGTAGAATTCCTCCGGTAGGTCCTAATCAGGTTCCTAGTATATGGCTCCAGAACTGCTTCCTCAACTTCATTTACATCGTACCAGTCGTATTCCTGCAACTCATCTTGATCGAGTTTTACCTCATCTGAAAGTGCTTGGCATACAAAGTCAAGGAAAATGAAGTGCTTCTTCTTGAAGAATTCATCAGAATAGATCGCTTCTTGAACCATCAGGAGCTTAGATGGAAGAATTTCTAGCCCCGTTTCCTCTTTCACTTCCCTGATTATTGCTTCAGTCGCGGACTCCCCAAGCTCTATATGGCCTCCAGGCACGGAAAGTTTACCATTGACCCACTTGTGAGACCGTACAAGCAATATCTTTCCATGTTTGTTGACAATTAGCGCCCCTACTGTCGGTTCTGGGTATTTCTGATCCATTTCTTGTCTGCTCACTTGATTGGTAATATAGATGTGCCAAACAAGTGCCGCCACTCACATCAGTTTCTGCTGCCTGTCAGACATTCCTTCTTTTCGAAGTTCTTCCAGAGTATCCTCAATTTTCTTGGCCAAATCTGCAGGAACTTCCGAGTCCAGAACGAAGCGAATGAAGTTGGTAATCCACCTTCTTGATGCCACGAGCGCATGATCGACCCCTTTCTCAGGAAACCTCTTTTGATAGGCAGAGAAGTAAGACCGTAGAGATTTCTCGATAGGCAAAACCCATCTATGTATTCATCGATGTCGTTAATGTCTTCCTATTAGGTTCCTATGGTCGAAATAAGTCTTCCCCTTCTCTTCCAAGTCTCGTCCAGGTCCTTGATCTTGTTGTAAAGCTCGTCGACCTCGTTATCCCAGGAAGGCGAGCTCGCTATCTCTCTGGAGGTTCTGATGGCTTTTTCCTTAATTGCGGTCGATCTCGTTAGAAGATTCAGGTCCAAAGTGACGATAGCCTCAATGTCGCCTTCGTCCAGGTCTTTCGCACGGAATAACGGGGTATCTCCAGCTGATTGACCAAAAGCTTCTACCAGCAAATTCAGCTTCCTAATAACAGTCTGGGCCACTTGCTTCTTGGACTCTTCGAGTCTACTATTCGCATTCAACTGTTTGCTTAAGACCTCGATGCTGAATCGTAATTCTTTTCCCCAAGTTTCTCTTGCTATCTTGTCCGAGGCACGACGATTTTCCGATTCTCCATACCCTTTGAACTGAGGTGCATGTTCTGCCATCCTGTCTACAAGGCTGTCGGACGAAGACACGGCATACAAGGCTCCCCTCTCCAGTATTTAAAAAGCGATTGAGTTACACGATTCCCCCTTAATGTGGGGAAAACTAAATATGCCATTTTCATCGGAAAGTTGGTAATATTGACCTTGTTATTGCAATTGAGTGCGGTAGTTTCAGGGTTAAACATCGCAATATTGTTAGGGCTCTTGGTGATATATGCCCGAAGCTTCCATAGGATCAAATCCGGCTTCACCGTTGGGCTTGTCCTCTTCGCACTATTTCTCATTATTCACAACGGTCTCGGGGTCTTTTCCTACATTTTCATGGATGGGTACTTCGATGCATCGATTGCCCCATTCATGTTTTCTCTGAGTTCGGCTGAACTTGTGGGGCTATCGATACTACTCGGAACCACTCTAAGATAAGCTAGTCTAAGGCAAGATAAGCTAAGTTAATCGAAGGATTTTTGAAACTACACCTTGAAAGGAAAATGAGGCCAGCATATACCAAACAAAGACAGATATCGAATGAACAATCACCGTCCCCGATTCCGTGACGCTTTCTGATGTAACACTATTGAGTGGCCAGAAAGGAAGAATATTCAACGAAACGGGTGATGACGCAGCTGCTAAGCTTTGCCAGTTTGGTCCCACAAGTGCCGGAAGGCCCACCCACCAGATGAGCATCAGAGGAATGAAAAACGCGAACATAGGTTTCATATTGTCTCTCGCTAGCTTACCCTGCATCCGACGCATCTGAGCCTCCTTCTTCTTCAGTTTCACTTCCTTGCTCTTATCCTTCTTCATCATCGCTTGCCTGAGCTCCTTTTGATATACAGAGACCTCTTTGGATACTCTCTTGGTCTCTTCCACATTCGTCAATAACCTTCTACTCACCCCTGAGCCTATCGCAACCGCAATAGAAATTCCGGCAATTACTAGAGTCAGGTCGGGAATACCTGTGATCATCGTAGTTTATGACCCACTAACTCAAGAAAAGGCTTTTGGTCATGCATAATATAATAGTATATTAGACCGTCGTATCTAACGGTTGACTTCTGGCTTGGAGCTAGTAATAGGAGGCCCTGAATGGATTTGGATTATCCTCCTAGCAGGAATGCTACTCTTCGGTTCAAAGAAGATCCCCGAGGTTGCGAGAGCTGTTGGAAAAGCCATGGGAGAGTTTCAAAAGGGACGAGCAGAGATAGAAAGAGAGATCAGGGCTTCGACTAGTGCAAACTTCAACACTGTCCCTCCTTCGAAAAGCCTTACGAAGACCGAACTCCAAAAGGCTGCTGCGGCGGTGGGAATCGACGCAACAACGAAATCTGAAGACGATCTCAGGGAAGCAATCAAAAGGAAACTCAATTCTTAGGTCATCGAGCGTTCGATTTGATTTTGTAGGATGAACTCACTAACTCAAGATCGTCTTCATCTATTCTGAGGGCTAGTTTCGTCATCGTTCATCCCACTTTTTCTATGCCAGTCTCCCACATAAAAGATCTGGTGCACTAGAAATAGCTAATTCTTTCTCTCTTTTCGGACAATGGATCTGGTCGAGAGGTATCCTATTACATATAATCCCATCATGGGAAGTGATACAAACCACATAGTTATCCCACTTCCGTCAGGAGTTATCGCTGCACCAAAGATGACTAGCCCTACGAAAACGTATCTCCAATTTGCCTTCCAAAAGTTGGCATCAACAATTCCAACCTTCGATATGAGCCACATTATTATAGGTAGCTGGAATGAGATTCCAAAAGCTACAACAAAGAAGACTACAAACGAGATGAGCTCATCTATAGTGATGAATGTTTCAGCACCTAGAGCCAGACCATATCGATACAGAAAATCCATCGTGAATGGGATTACGAAGAACAAGGCCAGTAGGCTTCCTAGAATGAAGAGAACGGTAGCCGGGAACACCAGCTTTTGAACTATTCTCTTCTCTTCATCGTAGAGTCCAGGTAGGATGAACGCCCCGGCTTCCAGAAATATCAGAGGGATGCTAGCGATGATTCCTATCAACATGGACGTGTAAAATTGGGCTAGTATAGCTTGGCCTGGAGTGGTAAGAATGACCCGAACATATGAAGGAAGGACTAAATCCCTAATCCCTTCAATTATTCCCGAGGCAATGTTGTTAAAGAGGTCTGGAAACGGGAGTGGAACAATAATATCTCCGAAGGCAAACTCCCTTATCGAGAAAACGAAAACGAACGTGCTCACCAAAATTATTGAGAGCAAGACCTTCATTATTCGACCACGTAGCTCATCGATGTGCTCTAGTAATGGCCTATCACCATTAGACTGGGGCATCCACGAAGTGAGATCCCCCCTCATCCATAAATGTGTCCTTTAGGTTGAGAATCCTTACTTTTCCTGTCTAAATTTCTCTGCTATTTCGTCTATCGACATCCTACCAATAATCCTTCTAATTTCGGTCTTTTCAGTTTCAGATAGTCTCCTCTCTGGCAGTCTTAGCTTTATCTCCTCAAGTGACGCGTAGACCGAATTGATTTCATGTTCAAGGCGTCTAATCCGAGCCTTCAGATTAGTGAGCTCTGCCCTTTCCATGCGTCCCTGCAGTTCTGAATGAACCCTCCCGTCAGGATTCCCCCTCATTCTCTCAATTCGCTTGCCCTTCGGAAGGTTAAGTCGGTTTGCCCGTAACCAGAGAGCTATCTAAGCTGAGAGCCTAGGAAGGATTTCTTTCTTTACCCAGCCTCGTCCAGCCGCATTCAACTTGTAACCGTGGCCATCCTTTACCACATACGCGCGAATTGTGGGAGTATTCCCCGTCGCAGTAAGGTATGAGCTTATCCTCTTTGGGCTTACCCTCTTCCACGTATTTGAGAGCTTTGCCGAGAGGTCAGAAGGTGAGGATGGTTTATCAAGGGCAAAGAGGAGAAGTGCCAAGACTTCTCTCCCAGATAGTTTACTAGTTTCTGGAATCTTTAATTCGACCCTACCTCTCCCGTCCACGGCGATTACGCCTGATACTCCCTTCTCCACGCTGGAGATCTTGCTCGGAGGGGCTCCGCTTAGCCTCTTTGCCGCCGTTCTGCCAATCGTCTTAAGTTGGTCTATGGAATCAATAACTTCCTTGGTGTTCTCCCCTTCTACCGAAACCTCGCCAAACCCATAGGAGAGAGCTACTCTAAATCGGACCATCTGAGGAATTTGTGGAGACCCCCCTTTATCTAGTATCCGTTTCTTTCTTCTAGTCAACAAGTAGCCAGGGAGTAAGCCTTAAGATACATCCATCGTTGTTGTCCCTAAATGGCAGAAACTTGGTATGATGAGGATGTGAGTACCGAAGGACTCGCAGGTCAAACTGTTGCTGTGATAGGATATGGTATACAAGGAGCCGCGCAAGCCTCCAATCTGAAGGACTCAGGATTCAATGTGATAGTCGGCTTGAGAAAGGATGGTAAGAGCTGGACTCAAGCGGCCGGAGATGGGCACCGGGTAATGGAGATAGGAGATGCCGTTGAGAAGAGCGATGTCATTCATCTCCTAATTCCGGATATGGAACAGGCGAACACCTACAAGAATCAAATAGAAACTCACCTCTCTGAAGGAAAGGCTCTTAGCTTTTCTCACGGAGCTGCTATCCATTGGAAATGGATACTACCACCAAAAAATATAGATGTAATCATGCTAGCTCCAAAGGCACCGGGAAGAAGAGTCAGGGAGCTCTTCAAGGAAAACTTTGGAACCCCAGCTCTGGTTGCAGTGGAGCAGGATTTCTCAAGGAAAGCTTGGTCCAGAGTTCTTGCTATGGCAAAAGGAGTAGGTTGCACCAGGGCTGGGGTGCTTAAGACAACCTTCAAGGAAGAGGTAGAGACAGACTGGTTTGGTGAACAAGTGGACCTTTGCGGAGGAGTTGTCGGATTAATTCGTAACGCATTTGAAACCCTTGTCGAATATGGATATCAACCGGAGGTCGCGTACTTCGAGTGCCTTCATGAGCTCAAACTTATCGTAGATTTGGTTCAAAGGTACGGGATAGCGGGGATGTACGCCAGGGTTAGTGAAACCGCCCGTTATGGAGGCCTAACTCGGGGTGATCGGGTCGTGGGTGTAGAGTCCAGAGCAGCCATGAAGACTGTTCTGCAAGAGATCCGCTCTGGAGGTTTTGCGAAAGAGTGGGTTAGTGCCTACGAAAAGGATGGGAAGAGCTCTTTCGAGCGTCACCTAGATGAGATAAGGGAACATCCAATTGAGGTCGTGGGAAAGAAGCTTCGGCAGATGATGTGGCCTGGGGAAGAGGTTGAGTAGGCTCACTACAGGCGTCCAGACGTAAGCGAAAACTTAAAATCGGTAAGCTCGAGGCGATTCATGACTTGACGTATGGAGGGCACTTCGAGTTGGAGGCATGGTTGAAATCCGTCGTACAACTCGTATTCTGGCTCCTGCTCTTTCTTCCATTCCTGATCTTCCCTCTACTGTTTCTCACTCTTCCAGTAGCTTTCGATGCGGCCGGCATAACTCTGGGTACCCCCAGCTCGCTTCAAGCAGTTAATCTGTTTCTAGTAGCTCTACTTGATCCAGTCAAGGGAGCCCCAGTTATGCAGTCCATAATCGCTGAGGTGGCCCTCCCGCTTGGTCTCCCCCCACTAATTGGGGTCGTTATTCTAGTTCTTGTTTTCTACTGGGAAAATGAGACCAATAAGGTCACCATCTCAAAGTATGCCCCCCTTAGGGCATTCAAGGAGGTCGTGGTGGGTAATAACGACAGGGCAGGAATCCTCATGATCATCCCAGGCCTGAAGCAGATTAAGGTTTCAGCTTTCATTGGGCCAGTTTTCGGGGCTCTGGAAAGGTTGAAGCATCGGATTGCCGGGAAGTCTTCCCCTCCGACCCAAACAAGACGGTAACGGATATGAGGGATGTACCGAAAAGTACGCACGACAACGGGATCGATAAATAGCGGAATGACAATAATCCCTCATTGAACTGTACGATTCACCCAGAGCGTAGAGCCGTCGCCACGTGCAGACATTGCCACGAGCCCTTATGCTTTCAATGTCATTATTCTCAACACCTGCATATAGACCACATCGAACATCCACGTCCATCATCAATCTAGAGAGTAATGTTCACTCAGTCAAACAAATATAGGCTAATCACCGAACATCAATCGGCGGTAGGTAGGGTTGGGGGGATAGCCGTCCCCCATGCCGAAACCGGCTATACGCGGCGCCAGTAACCCTAAGCTAAAATGTGGCAGGTGGTGAGCCTCCCATTTCTGCTGGTATGAACTTACGCCGCAGTGGGCGGTTGCAAGAGATAGCCCTTTCGAAGGGAAGGGTGACTCTTCAACTACTGAAATCGGACAGGTCCGGGAGGGAGCATCCGTAGAGTAGGGCAGCTGCGCTATTGCGTCTACGTGAAGGATTCAGATGGTATGGAGAAGGAGCTGACTGCTGCATGAACCCTAAGGGGGCTGCCGCCATCTTTTTCATCCATTGCCAAAGGCATCGTCCTCAATCATCTGAGAGGTTACTTCCTCGACCGCTCTTTTGGCCTACCATCCGGGTGTCTTCAACAAACGCACACTTGGGACAGGCGAATTCAAAATGCACATCAGGGTTGATGTAGTATGACTTTCCACAACCAGAGCATGTATGCCTACCCAAGTTCTGACTTGTATCGCGAGCTGGACATTTATAGATATATCAATTATCAATAGCCGTGCAAGTGCTGTGCCGGGGTCGCCTAGCCTGGTTAGGGCGCAGACCCGCTAAGTCTGTTTCCGAAAGGGGTCGTGGGTTCGAATCCCACTCCCGGCGCCTTGAGACAGAACGAAAGGATTAACTCCATCAGCCTTAGATCCTTCTCTCTCTTGAGTTCCGAGCTCTTAGGTCCTTTAGCGACACAACTGGGAGTCGGCGGAATCGGTGGATTCATTGTAGGGTTCGCGCTTAAGAAAATTGCAAAGTTGGCCGCCATCCTCTTGGGTTTACTTTTTGTAGGTCTCCAATACCTGGCTTATATCGGAATAATACAGATTAACTATGACAGACTTATAGAGTATGCCCAGAATTTGGTCGGTAGAGCTGGCGAGTTCAGCATACCTTCATTCCTTATCGCCAATATCCCTTTCGCAGGGGCGTTCGCAGCAGGCTTTGCTCTAGGATTCTTGAAGGGTTAACGTCACGCTGCTTGACTTTCTTTGGTACTCCGATCAAGAAATTTCGTCTCATATGGTAAAATTTCCCCTAAACGTGCTTTGCCTTAGATTAGGTGAAATTAGTTTGGAACAGATAGAATCATTCTCCGAAACGAAAGAACATCTGGAAGCCAGAATCACGAAGCTAGATTTAGAGCGAAATTCTCTAACAATACAGATACCCGTATTGAAGGAAAAACTTACCGCGTTAAGGCTCGAGGAGAAAGCTAGGTCCCTCGAGAACGAAATCTCGGCTCTTCATTCAGAAAAAGCTCTGATAGAAGAGGAGATCTCCCGATACGATTCGGGCATCTCGATGGATACTGATCCAAATTCTGCAAAGCTCTCCAGCTCCGATACCGACCCTACCTCATCTAATAATACGGCATCTAATAATACGGATTCCGGCAATCCCAGCGCGTCTACGCTTAATGGAAATGCGGGTCAACCCGAGGAAGTTATCTCCAAGGTCGAAAACCAACGACCCTGACTCAACTTATCCTAAAATTGGCTATCTGTCCTTCCTGTGGAACTAAAGTCCATTCGCCGTTGAAGACCCTGTCTGTCCTCAGTGACATGGACACCAAGAACATTTTCAATGAAAACAAAGTTGGAATTTATCAGTGTACCCATTGTTACGTAAAATTCCCTTTCACCACTTCCAATCAGAAGCTTGAGATCGTGAGGCATGATGATTTTTCCAAACTTAGGAAGGATTACATAAATGCAAAAAAAATGAATGGAGAGTTAGCGACTCGGAGCTCTCTTCTTGGGGAGGAAAACAAGAGGCTAAGAGAGAAACTCGAGCTCCTCAAGTTAGAGATTACCGCGGGTGCTTTGGAGAGGGAGGTTTCCGCTTTGAGGCATGGAAAAGGTCTACTTCAAGACCAGATCTCAACATTAATCCCGGACCTGCAGAACTAATTTTTGTAACCCAAAGACTTTTTGTAGAAATTCAACCCTTGACCGTCTGTCTGTTACAGGTGCTACATAACAGCTCTCTTTACATCACATCTTAGATACCTGGTCAGTGAATCCAAGTTGCGATTGGGTCTAATCGGAGTCGGTCAGGGAGGAGGAAGCGTAGTTGATAGATTTGTAGCAAGGAATGAATGGTCCTCACACAAGAGTGTTTTGCCCTTTGCAATTGCAATCAATACTGCAAAATCTGACCTAATGGGACTGAAGAATGTTCCTATGGACAGCAGAGTCCTAATAGGACAGACGAGAGTCAAGGGCCATGGAGCCGGTGGAAACCCCGACCTTGGAGCGCGAGTGGCAGAAGAAGACATTCATTTTATCAAGAGAGCGATTAGTCGGCATGGGACGCATAACATAGATGCCTTCCTCGTGATTGCCGGCCTCGGTGGCGGTACTGGTTCGGGCGGATCTTCCATTATTGCAAGAGCTCTAAAAGAAAGCTATAGCGAGCCTGTCTACTCCCTCGCCATCCTACCATCAGAAGACGAAGGCCAGCTGATGGCGTTTAATGCTGCGAAGAGTCTCCATACTCTCAGTGAAGAGGTGGATGCAATTTTCCTCTGGGATAACCAGATCTGGCAGTCATCTGGCCTCTCAATGAAGGACACGTATACTGAAATGAATAATAGGATCGTGGATCCATTCCTGA
>Ga0114947_10000945_pt1 | contig 10474 bp, 11 predicted proteins | sample CR02metaG_FD_99656 | JGI IMG/M metagenome (GOLD analysis project Ga0114947, IMG submission 99656) | Deep subsurface microbial communities from Mariana Trench to uncover new lineages of life (NeLLi) - CR02 metaG | ecosystem: Environmental > Aquatic > Marine > Ocean trench > Sediment ...
GCAAAAAATCCGCGGACTAGGAAGATGCTGAAAAAGCCCTTACTGCGCTCCTATCCTGCTCCGCTGGCAAGTCCGAGGTTCGCCTTTCTTCGTTCCGCTTTCCGGCTCTACTCGGAAGTTCGGGGCAGACCGTCCCTGGTCTGCCCGTTCGCCGGGGCGAGCGCCCCCCGGACCCTCGCCTTTATCCGGCTCACCCATGGCGAACCCGCTCAGCGGGATAATCCATGCGCTACGCAGTCCCTGCTTTGCTGTGGCACCGGCCCGAGCCTTCCTGGCTCGGGCGTTCGGCGGGGTGAAGGTCCACCGGACTTTCATCTGGTACCGCCTCACCCACTGGAGCTTTATCTTATTTCGCTTCGTCCATGGCTTTTTTGCATCCTTCGCTCCGCAAACGGTTTTTGCTTTGCTCCATTTCACAAACACCTGCGTGTTTGACAAATGTGCGGTAGATCCGTCTACCGCCCAGCTGCTGAAAACTCGTTTTCAGCAGTCTGTTAGCCCATGGAGAATCTAGCTAACTAGTTATTGGGGATAACATTAGATACTCGCCATGTTCGCGCTTACACGCCGCAGCCGCTACACCGTAAATGTCTGGCCCGCCTTTGTCGATGCGCTTGCCTCGGTGCTGTTGGTATTTATCTTTGTGATACTTATCTTCGTGCTGGCCCAGTTCTTTCTCAACGAAAGACTGATGGGACGCGAACGGGCGCTTGACGAGCTATCACTGCAGGTCAACGAGCTGGCAAACACATTGTCGCTGGCACGCGAGAAAAGTGCCGAGCTTGGTGAAAGGATCACGGAACTTTCGAGTCGGCTCAAAGCCACACTTGCAGAACGCGATTCGTTGACAAGCCGACTTACTGTGACCACACAAAGGGCTGAAGTGGCCGAGGCCAAGGCGTCCCAACTCGAAGCCAAGCTCGAGGACGCCTCGACGATCATCGCCGCCGACAAGGGAAAGATCGAGCTACAACTTCGGGAAATTGCCGGCCTGCAGGAGAACATTGCTAACTTACGCCAGCGGCGGACGGAATTGGAGAGTCGGGTTGCTCAACTCGCAGAAACCGTAAACCAACGCGACGAGGAAATCGTCGTCGCGCGCGATCGTGGCAAGACCTTAGAGGCAGACCTCACGGAAGTGAAGGAAGAGTCGCGCGCCCGTGTGGCCCTGTTGAATCAACAGATTGCCGCCCTGCGTGAGCAGCTCACCAGGCTCTCAGCCGCCCTCGCCCTTGAGGAAAGCAAAGGCGAAGAACAGCAGGTAAAGATCGCTGAACTCGGACAGCGCCTTAATGTCGCGCTAGCACGCAAAGTCCAGGAGCTCAGCCGATACCGCTCGGAGTTCTTCGGCCGATTGCGCGAAGCCCTAGGCGATCATCCAGACATTCGTATCGTTGGCGATCGCTTCGTTTTCCCGTCAGAACTGTTGTTCCCCACCGCCTCAGCCACCCTCATGCCGGCGGGCGGGCACCAGCTCACGCGATTGGCGGAAACACTCAAGACCGTCACCAGCAAGATCCCGTCGGACATTGATTGGATCTTGCGCGTCGACGGCCACACCGACCGCCGCCCGATCCAGACCGCGAGGTTTCCTTCCAACTGGGAGTTGTCCACGGCACGCGCCCTATCGGTCGTTAACTACCTGATCGCGCGGGGTATCTCACCGGTGCGACTGGCCGCCACCGGATTTGGGGAGTTCCGTCCCCTCGATGACCGGATCTCCGAGGATGCCTACAAGCGTAACCGCCGGATCGAGATCAAGTTGACTCAGCCTTGATTGGGTCGTGGTTGCGACGATCAAGACACTCGACCAGAGACCATGCCCACCAACACGACACCGGAATACAAAGCGGCTGAGACGGCCTTCAGACAGGCACGCGATTCCAAGGAACGCCTAGAATGCCTGCGTGAGATGTTGCGCACGATCCCCAAGCACAAGGGTACTGATCACCTACAGGCGGACATCAAGACTCGCATCAAGCAACTCACGGAAGAACTGGCGGGACCGAAGAAAGGTGGCGCCCGCGGCGGACCGCCAACCGTCATCCGGCCCGAAGGTGCCGCCCAGGTCGCGCTAATCGGCCCGCCCAATACCGGCAAGTCCACCCTGCAGACGAAGCTTACAGGATCGCACGCGCCTGCCGGTCCTTATCCCTTCACCACACAGTTCCCACAGCCGGGGATGCTGCCCTACGAAGATATCTACTTCCAGCTTATCGATTTACCGCCGATTGCCGCGGAGCATCCGGTGCCGTGGATTGCCAACACACTGCGGCCGGCCGACGTGTGTCTACTAATAGTAGAGCTCGGTGATCCCGCCTGCGTGGATCAGGTGATGGCCGTCCACGAAATCCTGGCGGCAAAAGGTGTGACCATGACTGAAAAGTGGGACCAAACGCCGTCGGCTGACGGCAATGAGGAGGAGCTCAATCCGTTCGCCATCCGTCTGCCTGCATTATTGATTGCCACCAAGGCAGACCAAATTCCAGCGTTGCAGGAAGAGCTTCAGGTGTTCGAGGAGCTCGCCGGTCTGCGGTATCCCGCAATCGCCGTCTCAGCGACTACCGGTGAGGGGCTCGACCAAATAGCGCCGTGGCTTTTCCGTAACCTCGGAATTGTGCGCGTGTACACCAAGCCACCAGGACGGCCACCCGATAAGAACAGACCTTTCACCGTTCGCCGCGGACAGACGGTGCACGATGTGGCGGTCATGGTACACCGGGACCTCGGGGAGACCTTACAGTACGCTCGGCTTTGGCGAGGCCACGAGGTCGAAGGACGCCAGGTGGGGCATGACCATCCCGTCGCCGATGGTGATATCATCGAACTGCACACCTAAGGGAGTCATAGTGCTCTATTGAGGCCAGCTGCTGGTGTGCGGTTAGTCAATCGGAAAATGATTCTAAAATTTCTAGGCAAGCTCGCAGCGGGGAAACGGCAGGACAGGGATCCAGCCGACAGCCTGGAGGGCGTTACCTACAAGGGCTTCACGATTACCCCTATGCCGACACAAGACCGCGGTCAATGGACCACCGAGGGCTATATTTCCAAAGACATCGATGGGGCATCCAAGTCTGAACACTTTATTAGGGTAGACACACATGGTGCCAGGGACCAGGCTGTGAACTACTCGATCCTCAAAGCCAAGAAAATCATAGACGAAAAAGGCGACAAGCTATTCAAGGACAAGTGAGGAGTTCTCCCTCACGGACCCGTTCTACCTGGTATCAACAGAAATTCTTCCAGCCGGCCTGATTGATGCTCCCTTTTCACAAGGACTAACTCACCGTTCAATGACAAGTAGAACTTATCCGCCAAGCACACTCGCTTGGTCTGTGTGGGGATTGGCCGGCATTCTATATCTGATCGGTTTCTATCAGCGCGTGGCGCCAGCGGTGATGACCGATGAGCTCACGGCCGACTTCGCTTTGGACGCGACGACCTTGGGCAGCCTTTCAGCATTTTATTTTTACAGCTACGTGATTATGCAGATCCCCACCGGCATCCTGGCCGATCGGCTGGGACCAAAAAATCTGCTGACGTTGGGTGCACTTGTGACCGGGCTTGGCACCTATGTTTTTGCCACCGCCACGATCGTATTATGGGCAGAGCTTGGGCGCCTCTTGATCGGTGGCGGTGTCGCCGTTGCCTTTGTGTGTATGTTAAAGCTGGCCGATCACTGGTTAGCACCAAAACATTATGCATTGGCGAGCGGCATTGCGCTGTGTTTCGGGATAATCGGCGCCGTGTTTGCCGGTGTACCGCTGCGAATAGCGATCGATGCCTATGGCTGGCGCGAAGTCATGTTTTTCTCGGCAACCCTTCCATTCGGCGTCGCGGCATTAATATGGTGGCTGGTTAGAAACGATCCCACGGAACGCGGTTATCGGAGTTACGGACATGTCCGGCATGCCGAGGACACGCCGTTCAAGGTCATGGCCGGTCTTAAGCAAATATTTCAATACCGTAATACATGGATTTTGAGTCTGTTGCCCGGTAGCGTCGTCGGGAGTGTGCTCACCTTCAGCGGGTTGTGGGGTGTGCCATTCCTGACGACACACTATGGCTTGTCAAAAACGTCGGCGGCGGCCATGGCCACTTCGGTACTGGTGGCGTGGGCAGTTTCTGGACCCATTCTTGGTGCCTGGTCGGACCGGCTCGGAAAACGCAAACCCCTGTACGCCATCAGCCTCGGTGCGTTGGTACCGCTTTGGGGCGTTTTGTTATTTGTACCCAACCTACCCGTTCCCCTCTTAATAGGTCTGTTGCTGGCCATTGGATTGATGTCCGGTTGCATGATTATCGGGTTCGCCTTCGCCAAAGAGTCGGTACCGCGTGCGTTGTCGGGTACGGTTTCGGGGGTGGTCAACATGGGGGTCATGCTAGGGCCGATGCTGCTGCAACCGGGCGTCGGTTTCGTATTGGATCGCTATGGTGCAACGATTGGCGAAGGAGGAAGTCTGCGCTATAGCTTAACTGCGTATCAGGCCGGCTTTTCACTGATGCTGGTGTGGCTGTTGGTAGGCTTTGCTCTGATTCTATTCAGTCGCGAGACCCACTGCCGGCACTACGAGTACCGAAGCGGGGCCTTCGCCAGATAAACGGCGAGAAAGCCGAAAAGGCCGAGCGCAGGCCGCCGTAATGGGCGCCAAACGTCACCAAGCGGCCTCTTATGTTGCCTCTAAGCGCCCCAGGCCCGTGGCCATAGCGCTCTCGTGACTTAAGACACCAGCTATTTCCTATGGTTTTGGGTCGGCGCTCGTTCGTCTGCAATACGGCATGGTTCTTGCCATACAGAAGTTCTAATGGACGGCGCAGCAGAAGACAGAACAATCCGAGAGGACACTCGTGCCGCCATGGTGCCCCGTGTATCCCAGCGTGAAAAGGCGTGCCTCACGCTCCTCTACGGCGGGCCCATCGGTACTGAGTACCCCTTGACTGAGCCGGAGACGGTGATCGGTCGCGGGCACGCTGCCAATATCTGTATCGAAAACCAGCGTGTCAGTCGGCGGCATGCCCTGGTCGCCATTGATGAAAGAGGTAACGCCATGATTGTAGACTTGGGTAGCAGCAATGGTACGTCGGTCAACGGTCTCCGCATTCAACGGCAAGAATTGAAGGATGGCGACAAGATTCAGATCGGCTACCACTGCATTCTCAAGTATTCGCAGCGGGATGAACTTGAGCAGAACTGCCAGCAAGAGCTTGCCAAAAGTCGTATCGAAGACGCGATCACCGGCGCATACACCAAGAAATACCTGCTTGATAGGCTTGACGGCGAATACGCCCACGTCAAACGCCACGGCGGCACCTTGGTTTTCCTAATGTTCGAAATCGATCACTTCAAGAAGATCAACAGCACACATGGACAGCCGGTTACCGATACCATCCTCAAGGAGCTCGCATGTCTTACCAATTCGATGCTGCGCGCCAACGACATCCTCGCGCGATACAACCATGCGCAGTTTGCACTGTTAGCACGTGACATCGCTGACGAGGGTGCCGTAGTGCTTGCGCAACGGATTCGTAGGGCAATTAAGGGTCACAAGTTCGTCGTCAAACACACGCGGATTCCAATTACGGTGAGTCTTGGCGTTGCGTCACTATCAGACGAAGTGGAAAAAGCGGCCGAGCTCATCAAGCTCGCAGGCGATTACCTCAAGAAGGCACAAAAGAAGGGCGGCGCTAACTCCGTCGCCGGCGGTATCGTCAAGGCCTACATACAAAACGGTGGCGCAACGATAACCATCCGTCAAAGGGCATGACGTGACGGATCCTTCCGGGCCGCCGGTTTCGTGCTAGATCGCCATAGTGCAACGTGAGCGTCGGAGTCCGCTCTATAGCTCGACCGCCTATCAGGCCGGCCTTTCACTATTCCTAGTATGGCTAATAACCAGCTTTGGTCTAATTTTGTTTAACCGGGAAACCTACTGCCGACATTACGAGTAAGCCCGGCCTTCATCGGTCCTTAGCCCTACCTACTATCCGTGTTTTCTGATGTTATCTATTGATAGGATGCCTATGGTCATTACGGCCTGCGAACTGATTGTTGCACTATGGATTTGCCTACATATGTAGCGAACGTCGTCACCGGCCCCGTCGCGCCAGGCTCTATGTTACTCTCGCCCTGCTGACGTTCTTTCTGACACCCTGGGCAAATAGTGTTGCGGCTGAGCCTTCATCAGTTGTTGAGCCCTACCCAACCGGCGACTTTTCGCTTCGGTTTGCCCGGCATCGCGCCGACTTTGATTACCCAACAAGAGATATCGATACCACGGTTGAGTGGATCAGTGTTAGGTGGCAGGAAAAACTTAACTCACGCGTGCACGGGAGGCTCTTCGGTGGTTGGACTACGCTCACTCAGGACAACAACCCCGCGACTGCGGGCGCGCGCCTGCGGGGTTTCCATGCAGGCTTTGGGGTGCATGTTAATCTTCTCGGTCGCCGGCGTGCTCGTCTGTTTCTTTCTGCCGACTACACACTGCAAGACGTTGACGATGATGCCGTCGCCCAAAAGGTGAGCTTGGAGTGGCATCAGGTTCAACTACAAATCGGCGTCAGCACCCTCGTAGGTATCGCCATTCGCCTATATGGTGGACTGAATCACGGTGTTATCGATGGTCGTCAACGGGAGTCCGGAACAACAAATCTGACCATCGATTTTGACCGCGGCCCTGTATCGGGTGGGTTTGCGGGATTGGAAGGCACCATAAAGGAGAACGACTTCATTGGCATCGAACTCCAGTCGGGTTTAAGCCGACAGGCGGAAGGTTTTTCAAACATAGTTTTTAGCTGGACACAGATTGCATGACACCGCTGGCAACAAGGCTACTTGTCGAAGCATTCTGAATAATCGCTCGTGGGCTTCGGAAAAGTATCGGCAACTGCGCTAAAAGCGTGTCTCCTGAAGCGAGTGTCTCACTCACCCGGGCCAGCCGATCGCCCATGTCGGCGGTCATCAGCTCCTGCGCGCCACGAATGCGAACGTCGCGCAACATGTAAAAATGGAGATTGGCGCGCTGATGGCCTTCGACCGTCTCAAGGACCCCATGTAGGATACCCAGCCGTCGGCTGACGCAATCCGCTTGCCATCGCCGATTGGCCTCGCGGCCGCGCTCCTCACGCTCCAGACCATGATTTCTCCTTTCCCATTCGCGCGTTATATAGGAGGCCGCAAGTGTTCCTATTGTCCTGCCGCACCCACAAGAAAAAAATCGAGGTTAACCAAGTCAGGCCCCATTTTTCTGCGAAGTTGACAAGCTCGCGCGCTCAGTTTGAAATAGTCTCACATATTCGGGTAGCCGTGGGGCAGGAAACTTAAATGGCACTGTACGCGTTTGATGGCACATGGAATAAGGAAGATGAAGAAGCCGGGCACAAGAACACGAATGTCGTTCGATTTCGTGACGCTTACACAGAAAAGACGTGCTACTACAAAGGGATTGGTACCCGCGGTGGTAAGGTATTCAAACTTATCGCCGGCGCTACCGGTCTCGGCGGAAGCATAAGGATCTGGGAAGCGGAACACGACTTGAAGGAACAACTTGATGGTGGTGACAAAACCATCGACATTTTAGGTTTCAGTCGTGGTGCAGCACTAGCTCTTGATTTTGCCAATGAGATCGCCGAGCGCGACAAGGCACTCCGCGTGCGCTTTCTGGGGCTGTTCGATACAGTTCATTCCTTTGGCGTTCCAGGGATCGATCTCAATCTGTTTCACGACCCAGATCTACCGAATATCGTGGACCACTGCTTTCATGCGTTGGCGCTCGACGAGCGGCGTGACACCTTCCGTCCGACACGTGCGCCCAAAGGATACGAAGTGTGGTTTCGCGGCGCACACTCGGATATTGGCGGTGGAAACAACAACCCTGGGCTCAACGCGATAACACTTAAATGGATGTTATGTAAGGCATCGGCTGTGGGTTTACCGATAACCCCCGAATCGATAACTGCACTAGAGACTGAGCTGGGCCCAGACGCCCCGATCAAGCCAGCGAAATTTGATCCCGTGAAGGATCCCCACCGAACCGTAGAGTCCACGGATCGAGTCCACTATAGCGTTACGACCCGGGGCACCGGAGATCACAACAATCCGCCGGATACGCTCCGACGGGAAACCGAAGCGGACGAACGCGACCTGGTAAGAACCAGTAGATAGAATTGGCTTTTGCTCGGTCGGGGCTTTGGGCGTTGCTTTGTGGCAAGCGTGTTATTGTAATTTGCGCTTGTCCTTTGTTTTCGCCGATGGTCCAGACGTAAGGCCAACCAGCGTATTTTCCAGGGACGGGGCGTGTACCGCTTACGGAGCTGAGGATGCAATCGAACCTGCGACCCCCTGATTAAAAGTCAGGTGCTCAAACGTTGTGTTTCAATAAGTTAAGTGCGAATTGCCAAATATTTCGTTGAGTTTCTACTTCGTTTTGAATCAAATCGTTAGGTTTTATTTGGCAGCGGATATTTGGCAGTCATCAAGTACCCCGAATTGATACGTAGATGCAGGAACAATCGATGCCTATCTCCAGGCAAAGTTTTTCAAACTCTTTCCCACAACATCTCTGAAATCAGGAGAATATTTACTCGCTGGAGGAGTTCTCCCAAGAGCTTCAGCCATTGACCTAATATGATAGGGCTGAGCCCCACAGCAAAGTCCGATATACTCAATTCCAAGCTCACGTGCAAGTAATGCAAACTCTGCCACTTCATCCCTATCCATCAAGAATCGCTCAAGTTTTGTCGGAAAAACCTGTTTATCATTTACTCTGAAGGATTGAAAAGTCTGCTCTTTTTCTGTGGTTCGATAAGGAACAGGGAGCGCTGCAACCGGGATGTTAACAGCATCTCTGATCTCACGAAGAAATGACAGCATCGTTGCGGGGCCTCGTGTGCAATTAAGCCCGACTACATCCGCACCCGCATCAGCCATTATTTGACAGGCTTCAATCCAACGATGGCCATCATCGCTTGAATCTGTGTGAGTGCCAAAAGTCACCACCGCAGGCAGGCCCGACGTTTTAATAGCCTGCAAAGCAAGTTCAGCGTGCCAAACAAGCTGAAGCGTCTCTGCGATAATAAATTCTGCCCCTTCCTCGGTTGCCCAGAGAACTTGTTCTTCGTACATGGCCTGAACCTTACTTTTGTTTTTTCTATTCGGCTCATCGTGTTTCCAAATGTTGCTGATATTTCCAGCGACGAGCGCATCTCCTTCTTTTGCGACCTCTCGTGCAAGCCGCACAGCTTGACGATTCAATTCTTCGTACTCATCGAGCCGACCAATATCCTTCATATGCTCCTTATCACCGTAGTAGCTAAACGCCTCGATGACATCTGATCCTGCGGCAAGAAATTCTCTATGTACTTGTTTGAGTGCATCAGGGTTATCCAAAACCACGTCAGGCACAAATGGGCCAGCTTTCAAATGACACCTTCTCTCAAGTTCAAAGAGGTATCCCTCAGCACACAATACGAGGCCATCTTTGAGTCGTTCCAACAAATCACGCTTCATGTCTCACTCCTCAGTCACTTTCAGTGGGCTCTAAATACTGAAAAGAACTGTTACTATTGAACTAGAAAAATGCCTGCGGTCTCGAGTGCAGCGATTACCTTTGAGACGAGATCGCCCTACCCGCATGAAGCCGATGTTAATTAAAGCCAGGTAAGCCGTCATTTCCTCATCTTGAATTCCCGCGCCACTACCTGCGAAATCTGAACCATCGTCCCCGTAAGCTGATTCTCGCGTTCGCCAGTAAGTTCCCACGCCCGTTCAAGATTCGACATAATCTGGTTGTGTAAGGTTGCGAGTTCGTCTGTTAGTGTAAGCCCCTGGGTCCGCCACAATCGAATCCACATCATACAAGGCTTCGGCAAGGCAGACTTGCAGTTCTTGGTTGAAGTCGTCGTGTTTGGGGGTGAGGTAGAAGCAGGGCATGGTGAGCCTCCACTGCGAGCGCAGTCGTTCAACGTCAGGATACTTTGCATTCCCTGCAGCTCGCCTGTGGCCACATACCACTTGCCCCTAGAGGGCCTTAGTGCCCAAAATAACCTTGTGGTCCTGCTTTAATCACTTTGCTGAGGGGCCGGGGGGGTAACCGTGAGCAACCACACATCCCGCCGCGAGGCACCGGACTTACACTACCGGCCCTCGCGATCGATGCTCCTTATTATCCCCGCAGTTCTAACGGTCTTATTGGCGTTTCAAGCGCGTGCCCAAAATACCGAGCTCTGGCAATTCTCTAGCGGCGTTTGGGCCGGAGGCACCTATAAGGATGAGAAAGGCAGATTCGGCCATTGCTACATCACTGCTACGGACACGACCGGCACACTATTGGCAATGGTAATTACGGCCGACTACGACCTCCAGTTAGTACTTGGGAAACCAGAATGGGAGTTCAATAAAGGCGAAACCTATGAAATCGACCTCTATGTCGATCGAAAATACCTTGGCCGTTTTACCGCATCAGCGAAGCAACGCTCC
>Ga0114947_10000951_pt1 | contig 10450 bp, 9 predicted proteins | sample CR02metaG_FD_99656 | JGI IMG/M metagenome (GOLD analysis project Ga0114947, IMG submission 99656) | Deep subsurface microbial communities from Mariana Trench to uncover new lineages of life (NeLLi) - CR02 metaG | ecosystem: Environmental > Aquatic > Marine > Ocean trench > Sediment ...
GGAAGCGTCTTCGTCGAGACCGCCACGCCGCCACATCGCAGCCCCAAGCGCTTCGAGGAGCCCGAGCGCGCGCTCGCCTCGGGCATTCCGGGCATCGCCGCACTGGGCGGCTTCCCCATGTTCTCGCCCACGCTGCTGCCCGAGGAGGTGCTGCTCGACCATCCTGAGCGGCTGCGCGCGCTCTTCATCGAGGGAGCGAATCCGTTCCTCTCCTTCTCCGACACCTCGCGCTGGCGCGAAGCGCGGGAGCAGCTAGATCTGATGGTGGTGGTCGAGCCGGCCATGACCGAGTCCGCCCGCATCGCGGACTACGTGCTGCCGACCCCGGTGGGCTACGAGAAGTGGGAGCAGGCCAACTTCCCCAAGGGCTATCCCGAGGTCTACGTGCAGCTGCGTCCCCCCGTTGTGCCCGGCCCGGAAGAGGCCCTGCCCGAGCCGGAGATCTACACGCGCCTGGCGGAGGCGATGGGGATCGTCGGCCCGCCCCCCGAGAAGCTCTTCGAGCTGGCGGAGCGCGCGCTCGAGCCCGAGGGGGCCGCGGCCTACTTCGCCGAGCTCCAGTCCGCCGCGAACGGCAGTGCCGCAGCCATGCTCTTCTGGGGCTACCGCACGCTGGGCCCCAAGCTGGCCTCGCCCGCGCTCACCGCCATCTGGGCCAACTGCCATCAGAACGCGTTCATGCGTCGAGACGCGCTGCTGCGCAGCATGGGTCCCGAGTGGCAGACCAGCGGCCCCTTCGAGTTGGCCGCGGAGCTCTTCCGGCGCATCCTCGAGCATCCGGAGGGCGTGGAGATCGCCAAGGCCGATGTCGCAGGATGCCTCGAGGCCAACATCGGCTTCGAGGACGGGCGCATTCGCCTCGCGCCCGAGCCCATGCTGCAGGAGATCGCGCGTGCTATCGAGAACGACCTACCCTCCGATCCCGACTACCCCTTCGTGCTCGCGGCCGGGCTGCGCACGCCCTGGACGGCCAACACGATTCAGCGCGATCCCGCCTGGCGCAAGGGCAGGGGTCCGCACTGCGCGCTGCATCTCTCGCCCGTCGACGCGGAGCGCCTGGGCGTGGACCAAGGCCAGAGCGTGCGTCTCAGCACGCGCCGCGGCTCGCTCGAGCTGCCGGCGGCCATCGATAAGCGTCTCAGCGACGGCCACGTCTGGGTCCCCAACGGCTTCGGTATGGCCTACCCCGATGAGAACGGCACGCTCCGGGTCCAGGGAATCAACCTCAACGAGCTCTCCGACGCCAGCGATCGCGATCCGATCAGCGGCTGCCCCCACCACAAGTACACGCTGTGCCAGGTGGAGGCGACGTAGCTCCTACTTGAGCTGCCGCTTGGCTTGCTCGAGGTACTGATTGAGCTCACGCAGCAGGGTGAAGTACGACGCTTCACCCTCCACACCCTCCGTCAGTATGGGCGGCGGTTGAAGCGCCAGCGCCCTCTCAACGTATTCGAGCGCCTTGATGACGGCCACCAGGCTGTCCTCGACCTGCGTCTTTGATGCCATGACCCACCCCCCCGGGGGGGCAGTAGGCTAGGGAAGAACGGGCTTGCTTGCACCGCGCGCCCGCACCTGGATGTCTTGGTTCTGCTGACGGAACGGGTGCCGTAGAAAGATAGGATGGGCGTTTACCATCAGCTCAGGGCCCGGCGGTGAAATCACGCTCGACGCGCCAAATGCCCCACCCACGGAGATCCGCCGAGCGCTCTCGCAGGGTCTAGCTTCTCTGAAGTCGCTCCCGGACCTGGAACGCAGGTTGCATCGTAGGTAGAGCACTGCCCGGCCCCCCGAGCTTCGACGGGGGGGAAGGAGATGAGCGTGTCGAGAGAGGCTCTTCCCCTCGCACTCATACACGCGCCCGACGCTCTCCTTCCCCCCCGCCGTTAGCGCTGCGCCTGCCGAGTACTGATAAGTTAACGGGGCATGAGCCCGCCGCGGTCCGGCCGCGAGCCCCATCTGCTTCTCGCCATCGCTGCCGGGGCCCTGGGGGTCTCGGTCTTCCGGCCCTACGACCGCCCGACCTGGCTGCTCGAGGTCGGGCCCGTACTCATGGGCGCCCCCCTCCTGATCGTCGGCTACGGTCGCTTCCCACTCAGGCCGCTGCTCTACCGCCTACTTCTGCTACACGCACTCATCCTCATTCTCGGCGCTCACTACAGCTACGAGCGCGTTCCGCTGGGCTTCTGGCTGCAGGATCTTCTCGACCTCTCGCGCAACCACTACGCTCGGCGCGGCCCCGTTGCGCAGGACTTCATCCCCGCCAGCCTCGCGCGCGAGAGCCTGCTGCGCCTCTCGCCGCTACCACGTGGCAAGTGGCTCTTCTTTCTCGTGGTCTGTGTCTGCCTGGCCTTCAGCGCGTTCTACGAGCTGCTCGAGTGGCGGACCGCCGCCATCATGCGCGAAGAGGCGGACGCTTTTCTCGCCACACAAGGCGAGATCTGGGACAGCCAATGGGACATGTTCCTCGCCCTCCTCGGCGCGTCGCCTCACAGCTCCTGCTCTCTCGTCTCCACGATCGCGAGCTGGGCGCGTTGGCGGCGACTAAACACAATTGATCTCAACCAAAGCTGTAACCATGGCCAGCATCCATGCGATCTTGGGCAGAATTATCTCGATACTCACCATCAGTTATGACCTCCCTGTCTCGGAACGGTGTATCGGTTTGCGACGCGTAACGCGGTATCGCTAGCAGTTGATTTGAGCGGAAACCCAGAATGCGGAAAGGACCCCGACGATTTTGGGCACGATGTATCCGAGATTGAGCATGATTCACCACCTCCTTCGGATGCTGCTATTGCAACCCCTATGCCATGAGCGGAGAGGCGTGTGTGGTAATCGAGATAATGAGGGAAGGCCGAGTTCAGGAACGAGAGGATCTAGTCCTTCGGAATCAGACTCTCGAGATCGTATTGCTTGAGCTTGTAGCGGAGCGTACTGCGAGCCATGCCCAGTCGACGAGAGGCACGGGTGACGTTCCAGCCGGAAGCGCGAAGGACTTCGCTGATGTATCCCCTCTCGTCCGGTCCCGACTTTGGGTAGCTTCCCGGATCGGGACCAGATGCTTCCTTCGTCTCCGCTGCAGCCGGATCCACATCGATGATTTCATCGAGGTCTTCGGGCTCGAGCTCCGCAACGCGTCTTTGGACGAGACACCTCTCCAGTACGTTCATGAGCTCACGTACGTTGCCGTACCATGGGTAGGATGAGAGTCGATCGTAGAAGGCGTCAGACACGCGCGGCCTTGGCACGCCCAGAAGTCCACTCAGTCGATCCAAGCCTATCCGGACGAGCACCGGGATGTCCTGCTTGCGCTCCCGAAGAGGGGGAATTTGTATCCGGAAAACGTTCAATCGATAATACAGATCTCGACGGAAATGCCCTTCGCGGACGGCTTTCGACAGGTCATGGTTCGTGGCAGCGATCACGCGCGCGTTCATTCGTAGTGTTTTGGTTCCGCCTACGCGCTCGTAGGTGCGGTCTTGAAGTACCCGCAGCAGCTTGGCTTGTAGGGCAGTATCGAGATCACCGATTTCATCCAGAAAGATTGTCCCGCTCTCCGCGAGCTCAAACCGCCCGCGGCGCAGCTCGCTGGCTCCGGTGAACGCACCTCGTTCGTGGCCGAACAGCTCGCTCTCGATTACGGTCGATGAGAGCGCTGCGCAATCCAGGTGGATCAGGGGACCCCCGCGACGTGGCGAGCGATCATGGATGACCTTGGCGACCAGGCCCTTTCCGGTTCCTGTCTCCCCGAGGAGGAGGACCGTTGAGGGCGTTCGCGCCACGTCTGCCACGCGCTGGCGGATAGCCCGGATGGCGTAACTCTCGCCGGTGATCGGCTCGGTCTCCGAAGGCCCGCTGGCGGACGCGATGTGTCGGAACGCTTGGGCGACAATGTCCCGACCGGGTGCGGGAAGGTCTACGACGTCCGCGACCCCAAGGTGGGTTAGCCTCGCGCCCGCCGCCGCGCGCAGGCTCGGAGTGAGCACCACGATCGGCGCTGGGCCGACCTTCTTCGAGAGAGCTTTTACGCGGGCGTAGCTGTCCCGCTCGTCGCCGCGGACTTCAATGACGCAGAGCCGAAGGCTGGCCGGATTGGCCAGGGAAGGAATTTCGCCTTCCGCATACAGCGCCGCAAAGCCGCACTCCGCAGCGTGGAATTCGAACGCCTCTGTCAGGGTTGGCGAGAGACCAACGAGCAAGATCGTGCCGTTAGGCATGGGTCGCCTCGTGCATATTAAGACTTTTATCCCAGCCTAGGAGGAGGCGAATGTCAATTGAAAGTTCACGGATTCCTCGAAGAGACTTGGCCTTTATCGGCGAACCGCCGAGAACGGCGATTTCCATTGGGACCCGAATCGTCCCGAGTCCTCGGATGCGCGGCTCACCAGGAGTTGCCCTGGCATGGAGCTTGCCTCATTAGCGTACGGATTTAGCCAGGAGTAACCGCCATGTCCGGTCCCGTTCCGCTCCGAGCCGAAATCGGTTCCTTTGTCGAAGTCGTGGGCCTCGAGGTCATCTACCCGCTCGGGTCGCGCCACATCCAGGCGCTGACGGGGATCGATCTGCAGGTGCCACAGGGCCAATTCCTTTGTGTGCGCGGAAAGTCGGGCAGCGGAAAAAGCACCCTCCTGCACGCTTTGGCCGGACTACGAAAGCCCACAGCCGGGAGGGTCCGAGTGGGGGATATCGAGGTCCATGAGCTCAGTGCTCGCCATGCGGCGCTCTACAGGCGAAGAGTCGTGGGCATCGTGTTTCAGTTCTTCAACCTTCTCCCCATGCTGACGGTTGCCCAGAACGTCGCCTTTCCGCTTTCCCTCGACGGAGCCCGGGGGGCGGCTCTGGACGAGAAGGTGGATGAGCTTCTCGCAGACTTCGCCATGCTCGATCGGCGCGACAATTATCCCGATCAGCTCTCAGGGGGCGAGATGCAGCGCATCGCAATCGCACGTGCGCTGGCTATCCATCCGGACTTAATCCTCGCCGATGAGCCGACCGGCAACCTCGACTCGGCCGCCGGGAACCAGATCTGGCTTCTTCTGCAGGAGCTCTGTCGCAAGCGGCGAGTGACCACGATCATGGTAACCCATGACGCCGATGCGACGGCCTACGCCGATCGCGTGGTGGTGCTCGAGGACGGTGAGATCGTGGAAGATACGGACGATCGCTCCTGGGACTCGGTGTGAGCTCGCTCGCACGCCTGCGCGACCGGCCCCTGCGGCTCCCGTTCCTGCTCTTCCTGTCCGCTAGGATGAACATCTGGCGACATCGGACGATGGCGCTTCTAACGGTGTTTGCGGTTGCGGCAAGCGCCGCCCTTGCGACCGGATTGGAGATTGCCTCCCGAAGCGTAAGAACAGAAATGCGCTCGAGCGCCGAGGCCATCATTGGCGACGCTCAGCTCGAGGTCGTCGCGTCCAAACGTGGGATTCCGGAGCAGCTCGTAGAGCAGGTAGCCTCGGTGCCGGGTGTCTTTGCGGCTTCCCCCTTGATTAGCGAGACGTTTCGGCTCGCGGGGCCAGTACTGTCGAGTCTTCCGCTGCACGTTCTCGGAATCGATCTGCTGGCGGAGCACAAGGTCCGCGACTACGAGGTCACCCGAAACCGAGTCAAGATCCGAGACCCCCTGCTGCTCCTCGGAAACCAGAACTCGATCATCCTCACCGAGCTCCTTGCGCAACGGCTCGGCCTCAAGGAGCACGACTCATTTCGAGTTCGCGCTCCGAACGGGGAACACAACCTGGTCCTGGAAGGCCTCCTGGCGGAGGGGGGCTTGGCGGATGCGTTTGCCGGCCAGATCGCCGTGATGGATGTGTGGTCGCTCCAGCTGATCCTGGGAGCGGAGGGGTGGATCGACAAGATAGAGATCACCCTCGAAGCGGATGCCGATGTCGAGCAGATCATGGCTCGAATCGACGAACGGATCGGGGGGGTCGCAGTCGTGCGTCGTCCGTCCTCTCAGCAGCACCGCTTCGGCTCGGTCATGCGCATGCTCGACTTCGCCGGCGGGGGCATCAACCTGCTCGGAATCGTAATAGCATCGTTGCTTGCCTACGCGGCGCTAGCCCACGTAGTGGATAGCCGCAGCCAAGAGTTCGCGCTGATGCAGTGCGTCGGATTGGATGCACGAGGTGTGCGGCTCCTGATCGCTCTCGATGCGTTGGTTTTGTCCGCCATCGGCGCGGGTCTTGGTGCGATGGGAGGGATCTTGCTGGCTCCGCCGCTGCTGGACGGATTCTCGCGTTTCTCAGAGCATTTCCAGAGTGTGAAGGTAGACGAGATGAGCTTGGCACCCTCTACCTTCGCCGCTGCCGCTTTGGTCTGGCTGGTCGTTGCATTCCTGGCGGGCCTGCCTCCATCGAGGCGCGCGGCGCGCCAGCATCCGCTGGAGATCCTCTCGAGTACGCGTATTCCGTCGACCGCACCCGAGGTCAGGAGGGCGTACGTCACAGTGAGCGCGGGCGCGCTCGTCAGCCTGATCGTGATCTGGCTAAATCCGCTCGGACTCCCCGCGGGCATCAGGCTCGGGGGTGTTTTCGCTATCGGACTCGGGGCAATGATGGTAACCAGCGGTCACATCACGCTTGAGGTGGTGCAACGAATTCGTCCATGGCTCAGCGCCATTCCTCGGGTCGGCGCGTTGATCGGAACCTCGACTCTCGCGCGGCCTGCAGCCGCCAGCGTCTGTCTCGGGGCCATCGCAGCCGTGGTCTTTGCCTTGACGCTGATTCTTACCGCGCTGCATAGCTTGACGTCGAGCATCGGGCGATCCATGGCCGAGACCTATCAAGACGGAGCTTCGGTGCGGGCCGGGAGCCCTACCGGGATGGACCGCGAAGTAATCCTGCCCCATACCATCGAGAAGATCCGCGCGACAGCGGGTGTGGAGGATGTCGCGATCTTCTACAACCTCTATCCATCCTATAAGGGGGAGCCCATTCTCCTCGGCGCGATCTCGGCTGCTACGCTGCTCCGGCGGGGCGGGTTCCACCCTAACGATGGGCCAGCCGCAGAGCTGGCCGCGGCACTTGGCCGGGGCGAGATTGCGATCTCACACGCCTTCCAACATCGCTTCGGGGTAGATGTCGGCGACTCGATCACGCTCGAGACCCGGATCGGCCCCGAGGACTTCCGCGTAGGGGGATTCTACCGTGATTACTCGGGCCCCGGTGGCTCCCTACATCTGGACGTCGACACTTTCGACAGATACTTCCTGCGAGAGGGCGCCCATTTTCTGGCTCTGTGGGCTTCAGTTCCGCTACCACAGGTCAGAGATGAGGTCATCCGCCGGATGGCTGGCGGACAAACGCTCTTTTTCACCTATGGCGAGAAGCTAAAAGCTGCGGCTGACTCTGCGCTCGGGCGCTTCCGGGATCTGCTGAACCTCCTTGCTGGAGTCAGTGCGTTCTTCAGTGCGGTCGCGCTGCTGACCCTGTTGACCGGCGCGGTGGCGGCCAGGCGCAGGGATCTGGCGCTCATGCAGGTCATCGGGGCCACGCCGGGGAACATCGCCGCTGTTGTGCTGCTCGACGGTGCGTTGGTGGCCTTGATCGGGGCCGTAGGCGGAGCGCTGCTCGGGCTTGTCGGGGGTGAGATCGTCACAGATCTCTTCTTTGAACGCTTTGGATGGGTGATTGATTATGAGGTCGAGGTTGGTCCGGTTCTCATGACCGTGCTGGCGACGGTTGCGATCGCCCTTGCGGTCGGATGTCTGCCCGCGTGGCTGGCCCGCCGGGCCCGACCCATGTCGGTGCTGTCATTTGAATGATCGATGGTCTAGCAGGCGCTCCCGCTATCACTTAGCCAGATCGTCACGATGATGAGCGAGCGCATGATTCTTGGGGCTAGAACAATGAGATGGACCAACATAGGTGAACCTCCTTGGCATTCTCATTGTAGCAATGTCCGTACCAAGTCATCGCTCTTTCGCTGGAGTGCCGGCCTCGCGCTGATGTGCTGGCTGACAGCGCCTTCCCTTATTTACGCGCAAGAAGATACGGCGCCCATTTCCCGAGAAGAGGTGTGGAGGCGCTGGCACTCCCGGCTGGATGGAAAGCACTTCACAGCCCGGGTGCGCATGGATGTGGATCTCGCGGGCCTGACCGAGCAGCGGAGGCTGACCATTCACCGGGATGATGAGGATGGGAGAGCCGAGCGCTTGCTGATTCAGTTCGATGCGCCCGAGTCGCTGCGGAATCTGGGGCTGCTCTACTTCGAGCAGTTGGGCCGGCCCAATGACTACTTCCTGTATCGACCCGCAGTCAGGCGGGTTCGACGGCTTCAGCAGAGCGCGATTACGAACAACCTCTATGGAGTCGATCCGGAGTTTCTTGGCTTTGGGATCGCTGAGACGGAGCCGACCTGGATCCAGTCCATGCAGAGCGTGAGGCTGAACGGCCACGATGCGTATCGCCTGGTTGAGAAGGCCCGCGGCTCGAATCCGCGCTTCGAAGAGCGAATCGTCTGGATCGATCGTGAGAACTATATTCCCCTGAGGACCGAACACCGGCTCAACAGCAAACGAGTGCTCACGGCGGAGACCATCGAGATCCGAAGCGTCCAGGGTGTTCCAACCCCCATGCGTATGCACTTCGAGCGCCCGCTGGACGGCACCCGGGTCCAACTCGTGGTCGAGGAGGTGGACTACGAGCGGCCCATTCCAGAGCACGTATTCTCGGTCTTCACTCTCATGAAGTCGCAGCGCGCTCGGAAATAGAGGCGGCAACTGTCTCCGGGGGCAGTTGTATACTCAACTCTTTACGGACTGGATACGGACGTGATTGCGACGAAGACGGATCCGCGCTGGGTGGGGGTGGCGCTTGAGCGCTTCGATGAGGTGCTCGTGGATCACGCGCACTGCGAGAAGAAGGCGGCGGCCACGGCCATGGCGCTGGTGGCCTCCTACCCGGAGCGGGAGCGGCTGGTGCGGCGCATGTCGGCGCTGGCGATCGAGGAGCTGCGCCATTTCCGCGCGGTGCATCAGCTCATGCGTGCGCGCGGGATCGTGCTGACGCGGGACGAGGGGGATGCCTACGTGAAGGCGCTGCTGCAGTGCATGGGTCACGCGGCGGAGACGCGCATGATCGATCGCCTGCTGGTGTCGGGCGTGATCGAGGCCCGTTCCCACGAGCGTCTGGGGCTGCTGGCGGATGCACTCGACGATCCGGAGCTGGCCGCGTTCTACGCGAACCTCTCGCGCGTGGAGGCGGGCCACGCGGACCTCTTCGTGAAGCTCGCGCTTCACTACGGCAAGCCCGATGAGACGCGAGCGCGGCTGGCGGAGTGGGTGAAGCTCGAGGCGGAGATTCTCGCCGAGCTGCCTATCCGCCCGCGGATTCACTGAGGACCTCGATCGCCCCCTCAGCGTTGGGCACGACGCTCACGATCGACAGGTATTTCGGCTTGAGCAGACCGTCCTTGACCATGCGCTCGAACTGCGCGAGCAGCGGGTCCCAGAAGCCGTCGGGGCTCACCAGCACCAGGGGTTTTTGGTGGTGTGCGAGCTGGCGCTCGACCAGGATCTCGGACAGCTCCTCGAGCGTGCCGAAGCCGCCGGGCAGCGCCACGAAGGCGTCGCCGCGGTGAGCCAGCCCGGCCTTGCGCTCGCGCATGTTGTCTACGACCTCGAGCGCGTGCAGGCCCTGGTGCGCCACGCGCGAGAAGGTGTCGAGGATCACGCCGTGCACCTGGCCGCCAGCGGCAAGCGCAGCGTCGGCGCACTCGCCCATGAGACCGATGTTGGCGCCGCCGTAGGCGAGCCCCCAGCCGCGCTCGGCGATGGCCTTGCCGAGCTCACGTGCGATCTTGACGTATGTGGGGGGCGATTGGCGACGTGAGCCGGCGTAGACGGTGACGGTGAAGCCGGCGTCCCCCTCCACTACTGCAGGGCGGGCGGCCACAGGTAGTAGAAGCCGGCGGGAAGCCGGTCGCTCGTGAGGGAGAGCACATCGATATCGACCAGCTGCAGCGGCGTGGCCGGCGGGCGGCTGTAGATGTTCTCGACATACTCGCCCGGGCGGTGATACATCACGACCTGCGACTCGGAGATCTGGGCCAGCTTCTCGGTAACCTCGATGGCGTAGTCGAGATGGCCGATCTCGTCCACCAGTCCCGCTTTCAGGGCCTGCTCGGCGGTGAAGATGCGCCCATCCGCCAGGCGCTTCACGGCCGCCGGCTCCAGGCCGGGTCGTCCTTGCTCCACCACCTCGACGAAGCGCGCGTGCAAGCCGTCGATCACGCTCTGGAGCTGCTCGCGCTCCTGGGGCTGCATGGGTCGCAGGGGCGAGCCGGCATCCTTGAACTCTCCACTCTTGAGCGTCTGGTCGCTGATGCCAAAGCGCTGCATCAGTCCCGACAGGTTGACGCCGGCCATGATCACACCGATCGAGCCGGTCACGCTGGTGGGGTGAGCGATCACCCGGTCGGCGGCCATCGCGACGTAGTAACCGCCGGA
>Ga0114947_10000952_pt1 | contig 10447 bp, 11 predicted proteins | sample CR02metaG_FD_99656 | JGI IMG/M metagenome (GOLD analysis project Ga0114947, IMG submission 99656) | Deep subsurface microbial communities from Mariana Trench to uncover new lineages of life (NeLLi) - CR02 metaG | ecosystem: Environmental > Aquatic > Marine > Ocean trench > Sediment ...
GAGCATCATCACAATGGGCTGGGCTTCTTAACCCCCTTTGAGGTTCACTTTGGGCAGGCTGAACAACGTAGAGAGAAACGGGCGTTGGTGCTGGAGCAGGCCTTTGAGAACAATCCTGAGCGTTTTGTCCGTGGTATGGCGAAGCCTGCGGCTTTGCCCACAGAGGTCTGGATTAATAAGCCCAATGAGACGGTCGTTGGGGAGCCGACCAATGTTAGCGGGGTAGAGAGTTCGTCTGTTGGTGGTCTGAGCTCGGAAAACGGCTTCAATATTTCCCCTATATCGCACGAACGGGAGTCGGACAGGGATCTATGTACGGGTTAAAATCAGGTGAGCGACAATCTTGCTCACTAATTTTCAAAGGGTGGGTGTCTCATTTCATTGACAGGTTCCGAGGGACAGAGCCATTGCTCACTTGATATGACAAGCGGGTCTGTTCCATAGACCTTTTGGATGAAGTGGGACCAGCGTCTCTTTAACTCCCTAGAAACGAGTAGAGGGGGGGACTCCGTGACCTTGGTTGGTTCTCAGAAAGGAGATTCCAATGAATCAAACTGAAATGGCAGTGATACTTACCGATCTTTCCAGGGAACGAACAGAACTTGCTCGCGAGAATAATAGATTGGCCAAGATTAATAACTTGCTTGCCTGTGCACGAACAAGTCTAGTCGCTATCGGCTTCATAGTAGCCATGGTCAAACTTTACTATATATCTTAATGAGATTGTAGCGCACCTTGGCCATTCTATACTTTTGTATGCAAAATACCGTATTATTAAAGAAGGGGGTAGACATGATATTTGTCATTCAATTTACATTGTGAAACAACCAAAGATCTCAAGACTATCATTTGTCACGCCTGACCCCCAACACTGGCATCCCTACCGCGACCCAACAGGCCTGACCCCCAACACAAATGCCCGAACCACATAGACGCTTACCTCGATTGCCCTTCGAGTATTCAAAACGCTCGCCAGCATAATGGCCCCATGCTCCGTAAAAGCATAGGGCAAGGAAGGGGAAAACTTGAGGCTTTGGAGGTGGTCGCAAATTGCGACCACCTCAGTCTTCTCCTTGGATGAGAGCTAAAACATGAAATCGTAAGGAAAACGCTTACGGTTACGTTTTACCTGCTCGTTAAGTCGCTTTTTGGTCGCGCCGTACAGTTGCGCCAGATCCGTGTCCAGCATGACTCTCTGCCCTCGGACCAGGAGGATGGAACGCTCAATCCGCTCGGCTGGAACGATGAGTTGCTTACCGGGCATGATTTGTCCGATCTTATGAGTCAGGGTCAAATCTTGAACTATGGCATTGGGTAAACAGATATGATTAAGTAGATGCCATGGCTAGACCGTTAAGGATAGATTATCCCCATGCCTTTTATCATGTGACCTGCCGGGGCAACGAGAGAAAGGACATTTACCGGGATGATCATGACCGGTCGATATTTCTAGAGAAACTCCAGACTTCTTTAGGTATCTACTCCGTAAAACTCCATTGTTACGTTTTAATGGACAACCACTTTCATCTGATCGTAGAGACCCCCAAGGCGAATCTTTCCGAGTTCATGAGGCATTTCAATATATGCTACACAGTATTTTACAACCGTCGTCATCGAAGAGTGGGTCATCTGTTCCAGGGGAGATTCAAGGCAATCTTAGTGGAGGCAGACAGGTACTTGTTGGAGCTTAGCCGCTATGTTCATCTGAACCCTGTTCGGACCAGGGCAAGACAACGCAGGGCGTATGGGGAACAGCTTATATGGTTACAGAACTATCCTTGGAGCAGTTTAGATGGTTATTTGTTGCATCATCAGAGGAGAACGGATTGGGTGGTTTACGAACGAGTGCTAGGCTATGTTGGGGGATCGAGAAAGAGATATGCCCAGTTTGTAAAAGAGGGGTTGCAGAGGGGTTATTCTACACCGTGGGAAGGACTGAAGGGGCAGGTGGTATTGGGGGAGGAGAGATTCTGGATGGGATTGAGAGGTAGATTTATGGAGGGTAGTGGAAGCGCCAAGGAGCAGCCCTCGTTAAGGGAAATTCGGAGGATTGACCCAGAGGATATTATAAGTAAAGTGGCGGGATATTTTAGGCTAATGCCACAGGATCTGAGAAGGAGACGCAGTGGGTATCGAGATCAGCGGGCGTTAGTGATGGAGATGATGTATCGGTACAGTGAGGTCAATCAGAGAGAGATTGGAGAAGTAATGGGAGGGGTGGATTACACTTCAGTGAGTCGGGAGAGAAGGTTGCTAAGGGAGAAAATTGACAAGGAAAATGAGCTAAGGAGATGGAGCAGGGAAGTTGAGAAAGCACTACTGCCATAGTTCAAGATTTGACCCCATGGGTAATTATCAGGAAATCCCGTGGTCGATATAATTTGATAGCCAGGCATACTCTGCGGTTTGACCTATGCGAAGCCTGCCAATCAGGTTCGGAATAAGCCTCCCCAACCGAGGAGTCCTCTTTGGTCTCACCTCCACGGATGATCTGATAGAAGCGGCCGTTGTAGCGGAACAATCGGGAGTGTTCGAGTCGGTCTGGTTCGGCGATAGTCTAATCCACAAGCCTAGACTCGAATCCATTGTGATGTTGACGACAGTGGCAGCTCACACACAAAAGGTTCGACTGGGAACCATATGCATGGCGTCCTTTCCTGTCCGTCATCCGGTTCTCCTGGCCATTCAGTGGGCAAGCCTGGACCAGGTTTCCAAGGGGCGATCTATCCTAGGCGTGTGCATAGGCGGGGGCCATGAGGCAGAGCTGCGCGCGTTCGGAGTAAGAAAGAATGAGCGCGTTGAACGTCTTGAGGAAGGAATCCGAATCCTTCGGGAGCTGTGGGGTGACGGGGAAGTAAACTACAAGGGAAAATTTTATACTTTAGAAGGATACAACGTTCTGCCGAAGCCGGTTCAAAAACCGCTACCTATATGGATCGCCGTGAGTCCTGAGAGGGGAAAGGTCGGGGACAGTATTGTGGACAAGGCAATGAGACGTGTGGGGGCCTTGGCCGATGGTTATATCACCATGGGTGTCACATCAGAAGAATTTCACCGGAGGTGGCAGGTAATCGAAGCCAGTGCAAAAGGGGCTGAAAAGGACCTTACGGACTTTGAGACCTCCATCCACGGAATGGTCAACATAAACAACGATAAACACATTGCCTATGAAGAATCCCAGTTCTACTTCAACCACTACTATGGTCCGGGTTATCCTACGGAAGATTTGATCAAGGTCTGGCTTGCCCACGGTCCACCAGAGGAGTGCGCAAGTTTGATTCAGTCCTGGATTGATATGGGTATTACCACCCCTGTCTTGCGTTTTACATCACGTGACCAGCTCAAACAGATCCGTCTGTTTGTGGAAAAGGTTTTTCCTCTCTTGAAACTCAGTTCGTGAACTGGTGGTTGAAGTGCAACCTTTACTTGCGCACTAAAAGCTCAAAAGGTTGACTGCTTTCTTTCCTGAGGTCTTCTTTAGCACGTTTTCTATTGCTGCCTGATATTCTTCGTAGTCTTCAAATTGGGTGATTGAATACTCTCACACATTCGTTTCATCGGCCGACCAGGGTCAGCTTCGGTAACGAGATGTGAAAGGCTTCTTGTATAATGGGATGGAATTGATGCGTAGTTTGGTTCTTGGGGTGAAGGTCGGTCTCTTCCAGGCTTGTAACTTCTTGCACCAGAGCGCTTCCCTGTAGAGATCTACCTACCTTTGAGAAAGTATCCCCTCAATTTTCCAGGAAGTAAGAAATTTCTTCCAAAAAACCCTTTGTTTTAGTAGTGGCACAAGCTTTGCAATGTGCTATAGATCGGTTAAGGGATCTTTCGGGCTTTGGTAGTCCTTTGCTTACTGATACTGATAAATAAAAGCCCCACTAAACTTTGACAAGGCTTTCTTGATTTGAGGCCTGACAGAGGGATCAAGACCATCACTCTGGAGGGGAGATTGAAAAAGTTGAAGCCAGACGGTTATGTTATAAGGGTGTAATCATTTTTTTCTTTTAAAAACTCAGAGAAGGAGGACATTATGAGCAGGAAACCTTTAAACTCGGTAATACTTGTCATGGGGATCGCTTTGCTCGTTGCTGCTTCAACAACGGCTTGGGGTGAAGAGTTCTATAAAGGAAAGAACCTTCGCATCATCGTCGCCTTCAGTCCGGGTGGAGGGTTCGACACATACACCAGGTTAATCGCCCGTCATATTTCCAAATATATCCCAGGGCATCCAACGACCATTGTTCAGAACATGACTGGAGCCGGAGGTATTATTGCGGCTAACTACATGTACAATAAGGCCAAACCCGATGGGCTGACGATCGGTAATTTTATTGGCGGTTTAGTGCAGCAACAGATTCTAGGCAATAAGGGAATCAAATTCGATGGACGAAACTTTGAGTGGATCGGAGTCCCTGTGGTCGACCATCCAGTCTGTGGCTTGACCAAAGTGACCGGCATCAAAAATATTAAGGAATGGCAGGCCGCCAAGAAACCCATAAAGCTCGGGGGTATTGGGCCCGGGGGCACTGTCTCTGACGCGCCCAGGATTCTCGCCGCGGCCCTCGGCCTTCCGCTCAGAGTGATTGATGGCTATGGAGGCACGGCCAAGCTCCGCCTGGCCGCCGAAGCCGGGGAGCTGGCTGGGGGTTGTTGGTCGTGGCAGTCCATGAAGGTGACATGGCGAAGGATGGTCGAGTCGGGCGGCGTGAGGATCGTATTACAGGCAATGGACAAAAAGCATCCGGAACTGGGGAATGTGGATAATGCCATCGATTTCGTCAAGACCGACGAGGCGCGTGCCCTGCTAAAATACGGTATCCACGACACCGCCACCATCACTCGCTTCTACTCGCTTCCTCCCAGGACACCCAAGAAAACCGTCAAGCTTCTGCGCAAGGCCTTTATGGCTACAATGAGGGATCGCGAATTTTTGAGCGAGGCCAAAAAGTCCCAGCTGGAGATCGCTCCCGTGACGGGTGAGAGGGTAGAAAAGATTGTGCAGGGCATGTTCAAGCTAGATAAGAAAATGATAACCAGACTTAAAGAAATCCTCGTTCCCAAGTTATAACCTACTGAATCATCCTCTCGCGGCATTACCCCGTACCGCAGAGCGCTCCAGGCGTAAGTCCGTGGTGCGGGGTTTACCCCTCTATCAATTGAAAGCTCTGAACGTCCTGTTAAATTTATTTTTTTCTAGGGACAACTGCCCAGGCCTCTATCTCGATAAGCATGTCAGGCAAGTCTATCCCCACTCCCCTGATTAATGTGGCCGGTCTGGGATGTGCCCGTAAATCAGGCTCATTCTCCTCAAAGAATCGGTACATCTCGTCGCGCATGTCAAAGACATCCTCTCTTCTCTTCAGGAAATATCGGAACATGACGATGTTTTTCAGCGTGGCACCCATCGTCTCCATATTATTCTTGATGTCTTCTAGTGCCTGACGTGTTTGTTCCTTAATGCCGCCAACCACCTTACCTCTCCCTGCCCGTTCCTCATCGGGAGTTCTGCAAGGTGCATCTTCAAAGGGATCCCTACCTGTCGACCCGGAGAGGAAAAGAATATCCACGTCTCCTTTTGTTTTAAACCCTGTTGCCCAGTTCATCCTTTCCTTATGGTAGTGCGGCCAGAGCGTACCCCAATCATATTCTACTTTTTCTGCCTTCTCCTTTTCGATTGCTCTTCGGTTTGTAGCCATTTTCCAGCAACTCCTCCCTTATACTTGGTCAAGTTATTTGACCAAGGTCGTTTAATTTGGGCCAATTCAAGGATTTGCTTAACATGCCGCTGAGTCACGGCATTGGGGGCAAATTCCACAAAGCTTCCCTATACACATTTCAGAAAAAAAAGTCTATCCCTCTCTTTTATCGGTTGCCCAAAAGGTAAAGATATGGCCGTTTCAACCACCGGCTCTTCTGAGGGTTTCCGAGCCTGGATCTCACGCGTCGATTGTCTGTCCGCCGTCGATGACGAGGGCGTGGCCCGTGACGAAAGAAGATTCGTCTGACACGAGGAAGAGCACCCCGTAGGCAATTTCCTCAGGGCGAGCCATCCGTTGCAGTGCACGATTACTGCTGGCCATTCTGGCGCGCTGTTCGTCCGTGGCCCGATCTAGCGTTGGACGGGGTGGATAACCTCTGAAGCGCGGGGTCTCGGTTGCACCAGGGCACACGCAGTTGATTCTGATCCCACTGGTTCCATAGTCCAGGGCCATCTGGCGGGTCAGGTTCACGACAGCCGCCTTCGTGGCACAGTACGCCGGGTATTGAGCCGAGGCCAGGATTCCAAAAGTAGAGGCCGTGTTCACAATGTTTCCACGCCCCTTCCGGAGAAAGTGCGGGATGGCGGCACGGACCCCGCGGAAGATTGCGGTCAGGTTTAAGTTTATGACGAAGTTCCACTCTTCATCGGTGAATTCGTGAATTTTCTTGCGCACGCCTCCACCGGCGTTGTTGAAGAGGATATCCAGGTCACCAAATCGCTCCAACGCCGTGCTTATCATCCGATCACAGTCATTCTGAAGGGTTACATCTGATCGCAAAAAGACTGCCTGACCGCCGTCCTGTTCGATGAGACTGTCTACCCTCGGGGTAACAGTTTCCTGGATGTCACAGCACACGACCTTTGCTCCTTCGCGCGCCAAGAGGCGGGCAGTGGCGCGCCCGATGCCACTGTTGGCCCCAGTCACAATAGCCACTCTCCCCTGTAACCGCCCAAGGCCCTTCCCAAGTCCGGGATGCTCATCCGCACTCGTGCTACTCATGGCTGTTCACCTCCTTGAATTTTAACTTAGCAATTCCGGGGACAGTATTTTTCATTTCTTTTTACCTCCCTGTTTCATAAACCAAGGTTATTCACAGATGGCCGTCGGAAAATCAACCTGTCCCCCTTTCTTCTTTCTTGGAAAGGGCAAGATTATATTATGCGTCATCCCAGCCGCATGGACGTCGAACAGCCGCTCTCCAGGGTTGCGAGGCTTTAGCTCATGGAGATGGACCGCGATAAGGTCGCCGAAAATTATAACCGTTATGCCGGTGAGTTCAGGAAGATTATTGGGTAACCCCGCGGCTTGCCGCGGGCACAAAACCGATGGGGTTTCCAAAGAGGAGAAGCGGTAGCTCTTCCCTTTGGTCGAGCACGGGGTTCAAACCCCGTTCTCGAAATAACTTGATTTCTGGTTCGCGATAAAACGATGATAAACAGAATGGTCCGCCGATCTCCATTTTCTGCGGCAGCTCCCCAGTGGAAGGTGTCCTAGTCTCTCTGAGACCCGGAGGGCCGGTGGCGCACGAAATAGGCCGCCGCCTCGGCGCGACGAGAGAGGTTCGGCTTGGTGAAGATATTGCTGAGGTAGTTTTTTACTGTCTTGTCGCTCAGATCAAGATCATTGGCGATCTCCTTGTTGGTCTTTCCTTCGGCCACGAGGGCCAGGACCTTCCGCACCTGAGCGGATAGCGCATTGATCTCGTCGAGCTGATGGCCTGAGGCCAGTCGCTTCATCCGGTTCAGGACCGATTGAGTTACGGCTGGATCGAGGAGTGACCGGCCGAGCAATTCATCCCGCGTGTAGCCGAACAGGCTCTCTGTCTTGGTGTTGACGAGGGTGATATGACCGTCGCGGTTCACTGCCTCGATAGCTTCTGGAGCGAATTCGAATAGGCTATGGAACTTTGCTTCGCTAGCCACGAATGTCAGTCCATGGGACGGGGTTTACCTTAAAAGCTGCCATGCGATAAATCACAGACTTTTCTCAATGCAAGCAATTACTTCCTCTACGGTCACCGGTTTGGCTATGAAAGGGCGGCCGCCAATGATGCCTTCTTCTTTTTTCTTCGCTACAGCGGTTAAGAACACGATCGGGATATTCTTCAAGTTCTCATCGGTTTGGATCTCAGACGCAACGTCGCCTCCGTCCATACCCGGCATGATGACGTCCAGCAGAATCAAATCCGGTTTAAACTGCCTGGCGGCGACCAGGCCCTGCTTTCCCCTGTTTTCCGTTCTTACTTCGTATGCACCGGTCTCCTCGAGATTCAACTTCAGCACATTCGTAAAACTAGGCTCATCGTCAATGAGCAGGATCCGTTTCTTACCCATAGTCGTTCCCTCCTCTATGCTTTAAACATGATAGTTACCCTGACACCCCCCTCTTTGCGGTTCCCGATGTCGATCGTTCCACCGTGCAGGTCGATGATTTTCTTTGTCACCGTTAATCCCAAGCCTGTCCCTTTGCCGGTCGATTTGGTGGTGAAAAATGGGTCGAAGACCTCCGAAAGCTGGTCGCCGGGGATGCCTGTTCCCGTGTCTTCGACTTCGGCCATGACAACAGTCTCTCCGATTCTGAAATGATCTGCTTTCCTGGAACCCAAGTTGTGGCCGATTACCGTTAACTGCTTCGTATACGTTTTGACGACGAGCGTTCCGCCCTTGGGCATGGCCTGAATGGCATTGAGAAAGATGTTGACGAATACCTGTTCGATTTTATTTCTATCCAGTCTGACCGGGGGGAGATGCTCACTCAACTCCCTGACCTCGTTGACGTGATACTTGTCCAACTCATGTTTTACCAACAATAACGACTGTTCCACCACGGAATTTAGCTCGTCGGTGTTCAGCCTTAATTCGCTTGGGGCGGAAAAATCTAATAATCCCCTGACGATAGAGTCGGCCCTCTTCACTGCTTTATCCATGTCCTGTAAGGCCAAAGCTATGTTGCCGTTGTCGGTTGCAAGATGTTTTGACAGATAATTGAGCCATTGGAGAATGATCCCCAGGGGGTTCTTAACTTCGTGAGCGACTCCAGCAGCCAACCTGCCAACAGATTCCAGTTTCTCGGCCTGGATCAGCTGCAATTGGGCAGCTTTTAATTGTTCATGCGACTTCCCAAGATCAGAAAGCGCTGTCTGAAACAACCTCTTACGTCTGGCCAGCTCTGCGTTGGCCTGCTTCAATTGCTCTTCAATCCGCCTGCGCTCGGCCAGGTCTTGCTGAGCCGTCTGGGACAGCCTCCGGCTCTCCATGGACAGGTGTCGCTTTTCGAGTGCCTTATTCAGCGTGACCAGAAGGTGGTTCATCTCGAATGGCTTGGTGATGTATGCGAAGGCGTCTCCGTTGATATCCTGTATGGCACTGTTGAGCGAGGCGAAAGCGGTGATGAGGATGATCTCTATCTCTGGCGACGCCTCCTTGATCAAACGGAGGAGGTCCGCACCGGAGATGTCCGGGAGTTTGATGTCTACGATCGCAGCGTCAAAGGGGCGGGTAGAAAGCTTTTTGAGGCCTTCTTGTCCGAGACCGGCCGTCTCGACGGCGTACCCCCTCAGCCGGAGGACATCGGAGAGCGTCTCACGTGTTCCCCCGTCGTCATCAATAACGAGGACATGGGTATTGGGACTCACGCTGCGTGTCAATTGGTTACAAATTTTGCGACGGTGTTTGTCCACTTTTGACCGTTTTCTCTGCCTAAGAGCGTATGCAGACAGGGTAATTTGTTCCTCGCCGGTAATCACTTGATAATTAAGCAAAATTTGTACCATCGAGTGAAATGCATTTGAAAAAAAGCCATTGAGGTTGCCAATGAGACTTTCAAAAAATTGAGAAGTTTGCGGTTGTAATTGAGGCCGCAAGGGCTTACGTTCGTCTCCTGCGGGAACATATCCAAAAGGGGGACGAGATTCTTTTTCATATGGCGGACGAAGTGCTGACTCAGGGGGACCAGGATCTTCTGCTCCGTCAATTTGAAGAGCGCGAGGCAAAAGAAATTGGCACAGGAGTTTACGAGAAGTATCTCAAGATCGCCGAGGAGTTGGAAAACGATAACCGCTGAGTTCTGGGCGGGGGATATCTTCCCTTAAGACCCATAATGGGTCGCGATGGAGGACGAAAGATTATGGCAAGGATTAAAGGAATAACTAGAAACGAGGCATCCGACGATGTGCGCGCTGTCTTTGAGGAGCAGGAGAGGCGCTATGGGTCCGTGTTGAACACCGCGCCGGTGTATGCCTTGAGACCCACTATCCAAAAAGGAGTCCAGGCCCTTTCCGATGGGATCCGGGATTCCGGGCTCATTGACCCGGAGCTGCGCCACCTCCTCTGCGTCAAGGCGGCCAGCATCAACGGGTGCCCATATTGACTCGACCTCAATGCGTCCAGTGGGATGCAAAATGGCGCTTCGGCAGAGAAGGTGGAAGCGGTCCTGGGGAATTACCGCAAGAACCCTCTTTTTTCCCTACGAGAGCGTTTGGCACTGGAACTGGCCGAGCGGATGACCTACACGGGAAAACGGGTTACGGACAGGTTCTTCAAGCGCCTCAACCGGCAATTCAGGGATGAGGAGTTGGTAGAATTGGCCGCGGTAATCGCCCTGGAAAACTTCCGAAGCAAGTTCAACCCGGTCTTTGCAGTGGAGTCTCATGGATTCTGCCCCCTTCCTGCCATTAAGCAGGCTGC
>Ga0114947_10000953_pt1 | contig 10445 bp, 9 predicted proteins | sample CR02metaG_FD_99656 | JGI IMG/M metagenome (GOLD analysis project Ga0114947, IMG submission 99656) | Deep subsurface microbial communities from Mariana Trench to uncover new lineages of life (NeLLi) - CR02 metaG | ecosystem: Environmental > Aquatic > Marine > Ocean trench > Sediment ...
TGTCCCCTCCGAGGGAGCTGATTCCCCATCCGGCCGCAGACCCATATCTTCTGGACGCCGCCGCATCCAGACAGCAGCGGGGCCAACCACCAACATCAAGGTAAGAATGCCGAATCCCGCCCAGGCCATGCGCCATCCAAACCCTGCGATAACCGAAGCGGTGAGAATGGGAATACCGATCTTGGCGAAACCAACCCCCATGCTGGAAAAGGCAATTGCACGACCGCGCTTCCTGATAAACCACCGTGAGATGGCTACGTTAACCACCAGGTAGGCCATGAATGCATCCCCGATATGGAGGGCCCAGCGCACGCATAAGAACTGCCAGAATGCCTCCACCTGGCTCAGCATAAGAAGTCCTATGCCCACCACCACGGCGCCAAAGGTCATCAACCAGCGGCCACCATGGCGGTCCATCATAGAGCCAACTAACGGGGAAAGGCTTGCACTGATGAGACTCTCTCCGGAGCGCAGAAGGGAGAAAACACCCCGCGAAACACCCAGATCCTCAGTCAGTGGTTTCAGAAAGACACCCAGGGTGCTGGAGAGAGAAAAAACAGCCGCCGTGTTGGCAAGAAAACCAACACCGACAATATACCAGCCGTAAAAAATCCGTGGCCTTGGTCGTTGGACATCCTCACTCATCATTCCACATCCTATGACTCTTTACCCTTGGCGAATTCTATTAATCCCGATCCTACATTCATGGGCCCTGGCAAGCATTTCTGCACCCCACCAGATCAGAGCCGACCACTGGGGGTGCCATGAATGAGAAATTCACCTGGGGGTGAAATTCGGGAGCCACCATCCATTGGGTCGCAAACCCGTGCAATGTCCAGTCCTGACGACTTACAGCGGGGTCATTTTTTGTCGGATCGGGGTTAATGCAAGACTTCATAAATCCTTCGAGCAATGGTCATTTATGCGTCACACCCGGAGCGAGGTCAAACGAATGGAACGAGGCCGGCAATCACCTACACGGCGAGTTCGACTCCATGCCGGGATAAAGCTGTCTTATCTTCTTGAAGGATCCGATCTGAAGGAGAGATCCCTTAATGACCAAAGGGTCGAGGTCAGCGGCGGCTCTGCATGACCGAAGCCTCGTAGCCGAGGGTGCCTACCTGCTCAGCCGGAAAGAGGCTCCAGGACTCCATCCATCCATGGGTACGTTCAAAGAGTTCCTGTGTGTAAGGCTCGAAGACTAGGCGTTCTCCGGGCCCGAAGGTCTGGATGTCCACCATCGAGTGATACTTTTTCGGAATCTCATTCAGATAGTAGTGTTTGTACGGTTCTGGTGCCACATCGATGTCACGCTGCGCCCGACGCAAGGCTCGAAAATAGCGTTCAACATCCTCCTGGTTGGGGTCTCCCGTAATTAAGAAGCCGATCATAAAGGTCGTATCCACGATCTTCCGGAAGCCTAGCTGTTCCGCAACGTAGAGCGGAGCTCCAAAGATGCTGGCCGCCTCGACCTTTCGGTCAAACAGCAGTGCCAGCCGATCGAGCAGCAAGCCAACATATCGAAGCTTGATTTCTTCGTGTTTAAGAATCTTTTCAAGGCCCTGAATGGTAGAAAAATGGCTTCCCGTGTGGTATCCCACGGCCACTTCTGCGTCGGCCAGATCGGCAGGTCTGCGGATGGGAGATTCGGGAGAAACATAGATGCCCGATGGCACCACGCCATAGGCCTCTCCCCACATTTTCCCGTGATTGGCAGAAGAGGCCATGTTGACCGCCCAATGGCACGCCGAGCTCACGTGACAACCCCGGCCATCCTCCAGGGACTCATAAGCCCCCTCTTTTACCTCGGAAGGAGCCGATTCAGTCGACTGAACGTTGCCCGACCAAGTTGCAATGGGCTTCACGATAAATTCATAGTCCAACCCTTCATCCTTGAAATAGCCCTTCTCCTCTGCCACCCATTCCTGGAGACGCCCGTGAGACTGAATCCGAAATTTACTCACCGCACTCTCCTCAAACGTTAATGTCAATCACGGCCATCATGGCTCCAACCTAAATCATAGGTAACCCTGACCGTAGCCTTTGGAATCGCGCGTCAAGCGTGCGAAAGAGGAATGAAAGAAGGTTCAAAATTTCCTGCCCCGGTACGGGATAAACAAGTAGATAAGCCAGACAACCCCGAAGAAGAGCATATGGTTCCAAAACGGTAGCCCATAGGCTGTGTTAAGACCCGGGAGATTGGCGGGGAAACTTTTCCCGCTCAGCACGCTAATGGTCACTGTAATCGCGGGCACCGTAATGAGCGTTGCGACCCAACCTAGCGCAGCACCGATCACCAACCCCAGAACAAGTTGAATTCTCTCGGCTAACACGAACAGGGGAAGCATAATAAGGGCGAAAAGGAATGAATAAGCCAGACTCACTCCCAAATGAATTCCCCAACCGATAGGGACGGTCCATGACGCCGTATAACCTCCCTGGGTCACAATCTGCTGTCCCATGAATGCCGTAATAGTGGAAGGCCCGGTGACAAACTGAAATAACCAAAACACGATGGCGCCCGCAAGGCCTGCCAACAACCATAGCCCTATCCTAAAACCCTTCATAGGTTACCTCCGACTGCCATAAGTTAATTGAACAGACAGGCAGCCGTCAAGTGGTTAACGTGGGGGCGGATAGGTAGTCACCCAGCGCAGAACGCCAATTTCGCATGGGTACTAGACCCATTTCCTCAGATAAAAGGCAATGCATCGGTGTGTAGCGCGGTCGAGGAGCCGGCCGTTTCGTTTCTGTCTCGTCAATCAATTCAACCAGTTGCTCGAGCCGAGCATCGGATAATCCCAGCAGACGCCCTGCCGCTAGCGCAAATTCAGAATACGAACAGATCCCCTCGTTCACCACATGATAGGTGCCATATCGCCCTCTTGCCATTATCTCATCAATTCGGGCCACCAAATCCATCACATAGGTGGTATTCGCCCAGTTATCCGCTACGGCGCGGACTGGTCTCCCGGCCAAAAGTTCGCGATTGACGGTGCTGAGAAAGGCCTTCTTGCCCGAACCGTAAACCCATGAGGTGCGGATGATAAAGGTCCGCGGTGAGGCTTCCCGAACGGCAGACTCACCCGCAAGCTTGACCTTCCCATAGACGTTGATGGGGTGTGGCTCGTCTCGAACCGTGTAAGGCGATCGACCCTCCTCACGGCCATCAAATACATAATTGGTGCTGAAATGAACGAACTCGGCCCCGATGCGCGATGCGGCGTGGGCCAAGCTGTGAGGTCCTTCAATGTGAATAGCCTGTGCCAGCTCCGGATTACGCTCACAATCGTCCACCTCAGTGGTGGCACAGTTAATGATTAACGCCGGTCGCTTATTTAGCAGGTAGGAGGTAGCGACTTGCGAGTCCGTAATGTCGAGGTCAGAGTGCTTGAGCGGCAGCACTTCATGTTCTCGTTTCAATGATTGGGCGAGGTGAGAGCCAATGAGTCCACCTGCACCTGTGATTGCAATTTTCATAGCCTAATCGCATCGCGAAATAGATCTCAGCCACTGCTAGTAAATTTCTTCATATTGATCAGCGACCTCCTGTGAATCCCCGCACCAATCTTGACACCCTGATCGTTGATGGCCTCAACGGCGAAGCGGAACCGTTTCTCCTTGACCTCTTGAAGCGTGACCCTGATGGTGACACTCTGGCCGATCCGCGTCGGGGCAAACTGTTTCACATCCACCTCTTTTTCATTCCGCGTCCGGTTGATTTTCTGGTGCGGCCTTCGCAAAAGCGGGCAGCGCAACACAGTTGGCCTCAATCTGAACCAAGCTAGGACATCCAGTAAGATCGCAGCCAAAGCGCCGTGCATTGGAAAGCTGCGGTACAAGGCAAACATCCGCCAACGAAACCGTATCTCCACAGCAAAACTTTCCTCGCTTCGGAACGGAACGCACCTGTTCCTCCAGCGCCAGCAAACCGAGATCGATCCAGTGCTGTGCCCAGCGGCTTACCTCCTCCTCACCCAGCTTGAACTCACTGCGTAGATGCCTCAGCACCCTGAGATTCTGCAGGGGATGGACTTCACAGGCGATGGCAAGGGCCATGGCACGCACAGTTGCCCGGTCCACAGGGTCCGCAGGCAGCAAAGGCGGCTTGGGAAATCGTTCTTCAAGATATTCAATGATCGCCAGGGACTGAGTCAGGTAACGACCGCCTTCTTCTAGGGTCGGGACGAGCCTATGTGGATTGACTGCTCTATATTGAGGACTCAACTGCTCTCCACCTCCACGGCGCAAATGGATAGGAATCTGCTCGTAATCCAACCCCTTATGATTGAGGACAATGCGTACGCGATAAGAGGCGGAACTTCGAAAAAAAGTATAAAGCTTCATCTTCGAATCTCTAGGTCACCTTGCTTTCTACTCCATGTTTTGCTGTGGAACCTGGCAATGGGGTTCGTTTCACTTCGACACCCCCGTCATCCAGAAATCGAACCACGTTGACCGAACGGGCATATTCAGGGGATCCTGAATAGTAGGCGTTCAACTGTGGATCACCCACACGCGCCGCCCGATTCCAGTGCCCCAGGGCCACGTAGTCGGCGCCGGTGGCCTTGAGATCCTCACTGCGGATTAGCCAGGAACCGAGAAAGCGTCCGGGTACGTGCGGCTCTTCCACGTAGTGACCGTGGGCAGCGGCCACCTGCCAGGGTGTCGAACGAGACCGTGGCTCGCTGAGGGGCAACATATCTGTGTAGTCCAGGTGTGCCTTGCCCCAGACCTCCAGCCCAAGTTCAGGAAACACCGCGGCATCCTTGGTGGACAGACCGAGCACGCATAGGTTCGGAGTTGCCCCTAACGGGGCGCGCCGATAAACCGAGTCGGGTGATAGCGGATCATGGTTGCCGGGGAGAATTACAATTGGGGTGCCGAATTCACCCATCATCCCTATGGTCCGATCGATCAGCTGAGATGATTGCCGGTTGTGGTCAAACGTATCACCGGCCAGAATCAAGAGCGCCGCCCCCTCTGCCTTGGCAACAGCCAGGACGTCGCGAAGCTTTGCCAATGAATCGGACAGGTCCAAAGAACCCCCAGTGGAGTCAGGGCCCAGATGCAAGTCGGAGCTGTGAACAATTGTCACATTGGGCCGCGAAATATTACTGCCTGTCGAAAAACCGCTGTCAGCCATCACTCTTCCATTTTGGATTTTGGATTCCTACTGAAAACTTAACCGCAGATTTTCGCCGATTATCGCAGATAAAAAATGGCAACGAGCAGATAGCGTCCATTTTTAAGCCATCAGCTCTCAGCCGTCAGGTTTCAGCTCCGGACTCATTACTGCTAACTGCACACTGTCTTTCGGCTCTTTTTCTCGGGCTGACAACTGATAGCGACTGCTGATAGCTAAATCCACTCAGTCCTCAGTACTCGTTACTCGTCACTAATTTAGTCGCCTTGCGCCATGCGCTTAGCGCATATCCCTCGGTGTCCATCTGCGTAAATCTGCGGTTAACAGCTTTTGACGCTTTGCGCCTTTGCGGCTCGCCCCGTGGAATACCGACTCGACCAAGATTGAGTTGTTCGCCCGTAGCGCTATTCCACAGGGCGAGTCATCTTTTTCCCGATTTCAAACCTATTTTATTTGTTCAAATGGGTATCCTGCCCTGGTACGGGATTGGCTATGGCCTCCTCCAGGGAACCTATTCCATGCCATTCATTGGCAGGCCGTGCCCGATCATCGCTTCCCACCTGATCTAGGCCCCAATAGATCTCCAGACGGTGGTTGTCGGGATCGCGGAACTCCACCGCAATCTGACATCCAGCTCGGCGTCGACCTTCGAAATCGATGTGAACGTCACTGGCGCGCAGGCGATCGCGGGCACGCAGGACCTCGTCCAGCGTCGAGACCTCGAAGGCCATATGGTGCAACTCCACATTCTCTGCGTGGCCTTTCCCTGCACCCACTAAGGCAAGACTGTGGTGATCCCCATTACAACGGAGAAAAATCATCCCTCCGGGCATCATATCATGAGGATAGACGTCGGAGACCTTGAAGCCAAGGATTTGGGTGTAGAAGTCTAAAGACCTCTCCAAGTTGCTCACCTGGAGGACCACGTGGCCGAGTTTGCGGATTTTAAAAGGCATCCCCTTGGGCGGACGGGTTCGTTTTAACTTTTCGACGTCAATCGCCATAGTATTTTCCTTTGTCTAAAGCCCGATCGAGGCTGGGTAAGGCCGCGCGTTTTATCTGCCTTCGCATAAGACAACGGGCGTAAGCCCGTGAGTGAATGCGCATGGTGGACCCTCCGAAGCTCGCAGAGCGAAGGAGGGTGCTTCGGCGGATTCCGCCGAAGAAATGAAGAATACCACGGGTGTAAACCCGGGGAGGCTTCATTGGCGCCAAATTGGGCCAAACAACCAGTTACTGAGCACAGGCTCGGGCCAGATGACTGCCATGAAGTAACTCATGAAGCCATAAGTCCACAAAGCTATGATGCCGCCAGTTATTGCGGCGGTAAGCCAGCGCCGCCGGCCTGGCAGGAATAACACCGGCACCAACACAGCAAATGCGATGGCTGCGTTGTCCAATCGGACGGTCATTGTTAGAAAGATAAAAAATGCGCTGAGCTCTGCCAGCATCAGCCCTACGCGGGTTGCCCCCGCCATCCCGCTGCTCCGCATGCCGAGGTCCATAATTTGACCAGGGCCGCCTGTCTTTACAAACCATTGCCTGAAAAGCTCCACACCCGAGAGCACGAGCATACCTACAGTGAGTGCCAAGGGAACTACGCGCGCTTTCATCGGATATCCCAGAGTCACCCAGACACTGACGGCGCCACCCGCGATTAGCAGGAGCGGGACAACGTTTTCTGCTCTCAACGTGAAACCCTGCCGTGACTCCCGAGGGATTGCTCCTTCAGACGATTTAGCCTGCGACGTCGTGTCCTCCTCAGCGATGGCGCTCTTATCCGCTTGGGCCATGAAATGGGTGAACAAATATGCGGTCAAAACGACCAGCACCAAGAGGATAACGGTCAGGGGACGCGTGAATACCCCCACAACCCCGTAAAGTGACAGGGCCGTATGGAGGTTCACGTCAATGATGGGCCCGAGGATGAATCCTAAGATGAGCGGTGGCCTAGGCCAACCGAAACGCTTCATCAGCAGGCCGACGATCGCGAAAATTATCAGTATCGGAATGGCATACCAGCTGCGCATATCCAAGAACGCTGCCAGAATAACCAGGGGAATGACCACGCCGGAGATAGCGGGATACGGAATGGACGTAAGCTTGATCAGTGGTGCCGAAGCCACCAGACCGATCATCGTTACGAGCAGGTTGCCAATCGCAAGGGTGAGCACTATGATCATGGTGATGTGCGCGTGCTGGCCTAGCATGGGAGGGCCAGGGCTTATACCATACATCAACATGGCGGCAAGAATCATGACCCAGCCAGTCCCGCCTGGGATACCTAGTGCGAGCGTAGGGAGAGCCTGCCCTCCCTCTTTCGAGTTCTGCGCCGCCTCCGCGAACAGCACACCATCCAATGAGCCCTTACCAAACTCCCTACGGTCCTTGCGCCACAGGATGCCGAAGGCGTAGCTGAGCCAATCGATGACACCGCTGCCGACTCCCGGAATGGCCCCCAGGAAAACGCCGAATATTGATTGCCGGATGGTCTCTTTCCAGTGCTTTAAGCCATAAAGAGCCCCCTTCATCATTTCGGACTGGGAGAATTTCGCCCCCGCAGGGGCCACGGAGCTCCGTGTCATGGTGAGATCGAACAATTCAGGGATGGAGAAGATCCCGGTGACCACCGCAACTAGTGGAAGCCCCTGCCAGAGCTCGATCTGGCCAAAAGTAAACCGCCGAGTACCGGTGAACGGGTCGACACCTGCAGTCGCAATCAAAAGCCCCAGGAAACCAGCTGCAATGCCCTTGATCATAGCCCCCCGGCTCAGTATAGCGACCATGGCCACACCGAACATCGCGATGACCGCGATCTCGCTTCGATCGATGCTCAAGATGAAAGGCTTGATTACGGGGATCGCTATGGCCAAGGCCACTGCGCCCACCACCCCACCCATAGCTGAAACGCTGTAGATGGCCCCCAGGCAATAGGCGGCCTGCCCGCGCCTGGCAAGCTGGTGTCCTTCGAGGAAGGTGACCTGTGTGGCGCCGCTTGGCACACCGACGACCACAGCGGGAATGGAGTCTAGGGTGTTGTTGGTCCCGGCAATGGCCGCGAGCATAACAAGGGCCACGGCCGGGTCCTCTATGTTAAAAACGATAAAAGGCAGGAGGATGGCCATGACCAGGAGGGAGCCCACTCCCGGCACCAGGCCTGTAACAATGGACAGGAACACGCCTGCAAGCAACGCCTGCCAGTAGGCAATCGTCCCAAGATATGCGCCGGCTTGTAGAAGGGCGTCCATTGGCACCCACCCGATTTAGACGCGCACCCGTCTACTTGTCACGAATATATTTGTTATACATCTTGCGACGCAGCTTTTTTTCCTTCTCCTGGTACCGGGTCGCGAGACGTTCTGAATCAAGCGCTTCCTTATGAGCCTTGTCCGCCTTTACAAACAGCGCCGGCATGCCTGTTACCTTTTCTATGCCCGCGCGGAATTTATCATCGGCCATAGCCTCATTAAGGGCTTTGCGGAAAACGTTAACGATGTGAGCAGGCGTTTTAGGCGGCAAAACAACGGGCTTGTTCATGGCCTGAGGGGCTTCGATCATACCCGTCCAGATCTCCTTTTGCTCGTCGTTGAGCAAGCTGTAGACTTGCGGCACTTTGTCCACATCGCTGAACTCGGCGTTGGGTTTCATGCGTGCACCGAAATATGTAACGTCCAGCAAGGGTTTCATCCTACCTTCAGCTATCCAGCCGGGCCGCAGCTTGGGCATGCCAAACCACCTGCCGGCACCCCCGACCATCACGTTCATGTTTCCCCGCTCCATCTCGAGGAGGGTTACGGAGGTGCCTCGCTCTGCAATGACTCCGAACTTCGCGGGGAGGTCCAGCCAGTATGAGAGCAGCATTAACTCAAAGGCCTGGGTGTTCATGTCCTCTGGGCTCGGGATCTGGTCCAGGTACTTCAGCGGAGGTCCCTGCTTACCCATAGCGTCCCGGATATCCTGGTAGGGAAGGTCAAAACCGGTTACCACAGTGGTCCGGTCGCCTATGTCCCCGACGAACTTGAACTGGCTAGTTTTGAACTCCGCCTGCGAGAGGCGCTGCTCCCTTAAGATGGAGGTCGAATGCATGAATACCGTCAACCCGTTCCCTCTGGAGCGCCATACAAAGTTCAGCCCGTGAACGTGGGGTGGAAAGTTGGTAACGACAAAACGTGGATTTCCCGGAAAAAACTTGCCCCAGTTCCCGGCTAAGTAGCGGAGCAGGATGTCCGTGCCACCACCTGGCCTTGAGCCAGTAACGAAGCGAATTGTTTTCCCCTTAAAATAGGCCTCAGCGTCGAAACTGAACGCAGTTTGGGGTCCCACGACTGCTAATAGCATCGTGAGAAGAAAACCCCAGACAATTCCCTTGTTATTTCGCATAATTGCCTCCTTTTATATCGCTGTAGAATTTGTCACAGAACAGAAAGGAATAGCTTATATGGTATCCTTGCCCAGAAATCAACCTATCTCGCCCAAAACTACTGCAAACCCTTATTTTCAAAGCCCTATATCCAGACTAACCTAGCCTAGGCCTCGTCCTTTACGTGTAGCTCCATTGCGCCGATTTTTTCGATGCTCCCCTTTAGATGATCACCATCAACGAGTTTTCGCACACCTGCAGGGGTACCTGTAGTAATCAGCTCGCCCGGGCGCAGCGTCAGCACGCTGGTGAGGAAGCGGATGTGCTCCCGCAACCCGCAAATCATATCGCTGGTATGCGCGGTCATGGCGGGTTTCCCGTTCTGCTCCACCGTAATGGTAAGGTTTTGGGGCTCGTCGATCTCGTCCCGCGTCACGATCCAAGGGCCCAGGCCGGCAAAAGTGTCGAATCCTTTGCGGATATTCCGGGTGTTTTGCCGGCTCAGGCCCCACGGGTCTCGCTGGCTAATGTCCCAGCAGATGGTATAGCCAAACACGTAATTCAGGGCCTCTTCCTCGCTGACACGCCTCGCCCTTTTCCCTATGACCGCACAGAGCTCACACTCGAAGTCCACAAGCTTAGAGATTTTGGGAAGGATAATGGTGTCCCCAGGTCCGATAATGGACGAAGTCGGCTTGAGAAAAAATTCCGCCATCAGATCGTCTTTGCTAAGCTGAGACCGGTCGGAACTCCCCACCCTCCCCCGCATCTCCTCCTGGTGCGCCTTGTAATTGGCGGCCGCCGCCCACAATGAAGGGGGATTCAAGATGGGCGCGAGGAGCTTGACCGAGCTCAGCGGGACGGGCGAACTCGTTTTCAGGGCATCGCGCGCGCACTGCATCGCCGCGGGTTCATTGGCCAGAACTTCAATGACCTCAA
>Ga0114947_10000954_pt1 | contig 10430 bp, 10 predicted proteins | sample CR02metaG_FD_99656 | JGI IMG/M metagenome (GOLD analysis project Ga0114947, IMG submission 99656) | Deep subsurface microbial communities from Mariana Trench to uncover new lineages of life (NeLLi) - CR02 metaG | ecosystem: Environmental > Aquatic > Marine > Ocean trench > Sediment ...
AATCCCACCTGGTATGTGCCAATCGAGATTCAGAGAGAGATGGAAGTTCCGCGAAAGGTGGTTCCACCGGGACCGGATAATCCGCTTGGCCGCACCTGGATGCGGTTGTCCGCAACTGAGTACGGTATCCATGGCACGAATAATCCCTGGGCCGTGGGGCGCGACGTTACCCGCGGCTGCATTAGGCTATATCCAGAAGACATCGACTTTCTATTCCCCAGGGTACCTCCGAAAACCCCAGTGGAAGTCACCTATCAATACGCAAAAGTTGGCATGAGAGATGGTAAGGCTTATTTCCAGGTCTACCGAACGAGGGGACGAAATGATCAAGCCTTACTCAATGCGCTCATTCGAGAGATCCGCTCCCTGAATTTGGTCGTGGACTTGCGTCGTGTAAGGCAACTTCTGCGCGAAGCCACGGACGGGGAGCTCATTTCCTTGGCTCACTAGATATATGATTTCGAAAGATCGGTCCATTTAGGAGGAAATATCGTGATCGAAGTTCAAGGCCTCACACGAAAATACGGTGAGTTTGTGGCAGTCGACAATGTTTCCTTTTCGATTTCGAGAGGAGAGATCGTTGGTCTTTTAGGACACAACGGAGCGGGAAAGACGACAGTTATGAGAATGCTTACCGGCTACCTTGAGCCCAGTGCCGGAGCAGCTTGGATTGGCGGCATGGAGATCAGTGAAAAACGATATGAGGTCCAACAAAAGATAGGCTATCTCCCAGAAAATTCTCCGCTTTATCCCGACATGACCGTACTTCAATATCTGGAGTATGTCACGAGCTTACGCGCCATTCCGGATGCTGAGTGCTTGCCCGCCATCAAGGGAGTTGTGGTAAAAACGGCCTTAGCCGATAAGGCCCTAGATCCAGTGAGCACACTGTCGAAAGGGTACAAGCAACGTCTGGCAGTTGCCCAGGCTATTATACATAACCCGGAAATTTTGATTCTGGACGAACCGACCAATGGCTTAGATCCGTCGCAGATCCTCGAGATGCGATCAATCATCAAGGGGCTGAGCAAGAAAGCCACAATCATTTTGTCGACGCATATTCTCCAGGAGGTCGAAGCCGTTTGTGACAGAGTGATCATTATGGTCCAGGGGCGTATCGGAGTGGACGCCAACCTAAATGAACTGCAACAGTCAAATCGGCTCGTTCTTTTGGTCAAGACCCCGTCTGACGATGTGCTGACAACGTTAAGGCGCGTGCCAGGGGTCAAGGCGGCGCATGTAACACAAACTGGTTCAGAAGGAAGACAGTATGTTATCGAGCTGAATGAGGCTCCGGAAACCGTTGCTCCAAGGGTCGCGAAAACAGCGGTGGAAAGAGGTTGGGAGCTATACGGTCTCAGCGAGGAAAAACGCACGTTAGAAGCAGTATTTCGGGAAGTGAATGAGGAAAGAAGCCATGTTGCATAGAATTTGTGCGGTTGCGACCAAAGAATTCTCAACGTACTTTTCTTCTCCTATAGCTTTTATCTTTCTAGGCACTTTCTCTGTGGTCTCTCTGTTTGTCTTCTTCTGGGTTGATAAGTTCTTCAGCAGAAACATTGTTGACATGAGGCCTCTGTTTGAATGGATGCCTATTTTGCTCATTTTCCTCAGTGCCGCGCTCACCATGAAGATGTGGAGTGAAGAGCGCAGAATGGGCACGCTCGAATTTCTACTAACCATGCCGGTGAAAATACATCATCTGGTGCTTGGTAAGTTTTTTGCGTGCATGGGCCTTGTTATTATCGCGCTCATTTTAACTCTGGGTATTCCCGTAACCGTGTCGTTTATGGGGAACCTCGATTGGGGGCCGGTGCTCGGTGGGTACATTGCGTCTATTTTAATTGCCGGGGCCTATATTTCCATCGGACTTTACATCAGTTCAAAAAGTGATAATCAAATGGTCAGTGTTATTCTCACGACCGTCGCCTGCTCCATATTCTACATCATAGGGTCTGAGACCTTAAGCTCGCTGGTCAACAATAAATTGGGGGAACTTTTAAGACTCGCAGGCACCGGATCCCGCTTTGAATCGATCGTGCGCGGCGTCCTCGACCTAGGAGATGTTTATCACTACATTAGTATCATGGGAGTTTTCCTTGCCCTCAACGTCCTTTCTCTTGAGAGCCTCAAATGGTCACGAGAAGGGTTGAAGCCTGGTCACAGACGTTGGCGAGTTGTGACGACACTTGTGATTGCTAATTTCATTGCGGTAAATTTTTTGCTCTATCGATCCGCAGTCGTGCGAGTGGATCTAACAGAGGAACGGACGTACACGATCTCAGAGGCGACACGAAATATGATAGCGCGGCTCCAGGAGCCCCTTGTTATCAGAGGATATTTCAGTGCGAAAACGCATCCCTTGCTCGCGCCACTTGTGCCTCGGATACGAGACAAGATACGCGAATACGCTGCTGTCAGTGGTGGTAAAGTGCGTGCCGAATTTATTGATCCACGTGAAAACCCCGAACTCGAGGAGGAGGCCAATCGCAGATATAACATTAGACCTATCCCGTTCCAAATATCTGATAAATACCAGGCGTCGGTCGTGAATTCGTATTTTAATGTTTTGGTTCTGTACGGGGACAAGCACGAAGTTCTTGGATTTGAAGATCTTATTGAGATCAAGCAGACAGGCGAGATACGTCTGGACGTTCGCCTGCGAAATCTCGAGTACGATTTGACAAGAAGCATTAAGAAAGTGCTGTACGGTTTTCAAGGTGTTGATTCGCTCTTCGAGAGCATCAAGCAGCCGGTAGAGTTTAAAGGATTCATCTCAGCCGATGAGAAGCTGCCAAAGCGGATCGCCATGTTCAAGTCTGCACTGGTGGAGCTTCTGAAGGAACTGGAGCTGAGCTCTAAGGGAAAATTTCGCTACAAGCTCTCCGATCCCGAAGCGGACAGCGGGATTTTAGCTGAGAAGATTAACAAACAATACGGCTTTCGTCCGATGGTCGCCGGGTTGTTTAATCCGGTTAAGTTTTATTTCTCCATGATTGTTCAGAACGGCGGGACGACGCTCCGAGTTCCTTTTCCAAGGAATCTGAACAAAGACGCTGTCAAAAAAAGCATCGAGGCAGCACTCAAGCGGTTTTCGCCGGGTTTTCTAAGAACCGTAGGCTTCTATGTTCCGACGCAGCAGCCGCAGAACCGGTTTGTGAGCCCCGCGATGCGCGGATCGCAGTTTGTTATCTTGCGACAAAAACTGAGAGAAAACTTTACCGTCAAGGATGTAGATCTAAAGAGTGGTTTTGTCCCAGAGGACGTCGACTTGCTTGTTGTAGCGGCGCCTAAGGACCTAAGTGCCAAGCAGCTCTTCGCCATTGACCAGTTTCTTATGAAAGGAGGATCTCTTGTCCTGCTCACGTCTCCCTTCTTCACTATGAGGGATCAGGTCACCTTACGGGCTGTCAAGGAGACCTCGGGATTGGAGCCATTACTCAAGCAATACGGAATAGAGATAGAGAAGGTGATGGTTTTGGATCCTCAGAATGAGCTGTACCCGGTCCCGATAAGCCGGAAATTTGGCGAATTTTCAGTGAGGGAAATCCAATTAGTTCCCTATCCATACTTTGTGGATGTGAGGGGGAACGGAATGAACGTGGAAAACGCGATTACTGCCAACCTCCCTCAAGTAACCCTTAGCTGGTCTTCTCCGATTAATTTCTCCGATACGAAAGACCGGCCAGTGAAAGTGATTCCTCTCCTCAAGAGCTCCAGGGGATCCTGGGTGGCCAGCTCAACCAACATTCAGCCGAACTTTAAACTCTATCCGCGCCTTGGCTTTGCTAAAGAAGCCGACACCAAGGCTCGCACTTTGGCAGCAGTGATCGAGGGGATTTTTGAGTCTTACTACAAAGACAAAGAGTCGCCGTTGCTGAAGGACGGCAAGGATCAGGAAGGGTCCAAAGGCAGTCAAGGTGAGGAAGAGAGGGGGAATAGACAACCGAAGGAAGAAAATCAGATCGTCAGTGGAATTATCGACAAATCAGCGGAGTCGGCGCGCATACTGCTCTTTGCTTCCAACGACTTTCTTAAGGATCAAACGTTGCAGATCGCAAGGGCTACAGCAGGCGAGCGTTTTATCAACTCCCTCGAACTCATCGAGAACGCCATTGACTGGGCCCTTGAAGACCGCGCTTTGCTCTCTATCAGAAGCCGTGGATACTTTTCACGAACGCTAAACCCTATGACCAACGCGCAGAGGGTGTTCTGGGAATATCTGAACTATGCGGTCATGTTTTTTGGCTTGGCCATAGTGTATGTTCTTCATCAGGCTTACCAGACCCATCTGCGGACTCACTATCGGCAGTTACTCGAATAATAAGGAGGGACGCTTGGCGACGTGGATAAAAGTCTTAAGCCTTCTGCTTGTCATTCAGGTAGGTCTTATAGCGTGGTTCCGCAGCCGAAGCGACGACCTGAGTGCGTATGACTCGCGTCAGCCGCTCCTATCACTCGATATTTCCGGAGTAGACAAAGTTGCCATTGAGGAAAAGGGAAAAGAGCCTCTGGTTATGACCCGGCAGAATGGAGGCTGGGTCTTGCCTGCCGCGCAGAGATTCCCTGTGTCACCAACTAGGTTTAGAGAGTTTACGGAAAAACTTCTTGGAGCGAAGCTGTCATGGCCGGTCGGGCGCACGAAGGTGGCGGCAAAACAACTCAAGGTATCGGATGACACATACGAGAGAAAGATCCGCTTTTTTAAAGACGGCGAAGCGGTTGGAGTGGTTTTTCTTGGTTCCTCTCCTGCCTTCCGCAAGGTCCATGCGCGGCGGGGAGGTGACGACACCATTTATTCCCTGAATTTTAACGTGTATGAAGCGCGAACAAATCCGGCCGATTGGTATGACAGATCACTTCTGAATTTATCCCGGAAAGAAGTGGCACGCATTGACATGGGTGCCTACGCAGTAAAGCAGGATGCGAAAGATTTCATTGTTGAGGGCTTAGCACCGGATGAAAAGACTGATGTGGAAGGGATGCGTAAGCTAGTAAGCGGAATTACGTCAATTGGTTTCGAGGACGTGCTCGGCAAGGATGGAAAAGACATGTTCGATAAGGGTGAGCGCGTCCTGGAATACGCCGTTGAAATTCGAGATGGGAGCCGGCTTCAATACACCGTGGTGAGCCCTCAAGGGGAAGATTATTACATCTTGAAAGCGTCAGGGTACCCTTACTATTTTAAAGTAAGGAAATCAAAGCTTGATGAGGTCCGGAACACTGTAAGAGACCAGCTTGTGAAGAAGACAACGGAAAGCGACAACGAGAGTTAAAAGCCTGATGATCTATTAGCGACATCCCAGACTAGCGTCCTGTAGGGGAGGCTATGAAAACTCAGTTGAAACTTAAGGTAGTCGTCTGGGCGACAACAGCCGCAATCGCTGCCGTACTCCTGTTATGGCCCAGCTCAAGCCGGGCGGGAGTAGAAGAGGAGATTGCTAAACTCCGTAAGGAGCTGGCTGAAATCAAGAAAGACATAGCGGAGATTAAAAGTATCCTAATCCTTCAAGGCCGCTCGCGGGCTCGGAGGCCGTCGAGGGTGACTGCCGAGGTGAGTGTCTCGGGTAAACCGAGCAGGTTCTCATCCTGCGGCGGCTTTCATTCACAGCCGGGTACAGACAGTGGAGGTAGTCCTGACAGTATCCGAGTTTTACTTCAATCACAGCAGGGTTACGGTTCCAGTTGGAAAGGTTAAGTTTATTATAATAAATGTAGGGAACTATTCTCGTGGACTGGCCTTTGGCGGTGGCGGAATCTCCCAGAGGATCAGCCGGGTCAACCCCACCCGGAGTGCTACACTGACAGTCCGCTTTGCGGAGCCGGGCGAGGTGATCTTTTACCCCGTACCACAGAACGCCTTGTACATAAGTGCAGGGATGAATGTTCTGAAGTTCCCGAAGGGCAAGCCCTAAAGCCAGGGACGTAAGTCCGTGGTACGGGGTTTACTGCCCGCTCAAAGGCCACCGAAAGCGAGGGCAAGAAAGGATAGATTTTTTTCACCTCTGCGGACGGGACTGAGGGAAAGGGCAGCTAAGGGTTAGGGGGGTTCTCAAAGACAGCGTTCACAGAGGGGTAAGCCATGGCATGGTATAAAATACTGGCGGTTCTCATTGTTGCGGCTGTATTCATGCCGCTCGTCCTTTCTACCTCGGGCGATGGTTTTTTCCACAGGAGAAAGTCTGCCGAGCCATATAAAAAGGACCTATTTGCAAGACTCCGCATCCAGAAGTTTGAGGAACCGGTTGTTGCACCGGACTTTACTCTAAAAGATTTAAAGGGAAATCAGGTTACACTCAAGAATTTTAAAGGGAGAGTAGTCTTTTTGAATTTCTGGGCCACATGGTGCCCTCCATGCCGGCGGGAGATGCCCTCGATGGAGCGCCTTTATAAACAGCTCAAAGACAGGGGCCTCGTGATTTTGGCAGTGGACATGCAGGAAAGTGAAAAGCTGGTCAAGGCGTTTATCAGCGAATTTAGTCTTTCCTTCCCGGCGCTCTTGGATCTAAACGGAGATATTTCTTCTCTCTATGGGATCAGGGGGCTTCCGACTACCTACATCATCGACCGTGAGGGTATGATTATCGGGAAAGCAGTGGGACCGATAGATTGGTCCAGCCAGGAATCGATACAATTATTCCAAAGCCTGCTTAAGAAAAGTGCTCCAGTGGCATCATCTAGCTGAAGAGGATTGTGTGGGTTATCTTTAAACTGGAGGATTAAATTTGTTCCCTATTTCTTTGCAGCTAGGACCCTTTATCATCAATGCCCATGGTGTGATGATGGCCCTGGGATTTATCGCAGGGTGGCTTCTCATTCGTAATGAGGCCAGACGCAAAGGATTGGATCGGGAAGCTCTTGAAGGGTTATTACCCTACGCGGTTATCGGCGGATTGATCGGGGCTCGCTTTAACTATCTCCTTTTTTCCGACCTGGGCCACTACCTAGAGAACCCGTGGGATATCTTGACCATCTGGAGGGGTGGTATTGCCCTGCAAGGGGGGCTCATTGGAGGTCTGCTCGTAGGGCTATGGTACTGCCGGCGCCACCGCTTACCGTTTTGGCAGGTTGCTGACACGTTCTCGCCGGGACTTCTTCTGGGCCAAGCATTGGGTCGTTTGGGGGATCTGCTCGTTGGTGGCGAATATGGTACCCCGACAGACCTTCCCTGGGCCATCACGTTCACTGATCCGCGCTCCCAGGCTCCACTGGGCATCCCTCTCCATCCGACCCAGATCTATGAGATGTTCTGGGATCTGTTCGTGCTCGGGATCATCTGGCGCACAAGGCGTCGCTCAGGTTATGACGGGAGGACCTTCTTACAGTACACATTCCTCTACTCGCTCGGCCGCTTTGTCATTGAATACTTCCGGGGTGACAAGCTAATCATTTCTATACTCGGTCGAGAAGTCTCATCGGCCATGACAATTAGTGTTCTGCTGATGCTCTTATCTGTGGTTCTACATTGGAAGATGAGGCAGAGGCCTCACGTTGGAGGTTCAAAATGAAAAGAATCGGTCTCTATTGTTTGGTTTTGGCAGTCATCCTTTACTCCGCACCAACCCACGCGCAGAAGAAAGGATATCCACACCTCCAGATTTTTCTGACCTCAGCGGACCTGAATGGAGGGGCGTCCTTTATTGCTTTTTGGGGCGCTGATCATCAGCTTGCAGCGGGCCCATTTCCAATCGGGTTACTGGAGCTGGCAGGGTTGGATGTTTTGTTAGAGCTATCCTATGCAGGGCCAAAAGAAAAGGTTCCGAGCAAGGCGAGTCTCATAGTCAAAAGACGCACGGCCTCTACTTCCCAGGGTCACAAAGACCAGGTAGAATTGGATCAGGTCGCTGACCGGATCGCAGGCCGCGGAGTCTCCAGCTTGTTTCCCGACGCGTCGTTCATAGTAATTGGACACCGCGCTCCCTCAGAGGGAGTCCTACAAGTGGGAAATATCATGCGGGAGATTCAAAACAAAATCCTTGCCTGCGACCAAAACTACCGCAAGGCACTGAAGACAACGCTAAACTCTATAAAGGGAACTGCTTCCTATGATGATGCCCTGAGGATTATGGAGTCGTCTTTTCCACGTTGCCCTTAAAAGGGGCCATGACCTCGTGATGAGGTGAGTCTAATGACAGAGGCAGATGGCTTAGACAAGGTAAAACCTTTGTTTCAGCCAGACATTCTTCTTCCCTCACAGTATTTTGATAGGATCCAACCGAAGTCCGAAATGATCCCAGAGGAGAGACTCTTGTTGGGACTGCTGATGGATGGCCTATATTGTTTTCAAAAGTACTGTTTTTCATCGGGAAAAAGGCACAAAGCCCTTTTTATGGAAGCTGAGGCCTGGATTATGAATGAGGATTTGTCAAGTCCTTTCTCTTTCAGTGGTGCCTGTGACTATTTGGAGGTTGAAGCAGGTTATTTGCGCCGTAGGGTTTTTCAATGGAGAGACCGGCAGTTGGTATTACGCTCAGCAGAATGTATTTGTACACCAATAAAGCGTGTGACTAGGCTGAGGGTCTAGTATGTCATTACCAAGGAGGGAAAAGATGATTCCTTGGGTCTGTAGTCCTGTTCAACCATGCGTACCCATTGGAACAGATCGTCTAACACTCCCCCTGAACTTTGTGTTTAGAAAAAGCGGAGGTGACCGATGAGTTTATTACTAAGTGTTAGTGTGCTGGTGGCCGTGTTGACAGCTCCGCCGGCGGTGTTTGCTCAGCAGGATGTAGCCGTTCGATGGTACGGGCACGCGTTTTTTTCCATTACTTCCGCCGAGGGTATTACCATTGTCACAGACCCTTTCGGTAAGATCGGCTATTCGATGCCAGCCCTTGAGGCGGACGTGGTAACTGTAAGCCACGGCCACGGGGATCATAACAACCCGTCGCTTGTGAAGGGCAAGCCAAAGATTATCCGCGGCTTGGAGATGGGCGGAAAGCATTGGGCGTGGGTGAATTTCCGACGCAAGGACGTGCGCATTAGAGCCTTTCCTGCCTATCACGATAAGGTAAAAGGCAAGGAGAGAGGCCTTAACTCGATCTTCCTGCTAGAGGTAAGTGGTATTCGCATTGTGCACATGAGTGATATCGGGCACATTCCGCCTGAACTTACTCTGAAGTCACTAGAGAGGGTGGACGTGCTACTGATTCCAGTGGGGGGAGTATATAGCATCGATGCGAGCGAAGCCTCTCGCATAGTAGACCGGCTTAAGCCGGCTGTGGTGATCCCCATACACTACAAGACAAAGGCGACGGCAAGTTGGCCAATCGCCACCGAGGAGGCGTTTGTCAAGGACAAACCGAGGGTGAAACAGGTGGGCAATACGATCAGGTTGCGTCGGGAGGGGCTCCCCCAAGCAACTGAAATTTGGGTGATGGATTATCGGTGATGAATTGGGCGAGTTCTATGATGAAACAGAGTGGGAGGTATCAAATGATTAATCGGGTCATCGGGGAGAAAAGTTCTATGTTCTTCGTCTTGGTCATAATCTGTTTGGTGTTAGCTTCGCCGGCTTTTCCGCAGAGTCCAGGTGGTGCTGTAAAGCTTGAATGGCTCACCTGGTCTTTTTTTCGCATCACCTCTCCCAATGGGAAGGTCATTCTGACCAATCCCTGGTTGTCCAATCCCGACAGCAAGACCAAGCTGGAAGACATAGATAGAGCCGACGTCATCTTAGTTGCGACAGGCCATCGAGACGAGGTCGGTGAGGCGATGGAGATAGCGAAAAAAACAGGCGCAAAGGTTGTGACCACATGGGAGATGGCGCGTGGTAGCCTAAAGGGAAAGATTCCCGACAAGCAATTTATTCGCACACAGCCCGGATCGGTGGTGAAGGTGGATGGCATCACAATCCGGGTCGTTGGTGCTATTCACGGGTCAGGGGTGTCGGAGAATGGATACGCCTATGGAGGGCCGGCCCTGGGGTTTTTTATTACATTCGAAAATGGCTACACCCTCTATTTCAGCGGCAGCACCGATATAACCATGGACATGCAGCTGTGGGGCAGCCTCTTTAAACCGGATGGGGCAATCATCTACTATTCCGGCAGCTTGGACCCTGTGGTTGTGGCTCATATGGTTCGCCTTCTATCAGCAGACAATCCTAATCTGAAGACCGTCATTCCCCACCATCACCGCTTGAAGCCGCCTGCGGGAAAATCTCCTCAAGATTTGGACAAAGCTATGAAGGCCTTGGGGTTAAAGGCGGAGCTATTGAACCCCAAGCCTAGGCAGATCTACACACTGTCAAAGTAGGTTTGGGCTCAAACACCCTGTTGATTTGTATGTCCTTGCACAATTGTGTGGATGAAATTGATTACGATGTTTTCAGGGAAACTCTGGAGTTGACAATGCTACTTTCAGGGGAGAATTTAATTTCGTTGCTTGACAAGGGGTAAGGCCCAGATTAGCATACCGTCTGATCGATA
>Ga0114947_10000958_pt1 | contig 10408 bp, 10 predicted proteins | sample CR02metaG_FD_99656 | JGI IMG/M metagenome (GOLD analysis project Ga0114947, IMG submission 99656) | Deep subsurface microbial communities from Mariana Trench to uncover new lineages of life (NeLLi) - CR02 metaG | ecosystem: Environmental > Aquatic > Marine > Ocean trench > Sediment ...
AAAATCGAAGACCCAATTCCCAATTCTTCATCTGTGAGATATTCGCGGCGATAGGCATCCAGCACAATGTCTTGGCTGGCACTGACAAACGCGATAAGAAGGCATAATCCCACAATGGCGGGCAAATGCACTGCGGGTTGGACAAAGGTCATTGACGCAAGAGTGATCATGAGGAACACTTGGGTAATGAGCATCCATCCACGACGACGGCCTCCAAACGGCGGAATAATTCGATCCATCAAGGGGGCCCACAAAAATTTCAAGGTATAGGGGAGTCCGACAAGACCAAAAAACCCAATTGTTGTTAAATCGAGGCCTTCTTCCCGCATCCAAAACTTCAGGGTAGAGCCTGTGAGAAGAAGTGGGAGGCCTGAAGAAAATCCGGTCAAGAGCATGACCAGCATTTTGGGCCCGAAGAGAAGCGTGAGAAAATTTCCCAGCCAATGGGATGGCTGGCTTGTCGTGTTCATAGTCATGACCTTATCAAAGAAATATCCTTAGGTCTTGTAATGGTTACAATGGGTGGGGTAAAGAGTTACCCATTGAGTGCGCCCTGTGTTTTTTCGAAATGTGAATGTTCAAAAAGATGTGGAGCCTCTGGCATGACGGAATCGACAGACTCACACCATGAAGTTAAGACCTGGCTGGTCTCGATGACAGGAAAGATGATTGCTGTGGTGATTCTTCAGAAATCCGTAGCTGACAGGCTAGAGCAGGTTGTATGGAAGGGTCAGGGCAAGGTGCTGAGATGTGTGCAGGACGGTGTGGTGTTGGATTTGAACCATGGGAGGTCATCTTGGTGGAACAGATTCTTGGGACCTTTGCATGTGGTGTCTCGTTGGATTCAAAAACCGCTCTCCGTTCCTTATTGTGATTTAACGATTGCTCGGGATTCTACATCGGGAAAAACCTGGTTAGTGATTGATGCGGAAACTTGGAAGCGATCTCCGGCAGAATTAGGGCGGGGAGGGATGCCGAAGGCCAATCTTCACTAGTTTACGGTCATAAAAAACAACGGGGAGATTAGTTTAGACTTGGGTCGATGGGCATGTGGGCATACATGCTGTATTCATCGCCAAACATTTGGAGGACTTCAGCCCATAAGCCCGCTGGATAGTCTTCGAAGACGAATTTGGGTTTAGCCGGCATAATGAGCCAGGACCCGCTTTTCATTTCATGTTCCAATTGTCCAGGCCCCCAACCGGAATAGCCCATATAAGCCCGGAAAGATTCTTCCTCCGCAGGAACTTCCAGGATACGTTTGAGCGTCTCCGTATTGCCACCCAGGTATACACCATCCAGGACGGCATGCGTGTCTTCGACTTCCTCGTTGAGATGATACAACACGAGTAAACTGTCTTTTTGAACCGGCCCACCCGAGAAGACGCGATGTGGTTGGCCTTCAAGTACGGGCATGTGTGGGAGCACCTCGGTGATGTTCATTTCGGTAGGCCGATTCAGGACCACGCCCAAGGCACCTTCCGGGCCATGTTCACAGAGCAGAATGACGGCTTGACGAAAATTTGGATCACGGAGCGCCGGTGTGGCAATCAGAAACACGCCTTTACCAAGTGGTGTATCCATATCAATCATGATCCTACCGTGCCGCAGATGATCCTTCAAGAGGATGTCGACAAAGAACATACAGTGAAAACATCTAAGAGAGTCCTTTAGTCAAGTAGCACTCGTTCGATGCACCACACATGGAATGCTGGACGAAGACGAACTATGGCTTGGTGCTTAGGGCTCGTGAAACAATAACTTCGCATTTTCGCATCCCATCTTCAGGCCATCTTGGGCCGATTTTCATTCGCACAATCCTCAACGTCGTCCATGCGACGCCTCCGGTTGTGTTCCCTCAGATCGACCCAATCTGACATAAATCTGGGTGCGAATAGCTTCGATCATCCCGCAGGGTGAACCCTTTGTATTGTTTCGCGAACCCTCAATGTCGATAATCTTTAAATTCCGCAGTAGTATCATCCAATTTAAAAAATGTCCGCATCTGACTTCTGAGCGTCTCCCTTGCACTTTCATCTCCAAGATTTAACTGATATTCGTTGATCACCATCGTTTTGGTGCCACCGGGGCCAGCCCACTCATTCCAACAGTTTTGACAGACTTTTTGTTTGATTTCTCCTTCTAGCTTTCCCATAAACAAATTGTCGGTAATAGGGTCACTATCCTTATCGCATTTGCGGCAATGAATTTGCGCCATTCTATTCTCCTTTTGTAAGTTAGGGAACCCAAGATTCTTTTATTTGGAAAATTTTGTGATTAGTAAAATCCTAACACAAGAATCTGGAGTGGGAAAAGAAGCCAAAGATAATTTCATGATGATGATTGACAAGCATGTACAATCGTTTTTTCGTCAAATATGAGGACGACCATGCGGCTTGCAGGCATTGATATCGGGACCTTGACATGCCGGTTATTAGTGGCAGACGTGCATTTGCCGCATCAATTCAAGGAAATCGATGCCGACCGACGAATCTTGCGGCTGGGAGAAGGGGTGGATCAACACAAACGGTTATCACCCCAAGCCATGAATCGAGTGGTGACGACCCTCAAAGAGTGGAAAGCACAAACGGCGAAGTATGACCTAGATGCTTTGGTGCTTGTCGCCACCAGTGCAGTACGGGAATCGACGAACCGCGAAGAATTTCTGGCGAAGATCAAGCAGGAAACAGGCTGGGATGTGGAAGTCTTAACCGGAGAAGAGGAAGCCCAGCGAACCTTGCTTGGGATCCGTTTTGGAATGCCGGAGACAATTGCTGACTTTTTGGGGTTGGATATTGGAGGCGGCAGTACCGAATGTATTCTAGATCGAAAAGGGCAATCTCCAAAAGTGATATCGTTAGATCTAGGGGTTGTGCGACTGCTGGAACGAGTCTTCCATCATGATCCGCCGTCAGCGCAAGACCTTCAGAATGCCGAAACTTGTATCAATGAGCAATTGGCCAAAGTGGTTGAGGCCTTGGGAGAGGTGTCAAAGATCCCACTCGTAGGAACCGCTGGCACGATCACCACACTTGCCGCGATGGCCCAGAGTCTCAATCAATATGACCGAACCCGAATACATAACTATGAACTCACGCTCTCGACAGTCAAAAGTTTGGAAAAAGATCTCATCGGAAAAACAGGTTCACAGCGATTGGAGATGCCAGGCCTTGAACCAGGGCGCGAGTTTGTCATTGTGGCAGGCACAGTAATTCTTCGCCGGATCATGGAAACGTTCGAATTCGACGCCTGCCTGGTTAGCGATTTTGGCCTCCGCGAAGGCGTTCTGGTAGACAGGGCTAGAAACCTAATGGAAAAACCGTAGAAAAAATGTTGGAGGTCCTTTTAGCTTAACGTTGGGTGTACCAGCGGAAGCCGGCGGATTCTTTGAAAACTGGTTGCTGACCGATGTTCATGCCTCCGGGTTTTTCCACCAGCAGCACTTTGAAATCCAACAGACCGAACCAGGCGGGGTCCGAGACATTGTGGTAGTGCAGGCCGTTGAGTTTGGGTAGTAGGTCGCCTAGCGCGGTGCCTAATTCGTTTTTCGTATAGGCGCGGACGGAAAAGGGTTTCTCCAATTCGCGACAGATTCTTCGCAATGTATAGGCGGCTCCGGTGCATAACACCTGGGTGTCTGGCTTCATGCCGAGAAGTTGAGGCAGGGTGCAATATTGTTCACGAAACCCGAGCCATTTGGCGGCATGGCGGAGATGGCTAAACTGTACTTCATATTCAGTGTGGCCTGGTAGTTTGACGGGAGAAGGCCAATCCTTTTCGATGCCGAATTCGATCAGGATGGCGCGTCCGCCTGGTTTCAGCACACGCCAGACTTCCTGTAGAAATTGAATGGCCCCATAATTGAAAATGACTTCATCTGGAAAGGGTGGGGTGAGAGGCAGCCGCATGCGTCGGATGAGGTCTAAGGCTTCCTCATGTTGTGGGTTCTCACCTTTAAACATGAGGAGTTCGTCACCAGTAAATTGAACCGGTGTCATGTCGGCGAGATTTTCATTATCGATCAATAGATCAACAGATTGGTCGGCCAAGGGCATTTGTTCGGCATTAGCTTGAATGGCGGTTGCTGTCCATCCGGCTTTTCGAGCGAGTGATGTTTGGGATCCCAAGAACGGGCCAGTTAAATCAAGAAAGGTATAATTGATACCTTTCGTTCTTCCGCCGAAAGTTCTCCCGCTATTTCCTTCGAGACATATCCCAGTCCAGCCCCCACTTCCACAATGCGTTTGGGCTTAGGCGAAAGCCAGCCCATTTGCCGTAGGGTTTTGCCGAGCAGCCGCCCATAGGTGAGTCCGTTCATGGCCTCGCAAGGTTCACGGAAGAGATGGGAGACGGTGGTTTCGATAATTTCAAAGTGGCCGTGTGGACCCTGAATCCCCTGGACATGAAATTTGGATAGATGGTCTTCAGTCTCAACTTTGACGTTTTGATGCCAGCCTTCTCGCACTTTTTGTAGCAACAGATCCCATTTTGCCTCGGCACTGTGTCCGGTGGGCGGTTCGGTGCCATAGTAGGCTAGAGAAAATCGCGGTTGTGCCCACCGTTCCAGATGCCACCGTCCATTCTGCTTGGTGGGGCTGCACACCCATTTGCCGTATTGATTGAGCAAGGCCCCGATGGTCATGCGGCCATCCATGGCGCCCAGTAATGTGGCGCCCATGCGGTTTAAACAATTCCTCATCTAGCGGGGCCACCCACCATTCTTCTGGCCCATGCTGGTAAATGACGATGTCGGGCATGCGCCATGCCCGTTGGTTAAGCAGGTCCCCCTCCAAGGCTTGAGGGCTAATCTCAATCCAAGGATCGGCAATGGGGCCGGTGGTGATAGATTCAGTCATGCGTATATATTAGGCATTAAAAGGCCAAAGAGAGCTGCAAGGAGTACCCGAACTCGTCGAAGGGCCGCAAGGCCATTCTTGTCAGTCATCCCCGCGGGTGGTGAGCGGGCATCTATCCGCCAAGGGCTCAGATAGATTCTCGATGAAAAATGTCGGGAATGATTGAGAAAGGAGGAATACAGTCTTAGGTAGAGACGTCCCGTTGGGACGTCTTCCTGTCATTTTGGTTTCTGAGCCAGGATGCTGGCGTATGCGGCTTGCCCGGTATCGACCTCCTGATAACGCACGACTCGCAGGCCTGGAAGCATAGACAACAGTTCGTTGGGTTCCAACAGGTAGGCTTTGTTAAACCGTGGGCGGTATTGAAGGTGGTCCATCGTATACGCCTCAATCAGCGTCATGCCACCGGGTTTGAGCGCCGCTGTAATCTTGGGAAACAAATCCCGCTGTAAATAATAAGTGCAAATAATGACATCAAATGTATTCGGGGGAATGTTATACGTTTCAAGGTCGGCGACAACAGTCGTAATCGTCGTACCCTGGTTGGCGGCCAAAGTCTCAGCCTTTTTGAGCCCTTCCTTGGAAATATCCACCCCAGTGACGTCGAATCCCAGTGTGGCGAGAAAGACGCCGTTGCGCCCTTCTCCCATGGCCAGATCCAATGCGGTCCCCTTGGGTAAGAGGCCGACATTGTCCTGCAAAAATGAAATGGCCTCTCGACCAAACAGATATTTTTCCGTCTCATACTTTTTGTTCCAACGAATTTTGTCTTGTTCGGCAGCCCAACCGGAATGGAGCAAGAAGAGATGGCTCATAAGGAACAACAGCCCAATCCCTATTCGACAGGACATTGAGCCGCATCGTGTTGTGATGGATGATCGAGTCATATGAATGTCTCCAACAAAAGTGATACTTGTGGCCAAGGGTTTGAGCTTGAGGTATGTTACCTGAGAACCATATAAAGCTAAAAGTCTCGGGTTCTGGAAGTTGAAAACAATTGATCTAGTGGTCTTTCATCTGGCTAGTGGGTATGATTGAGAGCCTGTGGCTATTGTGAAAAATTGAAGGAGTATAGATATGCCTGCGTATGTTGTGACCTGGATTCATCTCGTGGCCGCCGTCACGTTTATTGGCGGGTGGTTGTATTTTCAATTGGTCGTGCGACCCAGTCTGCTCGAGGGCAAGGCCAAGACGCCGTCGAAAGAGGCCCTTGAGTTTGTCAAGAAAATTGGACAACGATTTAAGACTGTAGGCTGGGTGAGTCTCATGGTGCTCGTCTTTACCGGGGCTTCTCAACTATTGGATGAAAGCGGTTCAGCCCGTATCGAAACGAGCTGGGGGCTCATCATGATGCTTAAACTCTTTGTTTTTGCCATTGTAGGAGGGCTCATCTTTGTCCACGATCTGATCTTGGACCCTTATGGGGCCATCGGAAAGAGTAACAGCGCAGAGACGTCACCCCTGTTATTTGCAGGAAAGGTGGTGTGGGTGCAACGTTCCATTGTCACGCTCAGCTTGGTTGTCCTTGGTATCGCGGTGTATTTATCGGCCTTATAGAAATTACTCGTTCCACGTAAACAAAGAGTAATTGATTCACTCCCATGGTTCGACCATCTTATGCCCCTGCTCCCGGATTGATTGGTGTTCTATGCCTGTCTCTTGTATGTGCCACTTTTGGATGTGGAGTACTAGGCTTTGGGAGAGGACAAATTGAGTCTCAATTAACCTTTAGAGAGGGATTCTCTTTTCCCTTCCCTACAAATATTGGGTTGCTTGAACGAAGTGCACAAAGCACCGACACGATGATTATTTCCGTGCCGGAGCACATTGATACGAATGACAACCCTGAAACGGTATTTTGGGAAAGTCCCCTGCAGGAAACTCAACGATTAGTCTTGGAGGGGTGGAAGAAAATGAAGCGAGGAGCAACAGAAGGTGCTGAAGCCGGTTTTGAGGTTGGCAGCCTTTTCTGTTTGCCGGCAATGGGTGCGCAAGGATGTTCCGACTTTACATGTTTAGCAGCCATTTTACTTTTGTGTGGAGGAGGGGTAGTGGGAGGGACCACTGTTGGGTTGGTTATGGGCGGGGTTGTTGGGCCTTTTGTGTATCCTTGGGCAAATGATATCCCTCAAGAACAGATTGAACTGGAATTAACATTTGTGAAACAGAACTTGGTGGAAGGGATATGGGAAGAGTTGACGGAGATAGGCCTTGCGCGTTGGGAACAACCCACTGGTGCAAATGGTTCAAGTTCTGAAAAAACCCCGCCTCAGGAATTTGAATTTGGGTCACCAACTCATCCAATAGACGCACTAATAGAGATTCAGCCTATTCAACTCCAACTAGTCCGCTCGCCCCAATCAGAGTCCTCTCAGCTGACATTTAGAATTGTGATGAAGGTGAAAATTTTTGACCTGTCCCACCAGGTGATGGCCGAACAAAATATACAGATTGATCGTGGGCCGTTTACCTATAAGGAATGGGCAGAGGATTTTGGCCAAAGACTTAGAGCAGCCATAGATGATATGTATAAACAGGTAGCTGATCGAATTGTCGATGATCTTCGAGAGACCTCACTACCCCTGTAGCTGTGGCAGGGTGTCAGCGCATGGCGGTTGAAGGTTTGTGTAGGCTCTGATTAAGGATCCCTGCCGGGAAATCGCAAGAGCCCATGTCCAGCTTGGTTGTCCTTGGTATTGCGGTGTATTTAACCTCCCTCTGATTCTCATTCTTTATCTTCTGTTGTTCACGAAGCCAAAATGTACGCCTGGCTCTTCCAGCTTGCCTGTTGTGACACACGTGAAATTTCGTCTGGAAGTGGTAGGATGTGGAACAGGTTTAAATTGAAATTCCAGAGGGATTGGTATGAAGGTAATTGAATGGCGGGGCTGACTCGTGAGGAAATTTTGCGCCAGCTCCGTGAAAGGATTCTGGCGTTTGCGACATCTCGTGGGTCAAGGGAAGGAGCGGAAGACTTAACTCAGGATGTGTTGATGGTTTTGCACGAAAAATATCCGCACGTTTCAGAATTGACCGAGCTGGTGCCCCTGTCATTTCAAATCCTGCGGTTTAAAATGCTGGATCGTCATAGAAAAATGTTGAGGCGTGGGGAATACAATCCGGAATCCCTTGATGATCAACCGTTGGTCGATTCAGGAGATGATCCAGCCATGCAAGCTGAGCAGAAAGAACGGGCGACGCAACTGATTGCGGCGTTACAGCAGTTGGGCGAACGGTGCCAAAAATTGTTTCGCCTGAAACTGGAGGGCCATACTTTTCCAGAGATTCAGCAGATTGTTGGGGAGCGCTCCATCAATACAATTTATACCTGGGATTCACGGTGTCGCAAGCAACTCCTGGCTCTATTGGGTGGACAGTGGGAGACTCTTCCTCTGAAAGGGAAGTGCCAGATTGCCAATAAGGAGACGGTTGGTTAATGGCTAAGTCCTGGGAACAGATACTCGGCGGATATGCCACTGCTACCCTCACTGAAGAGGAAAAGCGCCAATTGTTTGAAGCGGCTCTTCATGATCAGACGCTCTTTGATGCTTTGGCCAATGAAGAGGCGCTTAAAGCCCTTTTAGCTGATCCGGAGGTCCGTCAGCGAATTGTGGCCAGTCTCCAAGCAACAGAAAACCCGCAAGTATCATCTTCTCCTCAAGGCTGGTGGAAGGGCTGGTTCAGCCGACCTTCTTCCCTCGCGTGGGCCGGGGGTATGGCAGCTATGGGTCTCGCTCTCATTTTTGGTTGGCAAATGGAAAAAGATTGGGGACCAATGGTCCAACAGGAATTACAGGTGGAAACTTCTGTGCCTGAAGCTAAAGAAAATAAAGATGAAGTGGCATTTCGGTCTCAACTATCCGGAATAGGGGAAGTGAATGAGGAAACCCCAGCTCCACAGAAAAAAAATCAAAAGGAATCTGAGCCGGTAGTCCCAATCTCTGCCCCAACACCAGGCCCACAGCCCTTAACCATCGCGAAGGCCATAAATGATACGGATCGCATGCGTCAAACTTCGGCAAAGGTTCGTTCTGAGAGAGTCTCACGCCAAGAGGTCAAAAAGGAACGTCGGTTGAAAGCTAAAAAACCAATTGCCCCGGTTCTAGAGTCTAGGGTGGTTCCAAATGTACCTGAAGAAGATCAATTTGTTGCTCCTTCTGTGGTGTTCCCATCGACAGCAGAAGAAGACTTCCAACAGTTGTCTCGGTCACCACCTTTTGCCGATCAGGTAAGAAAGGAAGATGTTCCACCTTCGCCGAGTGCAAGGGATTTATTTTATGCCAACAAAAGTAACCGAGCTGATGAGGTAGGAAAAGAATTAGAAGGCATGCGAGCGCAGCAACTTCTAGGGGGAATGTCCTCAAAAAAAGAAAGGGTTATAAAAGAAGAGGCTTTGGGTTTGGTGGAGGTACAAGAGGCGGTCTTGGATTTTGTATTAGAGCCGAAAAGGGGAATTCGATACAGCTTTGTTCGAAAAACACTGGATAGCAAAGAAGCCCCCCCAGACATCACACAATTTTTGGGAAATTTGGCCGAACTTCGACTGGCAATAGAATCCAATGTATCGGGGTATCTCTATGTTTTGGCAGATTTGGGAAAGGAAAAATGGCAATTGATGAGAACCGTATCCTTGGATATCCCAGTGTCATCTGATGGGGGCATCAAAGTGATGCCCTATCAAACTGTGGATTTTGCCTTAAGTCAGGTAACCAATGCCTTGGGAGAACCTGTGGTGTCGTCCCTAACGGTGTTGCTGTCATCTAGACCGCTAATGGATTTAGGACGATGGCTTGGTACAGTTGTAATTACTGAACCATCAGAGGGCAGGTTAGTTGAATCCGGAGATCAAGGAGTGTTTATTATGGATCGGAAAGGAAAACCTGAAAAACCGTTACGCGTGGAAATTACTTTGGTGAATTAGGTAGTAATGTGGGAAATGTGTAACCTCCTAGGTTGATCATTTAATAGTGGCGGTTCCACAAACTATCTGCAATGAATGGTTCCATATTTGGCTTCCTTCTGACAGAATTCATTAATTCCCAATAACAGGTTTTAACAAAGTCATCAGATACGTCTTGGGGGAATCTGTAAGAGTATTTGGTTGAGTCAGAAGGATCTTGAGTTTTGGCCTGGAGGTACTCAGGGAGTAGATAATGGTGAATTCCCCAACGAACATTGTTTAATAGCTCTGAGATAACCGTTGCTTGGTACTCCAAAATGTCCTCGTGAAATCGTTTGTAGAAGTCTCCTAGTAAGTATAGTACCTTTTTAGAGTCCACAATGACGCCGTGGTGTTGCAGTATCTCCCTAAGCCTACTTCCTGCTCCCGTTAGTCTCGAAACATTATGCTTTGAAATGTTTCCGCAAATATTCAGACTATCTTTTCTTTTGATTTCAAGAGAAATAGTGCGGCTTATAGAGGGGAAGAAAGTCTCAACAGGTATTATTGTTTCTAACCAAGTTTTTAATTTTTCCAATGGGTCATGAAGAAAATTAACTGAACCGTTATTATTGAACGAAGCCAAACGGCAGACTTCTTCAAGCAACTCCAC
>Ga0114947_10000959_pt1 | contig 10407 bp, 8 predicted proteins | sample CR02metaG_FD_99656 | JGI IMG/M metagenome (GOLD analysis project Ga0114947, IMG submission 99656) | Deep subsurface microbial communities from Mariana Trench to uncover new lineages of life (NeLLi) - CR02 metaG | ecosystem: Environmental > Aquatic > Marine > Ocean trench > Sediment ...
CTCGCGCACGAGACCGCGACCGACCAGCCGGGCGAGCCGCGTGCGCGTTGCACGCGGGGTCAGGCCGATCGTCTCGGCGATCTCGCTCATGGGTAGCCCCTTGCCGCCGGCCAGGCGCGCGAGGATGGCCTGGTCGGTCTCGTCGAGCACGGGGCGGCCGACACGCGCGGTCGCGAGCGTGACCCTGAAGCGCGTGGCGAGTTCTTCGAACACCGGCGCCGCGGGCCCGGCGTCGAGGCAGGCGGCGCTCATGCGCTGGATGCCGCTGCCCCACTGCTCGATCAAGCCGAGAGCGTGGAGGACGCGGCCGATCAAGCGATTGCGCAGCTTCGAGACGCCGTGCGGCAGGTCCTCGACCGTGAGGCCGAAGGGCAGGAGTCCCGGGTTCTCGACCTCGAGGCGGTCGTCGAAGATCGCGATGCGCAGCGGAGCGCCGCGCTGCGCGTAGTCCGTGTGCACCACCGCGTTGATCACCGCCTCGCGCAGCGCCACGATCGTCTCGAGCGCGTCCTCGGGCGCGGAGAGGTCGCGCTTGAACTCGAGCGTCTTGCCGTCGGGGCGCTTGAGTTTCTCGAGGAGGTCCATACCCTCGGAAGGCTACTCAGAAGTGTTGAGGCGGGTCAAGCTTCCGACCTCGCTGCCGGGGGCAGCGCATGCCCGCGGCGGCTTGCCAGACGTCTCCGATGGCGCCCGGCAAGCGGCTCGAGCATCCGCCGACAAGCCGGGGCTGCCGTAGAAGACCATTTCGTTGTCCACCTGGTGGTAGTGCGGCATACCCAGACGGCTCCAGAAGGCCCACACGGCAGCGACGGTATGTTGGCCCCCTCGCTGAAGCACCGGTTGGACCACACACCGAACGGTCCGCACGGATAGAAGGTTGCTCAGAGCCCGTTGACGGCTCGACCAAGACACGAAGCCGTCAGCGTCACGATGAGCAAAGGGGCGCGTCCCGCCCCAGGCCAGATTGCGCCCAAACATCGGGAACTTGACAGATCAGCCCTCCTAAAAGGCACAGTTCGCCTTGTGCGTTGTACGTTTTCGCGATAGATTACAATATCGTTTAACGGCAGGAGCCTATGACTGTTGTAAAGGTATCCCCCAAGTACCAGGTGGTCATCCCACAGAAGATCCGTGAGGCGTTGGGCATCAAGCCCGGACAGAAGGTGCAGGCCTTACAGTACCTCGACCGGATCGAGTTTATCCCGGTCCGCCGGCTGAAGCGCATGCGGGGGTTCCTTCATGGACTCGATACGACCATCGAGCGTGAAGAGGACCGCGTGTGAACGTCATCGATTCGTCGGGGTGGCTCGAGTACTTCGCGGATGGCTCCAACGCCGACTTCTTCGCGCCCGCCATTGAGCGGCCCACCAGCCTCCTCGTACCATCCATCAGCCTGCTTGAGGTCTTCAAGAGGGTATTACAGCAGCGTGATGAGAGTGCAGCCCTCCAGGCCGTGGCCCTCATGCAGCAAGGACAGGTCGTGGACCTGGATGGTGCGATCGCGCTTACCGCCGCGCGTCTTGGAACGGACTTTGGCCTACCCCTCGCCGACAGCGTGATCCTCGCTACAGCGCGCCACTTCAACGCCACGGTTTGGACTCAAGACGCCGATTTCGACGGCCTTTCCGACGTGCGCTTCACCAAGAAGCGGTGAAGCCAAAGCTGGCTGACGTACTAGCGTTTCAGCGGCGAGACACCGAACCGAGCGGGGTCCCCGGAACCTCATACAGAAGAAGCTACCCCCGTGCCGGGTCGCCCGCTGCCAACGCCGGTTAGACCGCTCAGGGTACACCCGTCTTTGATCGGTAACACTTCTCTCACCCCTGATGGGTGACAGTCTCGACCGTAACGTGGCGTGTCCACAAGAGGGCGCCGATAAGATCCGAGCTCGACTCATCGAGCTGAACCCCGGCTGGTCGGAGCCCTCGCGCTCTTCTACACAATTTTCTACACAATTTTCGGGACACTACCCGGATCTCTCCTCAGCAGCCGTCGCAGATGAGGACGCGACCGTCGAGGTTGTCGGGAAACGGAACTCCGGCCAGCCGAGCGATCGTCGGCGCGATGTCGACCGTTGCCACCCGCTCGTCCGACCGGCCGTCCGTCACGCCGGCACCCATGAAGACGATCGGGACGCGGCGGTCGTAGGCATAGGGGGAACCGTGGGTCGCGGTGTTGCCGCCGGTCATGTAGCCCTCTCGAAGCCGTACGTTGACGCCCCGATCCCCGAGCCCGGTTGGCCGGTCGCGACGGTAGCAGCGTCGGTAGAGCGTCAGCAGCGTGTCCGCTGGGCCGGACGCGAGGAGCTCCTCTCGGGTCATCGCATCAGCGACGAAATCGAACTCCTCCAGAACGGCGGCTCGTCGAGCGTTCCGCTCGGTCTCGGAGGCGGCACTCACGGTATCGATCGCCTTCACGATCTCCACCACCTGTGCCGGCGTAACTCGTCCGCCTTCTTCGCCCAGCTCCTGCCGGTACTCCGGAGCGGGGAGCACTCCGTGATCGGAGGAGAGCGCCACGAGGTAATCGCCGGTGCCGACAGTGCGGTCCAGGAAGGCGAAGAGATCGCCAAGGACGCGATCGAGGCGCAAGAGGTTGTCGAGCTGCTCCCGGCTGAAGGGAGCGAACGCGTGGCCCACGCGATCGGTCGCCGACAGGGCGAGAGCGAGAAGATCGGTGGCCTCCCGCTGACCCAGCTGCAAGGCCGCGACCGCGTCCATCGCCAGCTCCACCGCGGCCTCGTCCAGCATCGGCGTGTCCTCCCACCACGCGTAGAACGCCGCGGCGTCGGCCACGTCACCGGGGTTCGCCTCCTCCACGAAACGGTGCGGGAACGCCACGTGCGCGCCGCCGTGCTCGTAGGCGACCGTATCGGGGCGTGAAGCGCCGCGCGCGGATTCCGGCACGGTGCTCTCCCACACCGAATCGGCCAGGAGGGCCGCGAGGCGCTCCTCGTTGAAGCGGCGAAGCCAGCCCGGGAGCTCGGGGCGGTAGAACGTCGACGTCGTGAAGCCGGGTCCGTACTTGTCGTCGAACACGTACACGTGTGCGGCAACGCGGCCGGCGAGCGGAACGGCCCCCCGATACTTCCCGGAGATGGACACGATCCTCGCGTCCCGGTCCGCCGCCACGAGCCAGTCGGCCAACCCCGTCGCATCGAGCTTGCGCGGCGAGAAGCCGGGCAGGCCGGGCCGACCCAGCACGCTCTCGGTGGAGTCCTCGAAGTTCTCGACGTACGCCCAACGATCGCCTGTCCACTCGCGCCACCAGTTCGCCACGATGCCGTGGTTGAGCGGATAGACGCCCGTCGCGATCGTCGTGTGCCCCGGTGCCGTGGTGGTGCTCGAGTGCTCGTGAGACCCGTTGGTGTACACCCGGCCGTCGCGCAGGAGGCGCCGGAAACCCCCGCTGAACAGGGCCTCGTAGCGTGCGAACAGGTACTGGGGCAGCTGATCCACGACGATCAGCACGATCAGTGCCGGGCGCCCGCCGTGGTCCACACGCTCCACGCCATCCACACGCCCGCTGCCGTCCGGGCGCTCGCGATCATCCTGAAGGCTGCTTGCCGGAGGTCCTGGCTCCGATGGCGCGCATGCCGTCGCTGAAAGGGCGGCCGCCAGCAGGAGCCCGGTCACGCCGTGCTCTCGGGGCCTTCGAGGAGCCCGCATCAGACGCCGCGCGCCGCCGGCTCCCAGATCAGCTTGTGGAGCTGCAGCTGCACACGGACCGGCAGCCCGTCGGCCAGGATCCACTCGGCAAGCTCCCGGACGTCCATGGAGTCGAACTCCGGCGAGAAGTGGACGGCGAAGCGCTCCAGATCCCGCTCCCGAAGCTGCCGGACCGCCCACTCGTAGTCCTCACGCCCCGCGATGACGAACTTCAACTCGTCCTGCCCGGGCTTCAGCAGCTCGAGGTTGCGCCAGTCGTTCGCCTCCGCCTCGCCGCTTCCCGGACACTTGATGTCCATGATCTTGACGACCTCCGCCGGCACCCGCCCGACGGTCACGCTGCCGCTCGTCTCGCACAGCACGGCATACCCGGCGCTCAGGAGGCGCCGCGCGAGGTCGCCGATGTCACGCTGGAGGAGCGGCTCGCCGCCCGTAAGCTCCACGAGGCGGCAGCTGTGGCCCAGTCTCTCGATCTCCTCGAAGACCTCGTCCACCGACATGTCGCGGCCCCCGTAGAAGGCGTACTCCGTGTCGCACCACACGCACCGCAGGTTGCACCCCGTTGTGCGGACGAACACACACGGCCGCCCCGCGTAGCTGGACTCGCCCTGGATGGAGTAAAAGATCTCGGTGATCCTCATGAGCTCGGCCGCGTGGCTCCGGCGCTTCCCAGGTGCTGCATGAGGTAGTCCGTCATCATCTCATACAGGTTCACGCGGGCTGCGGCGCCGGCGATCGCGTGTGCCTTGTTCGGGAAGATCCGGAGCGAGAACTGACGGTTCGCCGCCTCGAGCTCGTGCACCAGCTGCACGGTGTTCTGGAAGTGGACGTTGTCGTCACCCGTGCCGTGCACGAGGAGGAGGGACGCCTCGAGCTTCGGCGCATGCGTGAGGGGAGCGCTCTGCTCGTAACCACCGGGGTTCTCCACGGGCGTGCGCATGAAGCGCTCCGTGTAGATCGTGTCGTACAGCTCCCAGCTCGTCACGGGCGCCACTGAGATGCCCAGGGCCAGCTCGCCCTCGCTGAGAAAGATGGAGAGCAGCGTCATGTAGGCGCCGTAGCTCCACCCCCAGATCCCTATCCGGGAAGCGTCGACAAAGGGAAGCGCGCCGAGCTGCCGGGCCGCTGCCAACTGATCGGCCGTTTCCAGTTCGCCCAGGTGGAGGTAGGTCTGCTTCTTGAAGTCACGTCCGCGCCCACCGGTCCCCCGGTTGTCGACGCTGACGATGATGAAGCCTCGCTGCGCGAGCAGCTGGTGCCACAGGTAGCGGTTCCCACCCCACCGGTCCAGGACGGTCTGCGAGCCCGGCCCTCCGTACACGTACATCAGCAACGGATACGTGCGTGCGGCGTCGAAGCCGGACGGCTTGATCATGTAGGCGAAGAGCGGCACACCATCGGCCGCTTCGACCTCAAAGAACTCGAGCTCCTCGAGTTCCGCCGAGTCGACACGAGCCGCCAGCGCCGTGTTCCCCTCCAGCACACGTACGACCGTTCCGTCCGCCCGACGCAGCGTGGTCGTCGGCGGGGAGGTGATCGTCGAGTGGCGGTCGAAAAAAAACTCCGCATCGGGGCTGAACTGCGCGGCGTGGGAGCCGCCATCTCCCGCGATCACCGACACCTCGGATCCCGAGAGCGAGACCGCGTACACGGAGCGCTCACGGGGGCTGGGAGCGGCCGCCGTGAAGTAGACGAGCCCTCGTTCCTCGTCGACCGCATCCAGCGCGGCGACCTCCCATTCGCCCTGCGTGAGCTGCCGTGCGAGCGTCCCGTCCCGCTCGTAGAGGTAGAGGTGGTTGTATCCGTCCCTTTCGCTCGCCCAGAGGAATCGCCGGCCGCCATCCAACCAGGTCAGATAGTCTCCGACATCCACCCAGGCGGAATCGGTCTCACTCAGAACGAGGCGGGTCTCGCCCGTGCTGGCGTCGCCGAGGAGGACGTCCAGTCGATTCTGGTGGCGGTTGAGCCGCTGAATGACCACCTCGCCGGAAGAGCTGGCCCACTCCATGCGGGCGAGGTAGACGTCGGGATCCGGCCCCGTATCGAACCAGGTGGTCTCGCCCGTTGCCACGTCCAGTGAGCCCACGCGGACGCGCGAGTTCTGGGTGCCGGCCTTCGGGTAGCGGACGGTGACGAGCTCCGGATAGAGCTCCAAATCGTCGATCATGTGGAACGGCCGGATCGGACCCTGATCGAAGCGCCAGTAGGCGATCCGCCGGCCGTCCGGGCTCCACCGGTAGGCGTCCCACAGGGCGAGCTCCTCCTCGTAGACCCAGTCGCCGGCGCCGTTGATGACGTCCGCGCTTCCGTCGGTCGTGAGGGCCCGCTCCACACCCGTCCGAAGATCGACCACGAACAGATCGTGATCGCGGACGAAAGAGACGTGGCTTGCGTCGGGCGAGAGCTTGCCGAGCATCTGGGCGCCCGGTTCCCGGCTCACCGGCCGGAGGTCCCGGTTGGCCAGGTCGAAGATCCAGTAGCGGCCCCGGCTGCTCCGGCGCCAGATAGGTGCGGCATCGGCGTAGAGGAGCGCCCTTCCGCCATCGGCGGAGAGCTCGTACCCCTCGATCCGCAAAGGCTCGGAGGCTCCCCCGGGAACCAGCTCAGCGGCCGCGATCAGGCGCTCCTCGACGCCGCTCACCGCGGCAACGTACCACAGCTCGTCCTGCCCATCATCGTCCTGCCGGACCTGGGTCCAGCCCTCGCCGTCCGGGCTCCAGGTCGCCCGATACGTGGCCGACGTGAACTCATCGGAAGCGAAGATCGCCGGGACGCTGAGGCCCTGGGGTGCCTCCTGGGCACGCGCGACGGACGTCATGCCCGCCGCCACCGCGAGCGCGGTCCAGGCCGAGGCGCCCCATCTCAAGGCACGGGCTCGCGTCGACGACGACCGTTGCTCACTGGCCCGCATCCTCATGCCTCGAATCACCAGGAGCGTCAGGATCGAATCACCAGGAGCGTCAGGATCGCTTCGGTCCCCCGGTAGATCGCGGACCAACGCTCGCCGTTCCGGCGTCCGTGGTAGATGGTGCCGCCGTCCGTGGCAACGAAGATGCTCTCCGGATCCACGGGGTCAGGCGCGATGACCGTGTAGGCCTCCTTGCTCGTCCGCCGGGCTCCGATCTCCGCTTCCGACCACGACGAGCCGGCGTCACGGCTCACGTGCACGCGCGCCTGCGCTCCCCGGCGCGGCCACTCGGCAGGCGTGCCGCCCGCCGTCGCCAGATAGAGGACACTCGTTCCAGCCCGGTCGGACCCCACCCAAAGGGCCGTGCAGTATTGGGACCCCACCTCCTCGGGATGCTCCCTCCACGAGAGCCCACGGTCATCGCTCACGTACAGCCCACCTCCTGTCGCCGCGTACATGCGCGTGCCCCGTCGAGGATCCACGGCTAGCCGGTGCACGTCTTCGTAGAGGCCGTCGCCGATGACGTGCCAGGTACGGCCGCCATCATCGCTCGCGTACGCACCCCCTATCTCAACGCCGACATACAAACGTTTCTCGGCGTGCGGGTCCACCTCGACCGTCTGAACGTGAGCCCGTCGTTCTCCGTAACCCCGCCACTCCTCGGTCGCGTCGAGTGCCCGAAACGACTCGATCTCACGCCAGACACCGTCGCCGTCCTCTAGAGCAAAGAGGGCGGAGGGCTCGGTCCCGGCGAAGAGAGGGGACGTCCCGCCCCGGCCGGTAGCCAGGCAACAGACGGCATCGCACTCGAGACCCTCCAACACCGGCTCCCAGGCCGCGCCCCCATCGCCGGAGGCGAAAGCCTTCCCGTTGCCGGTTCCGACGAAGACGGTCGAGCCGCGCTGCGCCGCTGCCCGAATCTCCTCGGCCTCGAGCGCCCGCGTCCGGAGGGCCGCCACCCGCTCCCCTTCGATCCAGCGAAGCACCCGAACTCCCCTCTTCGTGCCAGCTATCAGCCGCATGCTGTTTCCTTTCCAGTGTCGCAGGTCGCTGAAAAACCCTGCTGGGAGCGCAGCATGGCCGTCACGGCGTCCCGGGCTCGGTCATCGCCCGGAAGTCGAGGAGCCGGTCAAGCTCCTCCTCGGACAACAACCCCTCCTCGAGCACCACCTGCCGGAGGGTCAACTCCTCCCGCAGCGATCGCTTCGCGACCTCGGCCGCCTTGTCGTAGCCGATCGCCGGAGCCAAGGCCGTGGCGAGCGCCGCGGTCGACTCTGCGAAGTAGAGGCAGCGCTCTCTGTTGGCCGTGATTCCGTCCACACACCGGCCGGCGAACTCCCGGCTCACCGAGCCAAGTATATGGATCGACTCCAGGAGGTTGTGCGCCATGACCGGCATCATGACGTTGAGCTCCAGGCTGCCGGCCTGGCCCCCGATCGTGATCGCCGCATCGTTGCCGATCACCTGGGCGGCGACCTGGCACACCGCCTCCGCCATCACCGGATTGACCTTGCCCGGCATGATCGACGACCCCGGTTGCACGGCTGGAACGTCGATCTCCGCGAACCCCGTCCGCGGCCCGGATGAGAGGAGGCGGATGTCGTTCGCGATCTTCATGAGGCTGCACGCCACCGTCTTCATCATTCCGCTCGCCTCGACGATGGCGTCGCGCGATCCCTGAGCCTCGAAGTGGTCCTCGGCCTCGCGGAGCTCGACCCCGAGCTCCTCGCCGAGTCCCTCCGCCATCCGACGCCCGAACTCCGGATGGGTGTTGATGCCGGTGCCGACGGCCGTGCCCCCGATCGCCAGCTCGCCGAGTGAGCGGGCCGCGGCTTCCGCTCTCCGAATCGCGTGCGCGAGTTGGCTCGCGTACCCGCCGAACTCCTGCCCGAGGCGCACCGGCGTGGCATCCTGCAGGTGCGTTCGGCCGGCCTTCGGCACGTCATCGAACTCCTCCGCTTTCGCCGCGAGCGCCTCCATCAGTCGCCGCAGCCCGGGCAGCAGCTCCTCGCCGATCGCCACCACAGCCGCCACGTGAATCGCCGTGGGGATCACGTCGTTGGACGATTGCCCCAGGTTGACGTGGTCGTTCGGGTGAACGGGATCCTTGGATCCGATCTCGCCTCCGAGAAGTTGGATCGCCCGGTTCGCGATCACCTCGTTGGCGTTCATGTTGGTGGACGTGCCGGAGCCCGTTTGGAAGATGTCCAGCACGAAGTGCGCGTCGAGCGCTCCCTCCATCACTTCGGTCGCCGCCTGGACGATCGCCGTCGCACGCTCCTCGTCCAGGAGCCCGAGGCTCTGGTTCACCCGCGCCGCGACCTTCTTGATCGCCCCCAGTGCCTGAATGAAGCGACGGTCGAACCGTATTCCGCTGATCGGGAAGTTCTGCCTGGCCCTCTCGGTCTGAGCGCCGTAGAGCATTCCCGCACCTATCTGCACCTCGCCCATCGAGTCCTTCTCTATCCGCACGCGCTAACCCTCCTCCCTAAAGCACCGACCCCACAGCGCGAACCCTAGAACTCCACGCGATCGCCTACGCTCACGCCGTGCTCCTCAAACCAGCCGCGGCTCATCTCCAGAGCGTACATAGCCGGCTGTCTCGAGAGGCGGGACTGCTCGTCGTGAGGCTCCATGCCCTGGATGTCCACGATGACCCCGTTGCCGTCAATGAACGCGATGTCCAGAGGGATCCGTGTGTTGCGCATCCAGAAGGAGAGGACCTGCTCCTCGGAGTACACGAAGAGCATCCCATGATCCTGCGGCAGGGAATCGCGCCCCATGAGCCCTCGGCTTCGGGTCGCGGGGTCGTCGGCAATCTCGGCGGTGATCGAGATTCCTGCCACGCGGAGGGCGGCTTGGCGTGTCAAACCTCCTCGCTCGGCATCCACGCCCACACCGCCGTCCTGGCGAACATCCTGCTCGGCCCGCGTGGCTGCCGGGAGCCGCGAGCCCGCACTCTCGGCTTCTGCGTCGCCGCCACGCCCACACGCAGCGAGACCGATGAGCACGATCACGCTCATGCACATGACGGCAGGACCGGGCTGGGGTCCTGTCGTAGATACGCTTCTTCTCAAGACTCCTCCCATGTGAACTGGCACGAGCCCACCTGCGGGTGCGCCCGCCCGAGCAGATACCCGTGCGCCTCTCGCTCTTTCCGTACGTCACATAGAGGCTGTTCTTCAACAGCCTTCTTAAGGGCTCGAGCGAGGGGCGGTCAACGCCCCAGGACGGCCCGGAGACCGAAGAGGAGGTTCTGGGGCCGCTCCGCCATCCTCCGCATCAGGTAGGAATACCACTGCGACCCGTACGGTACGTATACGCGCATCGAGTAACCGTCGCCGACCAGCTGCCGCTGGTAATCCCGCCGAACGCCGTACAGCATCTGAAACTCGAAGGCATCCGCGCGAATGCCGTTGCGGGAGACGTGCTCCAGCGTCGCCTCGATCATGCGGTCATCGTGCGTGGCGATCGCCGCGGGGACACCGCCGTCGAGAAGGAGACGCGTGAGGCGGACGAAGCTCGCGTCCACTTCGCGTCGCTCCTGGAACGCCACCGACGGTGGCTCCTTGTAGGCTCCCTTGCACAACCTTACCGGCGCGCCCAGTGCCACCAGCTCACGGACATCCCCTTCGCTCCGCTTCAGATACGATTGGATGACGACCCCGACGTTCGCATGTTCGGCAAAGACCCGGCGGAAGATGCGAAGCGTTCGCTCGGTATAGGCCGAGCTCTCCATGTCGATGCGGACGAAACTGTCGAGCTGCTCGGCCCTTCGCACGATGGTGCGGAGGTGCTCTTCGCAGAACCCTTCGTCGATGTCGAGGCCGA
>Ga0114947_10000961_pt1 | contig 10403 bp, 9 predicted proteins | sample CR02metaG_FD_99656 | JGI IMG/M metagenome (GOLD analysis project Ga0114947, IMG submission 99656) | Deep subsurface microbial communities from Mariana Trench to uncover new lineages of life (NeLLi) - CR02 metaG | ecosystem: Environmental > Aquatic > Marine > Ocean trench > Sediment ...
ATGTCGTCGATCCAGCGGTACGCCTCGGCGGTATCGATCCCCACCTCCGGTACCAGCAGGAGGCCCGGCCTCGATGGCAGCGGCGGCAGGCGCAGCAGCCGCTCGCCGTGCCCCCAGCCGAGGGCCAACCGCGCCTCGCTCACGAAGAATGGGACGTCGCTCCCCAGCCGGGCGGCGAACTGGAGCAGCTCGTGCCGGGGGATGGCGTGACCCGTCAATTCGTTGACCGCCACCAGGGCGGCGGCGGCGTCGCTCGAACCGCCGCCGAGGCCGGCCCGCACCGGGATGTGCTTGGCGAGCGTGAGGGATATGCCGAACGGCCGGCCGGTAGCGGCCAAGACCATCTCCGCGGCGCGCACCGCCAGGTTCTCCTGGTCGGGCCCGGTGTCGGCACCGGAGACGGCGATGGTCACGCCGGCTGCGTCCACCAAGGTTGCCTGGAGCGAGTCGGCCAGGTCGGTGAGACACAACAGGGTTTCGATCCCGTGGAAGCCGTCCGCCTCCCGCGCCAGCACGCGCAGGAACAGATTCAGCTTGGCCGGTGCCGATCGGGAGACGGTGTTACTCACCGGGTTGCGGTGCGGCTTGGCGGAGCCCCTTGAAGTTCAGTCCGGTTCGGGCAACCGACCACAGGCCCAGCAGGGTAATGGGAATGAAGGTCGTGAGGTGATAGGTGAGCGCGTAGGCCAGCGCCACGTCGACGCTCACGCCATAGAGGGTCACCAGGACCAGCTTGATGGCTGCTTCGAACACGCCTACGTAGCCCGGGGCCGAGGGGACCGAGATAACGATGGCCAGGACTCCCTGCATGATCAGGGCGCCGCCGAAATCCACCGGAATGTCGAACGCGAGAAACATCACATAAAAGGACAACCCGTTGAGCAACCATAGGCTGATCGACCACAGAGCCACGCCGAGGATGCGTACCGGCGACCTGAGTGCCGCCATACCGTGGCGCAGGTCCTCGAGGATGCCGACCAGTTTGGCCGACCACTTTGGATTGGGTACCACCAATTGAATGAGACGCTCGACCGGCTGTGGGAACGCCACCACCACGATGGCCGCCACCAGTGCCGTGGCGCCCAGAACCCCTGCGATGCTAGCCGCCTGCGTCAGCGACACCGCTCCAAGGCTGACTTCATCCGGGATGCCAGCGGAGAACAGGGCCACCGTCAACAGGAACACCAGCGCCAGGCCGTCGAAGATGCGCTCCACCGCGACCGAGGACAGCGAGGCGCCTAGACTAACGTTGCCCAGCCGGCTCACCGAGACTATCCGCACCACCTCGCCGATGCGAAACGGGAGAATGTTGTTGGCCATGAAACCCATGGCGATGGAATGCCACATCGTGAGCCACGGGAGGTTCTCGCCGTCGGGTTGTTTGAGCAGTAGGCGCCAGCGAAAGACCCTGAGAGGGAACAACGTCGTGGCGATGGCCACGGCCCCGATGATGGGCCACAGGCGAGCGGTCCGGACGTGGTGCAGGAACGCCTCGAACTCCACATCCCGGAGAGCCCAGGCCAGCAGGGCCACCGAGACACCGATGGCCATGACTGTCAGCCACAGGGAAGGTTTTCGGGAGCCGACGACAGCTCCGCCGGTATCGGGTTGGTTCATCGGTGTCGGTGGGTCAGGGGCAAAGAAATCAGCCTACGACGGGCTCGTCGGTACGCGGCAAGAGATCCAGCAGCTCTTCCAGCAGTGGCCGGAGCCCCATGAAGATTCCTGGACGGTCGAGGCATTCACTGATTTCCCGTCCCAGGTGCTTGGCCCGTTCCTGGGCAGCAGCACCGCGGTACAGCAGCGTGTCGATATCGACCACCGGTTCCTCGGCCACCGGATGAGCCTCGGGTTGGGACGGGGTGGCGAGCGACGGTTCCGCCGTCGTGTCCGCCATGCGGAGCTGATGGTATGTGGTGAAGCTCGCTGCCAGCCCGACCTCCTCAGAGGCTACGGCTGCGGGGGAGGCGGGGATGCCCGACGACGGCGCCTTCACGGCTGCCTCCTCGCTGGGTGCCAGATCAGCGATGGACACCACGGGTTCTGCGGCCTCCGGGACGGCGGGGGATGCTGCCTCGGCCACACCCGGTGCGCCGAGACCAGCCGCCAGGGCCTCCAGTTTGGCAACGGCGGCTTCATGGCTGCTTTCGTCGGACATCGTCTTGAGCGTTTGACCGGATTCTCGTAACGATTGCCCAAAGGAGGCCAGCCCCTCACTCTCGTCAGCGGTCCGAAGTGTTGCCTTGGCGGCGTCGGCGAACGCGTCGAAGGCGGAGCCCAGAAGCCGACCGATCCTGGCGTCCAACCCTCGCAGTGTGTCGATGACCGCCAACAACCGGAGTTGGCGCTCGACCAGTGAGCCGGCCGACAGCAGGGTGTCGGCCAGCCGTACGAGGTGCTCGCCCTGGCTCACGATCTCTACGGCGCCGAGTTGGGCCGCTTTGGGTAATGCCTTGCCTGGGGTAACAATTGAGTCGGCTCCGGCCGGTGCCAGGGTGTCGATCGATACCACGTCGTCCTCTAACCCAAAGGCGCCGATCAGGACCCGGCTGAATCGCTTGGCCTCGTCCGATTCCGGATCGGGGCGGCCCTGATGCGCCACGTCGCGTGAGGCTCTGGTCATCGCCTCGGCCCCGAGGCGGAACACGCTTACGATATCCGGCGGATGGGCATGCATTCTGGTAAGGTTGGCAGCGGCCATTTCCAACCCTTCCAGCATTTCCGGAAGCGGCGAGAGATCGGTGAGTTCCGCCAGTCCCCGCAGCGATTGCATGCGGCGGACCGCGTGGTGAATTGGGTCGGCATCGGCCGGATTGGCCGCCAGGGCTCGCCCAGCGCGCTCGAGGGCCGAGGCGATGAGGGCCCCTTCCCGGGCGACGAAGGCCCTGACGCCGGTATTCAAAGCTCCGGGTTCAGCGTCCGTGGATCGGCGGTGGGTGGCTGGACCGGGCTGGCCGGCCACCTGCTCCAGGTCGCGGGCAAGTCGCGCGGCTTTCTGGGTTTCGGCCTGGCTCCAGGTCGCAGCATTGCGCAGGAGTTCCTTGAGCGTCTCGATCCCCTGGGCGGCGATCTCCCGGGCAGCGGCGTCCCACGTCAGGCTGCCGTCCCGGTAGGCCCGGGCGATGGCTTCGAGGCCCCCGGCGGCGCCGGCGAAATCCGCCTGGTTGGCCATCAGCGCCGATCCCCTGAGCGCCCGGGCGAAGCGGACGAATTCGTCCCGCTTGGGACCTCCCTCCTGGTCGACGATGGTTGCCAGACGTTCGAGGTATTCCCCCGCCTCGAGCGCAAAGAAATCCATGGACCCGAGTGAGCTGTTCATGCCGGTCCTCGGTTGATCGTGGTAGTCAATAGTAATGACACCGTGACAGGGTGGTTGGATTGACCGGCGTGGCTGCCTCGGTTCAGGTAGCCTTGACCAGGGCCACCATTTCTGCAACGGCCGCGCCAACGCCGATCATGATGGCCCGGCTGATGATGCTGTGGCCGATGTTGAACTCCTCGATGGCCTCGATCCGGGCGACGGGCCCTACGTTCTGGTAGGTCAAGCCGTGGCCGGCGTGAACCGCCAGGCCGAGTTGGCGTGCGTGGGCGGCGGCGTCCCGCAGCGCTTGCAGGGTCCCCGGATCGTGGCGCCACGCCAAGGCGTAGCGCCCGGTGTGGAGTTCCACGGCCGGGATGGCCAGCTCCCGGGCGGCGTCGATGGCCACCGGGTCGGGGTCGATGAAGGCACTGACCCGGATACCGGCCTCGGTCAGGCGGGTGACCGCGCCGCGGACCCGCTCGGAGTCGGCGGTGAGGTCGAGGCCACCTTCCGTGGTGATTTCCTGACGCCGTTCAGGGACGAGCGTGGCCTGGTACGGGCGAACCCGGCAGGCCAGGTCGATGATGTCTGGTGCCAGGGCCAATTCCAGGTTCAGCACGGTTGAGATGCGGGCGGCCATGGCGTCGACATCTGCATCCTGGATGTGCCGGCGGTCTTCCCGCAAATGGATGGTGATCCCGTCGGCACCGGCCGCCTCGGCGAGTACGGCCGCTTCCACGGGATCGGGTTCGTCGGTCTGGCGTGCCTGGCGCACGGTGGCCACGTGGTCCACGTTGATGTAGAGTCGTGTGCTCGTCATTGCTCGTCTCGTCGCCGTCCTATTAAGATTCCTCGCGACTGACCTTCACTTGTGAGGAGCTTGTGAACAAGACCTGGATGGTGGGAGCTCTGCTGCTGGCCGCCTGTGGCGGACAGACGACGACCCTGGCGCCGAGTCCCGGACCCGAGTACGCGCTCCAGGAGTTCATGGCCGCGGTCGCCGACAGCAACCTCCCCAAGATGGCCGAGTATTGGGGGACCGCCAAGGGGGCTGCGGGCGAGATCGGGAAGCCGGCGGACTATCCCAAGCGTATCGAGGTCATGCAGCTCTGGCTGCGGGGGTACAGCTACCGCATCCTGGCCAGTACGCCGACCGACGCCGGACTCACCGGGCAACAAATGGCAGTGGAATTGGCCCGAGGCGACTGTCGCAAGCAGGTGCCGTTTCTGGCGGTGAAGACGGGAAGTAACCGCTGGGTCATCCAGAGCATCGACCTCAATGCGGTCGGCAGCCCCATGATGCCATGCTTTGATACCAGCGGCGGACCCCGGGGGGGATAGGGAACCTATCCGGGCTGATCGCCGTTGCTCACTCGGTCAGTTCTATGAGAATGCCGGCTGTTGCCTCGGGGTGAATGAAGGCAACGCGCTTGCCGCCTTGGCCTATCCGGGGTTGTTCGTCGATCAAGCGGTAACCCCGCTCGTGGCACGTGCGGAGTGTCGCTTCCAGGTCGGGGACGCGGTAGGCAATATGATGAATGCCTGGGCCGCGCCGGGCGAGAAACTTGGCGATGGGGCCGTCGGCATCCAGGGGCTCCAGCAATTCAACCTCCGACTCGCCGAGGGAGAGGGACACGATACGGGCGCCATCGACCGTCTCGGGTTCTCCCGGGGACAGCCCCAGCACGTCCCGGTAGAACGCCAGAGCCGATTCGATGCTGGTCACAGCCAGACCGACGTGAGCGATGACGGGAGGGGGGTCGGTCGGCATGATGGTACCCTTTATGATTGAAAAGCAATGCTGGGTGGGACAGTAACCACCCCTAAACCGAATACACAGGCCGATCACCCGGATATTCCGCCGGCCGCTTGGGAGATGATAATCATGGACGCAACAAACGGTACCGTCACGCAGGTCACCGATGGCTCGTTCGCGACGGAAGTCGCCGAGGGCTTGGTGCTGGTAGATTTTTGGGCCACGTGGTGCGGCCCCTGCCAGATCGTGGCGCCGATCCTCGAAGACCTGGCCGGTGAGTACGCCGGCAAGATCAAGGTCGCCAAGCTGGATGTGGATTCCAATCCGCAGACGGCTCAGAAGTTCAATGTGCGGTCGATTCCCAGCATCCTGTTCTTCAAGGACGGCGAACTCGTGGACACCGTCGTCGGCGCAGTGCCGAAGGACATGCTCCAAGGGAAGATCGACGCCCTTATCGCCTGACCGTTAGCGGGGCCGCTTCGGCGGCCTATTCGCTTTTCCCCTCCGGCTTCCCCCCAGTCCCCGATCCCGCCACCTTTTCCCTATGACCGGCACGCTGTTCGTGGTAGCCACGCCACTCGGCAATCTGGGCGACCTGTCACCCCGGGCCGCCGATACCCTTCGCCAGGTGGCCGTGGTGGCCGCCGAAGATACCCGACGGACCAAGAGGTTGCTCAACCACATCGGCGCCCGGCCGCGGCTGAAGAGCCTCCCCGCCTTTGCCGAAGCCGACCGGGCTGAAGCGGTGCTGGCTGAATTGGACAAGGGCCTCGACGTTGCGTTGGTGACCGACGCGGGAACACCCGGTGTCAGCGATCCGGGAACCAGGCTCGTAGCCCTGGCCCGCGCCCGTGACATCATGGTCGTCCCCATTCCCGGACCTTCGGCCGTGGCCACGGCGCTCTCGGCCTCGGGCCTGCCCGCCGACCGCTATCTGTTTCTGGGATTCCCCCCGCGCAAAGGGTCGTCACGGAGAGCCTTGCTCGACACGGTAGCCACGTCGCCGTGGACGGTGGTGTTGTATGAATCCCCCAACCGCCTGGTTGCGTTGTTGCATGACCTCGGTGCGGCGCTGGGGGGAGACCGCGCGGCGGTGGTAGGCCGGGAGCTGACCAAGTTGCACGAAGAGATCGTGGCGGGGACCCTCGACGAACTGGAGGCGCGGTTCGCCGACGCATCCGTCAGGGGCGAAGTCACCGTGGTAGTGGCGGGACAGCGCCAGGCCGCGGCTCAACCTGATCTCGCCGAGGTCACCAAGGCCGCGGAGGCTCTCATCGGTGAGGGGCTACCCACGAAGGACATCGTACGGCGGTTGACGGAAAACTGGGGTCTGTCCCGTAATGAGGGATATCGCCTGGTCATGAGGTTGTCCTGAATGCGCGTTTCATCCAGTTGGGTCGTGCTGCTGGCGGTGGCACTGCCGCTCCTCCCCGGAGGCGGGGTGTCTGTCTCCCCCTCCATCTCCGAGTCGACTCTGACGATCGGCCGGCTCCATTACCAGGGCGGTGGGGATTGGTACGCCAATCCGTCCAGTCTGCCCAACCTGTTGCGGGCCATCCGTGAGCGGACGCACTTGCGCACCGCCGAGCGGGAGCAGGTGATAACGCTGGATGACCCGGATCTCTGGAGCCACCCGTATCTCTACATGACGGGGCACGGTAATGTCAGGTTTACCGAGCAGCACCTGCAGGTACTCCGGCGTTACCTCCGCCAGGGCGGCTTTCTCCACGTCGACGACAACTACGGGATGGACCAATCGATTCGCCGGGAGTTCCAGCGGCTGTTCCCCAACGAGGCGTTACAGGAAGTGCCGCTCGACCATCCCATCTATCATGTCGTTTACCACATGCCCGAGGGCGTTCCCAAGATTCACCAGCACGACGGCAAGCCGGCTCAGGGATTCGGCATCTTTCTCGACGGACGACTGGCCGTGTTCTATTCCTATGAAAGTGATCTGGGCGACGGTTGGGAGGATCCCCAGGTGCACGACGATCCCGAAGCGACGCGGGAGCAGGCGCTGCGGATGGGCGTCAACCTCTTCGCCTATGCGGTGGGGTACGGCGGATGAGTCCCCACTCCACCAGAGCGGCGTTGCGGCTGCTGGGTGCTCCGCTGAGGCACCTGCGAAGCTTGTCGTGGGCGGCCGCCGGCACCGGTACCGTGGTGCTCACCTTCGGGGTTGCCGCCTGGCTCGCCTTGCTCGGGTGGTTCGACCCGCCGTATTGGGTGCTGGTGGCGTGGGCCCTGGCCATCGGCGGTGCGCTCTCCGGAGGCGTGGTGGCTTGGCGCCACCGCTCGGCGCTGTCGGACGCTGCTCTGGCTCAGCATCTCGAACGCCAGGCGCCGTGGCGGCCCGGCCAGCTGCGAGCCCTGCTTGAGCGTCCCGCAGCCGGCACCAGCGAATCGCTGTTGGCCGAGGCGGACGAACTCGAAGCTCGCTCCCTCGTTCGCGACGGAGCCACAGCACTCCGCCCGATGCGCCGCCGGCTGCGTTACCGGGCCGCGGGTAGCGGCGTGCTACTCGGCGCGGGGCTGCTGGCCTTCCTCACGGCCGACCCGTTCGACGGCAGCGCCGCCGCGCTGTGGCATCCGCGAGCGGCGTGGGAGGCGACCACCGCACCCGTGCGCATCGGACTGACGCAACCGGTCGTCAACCGGGGTGACTCGGTGGAGTTCCTGGTCGAGGCCGTTGGGCGACGACGCGCCACCCTGTGGACTCGGGCGCCCGGTGAATCGTGGATGCCGCAGCGAGTCGCGCTGGACTCGCTGGGTCGGGGCCGTGTCGGCAGCGGGCCGCTGTTCGCGGATGTGTTCGCGCGGGTGGTGTCGGGGCGCCGCGAATCCGACACCGTCTCAGTCCGGGTGCGGCTCCCGGCGTTCCTCGGCGCGCTAACGCTCACCGCCCGGTATCCGGCCTACCTCGGGCTGCACGACGAGCCGCTCCCGGTTACGGGAGATACCGTGCTGTTGCCCATCGGTACCCGGCTGGAGGTGCGCGGTGAGGCGACTGCGGAACTCGACGCCGTGAACTGGCGCGCGGGCAGCACGAGATATCCCATGGATGTCGAAGGCGGCCGGTTCTGGGGATTTCTTCGGCCGGGGACCTCGGGGGCCTACCGATTGGAGGTCGCCACCGCGTCCGGAGCGCCCTTGGCAGGTGACACCGTAGTCATTCCGATCCGCCTGGTGCCCGATCGCGCGCCCGAGGTGGCAATCCCGGTGCCCGGGAGAGACACGCTGGCGCCGCTCAGTTTGCGGCTGCCGTTGGTCATCGACGTCCGCGATGACTACGGTCTCCGGACCATCAGCCTGCACCTCCGCCGAGTCAGTCGCTTCGGCCTCAGCGACACGCTTCCGGTCCAACCGATCCCTCTTACCGGCAGCGTCACGGACCGCGCCATCCTGACCCATCAACTCGATCTCAATGGTTACGGACTCCTCCCGGGTGACACCGTTCGCTACTTCGTCGAGGCGGTGGACAACGCACCCGCAGCCCACGTCGGCCGTTCGCGGGAGTACCTCCTGCGGTTGCCGACGATGAGCGAAGTGCGTGCGGCCGCACGCGCAGCGTCTGAGGCGGTCTCCAGTCGCCTGGACAGTCTGGCAGAAAGCAGCCGTAAGCTCGAGCGGCAGACGGAAGACCTTTCGCGCGAGCGGCAACGGAGTGGCACGGAGGCCAATGGCCAAGGTGATGAAACACTGTCGTTCGAAGACGCCGAGCGCGCGGAAGCCGCTGCCGAGGCACAACGCGAGCTCCTGCGGGAGGTTGAGGCGTTGCGGGAGGCTATGGAAGCTCTGCGGCAGAGCGCGCAAGCAGCGGGCCTCAACGATCCCGAGTGGCAAGCCCGGCTGTCCGAAATCCGCGACCAACTCGACCGGGCACTGTCACCCGAACTGCGCGCGCGGCTGGACGAGTTGCAGCGGGCCCTGCAGGATCTCGACGCCGACAGAACACGGGAGGCGCTGGAAGATCTGGCCCAGGCCCAGCAGGAGCTGCTGGAGGCCATCGAACGGAGCCGGGAACTGTTCCGTCGGGCCGCGCTCGAGGGGGACATGGCCAATCTGGCTGAGGAAGCGTCCGAGTTGGCCGGAGACCAGGAACGGTGGATCGATCAGATGGCAGAGTCCGACTCCGCCAGTGCCGCGGCCTGGGAGCAACAACTTGCCGATCGGGCCGACAGCCTCGCGGCTGCGCTGGAGAAATTAGGGCAGCAGCTTCAGGCCGAGGCGATGCAACAGGCCCTGCAGGACGCGGCGCAGCAAGCGGCGCAGGCGGCCGCGCAGATGCAGCAGGCGGCGGACATGGCGCAAGCGGGTGACATGAGCGGGGCACGGCAGCAGGGTCAGGAAGGCCTACAGCAGTTGCAGCCGCTGGGCGAGCAACTGCAACAACAGCTCGATCAGTTGCAGCAGCAATGGCGCCAGGAAGTGGTGGCGGCTTTGGATCGCGGGCTGGCCGAAACGGCCCGATTGTTGGAGCGACAGGTCTTGGTGGAGCAGTCGGCTCGCTCCGTCGTGTCTCCCGAGCGGCAACGCGCCGAACAGGGAGCCGTCGAGGAGGGCGTCGAGAAACTCATGGAGCGGATGCGGCAGCTAGCGGGTCGCAATGCGCTGGTCTCTCCCCAGATAGCCACGGCCTTGTCGGCCGCCAAGGAGCACATGCGGGCGTCGCGAGAAGCGCTGTCCACCGCGGCCGTCAACGAACGTGAAGCGGCCGACCGGGCGGGTCAGGGTGCCGATGCGCTCAATGCGGCGGCCTACCTCATGCTCCGCTCACGGGGCGACGTGTCGGGGTCGGGCTCCGGCTCTGGGTTGACCGAAGCGATGGAGCGCATGAGTCAGTTGGCGCAGCAGCAGGGCCAACTCAGCCAACAAGCCGGTTCCCTGTTGCCGATGATCGGCCAATCAGGAGTCCAGAGCGAGCTGCGCCGTCTCGGCGACGGCCAACGTGAGTTGGCGGAAGAGTTGGAGCGGTTGCAGGCGCAGGGCGATGTGCCGCAGGCCGGGCCGCTAGCGGCGGAAGCCCGGGAATTGGCCCGACGGTTGGAGGCGGGCAGGCTCGATCGGGAAACGGTTCGGCGGCAGGAGCGTCTGTTCCGGCGCCTCCTCGACCAGGGCCGCACGCTCCAGGGTCAGGAAGAGGACCAGAAACAGGAACGGAAGAGCCGGACACCGGAGGCGCAGGACGCCGCCCTCCCTCCGGCACTCCGGGCTCAACTACCAGGCAGCGCCGACCGACTGCGGTTGCCGTCGTGGGAGGAGCTCCAGCGATTTTCACCTGAGGAGCGCCGGTTGGTGGTCGAATACTTCCGCCGGTTGACCGATGCCGGCACCGAGTAGGGCGGG
>Ga0114947_10000966_pt1 | contig 10389 bp, 6 predicted proteins | sample CR02metaG_FD_99656 | JGI IMG/M metagenome (GOLD analysis project Ga0114947, IMG submission 99656) | Deep subsurface microbial communities from Mariana Trench to uncover new lineages of life (NeLLi) - CR02 metaG | ecosystem: Environmental > Aquatic > Marine > Ocean trench > Sediment ...
CAGCTCGTTGAGCGCCCCGTCGAGCTGCGCGAGCCCGCAGCGTTCCGCGGGCAGCTTCACCAGCTCAGGAAGACCCAACGTGTTGGCGGCTCGCTCGATCGCCCCCTCCGGATCTGCACCCGCGCGCGCCAGCGCCAGGGTCGACAGCAAAATGGTGCAGTGCGGTGCCAGACGGCGCATCGAACGGTACTTGATGCCGGGAGCGCGAACCGGCTCGAAGTGCTGAGCCAGGTGCGCGATCAGGATGCGCTGCAACGTCCACTCGAACAGGTCGATCCGGGCATCCGCGCGCACCAGCTCGTCGACGTTGCGTCGGAAAGCCCGATACTGGCCCATGGAGAGATCGCGCAGCGCGGGCAGCGCCATGTCGATCAGGGGCAGCCGTGTCCGCGGATCGAGCTGCTCCACGTCGGGCAAAAGCTTCAGCGTGAGCGCATCGACGCCCCGGTCGGCGTGCTGGGCCAGCCATTCGAGCTGCGCGCGCCTGGAGTCCGGATCGCGGTCGATCAGAAGCGCGTAGATCAGCGCGCGGGCACCGTAGCTCTCGTGAACAGATTCGGTAATCGCAGCGGGAAGCGAACGCACGAGCTCAGCCGCGTAGGCCAGATGCTGGAGCGTGGGTCGACCGATGTCTTCGACCGCGTGCTCGATCGACACCTGAGAGGCCGGCGCTCCCGCGAACTGCGACGCCGCGCCGCCCGCCGCTGACCGGTGCTCAGGCGGTTCGACCGTCGTGAACTCGCCGTCGAACGATGGATCGAGCCGCCGAATCCGCTCCACCAGAGGCGGGTGTGTGGCGAAGATCGAATTCAGGCCACCCCTCAGCGCCTGGCCGAAGAACAGATGACTCGCCTCCGGCGTATTTGGACTCGCCACGGCTGAGCCGCTCACGAACCCCCCGATGCGCTTTAGCGCACCCGCGATGCCATCGGGATCGCGGGTGAACTGGACGGCCGAGGCATCGGCCAGAAATTCCCGCTGCCGGCTCACCGAGGCCTTGATCCACTTGCCGAAGAACGTGCCCAGCGAACCGATCACGATCAGACCGCCGCCTAATGCGAGCAGCATGATCGCGCTGTTTCCACGATCTGAGCGCCTCCCCATCGAGCTGTACATCGCCGAGCGGAATACGAAGTAGCCGAGGACGCCGATGAGCAGAATGCCGTGCAGCACGCCCATGAGCCGGATGTTGAGCTGCATATCGCCGTTGAGAATGTGGCTGAACTCGTGGGCGATCACCCCCTGGAGCTCGTCGCGGCGCAGCTGCTGGAGCGTGCCCCGGGTCACGCCGATGACGGCATCGTTGGGCGAGAAGCCCGCCGCAAACGCGTTGATGCCCTCTTCGTCCTCCAGCAGATAGACCGGTGGCGTCGGTGTGCCGGATGCAAGGGCCATCTCCTCGACCACGTTGAGCAGAACCCGTTCCTGTGGGTCGCTGGTGTCCGGGTGCAGCAGACGTCCTCCGAGCTGCTCGGCCACCACCTGTCCACCGCCTCGGAGCTGCGCGATCTTGTACAGGCTGCCGCCGCCGACGAGCACCAGAACGGCGAGCGCGACCACCCCCATCGGCTCCGGGTCCCACCAGTTCGGATCGAGGAGGATCGCGCCCGTTCGGTCCTGGCCGTGATATCCGACCAGGCCCACCGCCAGGGCGTAGATCGTGATTACGATGGCGACCACGGCCAGGCCGAACAAAATCACGAGCCGCCCAGTGCTGCGCCGGGCGGCGTCCTGACTCTCGAAGAAGTCGGTCGCCAAGGGCTACCCTAGAACGAGACCTTCGGGGCTTCGGCGATGGCTTCGCTGTCAAACTCGAGCAGCGCCGCATCCTGCACGTGGCCAAACATCCCGGCCAGACTCACCGCGGGGAAGCTCTGCTTGTACGTGTTGTAGACCATGACGGAATCGTTGAATGCCTGGCGAGAAAACGAGACCTTGTTCTCGGTCGACGTGAGCTCCTCCGAGAGCTGCATCATATTCGTGTTGGCCTTGAGGTCGGGGTAGGACTCGACCAGCGCCAGCAGTCGGCCCACCGCGCCGTTCAAGGCGCCCTCTGCTCCGCCCAGGGCTTGCATCGCCGCGGGGTCGGTCGGGTCGCCGGCCGCCTGCTCGAGCCCCCGCTGCGCCTGATTGCGCGCCTGGATGACTGCGTCCAGGGTCTCCCTCTCGTGCTTCATGTAGCCCTTGACTGTATCCACCAGGTTGGGAATCAGGTCGTGACGTCGCTTGAGCTGAACCTCGATCTGGGAGAACGCGTTCTTGTAGCGGTTTCTGAGCGCCACCAGCCGGTTGAAGATCCCGGCGACGGAGACCCCCAGCAGAATCACGATCCCAAAGAAGACGAGCGCACCGATCATCGCAATGTCCACCTAAAAGCTCATGCCAGGGTAGTGGAGTTATGCGTCCGCCACACGCCTCAGTCGGGTGCCTCCGGAACCGAGGTGGAAACGGCCTAGGGGTCAGTGCCCGAGTCGGGAGTCGATCGCGACCTCGAGGTCCGGTCCGATCTCGACCCGCACCCTGTAGCCGCCGCGCGGCTCGAAGGTCCCCTGCTCGGGAACCTCCCGGTGCTCGCCCGCAACGTCGAACGCGACGGCCAACCCCGACTCCCCGCGCGGTGCCACGCGCAGCACGAAGGTCTCTCCCGCCTCGATGCGCGGGATCGTCTCGGAGAAGCCGGACCCGCGCAGCCGAACGTTCTCGAGCGCCCGACCCGAGCGGTTGTGAACGAACACGACGGGGTTCTTCGGAAGACCGATCGCCAGGATCGCGACGACGAGCACCAGCGTGGCGAAGGCGAGCAGCGATCCCACGCTGACTTTCGGACGGCGCACTCGCGCGCCGCTACGCGGGGACGATGCGGGCAATGGACCCCCCGCCGCAGGCGCTTGGTTCCCGCGAGTCCACTTCAGGCGAGGCGCAGCGGCAGCGCCACTGGACCCCGGAGGATGATCGAGCGGATCCAGCCGGGGGGATCGGGGTTTCCCGTAAAGTCCGGAAAGCGCCGGACCAGGGTTCCGATCGCGATCTCCGCCTCGAGCTTCGCGAGCTGCGAGCCCAGACAGAAGTGGTTGCCCTGCCCGAAGGACAGATGGTGGTTGTCGACGCGACCGAGATCCAGTCGGTCCGGGTCGGAAAAACGCTCGGGGTCCCGGTTGGCCGCCGAGAGCACCACCGCCACGAGCTGCCCCTTGCGTATCTGCTTCCCGCCAATCACACAATCTTCGCGGACCGCGCGGTCGGTCATCTGAATGGGGCCGTCGTAGCGCAGGAATTCGTCTACGGCACGGGTGATGAGCGCGGGATCCTCCGCCAACCGCTTGCGTTCATCGCGGTGGCGCAGCAAGGCCACCACCGCGTTTCCGATCAGGTTGGCGGTGGTCTCGTGACCCGCCACGAGCAGGAGAGTCGAGAGGGCCAGAAGGTCCAGCTCGCTCAGCGACCTGCCGTCTTCTTCCACCGCGATCATGGCCGAGAGCAGATCGTCGCGCGGATTCGCTCGGCGCTCGGCGAGCAGCGGCTTGAAGTAGGCGAAGAGTTCGCGGTTCGCCCGCCGGGGCGGCGCCATCCCCCCTCGCCCCTGAAGCGGGTCGAGAAGCTGGACGAGATCGGCGGACCAGGCCCGGAAGAGATCGCGATCCCTGGAGGGGACCCCCAGCAGCTCGGCAATGGCGGTCACGGGAAGCGGATGGGCCAGGTCCCGGATCAGATCCATCTCGCCGTTCTCGCCGGCGCGGTCGAGCAGATCGTCGACGACGGCCTGCAGCTTCGGACGCAGCTGCTCGATCCGGCGGGGTGTGAAGGCCTTGCTGACGAGTCCGCGCAGGCGCAGGTGGTCGGCGCCGTCGGTGGTGAGCAGGTTGCGCTCGATCGTCGCCGAAAACTCGGGGTCGTTTCGGGTCAGGCGCGAGATCAGCTGCATCAACGGAACCCCGCTGCGGTCGGTCGTGAAATTCTGGTCCCGCAGCACGTGCAGTACGTCGTCGTAGCGCGTGAGCACCCAGGCGCCGAAGATCCGGCTGCGGTAGACCGGTTCGGCCTCGCGCAGCGACTGCCAGGTGGCGTGGGGATTGCTGCGATGTTCATGCAGAAAGGGGTTGAAGCGTCCGAAGAGGGGACTCGCGAACCGAAGCAAGCGCTCGCGCCGGAGCAACCATTGAAGGAATCGAAACACCGCTATCCCCCAACCTCCAGGCCGTCGCGCTGCCGCCGAAGCCGCAGCGTACCCATGACCAGGATCATCGCCCCGAGGAGCCAAAGGGCAACCCCGGTGAGCGCCGGAACCTGCGGGGAACCCAGACCCGGATCGTTCACGGCGAGAAGGGTCACGTCCCCGTTGGTCGCGACCTGATTCCCCAGGGCGACCGCGATCACCCCCAGCGCGGCGAGCCCGGAATCGGCGTTGATGGCCACGGCGACTTTGGCAGCGACGTCGACCGCCGTCTCTCCCGGAAGTGTCGGCACCCCGAGAGCGATTCCGTCGATCGTGATGTCGATGCTGCCGCCCGCGGCGATCCCGAAGAACGAGAAGATCGTCTCGGTCTCGCAGCCCGGCGCGCAGCCGTCGAAGAAATTCAGATTTCCGTCGTCGCAGGTCTCGCCCAGCTGGAGAATCCCATCGCCACAGTGGGGAATGCACTCGGGGGGAACGTCGAAACTCTCCTGAACGCTGAGGGAATCGGGGTCGCCACCGTCGGTGGCCCCCTCCCCCAGACCCCGCTTGGCAAAGGCGGACCAGATCAGGCAACGGTTCACGGCGCCTGTCTCGTCGAGGTCGGCGGTCAGGATCGCGTCGCGTGCCCCCAGAAAGGTCGGGTCGCAGAGCGGCATCTTCAGTCCGGTGATCACGAGCTGGAGCGCCAGGTTGTTCCCGCCGGTCCCCTCGGTGAGATCGGGGTCGAATCCGTAGACGTCCACCAGGTTCCAGTACATCTCCCAGAGAGATACGGCCCACACCTCACCGACTCCGTGGGGAACGTTGAGGGTGGAGATGTCCGCGTAGGTGAGAGGATTCACGGCCAGGTCCGTGCTGTAGGGGTAATTCCGGATGCCCGGCCCCGACAGGGGCTGAAATTCCAGATAGGTCCCCACCGGGACGGCGTCGTCCCCCCCGTCTCCCGCTTCGGCGGTGAGGACCAGCGAGAACCAATCGCTCCAGCCCTCTCCCATGCCGCGGCTCTGGTTTGCACCGAGGCAGCTCACGTTCGAGGGGCCGCCGGTCAGCCGATTCGAAACTCCGTGGCCGTATTCGTGGATGATGATCCCGGCGTCGAAGTCGCTGTCGCGATGCGGCGGGGTGACGAGGGTGACGCTCACCCCCGCATCCAGCTGCTTCTCGATCGCGTTTCCGTCGGACCTACCGATCAAGACCGCGGGGATCACGAGGACCGGATCGAATCCCGCCATGGTCAGGGTGGCATTCCCCTGGTGGTTGACGATGATGGCCCCGATCGCCCCCGCTCCCTGAGCATTGGCGACCTTGTCGATGAATAGGCAGGTCCCGCGGTCGATCAGGGCGATTTTTCCGGCCATGGCGCCGGCGTTCGTGAGGGCGGAGCAGGCGTCGTTGGGAATGGCCTGGGCGACATCGCCAGTGAGGCCCAGGGTCCCGCCGCCGAACAGTGCCCCGCCCGCGGGGTCGGTCCCCGCGATGGCCGGCGGGGAGAGCACCACGAGCGCGGGGCTGGTCGGATGGAGCCAGCGGAACATCTGCATGCGCGGTTCGAAGCCGTCGGGCGGGGTACCGAAGTTGGCGTTGTTCACGTCTTCGCCGTCCAGGGCATCAGCTTGCACCGCGTCCCCCGCCGCGCCGCCGTTTCCGTAGTTGTCGACCTGGAAGTTCCCCGCCGGCTCGTCGAATCCGTAATGATACAGAATATCGTGTAGGATGTTGTTCCAGTAGAACAGGTTCGCGATGGCGGCATCTCGGTTGTTGCCCGGCTGCACCGCGGAATCGAAAGGGAAGTCGAAATCCAGCCCGGCGCCCGCATCGGGCCGGGCCCCATCCAGATCATCCGCGTCCTCGTCCTCCTGGGCAAAGACGTTGTTGCCCCGGGTGTCCGTGAACTCCGCCCCCGCGACGCCGTCGGTGTCGTGCCAGCCGAAGGGCGATGCCACGGGATCCGCCGGGTTCAGTTCGAGGCCTCGCGGCCCCTCATCCGGGTTCTTGAGGGGGCGGGGATAGACGCGGTAGCTGTCCTGGGCGATCCAGTCGTTCTGCCGCAACACCGCGCCGCTGACTGCGTCGACGTGCAGGTTCCACCAGTGCCCACCCTGTGGCGTCCGGATCACCAGGTTCCAGGCCAGTCGGACGTCCGCGCCGGGACGCGGCACGTACTCGAGCTTGACCGGAATCTCGTCGCGGGAGACTCCACCCGCGAAAAAGACCACCTCCCGGGCCGGCCCTCCGATGCGCCGGCTCAGGGCGGGCGGGCGGGGATCGAGCCCCAGGTGTTCGGCGGCGCGAACTACGGCCTGGTCCGCGGAAAGAACCGGGCCGCGAACGTTGACCCGGTCCCGCAGGCCGCGCACCAACCGTTCGCCGCGGGTGAGGATGCGGCCGTCGCGATCGACGACCGCAGTCAGATCCGCGCTGAAGACGTCGATTCCGTCGACCTGCTGTCGCAGATACAGATGGGTGGTCCCGGTCCGGCGGGTTCGATAGCGGTCGGTGACCACCAACTCGGCCAAGTCGTCGCTCGCCAGGCCAAGGCGAAGGCGGTCGCCGCGCAGGTGGTCCAGCGCGATCTCGAGGGGGTCCCCGCTCCTGGCCCCGGTCCAGTAACGGCCCGGGGAGCCGGGGGCCCCACCGCTTCCCTGACCCAGCGCGGGACCTGGAACGGCCAGCAACCAGAGTCCGAGAGCGATCTTCGCGCCGTTGAGGACTCGCACGAGGGCCTTCCCCGGAGAACGTGGCGTGGGCCCGGGCCGGGCCCACGAGCCTCAGGATACCCGGATCGACACCGTTTCGGGCTGCGATCTTGGGGAGGGCGTGGCGAAGTTCCGAGCCCACTCCACACCGGTCGCGATCCAGCCCCGATGCGGCGAGGGGGGCTTCGGCTCATGGCTCACCGGATCTGGATGGCCCCGGCCAGACCTGACGGTTCGGTCCTTCGGTGTCAGCGTCTCGGGAATTCGGACAGAGGCTCGGACGCGGCGCAGCGGCCCGCTCGGCGGCCGAAAAAGGTGCCGTCGCCGAGCGAGAGACCACTCGAATAGCCGCCGACGGAGATGCCCGAGGTAGCGCGACCCGCGGCGAACAGACCCGGGATCGCCTCGCCCTCGGAGTCGAGGACCCGCCCGTCCGGATCGGTAGCGAGTCCGCCCAGGGTGAACGCCGCGTAGATCGAGCCCTCGGTGGTGCAGTCGAAGGCGCCGAAGGGCGGCTTCGTGAGCGGCTGCAGGTAATCGGATCCCTTGTGGAACAAGGGATCCCGCTTCGACGCCGCGTGGCGATTGTAGAGCGCGAGAGTGCTTTCGAGACTGCCGACCGGAAGCGCGAGCTCGCCCTCGATCTCGGACGGGGTCTCCCCCACTGCGACGACCTCGCGGGGATAGTCCGGCCTCTCGAACACCTCATCGTCCACGATCAGCCAGGCGCGGCCGCCGTGGCTGAACAGCGCCCGTTCCCCGAGCAGCCCGTAGTAGGCGTCTTCGTTCACGAAGCGCTGACCCTGGGCGTTCACCAGGATGCCGCGTTTGAGGCCCCAGGGTTGGGTCGCGGGCAATGAAATCGAGGCCGCTTCCATGTGCAGGGTGGCGGCGCCCGCCGCCACGGCCAGGCGAATTCCCGAACCGTCGTCGCCCTCGGCGCCGACCCGGATCTTGCACTGGCGCACCCGGGGCTGGTGGGCGGCGATCATCTCGTCGTTGTGAATGAAGCCGCCGGTGGTGAGGATGACACCGCGGCGCGCGCGAATCGCCCGCTCTTCGCCGAAGCTCTCGGCGATCGCGCCCACCACGGTCGCCCCGCCCTCCTGGACCAGAGCCACGCAGCGGTGGTTCGCGACCGTTCGCGCCGGGCTCGCGTCGACCGCCGCCACCAGCTTTTGCATCAGCAGCGGCCCGGCCTGGTGATTCATCTGCGGAACGTGGCCGCGGGGCGCGGGAACGGCGATGTCGCAGAACGGATGGGCGCGCTCGGATCCGGACCAGACGAGTCCGTCGTCGTTCTCGGGCTCGCCGCTGCAGCCGTAGTGGAAGACGGGTTTGAAGGGCACCCCCTGGGCGACGATCCATTCGTAGTGCTCGACCGAACCGTCGCAGTAGAGGCGGATCTTGACCTCGTCGGGGGTCTCGCCGCAGGAGGCCATCAGATACTTGAACATCTCGTCGGGCGAGTCCTCCAAGCCACAGGCTTTCTGCAGGGAGGTTCCGCCGCCCAGATACAAGACCCCGCCGGACATCGCCGAAGTTCCGCCGCCACCGCCCGCTCGCTCGATCACGAGGGTCTTCGCCCCGCTCCGCGTCGACTCGAGGGCCGCGGCCGCACCGGCGGCACCCAGCCCCACCACGACCACATCGACCTCTTCGTCCCAGCGCAGAACCCGCCGCGAATCGCGCACTCCGAGGGTCATCTCCCCTCCACGGCCCTAGGCAACCGAGTAGCCCCCGTCGACGTTCAAGGTCTGACCCGTAATGAAGCGCGCCGCGGGGCTCGTGAGAAATAGCGCCGCCGGAGCCACGTCTTCGGGGGTTCCCCAGCGCCCCTGGGGCGTGCGATCGATCTGGGGCTTTTCCAGGGCCTCGATGCCCTTCATCACCGCGGTCATGCGGGTCTCGATCAGGCCCGGTGCCACGCAGTTGACGCGAATCCCGTCCCGGGCCCACGCCACCGCCAGGTTCTTGGTCATCTGCACCACTGCGGCCTTCGCGGCGCCGTAGCCGGGAACCAGCGGGACGGCGAAGAAGGCAGACATGGAGGCCAGGTTCAAGACGCTGGCGCCCCCGTCGAGCCCGCTCGCCGCGAGCTTCTCCTTGCACGCCGCGGCCATTCGGTAGGCACCGAAGAGGTTGATCGCGACGGCCTCCTCGAAGATCTCGGGGTCGTACTCGTTCTTCACCGCGAGATTCCCGCCGGCGTTGTTGACGAGAACGTCCAGGCGATCGAGAGAGTTCGCGACCGCCTGGATCTCCGCCGCATCGGTCACCCGCAGCTGGCGATAGTCTCCCGACACGAGATCACCGTCGTAGTCGCGGGCGTCGGCGCGGGTCCCGGTGATGGTGACCTCGGCACCCGCATCCGAAAACGCCCGGGCAATGCCGGCTCCGATTCCGCTCGAGCCACCGGTGACCAGAACGCGGCACCCCCCGAAGTCGTAGCGAACCCACGCCATCTGCCTAGCCCAGCGCCCCCGAGCGCCGAAGCTCGGCGATTCGCTCGGCGTCGTATCCCAGCAGTTCCTGCAACACCCCCTCGGTCTGATCGCCGACACCGGGCGCCCGCGTGGGCTCGGGAAGCGTTTCCCCCGCGAACTTCACCGGAAAGGGCAACATGTCCGCCCCGTGCTTTGCATGGGGGTAGATGGCGAAGCGATCTCGAAACTGGGGATCGCCGGCAAGGGTCTGGGGAGTATTCACCGGGGCGATTGGGAAGTTCTTCTCGTCCGCGAGCTCGATCCACTCGGCCGAGGTCCGCCTCCTGAATATTTCGCGAAGCTCCCGCTGAAGCTCTCGATTGCCGCGGGCATGATCGGCAAACTTCGAGCCGGGCCACTTTTCGAACAGCTCCTGGCACCCGACGCATTCGCAGAAGTTCTTCCAGAAGGCCTGTTCGCTGGCCATGAAGAGCACGTGGCCATCGGCGGACTGGTATATCTGGTAGCGAACGCCCTCCCTCATTCCGGCAGTACCCGGCGCGCGACGTTCGTAGCCATCGGCTTTGTTCCCGGTAACCTCATCCTCCGGGCGTTCGTAGGCCATCCATGACTCGCTTCGGTACCAGTCCATGTAGGCCGCGGCATCCGATTGGCCGAGCTCCAGGAAGCAGCCCTCGCCGGTTTCGCGCGCGCGGATCACACCGGCCAGGATCCCCAGAGCCCCAAAAAGGGGACCCGCGTGCATTCCGATCGAAGCGTGTTCTGGGATGTAACAGAATCCGTCCTCGTCGGTGGCGGGAGCCACGATTCCCCCCCAGGTATCGAAGGCGATGCCGTGGGCCGGAAGGTTGCGGTAGGGCCCGGTCATGCCGTATCCAGAAAGGTTGCAGAAGACGATTCGGGGATTGATCGCTTTGAGATCCTCGTAGCCGAGCCCGCGCCGCGCCAGGGAACCGGGGCGCATGGCCTCGACGACGACATCCGCTCGCTCCACGAGTTCCTTGTAGACGGCCACACCCTGGGGGGTCTTGAGGTCGAGGATGACACTCTTCTTGCCCCGGTTGATGTGCAG
>Ga0114947_10000967_pt1 | contig 10386 bp, 8 predicted proteins | sample CR02metaG_FD_99656 | JGI IMG/M metagenome (GOLD analysis project Ga0114947, IMG submission 99656) | Deep subsurface microbial communities from Mariana Trench to uncover new lineages of life (NeLLi) - CR02 metaG | ecosystem: Environmental > Aquatic > Marine > Ocean trench > Sediment ...
CAAAGGGGAGAGCTGCCGCTTCTCCCCCCTGTGGAGTAATGGACCGCGACTCCACGGGGGAAACCCCATCGGCTTTGTGCCCGCCTCAAGAGGCGGGGTTTAAATTGAATCAAAAATGGAATTCGGTGTATTCGATCATGTAGACCGCAACGATCTGCCGTTAAAAGATTTTTACGAGGCGCGCCTCAAGCTCACCGAGGCCTACGACCAGGCTGGTTTCTACGCCTACCATGTTGCCGAGCATCACTCGACCCCCATAGGCATGGTCCCTTCGCCGAGCGTGTTCCTTGCCGCTGTCGCGCAGCGCACGCGGCGGCTTCGCTTCGGGCCTCTGGTCTACGCTCTGCCGCTCCATCATCCGCTTCGTCTGATCGAGGAAATTTGTATGCTCGATCAAATGAGCGGCGGGCGACTCGAGATAGGGTTCGGCCGAGGTTCCTCGCCCATTGAGATCGAATTCTACGGACAGAATCCTGCCGACGCCCAGCGGATCTATGCGGAGGCCATCGACCTCATCTTCCAGGCCTTCTCCCAAAAGACGCTCAATTTCCAGGGCGAGTTTTTCTCATTTAATAATGTCCCGATGGAGCTTGAACCGTTGCAAAAGCCCCATCCGCCGGTCTGGTATGGTGTCCATTCCACCGAGAGCGCGGAGCGGGCTGCTCGCAGGGGATTCAATATCGTCAGCTTGGACACGGCCCATGAAACATGTAGCTTCGCCCGTCGATATCGGGCTATCTGGCGCGAGATCCATGGAGACACCCGCAAGATGCCGAAGATCGGGATCAGCCGCTTCATCGTCGTCGCCGACAGCGACGAAGAGGCAGTCAGCGTAGCAAATCGGGCCTACCCGATATGGCACCGGAGTTTTAACCATCTGTTCAAGCTTCGTGGAGGTGCTCCGGTGCACCCACGGCCGCCGGATTTCAACGGCATCACCGACGCTGGGTTGGGCATCGCCGGCACACCAGCCACGGTGAGGGAGTTTTTACAATCGCAGCTAACGGAATCAGAGAGCACCTACATGGTCGGTCAATTCGCCTTTGGTGATCTGTCCCTCACCGAATCCCTGCACTCGGTCGAGCTGTTTAGCCGGCATGTCATGCCTGCGTTGAGCCCTATGGAATAGGATCTTCTTGACAGGTCTTTCCCATGTGATATTGGTGCCTTGGTAGTACATCATTCGTAGTCTCTCCCAGCATTGATAAGGCTTTCAGAATGAGCGGGGCCAAACAGAGGAACGGTAACCGTTCCGCGGAGGGGGACAATGAACAGAAGAGTCTAGAGCCGGCACTCCGTCATCTTCAATGTCAGGGTGTGCTGGCTTTTTTATTTCGAAAGTCCGTAGAGCGCAGTAGAATTTAACAAGAAAGAGGCAACCCATGATTCAAACCACCGGCATATATCACATAGGCATTCCCGTGGATGATATCGAACGAGCTGAAGGCTTCTACACGAAGGTCCTGGGCATGAAGGTGGCGGCACGAATTGGTGAAGCAGTGGTGAGGTTAGTGCGTCTCAAGTGCGGCGATGTAGACGTGGTGCTTTTTAAGCGCCCGCGCAAGCTTAATCGCAACACTCTCAAGGAAGACGGCATTTCCCATCAGGCCTTTGAGGTAGCCCCCGAGGCTTTTGATGAGGCAATAGAGTTCTTAAAAAAAGAGGGCTGTTACCACGAAGGCCCCGTGGTCCGCCCTAGCGGCCGCGCAGTTTATTTCTTTGACACGGAAGGGAACTACCAACAGCTTCATGCCAAGTGAGGAGTTACTGATCGCGTGTTTCTTACCAATACAGTTTGGAAGGAGGTCGTTATGGCAACTTTTATCGTTTTGATGAGTCTAACAGATCAGGGAATACGCAACGCCAAGCAGATCCCCGAGAGGAGAAAGGCCGGGATCGCTGCGGCTGAGAAACTCGGAATCAAGGTCAAGGAAGCTTACTTGACAGCAGGGGCCTATGATGCCGTGGTTATTGCCGATGCCCCGAATGGCGAGGCAATGACAACCTGGGCATTGGGGATTGGCTCGCAGGGTAACATGCGTACGCAGATGATGAGGGCCTTTTCTTCCGATGAGACGGACAAGATCTTGGCCAAGCTTCCATAGAAAAAAAGTCCAAAGTGGTCGGGCCTGGCGGAGTCTGCTGCCCAAGGTGAAGACGGTATTATTCGGCTGCAACCCAGGCGGTTAGGATAGAGGGCATATCGGTGAGCACAGGTTCCCACGAGTCGCCACGGTCTCGAGTAACATAAAGGGCTCCCCTACCCCTCTCTCTGGGATTGAAACCAAAACCGCGCGCCCCGTCTCCCATGCCGGCAAAAACCGTTTTTGCGTCGATGGGATGGGGCACTAATACCCATGGCATCCACGGCATCTTTTCCGGCAATCCAGCCGAGGCTTGGTGCCAATTCTCACCACCGTCGTCACTGAGAAGTATATTTCCTTGTGGGTCTCTTGCTTCCCGCCTCCATACGCCAGGGGATCCTTTGCCCTCGGCCAGTATCATGCGGGGAGTATCACCTGGCAAGAATAGCCATTCATGGGAATAACTATAAAGTTCTGTGTAAGCCCAGGGCATACCGTTCTCCACCCGCCGCCATCGACCGCCCTCATCGTCGCTCCGAAAGAAACCCCGGGCTGAAGAGACATAGTAGCGCTCTTTGCTGCCCGGATAGTTTCTCAGAAGGTGCATGTCAAGATACGAGATTCCGGAGCTCGCATCTGCCCACGTTTGACCGCGGTCCCGACTGAGAACCACTCCTCCGTGCTCCAGTAAAACGAAGAGGAGATTCGTATCGTCGGGATGAACGAAGATATAGCGCACATGGGGGTGTTGAATGCCTCGGTACTGCCCCGGAACAGTCCACTTTGACTTGACCTCGTTAGACAACTGAAGAAGACCGTCCAGAGGCTCCCACCGGCTACCACCGTCCTCACTGCGAAACAGCCGAACGGGTCCAATACCCGCATAAACGACTCGCTCATCATGAGGATCGACGGTGAAGGTTCGGACATCACCGTCCAATACTTTCTCCCATGTTTGGCTGCCATCCTGGGTGCGGTAGCCGCCGTCGAAAGCTACTGCGGCGAAGACGACCTCCGGACGCTCGCGGCAGCCAGTCAAGCACTCCAGTGTCTGCCCTGTGAAATGCTCCGCGAGAGTGGACATCGAGCCGGAGCGGCCTCGCATTATTTTCAGGCTACCGTTAAGCGCTATGTAAAACCGTAACTGTTCGTTCATAAAAGCCTCCTACGGATATCACACTTGGTTCCCATAGAAAACGGGTAGTGGCCCAATTATAAAAGAAGGTGAGAGCTTTTCCTTTTGCGTTTTCTTAATCTGTTGACGCAACTGCACGATAGCGGGTACTGTCCGAATGAGGAGGCCCAATGGACACTGACTTCACTCCCACCCTCAGGCGGGTTCTGTGAGAGTTGCAGGCACTGAGAGCCAGGATAGATCAGCAGATAACGGTGAACCAGAGGGTAATTCGTTTCTCCGCGGTTCGTCAGAGAATCGGCAAACAAAGCACAGAGAAGGTCCGTCCTCCCGCCTTGGTCGGTTACGTCCACGATCGCTAAGCCCTGCTGAAGCACAAGCGTTTGCAAAAGCCCCGCTAGTCTCGAGCCCGCACCCCAGGTCGTAAATGGAACCGATGCTTTATATCGAGCCTTCCTCGCCTGTCTTTGTAGAGATGCTCTCCAAAACAGTGGCCGTCTATCAAGTTATATCGAACACGGGGTTTGAATCCCCGTTTTCAACCAAAGGGGAGAGCTGCCGCTTCTCCCCCCCTGTGGAGTAATGGACCGCAACTCCACGAGGGAAACTCCATCGGCTTTGTGCCCTCCTCAAGAGGGGGGGTTAACATTAAATAAAAGGGACCAATGGCATCAAAGTTAAAGTTTGGATTGCTGTTGCCTCATTTTTGTGAGCATGCGTCAGTTGAAAAATGTACCGAAGGGTCAAAAAAAGCTGAAGCCTACGGCTTCGACTCCGTTTGGGTTAGAGACCATCTCGTCTTTGAACCTTACGAATTGGAGGGACCCGACAATACGCATATCGAGGGTTTACTGATACTGTCTGCAGTTGCCTCTGTCACGAGAAAGCTGATCCTCGGGACTGCCATGGTGATCTGTCACAGAAACCCCATCCACCTGGCTCAGCTCTTCGCGAGTTTAAGCACGATCTCCAATGGCCGGCTTATCATGGGCATGGGTCTAGGTGGCTTCCCGCATGAATTCGCGGCAGCAGGCCGTCCGAACACGCTGCAAGACCGCGCCAATCTGGCAAGGATCAGCTCAAACATCTGCCGCAGACTTTGGGCTGGAGAAAAAGTCTCCTACAGTGACGGCTATTTCAACTTCGAGAATGTCGAGCTCAAGCCTACTCCGGTAAATCCCATTCCGATCTGGGCCGGGGGTGGAACCCCGGCTTCTTGCAGGCGCGCCGTGGAGTATTGCAACGGCTGGATGCCTGCGCGGATCACTCTCGCGACTTTCAGAAAATTCAAGAAATACATCCTGGAGCTTTCTAAGAAAGCCGGGAAACCAATGATAACAGCGGGAGTCATGCCCTTTACCAGCATAACCAAAGATAAGGAAACGGCGCTGAGCAAAGTCAATGTTAAGGCCCTTATCATCGAGGCCAACAAAAACCCAACCTGGGTAAGACCAACCTCCGGGTCCTTCTCAACACTGGAGGATATTCAGGGACTCATTCTGGCCGGAACGCCGGAGGATATAGTCCGAGACACGCGAGCTTATGAAGAAGCCGGGGCTGACCATATCGTCTACGATCTCAGATTCCGCTACGTCGATTGGTACGAACAGATCGATTTTTTGGGCAGAGAAGTATTACCGGCACTCAGAGCATAGGAGAAAAAAAGCCGAACGCTCGGGTTAATCCGGCGAAAAGGTCGAGGTGACTTCCTGGTGGCCGCTGTTCTCGCTTAACTCTTCCTCGTAGTAGAGGCCCAGCGCCTGGAGCACGGGCGTGTCCTGGATCGAGAAGAGTACGGCATCATCGCTCTTGGAGTTGTTGGCGTGTTCGTGGTGCGCCCAGGGAGGCAGGGCGAAGATGTCCCCCTGGCTCCAAGTGAAACGCTGTCCGTCGATGACCGTCGTACCTTCGCCCTGGACGACGTGGTAAACCGCGCTGCCCGTGTGACGGTGCGTCTTCGTGGCCTCGCCCGGCCGGAGCAACTGTGCCCAGCAGGCCATCGTCGGCAGGATGGAGCCGCCCGTTTGCGGGTGGCGGTATTCGAGTGCGATGCCGTCGAATAGGCTGCCCTCATGGTCGCGCAACGCGTTCAGTGCCTCCAGGGTCCGGTCCCAGGAGTAGAGAAGCAGCGGAGAAGATTGAAGCTTCTCCTTCACCCAGGTCGGGCTCAAGTGCGTGTGGCCGTGGAGCTGCTTGGAGGCGTTGGCCGGACGGGTCACTGGCACCTGCTGGGCGGTGTAGAACTGGAAGAACATCGCTTCCAGCGATTGGATCAAGGGGATGTCCAGCCCGTCCATCCAGACGACTCGCTCTTTCGTCTCGTTACCGTGGTCGTGCCAGGCCCAACTCGGCGTCAATATCAGATCTCCAGGCTCCATGTAGACGCGCTCGCCATCGACCGCGGTATAAGCCCCGGCCCCTTCCATGATGAACCGGATCGCAGTCGGCGTGTGGCGGTGAGCGCGGGCGACTTCGCCCGGCAATAGCACCTGCACGGCGGCGATGAGATTGTTCGTCGTCGCCCAGCGACCGTTGAGACCGGGGTTGAAGAGCTGCAGCGCCCGCCGCTCTTCGCCTACGGGTACCGCCTCTGCCGACTCATCGACAATCGACTTGAGCATGGACCACTTCCACATGTAAGGGATCATTTTAGGCTGCGGATGCGGCGTCATCTGACCCGCCAGTTCCCAGAGGCCGTACATATGGTTCGCGTGCATTCGCTCGTGGAACGCCGCCTGGATCTGTTCGACTGAATTGATGGGAACTTCCTTTTGCGGTTTAGACATAGGATAATCCTATAAGTGTGAGCTCACAGGGAGTTGGAATGTAATAAGCAGCGTATACAATAAAGCGCTCTTATGTCAACATGGGGTCGGATCTCGGTCAAAAAGTGTGTGCTCAGAGTATGCCGAGGGGGCCTGCTCCTCGCCGGGAGCCAATGCGCCTTTGCCTATCTGTTTTTAACCCCGATCCGAAATTATTCTGCTCGTGAAATACTCCCCTATGAGCATCAGGCCTCGCCAAAGAGCTGCTTTTACCTCGTACCACAGAACGCCCTGTACGTGAGGCCCGTTCCAAGACTGCAGTTGAGTTGGAACGGGGTGAGTACGGGGTGAATGTTCTGGACCTCGCCGAAGGGCAAACCCTAAAGCCACGGACGTAATCCGTGGTACGGGGTTTACCGTGATCCGGCAACTCACCTCTGGTACAATTGCACGCCGAAGATCAAAATGTCGGTAACTCCTGTCATATGGTGTCCAAAACCGCAAATGCCTCGATTATTATTTCGGATCGGGGTTAACTACTTAACCTAACCTTCTATCTCTATGAGAACATTTAGAATCGGATGTCTCCCTTTTTCGGAGCAGACCCCCTCGGCACCAAACATTGAGTGTGAGCTTCCGAGAGGGAGGAAGGTTGGAGGCCTGAGGAACAAGGGAGAGGAGTTTGGTACAGGCCCCGACAGTTGGAGAACCGACGCGATGGGGTTGGGGGGTGGCCGTTCGGCTGAGCTCACGCTGAAGCCATCAAGTCAGTGGCCTATTTCCTCGGGTCGTAAGGCTTTTTCCCTCGAGGAAGGAGGGTCTTAGAGATGATTAAAACAAGATTGCGAAAAGCTTTTCAACCACACTTTTCACAGTATAGCCCATGAGGTCTGCTCGGGGGGGAAAAAAGTAGATAAGTCCAACCCCGATCCGACGTTTCTCAGTGCAATGCGTTACACCTACGTCATAGAAAGCGGTAAAGATGGCAGTGGTACAAAGGGGTGACGAGCGATCTGAAGGCCCGTTTGCGAAGTCACCTGAAAGGGCAAGTCAGATCAAGTCATTATAGGCGCTCGTTTAGACTTGTTTAAGCGAAGCTGACGCCAGCCGACGAGAGCGATATTTAAAGAGCGGGAGAGGTAGACACTATTTGAAGCAGAAGCTTGCATCTTTTTTTTCGGATCGAAGTCCAATTATTTGGTAAGCCTGCCATTTGACCTATCCTTCCTATTTTTGTAGAAATTCTCTCTAACCATCCCTTACGGATTGAAAATACAGTTGTATTATTTAATGTAAACCCCGCCTCTTGAGGCGGGCACAAAGCCGATGGGGGTTCCCCCGTGGAGTTGCGGTTCATTACTCCACAGGGGGGAGAAGTGGCATCTCGCCCCTGTGGTCGAACACGGGGATTCAAACCCTGTGTTCGATATAACTTGATTTGCAACAGACAAAAACACAAGTTTATGGCAGGAGGATAACAACGTGGCACGAGAAGCAACGAAGACCAATTGGGACATGGAGGCGGATGTCGTCGTTATCGGGTCGGGGGCCGCGGGGCTCCCTACAGCAATTGTGGCGATCGACAGCGGAGCTTCCGTGATCGTGGTCGAGGCGAACTATGACGTTGGTGGACACGCAATAATGAGCGGGGGACATACACCTCTTGGTGGTGGCACGAGTGCACAGAAGAAGTACGGAATAATGGATTCGCCGGACCTCGTCTTCTCTGATCTGACAGACTGGTCTGTCGTACAACCCAACGGGTCCCCTGATTTCCGGTACAGCGACAGGGCCGTTATCCGTGCCTTTGCCGATAATTGTGCTCCGACCTACGAATTTCTAGTTGCCAATGGTGTCAAATTTGCGGAAAAAGCCCCCGACAGCCAAGGCGCGCACTCAATAGGGAACTCTGCCCCTAGAGAAAATCATGCCACCTGGAGTGAGGGAGCAGGTCCGGCGAGTCCAAATGGTAGACCCGGAACCAGTCTCATCAGGTCGCTAGAGGCAAGTGCAAGGGAAAAGGGCGTGCAATTTCTCCTGAACTATAAAATGACTAGCATTTTCAGAGAGGCCCCCTCGGATATTGTCTCAGGAAGGGTAATTGGTATCACGGCACAGTATACACCAACGATACTACCAGGCGCGACGACGCCCTTACAGAGCTACCGCTCTAACGGGAACATTAACAGTACCAAGGCAAGCGTGAACATCAGTGCGACCAAGGGCGTTGTCATAGCAACGGGGGGAAGTACCAGCAATGTTAACTTCCGCCGAATGTTCGACCCCAGGTTGACCGAGGTATACCAAGTTGCCGGTGAACCCTATTCCTTTCAAGACGCCAGCGGAGAGCTCGCAGCTATGGCAATCGGGGCATCGCTCTGGGGCTTCGCTAATCAAACTCTCGAAAACGGTGATAATATTAGAACGAAGAGAGCAATTGGCTGTCGGTACAATTATTTCACCTGGCTGCCCGATAGCCCCATATTTCCTCTCGTCCGTGCCACTGGGCTTAGTGTTAAGGATTGGCAGGACCTAATCCTCGTGAACCAGGTGGGTCAGAGATTCTACGATGAGACGAAAGGTGATTACCCGGCGGGAAACAAATATAATGACATCAACCCATATATCACCGGCAGTTATCTCAATGCTGCCAATATCGAATATGATGCAACCAAGTATAATTTCTTCAATGCCGCCGTGGCAATGAATGCGGCTTCAGCCCCTCCAGACTACTCAGCCGGCCCGGTATGGGCAATCTTCGATTCGGACGCAGTGAGACGAGAGGGGTGGAAAGTCACGCCCCCGAACGTGGATCCTGACGGCTATTTCTTCAGCGCGGACACCCTCACGGACCTCGCTACCGCCATCAAGAACCGGTATCAGCTAACTTCGATGGTTGGCGCCACCCTGGAAGCGACTGTGGCCAGATACAACTACTTTGTGGACTCCGGGACAGACTCGGATTTTGGCAAGCCCACACCCAGGTATAAGATAGCGACTCCTCCATTTTACGCTGCCTGGGCTACGCCGCTTGTCCACGATACGCGCACCGGCCTCAGAATAAATGAGAAGTGCCAGGTAATGGACATGAATGGCCAGCTCATACCCGGTCTCTACTGCGGAGGCGAGTCAGCAGGTGGATTCAACCAACATGGTCTTGGCAGATGCACTTGCCAGGGGTACATAGCCGGCAAGAACGCTGTTGCAGAGACACGACAGGAGTAAGCTTGATGGAGATAGAGACGGGTCAGCGTTGCATGTTGTCTATTGAGGCTCAACCTGGCGACTTTTCCTCTTGGCACGTAAACCAGAATTTATAGGAGGGGGTCAGGGCTTTACAATTAGCGTTGCCCGTCTGTTTCTGTAGAGATTCTCTCTATGGCCCTCCCTTACCGATTGAATATCCAGCCTCCCTTTATTATGTTTTCAATCGGGGCATCGATCGACGCAAATTTTTTCGTGACCGCAAGGACAATGAGGTTCAGGAGAAGATTAAGGGGACGGGCACCCTATTTCCTAGTCGGATACAGTCTCTCTCCAAGTTGAGAGGAGTTTTAACATGAATATAGGATTTATAGGCACTGGCAACATGGGCAACCCTATGGCAAGTAACCTCGTGAAGGTGGGTCACCAGCTCACAGTTCACGACCTGAAGAGGGAGGCGGCTGTCAACCTGCTGGAGATGGGCGCTACCTGGGTTGACACACCAAGGGAAGCAGTCCAGGGCAATGAGGTAGTCTTCACCAGTCTACCCACCTCCAGGGAGGTGGAGGCAGTAGTCCTGGGCGAGAACGGTATCCTGGAGGGGGCGACGCCGGGCTCTCTATACGTGGATCTGTCCACCAACTCGCCTACAGTCATCCGACGTATCCACCAGGTGTGTCAGGAGAAAGGCGTAATCGTCATGGATGCTCCAGTGAGCGGTGGGGTGTACGGGGCCGCGGCGGGTACTCTTGCCGTGATGGTAGGCGGTGATGAGGCAATCTTCAACCGTATTAAACCGGTGCTGGATGCTATAGGAAGCCACGTGGTGTATTGCGGTCTCATTGGGAGCGGCATGGTGTGTAAAATATGCAATAACATAATCAGCATGGGCGCGGGGGTGCTCCTGGCCGAAGCCCTTACCCTGGGAGTAAAGGCTGGGGTTGACCTGGCGATCCTAGCTGACGTGATAGCCAACAGTTCGGGCAGTTGTCGCAGGCTCACCGAAAGGTTTTCCCGATTCCTGTTCAAGGGAAACTTTGAGCCCGGCTTTGCCACCAACCTTGCGGCTAAAGATGTCCGGCTGGCCACCGACTTGGGTAGAGAGCTGGGCATTCCTATGGAGGTCTCCAATATCATTGACCAGTGGCACGTGGAGGCATTGTTCCGAGGCTGGGGCCCCCAGGACTCGGATGCCGTG
>Ga0114947_10000970_pt1 | contig 10374 bp, 10 predicted proteins | sample CR02metaG_FD_99656 | JGI IMG/M metagenome (GOLD analysis project Ga0114947, IMG submission 99656) | Deep subsurface microbial communities from Mariana Trench to uncover new lineages of life (NeLLi) - CR02 metaG | ecosystem: Environmental > Aquatic > Marine > Ocean trench > Sediment ...
CCTCACGCTCTCCACCATAATCTGATCAACCTCGTTTAGCCGACCTGGGAAAAGGCGGCTACTCTTTTTCGACCCCCATCAAGTCGCCGCGCGCCTTTTCGAGGTGGCCGGTGATGGCTCGAACTGCGTGCTCAATATCGCGACTGGCTATTGCCGTATAGAGCTCGCGATGCTGCTGATTGTACTCGGCGATGCGTGTGGCGGTAAGGATTTTGTCTTTGCGCGCGTTCCACTGGGTGTGCCGGCGCACCTCGTTAATATGTCGATAAAGCCACAACAAAAGTGGGTTGCGGCTGCTCTCTGCCAGCGCCAAATGAAACGTCTCGTCACCACGCGAAAAATCTTCCACGTTATCCTGGGCGCGCTCGACGACGGTAAGCGCTTCCAGCATGCGTTGAAGATCTTGCGCATTCGCATTCATGACGGCCAAACGCGCCATCTGCGGCTCCACCACGAGGCGGACGTCAATGAGTTCAAGTGGCGAGGTAAGCTGGGCGATGTCCTCATCGTCGGCATGACCGCGGTAGCGTACGAAGGTCCCGCTCCCCACTCGACGTGAAACCAGATTCATTTCCTCGAGCCGGCGCAACGCCTCACGGACGGTGCCGCGCGATGCGCCAAACTGTAACGCCAGCGCGCGCTCCGCCGGTAGCCGTTCACTGTAGCCATAACCCCCGTCCAGGATTTCTCGCCTGAGCTGGGCCGTAATACCAGCAGAACCACCGCCATTTGTGGCGACGATACTCGGTTTTACAGGCACATTGTTTAACGCCTCGGTTAGTTCAGTACGCTTCAGGGGGTGGGGTTTAGGCATGGTGGTACCTTAATGGTCCGAGATTGGTTCAACTAATGGTCCACTATACCTTGACGTGGTGGACGCCTTCAAGTTATGTTGGCGGTATTCGTTACTTGAGGTGAACCGCGTGTTTGTCGCTAAGATACTGTACTTAAAACAAAAACAACTTGTTATCGCCTACGGCTCGTTACTGCACCACAGTCAACAATTGGTCCGATATTGGTACCATAGATCCTGAAACCCAGCATAAACTCTGGAACCACCGAGGCTAGACACACCCATGGCGTTGCCAAGCCAGGCTAACTACGTAATTATCGGCGCCGGCATCCACGGCCTCAGCAGCGCCTATCACCTCGCACTTGAACTCAAACAGCACGGTCGCGGCGGCGGCGAAGACATCCTTGTCATCGATAAGACCTCGATCGGGGCTGGCGCCTCGGGTATCGCCTGCGGCGTCGTCCGCAATAACTATTTCCAACCGGCCATGCGCGAACTCATGGCGCAGTGTGTCGATGTATGGGAAAGCGATCCTCAAGCCTATAGTTATCATCCCGTCGGCTATATGCAGATTAGCCCGGAATCCATGCGTGCGAATATCGCGTCCATTGCCGAACAGCAAGAACAGATCGGCTATGAGTCGGTGTTCATCGAGGGTGAGAAACAGTCCGCCGACTACATGAAGACCATCTTCCACGACTGGCAGGCGCAAGGCATTACCTCGGTGTTACACGAAAAACGTGGTGGCTATGCCAACAACCTAAAAAGTCTCTACGGCCTTGCAAGCAAAGCCGAAGCGCAAGGTGTGCGTATTCTCACCGGTATCACCGTGACGGGATTTAAGATGGCAAACGGTGCAACCGCTGTGACCGCGGTAGAGACCGATCGCGGCCGTATAGAGTGTGAGTACGTCGTCGTTGGCGCCGGCCCGTGGGTCAAAAGCATCTGGGACATGTTAGAGCTGCCGAAAGCGATCGATGTAAAAGGGAACGATGGCACTATCCACCGCGACGTACCCATGTGGGTGTTTTGGTCTCTGCAAGAGGGCACCCTTGGGATCGACCCGACGCTACAAAAAACCAACGATGGCGAGTTTCCGCCGGTCGTCCATGTCGATAGCGATGTACCGTTGTACTCCGATGTCGATGGTTCACTCATCACCGATCAGATGTGGGGTATCTACTACAAGCCCGATTTCAACTTCGGTGGCATCCAGGGGGGCGCCGCACCGTTCAAAGTGGAGACCAACCCAGACGACGTCGCGGTTGACCCCTACGGGCCCGCCTCGCCTGATTTCGTGGTGGGCGATGATTTTGCTCACATGTGGTGTTCGGCGCTGGCTCATTGCCAAAAGCGTTTCCAGGGCCAAATCCCCAAATATAAGAATGAGCCCTCGGGTGGAATTGGTGCATTTACGCCCGATAGCTTTCCCGTATTCGATGTGTTTCGGGAAAACTGTTATATGATTGCGGATTCGAACCACGGCTATAAGATGATAGGCGTGGGCCAGCTAGTCGCAAGCGAGATCTGCGGCGCACGCAGCACGCTACTACAACCATTCCGTTTTTCGCGCTACGCCGAAGGGAAGCTACATCCAGTTTCGAACAGCCCCTTCCCTTGGAGTTGAGGGACTCGCATTGGCTGTGGATAAAAATAGCATAGTAAGCGCGGGCTGTTTGGAGGATGGCGCACCACAATAAAGAGGCAAGAAAAATGACTGACCTAGAAAATCATGTTGATCGGCCGGGCCGTGACAAGCTCGTCAAAGAAGTACGTCAAAAAATCAAGGAGCTTGGCGTTACGTACATCTACTATCAGTTTGCTTCGGTGACTGGTCGCATCGTCGGTAAGGGTGTTCCCGCCGATCACTGGGAACGTATCGCCGAGCGCGGGTTTCAATTGGTCTACGGCTCGACCGCAAACCTGTTTGTAGATCGTCACGGCCACTATATCGGATACGGTCCTGAATCATCGGAGCTGGTTGGCATTCCGGACCCAGAGACTTTTTGTCAGCTCCCCTGGGACAAGCGGGTCGCGCGTGTATTTTGTACCTGCTTTCGCAACCGCGAGGAACGAGAAAACCCCGGCGGCCATCTGACGTCAGATTGTCGCGGTAATCTGCGTATCATCCACGACGACTTCAAAAAGAAATATAACGGCATGCACCTACGCCACGGCACCGAGCCGGAGATGATGTGGCTCAAACGCGACGAGGACGGCAAGGTAGCCGGTGGCGTCACCAAACCGAATTGTTATCACATCGATCAGTTCGAGGGACTACGCCCTGCCTTCATGCAGGTCATCGAGTACTGCCAGGCCATGGGGTTCGATATGATCCAGGGTGACCACGAAGATGCGCCCGGACAGCTCGAGCTCAATTGGACGTTCGATGACGCGTTGCGCACCTGCGACCGGCTGACCACCTACCGTCAGGTGTGTGCCCAGGTGGCGCGCGAGCGCGGTATCTTCGCCTGCTTCATGTCTAAACCGTTCATGCATGTTTCCGCCAATGGCTGCCACCACAATATGTCACTGTGGACCGGCGGTGAAGACAAGCTCAATACCCTGCACCAGGACCCGATGGCTGGCATGGATGACGTGTTCTCTTATCGTACCGGCGGCGAAAACCTGTATATGCCGGATCCCAAGATTGACGAGCGCAAACCGGGTCCGGTTGGATTGCAATGTATCGGTGGGGTCATAAAGCATCTAGACGCGCTGACCGCGCTTGGCTCCTCCACCGTAAACTCCTATCGCCGCCTATGGGATACGGGCTTCTGGGCGCCGGTGTTCGCTGACTGGGGCTATCAAAATCGCACCTGCGCACTACGCATATCGGCGCCGGGGCGTTTTGAATACCGATCGGTGGATTCCATGGTGAATCCATACTTGATGGCGGCGGCGCTGCTAAAGGCCTTCGAGGACGGTATCGACAACAACCTCGATCCGGGTGAGCCGGAAGAGCGCAACATCTATGAGGCCATAGAAGCCGGCAAACAAGTGAAGAAGCTGCCGATGACGCTCGGTGACGCGCTAGACAAGTTGGCAAACGACGAAGTGATCAAGTCCGCATTACCGGGCGAAATGTTTAGGGTCTATATGCACTACAAGCGCGACGAATGGGAACGGTTCAATCACACCGTCACCGAGTGGGATATCAACACGTACCTCGACTGTTTGCCGTAGCCCGTGATGGGTGATTAGTGGTCGGTAAATCGTCAACCGTAAATAAGGGATGTGATCCGTGATTTGTGACGACTGAGCATGCTTTGTCTTGCGCCTCACGGTTCACGGATTACGATTACAGAACGTTTAGTGAGCCACACTGATCAGCAAGTAGTGGCCTAACCCAGGAGACATCTATGTGTGGTATTGCCGGACTGATTTATAAAGGCAAGAGCTCGGGCATCGGTCAAGAGTTGACCTCGATGCTTCAGGCGTTGAAGCATCGGGGACCCGACTCCACCGGATTTGCGCTTTATGGCCACCCGAAGGCAGATCAGTACATCATGCGGTTCAAGGTCGCCGAACAGGAAGAGGTAAAAAAGGGTTTCGAGATCCGAAAACAGATGAAAGAGCGCAAGGCCGCGGTTGACGCCCGCATGGCGGAGATGGGCGCCAAGGTGGAGGCGCAAGAACAGGCCACCGATTATGCCTACCGCTATGTGTTTAGCTTTGATGGTGATCTGCGGCGACTGGCGGATTACATCGAAGATATCGAGGGGGCCGAGATCTTATCGCTGGGTCACGGGCTCGAACTGATCAAAGACTTGGGCGATGCCAATCGCGTGTCGGCCCAATACGGGCTCGATGATTTCGAAGGCACCCACGCAATCGGTCACACGCGCATGGCCACCGAGTCCGACGTCGATATTCGCTCGGCGCATCCTTATTGGGCCTATCCGTTTAACGATGTCTCGGTCGTACACAATGGTCAGCTCACCAATTACTGGAACAAGCGACGCGCGTTGGAGCGGCGCGGCCACCGCTTCATATCTAACTGTGATTCCGAGCTAATAGCGGTATACCTTGCCGATAGTATGGACCGTGACGGTGATCTTGAGGAGTCCATGCATCGCTCGATTTCGGAGCTCGATGGCGTATTCACTTATGTCGTTGCCACGCAGGATAGGGTCGGCATGGCCAAAGACGTTATGGCGGCAAAACCGATGGTGCTCTACGAGAGCGATGATTTAATCGCACTTGCATCGGAAGAAGTGGCGATCCGCACTATCTTTCCGCACGAGATCGACACCTATGACCCCTACGAAGGTGAGGTGCGGGTATGGCAGAGTTGAAACAAGAGCAGCAGTCGCACCGCATGGGCATGCATACCGAGCAGCTCGCGGGGCGCACCCAGCAAATCTTTTTCTCGCCGGAGGAAGCGGAAAACTTTACCTATTCCTATGCTTACGCGGTCGATACTAATAAGCATACCGAGTTTGACGTGGCCGCCCTCGACAGCAAAGCGATCAATATCAAGATTCGAGAACTAATGAGTCAAGGCTACGGCAGCATCGCCGTGCAAAACCCCGGCGCCAAACATTCGCTCGGGGTCGGTATCCTTAACCGTCTGCAACTCCACTTTGAGGGCAGCCTTGGTTATTTCGGGGTCGGCCTCATCGACGGGCCCAACGTGATCATCTCCGGTCGAGTGGGCTGGTCCTGTGCCGAAAACATGATGGCCGGTACCGTCGTAATCGAAAAAAACGCCGGTTCCACCTTTGGTGCCGCCATTCGCGGGGGTGATCTCGTCTGTAAGGGCGACGTCGGTAGTCGCACCGGTATCGATATGAAAGGCGGTACCATCATCGTCGGCGGGCGCACCGGTGCGTTTAGCGGCTTCATGATGCAACGCGGACGCATGATCATACTGGGAGATGCCGGTAAGAGCTTGGGCGATTCGATGTACGACGGGACAATTTATGTTGGTGGCAAGATCGCAGACTTAGGTGTCGATGCCGTGGAAGGGGAGATAACTGATCTCGACATTCAATGGTTGGACCGCAAGTTATCACTATACGGACTTCAAACACCGAATGGCACCAAGAATATGACCAAAATCGTGGCCGGCAAAAAGTTGTGGAATTACGACAACCTCGAGCCGACCGAAAAGAAGCTGGTGCTCTAGCACCAAGGGATCGAACAATGGCGGCAAAGACAAAGTCTCGCAGCACTGCACGGTCGAAGGCACGGCAGAGTTCACGATCACCGAAACGGGACCGGCACAACCTTGGGCAAAGCTTTATCTTCCCGCCAAAGGTTATTGATGACATCCACATCAAGGCGGAACTCGGTCGTTACCGTATGCGTGGGTTTTCTATCTTCAAAAAGATCCCCACTTGGGATGACCTTACCTTTCTCCCCGGTACGCTCACGCGCTTTGTGATTGAAGGCTATCGCGAGAAGTGCGAAACCAAAACCATTCTCGGCCCAAGATGCAAACGACCGCTAGAGCTAGATATTCCCATTTACATCACCGGCATGAGTTTCGGTGCATTGAGCCATGAAGCTAAGACGGCGCTCGCACGCGGGGCCACCATGGCGGGCACCGCCACGTGTTCGGGTGAAGGCGGCATGATTCCCGATGAGCGCCGCTATTCGTCCAAATGGTTTTATCAATGTATCCAGTCGCGCTACGGCTTTAATCCACATCATTTACTACTGGCGGACGGCTGCGAGTTTTTCATCGGCCAGGGTGCCAAAGTCGGTTTGGGTGGACACCTCATGGGTCAGAAGGTCTCCGACCAGGTGGCGGAGATGCGTTCATTGCCGGCTGGGATCGATCAACGCTCGCCCGCACGCCACCCCGACTGGCTGGGGCCAGACGATTTGTCGCTCAAGATCCAGGAAATCCGCGAAGCGACAAACTGGGAGATTCCGATTCAATTAAAGCTGGGCGCGGCGCGGGTGTACGATGACGTGCGCATGGCGGCTAAGACCGATCCGGATTGTATCTACATGGATGGCATGGAAGGCAGCACCGGCGCCGGTCCGCATATCGCCACCGAGGAAACAGGGGTGCCGGGCATCGCTGCCATTCGGCAGGCGCGTAAGGCGCTGGATGATGTCGGTCAGTCGGGTAATATTTCGCTGATCTACGCCGGTGGTATTCGCAACGGCGGTGATGTCGCCAAGGCACTGGCGCTCGGCGCCGACGCGGTGGCGATCGGGCAGTCGTCGCTGATGGCCTTGAATTGCAACAAGGATATCCCCGAGGCCGATTTCGAGAAGGAGATCGGTGTCCAGGCCGGTTACTGCTACCACTGTCACACGGGACGTTGTCCAGTGGGGGTCGCAACCCAGGACCCCGTGCTGCGCAAACGCCTTAATCCCGATGACGCGGCCGAGCGGGTTTACAATTTTTTGCATACGCTCACCATCGAATGCCAGATGTTTGCGCGTGCCTGCGGTAAGACCAACGTGCATTCGCTCGAACCCGAAGACCTAGCCGCCCTCACGATGGAGGCCTCCGCCCTGGCCCAGGTGCCGTTAGCGGGCTCACAATATACCGTCGGCCGACCCGACATGACCCGTTATTGAGGAGAAGAGAGGATGGCTAAAAAGACGAGACGAACCGCCAAGAAGACGAGTCGAAACGTTGGGAAAACAACCAGAAAGAAGGCTGCCACCGGTAACGCCACGGCAAGCGGCATCGAAACCGAACACGAAAAATGGATCGGCCAACACATCGGCTATCGCTACGACGTCAATTTGCTGCCCGACTATACGCGTCTCACACCATTCCTTAAGAAGTACATGGAAATCATGGGTTGGCGAGATCTCAATTGGCTGGAAGACGTCCATATGGGCTACGAGGAAGGCCGACCGGCGGCATTCGATCGCAACATTAACGGTTGGGTAACGGTACCGAAGAGCGTGAAGCTCCCGAATAACCAGCAGGATCGCGATATGCTTGCGCGAGAGCTGCTGGTTAAGTTTCAGATGTCAGAACGTCATCCGCTTGTTGACCTAAAGAAGGCCTACCGCAAATTCTGATTTAGAGATGTCGGCATCCGCCGACGTATATTAAGCCGGGTCTCGTCCCGGCGGACGAGGCATAGGCGACATTCGAGATTGCGGACCAGAGCGACAAGGGCGCAGCCAAGGAATGGCTGCTCTCGCCTGATACTGTTGAAAAACACGGTAGTGATCCAAGCGCATTGCTAGTCGATTTTGTCAACTGATGATCCTGCCGCCGGCTGATGCCGGATTTTTGTTTGGTTATTCGTTTGTTATCGTGTTCAGACGTTTGATTTTGATCACGAGACCGCTTCTGCCAACGCGCCAGGCGGACCAGCCCCGTAGACCAGGTTTCATATTCATCGGTCTTGTCCGGCTTAACGCGATCGGTAAACATTGTCGTAACCGGTTCATTGCGTAAGGTGTCCGTAGTCATAATGCGAATCTCCGTCCTCTGCGGTTTCTGTGAGGCGCAAGAAAGTGGCGGGTGCCCTCAGTCCGAAGGCAGGCCGTCGCTGACCGGGCCGTGGCGCAGAAGTGGGCTGTCGTCGGCGACGCCCTTATAGCGCGGCAAGTTGTCGGCGATGTCGAACCAGGGGATGCGCTCGGGGTCGAAGGCATGGGCGGTCGGCACCAGAACATCCGGATTGTCGGAAGTGCTGATGTGAAATTCGACGATCGGTCCCCGGTCGCCGCCGTCGCCCTCCCAGGTGAGCGGCGTCCCACACTTGCCGCAGAACGCGCGGCCGACGCCCGGCGATGACTCGTAGATCTTGCGCTCATCACCGCTGAACTCGACCTGATCGGCCTTAAATCCCGCCAGCGTCACCACCGCCGCGCCGTTGTGCTTACGGCAGCTTCGGCAATGGCAGTGGATGACCCCGAAAGACTTGCCTGTGGTCTCGTAACGCACTCCCCCGCACATGCAGCCGCCGGTCATTTTCGTATCGTCACTCATTTCGCCCTCCATAATGGTTTGTGGTAACGACAGCCTCTGGCTGTCCGAAACAATTTACTTGCCTCTATCCGGTGAGCGCTTGGTACGTGCACGTAGTAAGAACTGAGTCGTCATCAGTAGAATGAGAGACCCGACAAGGACCATTGTGCCGATGGCATTCACTTCTGGAGTGATACCCCGGCGAATAGAAGAAAAAATATAAATAGGAAGTGTGGTATTCGCTCCGGCGACAAAAAATGAAATAATGAAATCATCAAAACTGAAGGTAAAACTGAGTAGGAAACCTGCCAAAATTGCCGGATAAATCTGTGGTAGCGTAATCTGATAAAAGGTACGCCAAGGTGTTGCATACAGATCCATTGAGGCTTCTATCAAAGTACGGTCCATTCCGGCAATGCGGGCGCGAACCAGTATGATCACCAGAGACATGGTAAACAGTGTGTGTGCCGCAATGACCGAGGCATACCCCATATGAAGTTTCGGTGGCTTCACGCCCTCCGACCATACTGAAGCCAATAGGGGGTTTAGGAAATTGAAGACCGTCACCAATGCCACCAGTGTGGCAATACCTATGACAATCCCGGGTATCATGACTGATATGTAGATCATGCCATCAAACAGGACGCGGAGGGTACCTTTCAAACGCTGCAATGCCAGTGCTGCCGCTGTCCCCATTAAACTGGACAGAATGGCTACTGATAAGGCAACGACCAAGCTAGTGAAAAAAGCGTCCCCGACAAACGGATTTGATAAGGCTATCCCATACCATTGGACAGACAGACCCCGAAGCTCGCTGGCATGCCGCCCGGCATTGAAGCTGAACAGAACAATGATCCCGATAGGTACATATAAAAATAGGTAAACGGCAATGGAGTAAATTCGCATGGTCAGTTTTGTCCCTTTTACATCAGAGACTCATCACGACTAGTTTTGGTACGCATGGTCAATCGCATATAAAGACTGACGGTAATCAGCATGATCACAACCAGAGTGACAGAAACGGCTGAACCGAAAGGCCAATTGCGTGACTGCAGGAACAGATCTACGAGCGCGTTTCCGATGAAGAATACTTTTCCACCTCCCAAAAAAGCCGGGATCAGGAACTCGCCCATCAGCAGGATAAAGACAAGCATACAACCCGTTGCTATTCCAGGCATTGAGAGTGGCAGGGTGATTTGCCAAAAAGTTTTTAAAGGGGTTCCGCCGAGATCATCGGAAGCTTCCAGCAAATTCTTATCTAGTTTTTCCAGAGAAACAAATATGGGAAACACCATCAACGGCAGATAACCATAAACAATACCAATCAGCACGGCACCTGGAGTATTGATCAGACGGACACCCTCAAAACCGATCCATTCCAACAATGACGGGATACCTCGGCCACCCAGCAGGAAAATCCAGGCATATGTCCGGACGAGGAGGCTGGTCCAGAACGGAACGATGACCAGCACGAGGAGTGTGAGCTTGTATCGCCGGTCCACTCTCAACGCCAGATAGTAGGCGAGTGGATAAGCCACAATCAGGCACAACAAAGTCCCGATAGGGGCAAAAGTCATGGTGTTCTGGAATGCCTTCAGGCGCGCAGGAAGATTCGCATACTGTTCAAAAGTAAAACCCCCAGCATACCCTCCTGCTGCAGCCCGTTCCCCAAAACTGAAAA